>Ga0070766_10001690_pt1 | contig 10824 bp, 8 predicted proteins | sample HubBroMetageWFT6_FD_69782 | JGI IMG/M metagenome (GOLD analysis project Ga0070766, IMG submission 69782) | Warmed and freeze-thawed soil microbial communities from the Hubbard Brook experimental Forest, New Hampshire - Hubbard Brook CCASE Soil... | ecosystem: Environmental > Terrestrial > Soil >... | reverse complement strand
GTCTGCGCACGACTCCGTTTTCATCCTTCCCCGCCTTCTGCCGATATCACATCCAGCAGTTTGGAGCAGAAACCGTGCACCTCGCGCAGATCAGATCATCGAGCCAGGAATTATCCGCGCAGGACCCTGCGTCCGCCGGATCGAATGGCGAATTCTCCCGGAATTCGCTGCCGAAGTTACTGCCCGCAGCGCTGGATGCGTCGAGCTTTTTCAGTGCGGATTGCCCGTCGGACCTTAACTCCGAATCGCAGCATCCCGAAGACTGGATGCTCGGTTCCATGGCGGGCCGCAGCCCGGTCATGCAGCACCTTTTCGCTCGTATGCGCTGCACCGCTCCGCACTTTCGCCTTGCCACCATGGAGGGCGAGCCGGGTACCGGCAAACTGCTCGCCGCGCGCACACTGCATCGCCTCGGACCCGCGGCGGCCGGCCTCTTCCTGCCCTGGATCGCCGCAGAATTCCTCCTCGAACCACAGCTCCGCTGGCGCGAATCGCGCGGCGGCCTGCTCTATCTCTCCCATATCGACGAATTGTCTCCGGACCAGCAGCGCCAGCTCCGCGACTTCCTCGAGCGCGCCGCTTATGAGCGCATCCGCAGCAGCGTCCCATCCGGACCGCTGCAGCTCATCGCCGGTACCACGCAGCCTCTCCGCCGCCTCTCCGCCGCGAGCGCCTTTCGCTCCGACCTCGCCAACCGCCTCACCGCTATTCGCTTCCCGGTGCCGCCGCTGCGCGAACGGCGCGATGACATCCCGCTGCTCGCCGGCTTATTTCTGCGCCACTGGAGCGAGGCTCACAGCAAACCGTTCCGCGGCTTTGCTCCCGGCGCTCTCGCCCGCCTTACGTCGCACTCCTGGCCCGGCAACGTGCGCGAGCTCGAATCCGTCATCGCGACGGCCGCTCTCGAAGCCACCGGTCAATGGATTCGCCCCATCGACATTCCGCGCCTCGAATGGCCCGCGGTCTCCGGACCCGCCGCACTCCCCGAATATTCCGGCGACGATCCCAACCTCGACCGCGCGATCCTCCGCCACGTCACGCGCGTGCTGGCCCGCGTCAACGGCAACAAGGTCCGCGCCGCGCGCCTGCTCTCCATCAGCCGTTCCACCCTCTATCGCATGCTCGAAGGCGGCACCGCGTTGCCGCCCGCCGGCGAGCCCACGCAGCCCTGATTCACGCATCCTTCCGGAGCCTCATCCGCGGGCAATAGTTCGTAACTCACAAACGCCACTTTCTGGCTGTCCGGCGACCACGACGGCACATTGATCGTTCCCTGCCCGCCGAACAATTTCGCGATCGTCTTCACCTTGCCATCCGCCAGCGTCATCAGCCGCAGTTCCACATCCTGGTTCGCCGGATGCCCCGTCACCTCCGGCCCATACGCGAGAAACACCATCAGCTTCCCATCCGGCGAGATGTGCGGAAACCAGTCGTTCGTCTCGTCCCTGACCACCTGCTCCTGACCGCTCCCATCCGCATGCATCCGCCAGATCTGCATGTGTCCGATCTTCCCTTGTCCGGTCCGAACCGAATTGAAATAGATCCACTCGCCATCGGGTGAATACTCCGGGCCATCATCCAGACCCTCCGCCGTTGTCAGCCGCGTTTCATTGCCTCCATCCACTGGAATCGCATAAATATCGAAATTCCCGTTGCGCTCGCCCGTGAACGCCAGTGTCTTCCCGTCCGGCGACCATCCATGCAGATACGACGGCGACAGCGTCGTCACCCTGCGCGGCGTCCCGCCGCCGATCGGCACCACATACACGCTCGACTGATGATCTGCCTGCGACGAATCGCTGAGCCCAATCCACTTTCCATCCGGAGACAGCACATGATCGTTGTTGCAGTGCGTCTGCGCTCCCGTGTCGATCGCCACAGGCTGTCCCTGCGCCATCGGGTGCACCTCACTGGTCACCGCCAGCCGCGCCAGATGCCCGTTCCAGTTGAAGATCAGCGCTGCGCCATCCGGAGTCCAGTTCGGCGCTTCAAAATGTCCTGGTGAAACAAACGTCACATGCCGGTCGGTCGACGCCACCGGCACCGTCTCCAGCACGCTCCAGAGCGCTGGCTCGCCGCTCGTCGCCATCAGCGGCTTCACGTCCACATGCGAGAACGCCGCCGTCGCGGACGCGTCTTTGTCGTGCGCGCACACGCCCAGCCCCACATAAAACTCTCCGCTCAGCGGAAGCTGAATCGCGGCTCCCGCCGGCCTCAGCGGATCGCCGGCCTTCTGTGCCACAAACAAATACACTCGGTCGCCACGCTTCTCAATCCGCAGCCGCGCCGGCCCGGTTTCCGCCGACTCAATCTCGTGCGTCTCGCCGCCCTGCGCGTCGCGATACTGCAGGCTCGTTAATCCATTCCCGTGCAGCGCCGCATCGGCATACACGGCATCCGCATCCAGGCTCTGCCGGATCATCAGCACCGCTTTGCGATGAGGATTGCCCGTCGATGTCAGCATCGTAATGTCCGCTCCCAGCGCCACATCGCCCGACATCTTCTTCCACACAAAGTGAAACGCATCCGTGCCGGCCCAGATATTCTCGCCGCTACCCGTCACCGTGTACGTCTGCTGCGCCGCATCATATTGCGCGGACCCCGCGTGCAGCACGGTCCCCACCTCCGATGCGCCCGTAAAACTCCCGATCCCGCCGGCGGTCTGCGCCATCCCCGCAGCGCATCCGCACAACACCGCCAGCAATGCTCCATAACCACTTCTCCTCATGATTCCGTCCCCATCCGCAAATTTTGTCCCGCGTAAAACCCCGCGCCCAATCGCGTCGTCTCACTCAAGGCCCGTACCGTTCCCGAACGGTAGGAGCCTGGCTTCCAAAAGTCAATCGCAGGGCCTGCTGAACACCGTTTTGCTGGCCCCGATCGAGTCGTCGTTTTGAGACAACCTGGGCCTTTCGCGAACGCATCGAAACGTCGAGTTTTTAACCAATCCTCGACGACTCGCCGACGAGGTCCCCAACGGAGAGCAGACACGTGCAACGCAGGAAAGAAACCACTGGGTCGCAGCGTTCCTCCGCACCCCTTTCGGATCCTCCCGCCCAGGATCCGGCCGTCGGAACGAATGGCCATTTCCAGCTCAACCGGCTCAAGTCCGGCATCGCCGGCCTCGACGATATCCTGCATGGCGGATTTCCCCAGGGACACCTCTACCTCATCGAGGGCGATCCCGGCACCGGCAAAACCACCCTCGCCCTGCAGTTTCTCCTCGAAGGCATTCGCAACGGCGAACGCGTCCTCTACGTCACGCTCTCTGAATCGCACATCGAGCTCGAGCAGGTCGCCAAATCGCATGGCTGGCCCATCGAAGGCCTGCAGATTTTCGAGATGATTCCGCCCGACGACGACCTCACGCCGGAATCCCAGTACACGGTCTTCCATCCCTCTGAGGTTGAACTGGCCGACACCATCGCCTCCATCCTCAAAAAGGTCGACGAGGTGAAGCCGCATCGCCTCATCTTCGATTCGCTGGCCGAGCTGCGCATGCTGGCCCGCGATCCGCTCAGGTACCGCCGCCAGATTCTCGCCCTCAAGCGCCAGATCTCCGGCGGCAACGCTACCGTCCTGCTCCTTGACGACCGCACCTCCCAGGGCACCGACGACCTCCAGCTCCAGAGCATCGCCCACGGCGTCCTCGTCATGCAGGGCATCGGCCGCGACTACGGCATCAAGCGCCGCCGCATCGAGATTCACAAACTCCGCGGCACCGCCTACCGCGAGGGCTTTCACGACTACGTCATCCGCACCGGCGGCCTTCACATCTTCCCGCGCCTCATCGCCGCGGAACACAACCCCGGCTTCGTACGCAAGCCTGTCCCCAGCGGCCTGCAGGAGCTCGACGACCTCTTCCGCGGCGGCATCGACACCGGCACCAGCACCCTGCTCACCGGCCCCGCCGGATGCGGCAAATCCACCATCGCCTTCCGCTACGCCTATTCCGCAGCCCTGCGCGGAGAAAAGGCTGCTTTTTTCACTTTCGACGAGTCCATCGGCACCCTCCTTGAACGCGCCCACGGCCTCGGCATGGATCCAGGCAGCGTCATGGACAAAGGCCTGCTTGTCGTCCAGCAGATCGATCCCGCCGAGCTTTCTCCGGGCGAATTCGTCGACGAAATCCGTCAGCTCGTCGACTCCCACAACCTCGGCGTGCTCGTCATCGACAGCATGAACGGGCTGCTCAACGCCATGCCCGATGAGCAGTACCTCGCCATGCAGCTCCATGAGCTGCTCTCCTACCTCGGCCAGCAGGGCGTCGCCAGCATCATGACCCTCGCCCAGGCCGGCGTCATCGGCACCTCCATGCAGTCTCCCGTGGATGTCAGCTATCTGGCTGACACGATCCTGCTTTTCCGGTACTTTGAACGCGCTGGAGAAATTCGCCAGGCAATTTCCGTCGTCAAGAAGCGCAGCGGGCCGCACGAGCGCTCCATCCGCGAGCTCTTCCTTGAAAATGGCTACGTCAAAGTCGGCAACCCGCTGGCCGAATTCGAAGGGGTTCTGACCGGCGTGCCCAGGCTCATCGGCACTTCACCCAAAGCGGAGGGTTTCTCTGTACACGGAGACTAAGGCGTCCCCCCACGACAACCGAACGATCATCCTCGCGCCCACAGGGAAAGACAATCAGCTGATCGCGGGTTTGCTCGAGCGGTGCGCGATGCCCTGCCACGTCGCCCTGTCGATTGAGGAACTGTGCGTCGAGATCACGCGGGGCGCTGGCGCCGCCATCATCTCGGAAGAGGCGCTCACCTCCCGTGCCATCGCCCAGTTACACGAAGTCATCGAGCAGCAGCCTCCGTGGTCCGACATCCCCGTCATCCTGCTCACCGTCGGCGGCCGCGTCACGGTGCAAAGCGAACGCCTGCGCGAGCTGCGCCGCCCCCTCGGCAACATCGTCCTGCTCGAGCGCCCCATTCGCCCGGAAACCCTGCTCAGCACCCTCGAAACCACCATTCGCGCTCGCCAGCGCCAGTACCAGATCCGCGACCAGATGCAGCAGTACGCGCGCGCCCAGGAGGCCCTCCGCCGCTCCGAGAAACTCGCCGTCACCGGCCGTCTCGCCGCCAGCATCGCCCACGAAATCAACAACCCGCTCGAGGCCGTCACCAACCTGCTCTACCTCATCCGCCTCAGCCCCGGTTCCCATGAGTCGCAGCGCTACCTCAGCGATGCCGAGCAGGAGCTAGCCCGCGTCGCCGAAATCGCCAAGCAGACCCTCCGCTTCTACCGCGAGCCCAACCATCCCGTCGACACGGAGGTCGGCAGCGTTCTCCGCTCGGTACTCGTCCTCTATAACTCGCGCCTGGCAGCGGCCGACATCGCCGTGCAGGTCGAAGTCGACGACGCCGAGGCCACCGTGCTCTCCAGCCCCGGCGAACTTCGCCAGGTCATCGCCAACATCGTCGGCAATGCCATCGATGCCATGCGCCGCGGCGGTCGCCTCCGCATCCGCGTCTCCACCGAAAGCTCCGGCGACGACGTACCGCGCCTCCGCCTCACCATCGCCGACAGCGGCTCCGGCATTCCCGCCTCGCTCCTCCCCGCGATCTTCGAGCCCTTCGTCACCACCAAAGGCGAAACCGGCACCGGCCTCGGCCTCTGGGTCACCGGCGAGATCATCCGCCGCAACGGATGGTCCATCCGCGTCCGCAGCCATTGCGGCCCCGGCCCCACCGGCACCGCCTTCTCCATCACCATGCCCGTCAGCAACGCGCAGTCCGCGCAACTCGCCACGTCCGCCGTCGCCTGATCCTCCTCCGGCAACTCCGCAGCCGCACGTGCCATCCTCCCTTCTATGACCAGAACCCGTCAGTGGATCCCAGCATTATTGGCTGCAACCCTCATGGCAGCCCCCGCCTTTGCAGCACCCAGCCTCTACAGCGGCCAAAGCGCCAGCCAGGACATGAAGAACGCCGGACAGGACACAAAGGACGCCGCCAAGGACGCCGGCAACGGCACAAAGAAAGGCACAAAAAAGGCCTGGAACAGCACCAAAAACGGCACGAAGAAGGCCGCCAACAAGACGAAAAACACCACCAGGGGCGCAGTCAACGGCGGCAAAGCCGGAGCCAAACAGCCCGACTAAGCCTTCGCCGAATCGAGGGCCTTCGTTCGGAAACTGAGGTCCACGAAGCCGTTCGGGAACCGACACCTGGCTTTGAATGCGCAGATTCAGCAAGCGCCGCAGAATAACCCCGCGCTTTCGCGTGGGGAGCGGTTCAGGGCCTCACGAGAGTCCCGGAGAGACGGTGCTCACACAGGCTCTACCGGCCCCGCACTCCTCACCCTGGGGTCGGTCAGGCTTTTTTCATGCCTGGCATCTTCGATGTCCAAACCCGAAGCCTGGTAGGTCAGGGATTCATCCCTGACAATCAACGCTTGATTCTAAAGAGGGGCTTCAGCCCCTGAGACGCGCCGCTCACCCAATCCGCAGATAAAAAAATTGCCCCAGCCCAATCGTGAACAGGAAGCACCCAAACAGCGCATGCTCCAGCGCTGATACCCCCACCGACCTGCTGCTCAAATAATGCCGCGCAAATAACATCCCGCCCGGAAACGTCAGCGCCACCGCAATCCAGTTGTGAAACACAATGTGCCCCAGCGCAAAGGCTGCGGCGCTCGCAAAAATCAGAACCGCTGGCGGCGCCCCCTTAGGCTGAAACACCGGCCGATACCGGTGCAGCACAAAGGTCCGATACACCAGCGTTTGCGGAATCACCGAGAAGATGGGATACGTCACCATCACCAGCGCCCAAAATCCCGGATGCAGCCGCGGAAGGTTCAGAAATAACTGCGGCGCATACACCCGCACCAGCGCCGAAATCACCACCACCCCCGCACCGAACAACGCCAGCATTTGCGGAAGCTGTTTCTCCAGCGATCCCATCCTCCAGAGCTGCCGCCGATCAAAGGTCGGATCCCGCCACAGCACGGCCATGCAATACCCTGCCGCCAGCCATAGCATCGGCAAACGCGGCAGGTTCACTGCGACCGGCAGGAACACCGCCAGCGGAACTGTAACAAATAAAAGAACAAACTCCGTGATCAGGAAAGCCCGCGCGACTTGGATCGTCGCGTCCGGGGCCACCGGAATCGCCACCGCAGGAAACGGCAGCACATTGGCAGGCATCGCGGCTGGCTCCGGTACCAGCACAGGCCCCAATGCGTTCGCGGCGTCGGCCTGGGGAACCGGCAATCTCTGTGGCGTCATGGGCTGCGCTGGCAGCCCGTCTTATCCGGCGGCCAGCTCCTTAGCGCGCTGCGTGGCGCGCATAACCGCTTTGATGAGAGTTACGCGCAATCCGCCTTCCTCTAATTCCAAAATTCCGTCGATTGTGCACCCCGCCGGTGTCGTCACCGCGTCCTTCAGCAGCGCCGGATGGTACCCCGTTTCCAAAACCATCTTCGCCGCCCCAAACGTGGTCTGCGCCGCCAGCAGCGTCGCAATGTCGCGCGGCAGTCCCACCTTCACTCCGGCCTCGGCCAGCGATTCAAGAATGATGTAGATGAACGCCGGCCCGCTCGCGCTCAGCCCGGTCACCGCGTCCATGTGCTTCTCATCCACGATCACCGTCCGCCCCACCGCCGCAAACAGGCTCTCCGCCAGCGCCATATGCTCCGGCGCTACAAAGCGGCCTCGGCACAGCGCCGAAATGCCCGCCCCCAGCATCGACGGCGTATTCGGCATCGCCCGCACCACCGGCACTTCTTCGACCGCGGCCTTCTCGATCGCCTCCGTCCGCACCGACGCCGCAAACGAGATCACCAGCTTCTCCGGCGTTAGCGCCGGCTTGATGCTTTCGACCAGAGCGGGCACCTGAAACGGCTTCACGCCCAGCAGGATGATGTCGGCCTTCCCGGCGATGGCGAGGTTATCCGTCGAGACCTCGATGCCCCACTGCGCCGACAGCGCCTGCGCGCGATCGGCATGCGCCACCGTCGCAAACAGTCGATCCGGCGTCAGAATCTGCTGCTTCAAAAAAGCCTGCAGCAGGATGCCGCCCATTTTGCCGGCGCCCAAAACCGCGACGCGAAGATTGGAGAGGTTCGTGGAGATATCAGGCATACTTGTTCATCAGGATACCCGTTGCGGGTCCCCTCCGGCGCTTCGCATCGATTCGCCGCACCGAAAGGGGTGGCCGAAACTCACGAGTGCGACGGCGCTCAAGTTCGCTAAATTATTGTTCTTCGAGCCTTGTATCAGGGCACGATCCGAGACAAAGTATGCTTCCCTCCTGGGGTTCACGGGCTGCCGCGTCCTTCCCTCAGCAGGGGGCCTGGGTATGAAGCAAAATTTCGCCGCAATGATCCTTGGTGGTACCGGGCAAGTCGGTGGTGCCGCCGTCGCGGAACTGCTGGCAATTCCGGAATGTCGGGAAGTCGTGATGGTCACCAGAAAGCCCATTGCGGCACGACCGCGGGTGCGCAACGTCGTTCTTGATACAGGCGCTGCTGACTTTGCCGAGCGCACTGCGGCCCTTGCTCGCGAAGTTTTAAGCCAGGGGTCCGTCAGCGCCGTGAGCTGTGTAGGTGTCGGTTCTGGATCGATGCGCTGGAGCGAAGAAGAATTGAAACGACTGGAACTCGGCGTTGTGGGTGCCTTTGCGCGTGGCTGCCACGACGCCGGAATCGCCCAGTTTTGCCTGCTTTCTGCAGCAGGAAGCGCTGCCCACAGCCGGTTTCGCTATTCCCGCGTCATGGGCATGAAGGAAGACACCTTGCGCAGCATCGGCTTTACCCGCCTCGCCATCTTTCGCCCCGGCATCATTGCCGGCAACGCTCATACCCCGGTCTGGGTTGATTGGTTGGGAAGGCTCGTGCCCGGGCCGTTTGGCACTATCGATCAGCGAATTCTCGGTCGCTCCATCGCGGCAGAGATAGCCTTGCACAATCGAGAAGCAGGTGAAGTTATCCGAGAAAACGCAGCCATGAAAAGACTCGCTGCGCAGTTCCAATAACGTGACCTTGGAATTTTTGGGTGGTGTCGTAGAAACGGCTTCTCCCACCTTTCACGCCTGCCGGGTCGTTCCCTCGGCACTCGTTCTGATGGGGAAGTATTGCCGACTAACCGCCAACGATGTCTCGGCGAATTGCCGAAGGTGGGTCTCAGTGCTCAAATTGCAGAGTGAATTGCGGTGAACAGGAATCATCCATGTGTCAGTCGCACCCCATGGACGAGCAGTCTCACCATAAGAAAAGCAGCGGCGGTCACGATCACGTCGGCTCGGGTTAGGGCACAAATCGGCCGCACCGCAGTTATCGTTCGCTTAGAGAGGCTTGCCCCGATTACGGCAAAAGCCCAAAACACCGAGCCTACGAAATTGGAAGCGATAAGAAAGCTGGGCAATGGAAGGTAGAGCAACGTGATCAGGACGGTGCCGATCAGCCACGGACCTGCGGTAGTACAAAGAACGGCACTTCTCCGGCTGAACGAGGGCGGTGCCCAGGAACAAAGCTCTTTCCCCATGAAGTACATCATCGTTGGAAGAATTAGAACGCCCAGAACGGATATCACGTTCATCAGAGGCTTTGACGCACCGGCAAATCGTAATGCCACGTTGAAGTCGCCTCCAAATGTAGCCGCTGCGACAGGGCCGAGAAACAAATAAAACCCATTTATTGCGAGCATCAGGAAGAGAAGTCCGCTTGGCCTACGGCTGTACCACTGACGATATAAAAGCCAGCCGATGAGCCCGATCATCAGGCTAAAGATTGGACCGGCAACCGCAATCGCAATGAGTTGTCGCGGTGTCGCCACCGCCGCATCGGGATCGACCCACATTTGGTAAAGCGTGGAACTGAAGCCAAGCATGTAGCTGGTGGTCGCGTGCGCCGCCTCGTGCGGAGTGATATTCAGCGCGAAAGCAGCCATGAAAAGCAGTGTCGGTCGGATCGCCACGCCCTTGTTGGAAGCCGCTCCCGGGCCTCTCGCCGAATCGGGCTGAATGCCTGGAGGTGAGATCTCCATATCATTCGGCGTTGCTGAGGCCATTTGTGTGATCCTGTTCTACGTGATCATGCTCGCATCTCCGCGTCCAAAAGATCAGTTCACCCCGGGAAGAGGCTGCGGCTGGGTTCGTGATGAGCATACGAGAACGCCGCACAATTTTTCCACCCTCAGCCCACACATCAAATCGAATAACGAGATAATCCGCAAGTCTCGACTGGATGACCAGTTATACGGAAAGTTCCGGTTGCAATGAACCCGTGCCCCGCTCCTGGCGATCAGGCACCGCACAAAAACCGCACAAGAATCTCTCAACAGCCTTTTAATCATTCGATTCGAAGTTGTTAGGGGACACCTTTCGTATCAGGACACGACTTCAGTCGTGCCGTTAAGCGCCCCAACTGATCCGGGCTTTAACCCCTGAATTCCGAATCTTCCTATTTCTCCGCCTGTTGCGGTTTTTGGCTGTCGATCCATGCGTTAATCCGCGCATCCAGCACATCCAGCGGCAGCGCGCCCGAGTCCACCACCTGATCGTGGAAGGCCTTCAGATCGAACCGCGGGCCCAGCGCCTGCTCCGCCCGCGCGCGCAATTCCAAAATCTTCAACTGCCCGATCTTGTAGCCCAGCGCCTGCGCCGGCCACGCAATGTAGCGGTCGCACTCCGCGTTCACCGTCGCATCGTCCAGCCCCGAGTGCGCGTGGAAGTAGTCCACCATCTGCTGCCGCGTCCAGTGATCGGAATGAACGCCCGTGTCCACCACAAGCCGGATCGCGCGAAAATTGTCCGCCTCCAGCCGCCCAAAGTCTGAGTAAGGATCCTGATAGAACCCAATGTCCTTCCCCAGCCGCTCCGCATACAGCCC
>Ga0070766_10001685_pt1 | contig 10835 bp, 8 predicted proteins | sample HubBroMetageWFT6_FD_69782 | JGI IMG/M metagenome (GOLD analysis project Ga0070766, IMG submission 69782) | Warmed and freeze-thawed soil microbial communities from the Hubbard Brook experimental Forest, New Hampshire - Hubbard Brook CCASE Soil... | ecosystem: Environmental > Terrestrial > Soil >... | reverse complement strand
GACCCCGCGCGGCTCGCGTCGATGTCAGCTGCCGGTCGGGCACTTGTCGACGGACGCGGAGCAACCAGAGTTGCGGAAGCGGTCCGCAACCTGATCACGGCCCGCGCCGCGTGATGACCACCGTTGCGGTGATCCAGGCTCGCTCGGGGTCGACGCGATTTCCGCGCAAGGTGCTGGCGCCGCTCCAAGGTCGCCCGGTGCTTGCGCACGTCATCGAACGAGTCTCGCGAGCCACCCTCGTGGATCGTGTCGTTGTCGCGACGACGGATCGCGCGAGCGATGACGGCGTCGCCGCGCTCGCGGTGGCGTCAGGCGCGGCTGTCACTCGCGGGTCGGAGGACGATGTGCTCAGCAGATACCTGCTCGCCGCGCGCGAGCACGGCGCGGACGTCATCGTCCGCATCACCGCTGACTGCCCGCTCGTGGATCCGGCGATCGTGGACCTCCTGATCGGTGCTCGCGCGGGTTCGGATGCCGACTACGCGAGCAACGTCGCGCCGGCGACGTATCCCGACGGCTACGACGTTGAGGTGCTGACCGCCGAATGTCTGAAGCGCATCGACAGGGAGGCAACGCTGGCCTACGAGCGCGAGCATGTGACCGTGCGAGTCAGAGAGCACCTCGACGACTACCGCGTAGCCGAGCTCCGCAACGATCGCGATCTCTCGTGGATGCGCCTGACCGTCGATATCCCCGAGGACCTCGACCGGATCGCGCGTCTGCTCGCGGCGCTCCCCGCGACACCGCCGCCCGGTCTCGCCGAGGTCGTTGCGGCGTACGAGCGCGACCCGGCGGTGCAAGCGGAGCCGCTGCCGCCCCGCGACCAGCGGTATCGAATGCAGCGTGACGCCGCCCGCGAACTGCCCCGATCGGAGGAGTCTCGCTCCGCATGATGGTTCCCGCCGCTCCCGTCGCTCACGGGCGCCGCGTCTTCCGCAACACGCTGGTCACGGGTGCAGTCGGTGTGTTCTCGCTCTTCGCCAACTTCTTCGTGATCGGCGAGGCCGGCCACCACCTTGCCAGGGACGCGTATGGAATTCTCACGCTGGCACTGGCGTTCTCGGTGTCCGCCGGGTACCTGAGCATCTCGGACCTCGGCCTGCAGGCGGGTGTCACCCGCTTCATCGCGGACGCCGACGGACGCGGGCAGCGCGAGCGCATCGGCGAGGTGGTGAGCTCGGCGCTGGCGGTGCTCTCGGTCACCGCCGTGGTCGCCGTCGCCATCCTGCTCACTCTCTCGGTTGTCGGGAGTCACCTCCTGAGCGTCCACGGTGTCGCGCTGCAGAACGACCTGCGCCTGCTGTTCGTGATCTTTGCGGCCGAAGCAGTCTTCGGGTTGCCGGCGCTTGCGTTCCTCGGTGTGCTCCAGGGTCTCCAGCGCTACGGATGGATCAAGGTCGTGGATCTGTCGCGCCAGATCCTCTTCACCGTGCTCGCGCTGACCGTCCTGCTCACCGGACACGGTGTCGTGGCATTCGGCATCACCATGGTCGCCGCCACGGCCTTCGCGGCCGTCGGATATGGGGTCGCCGCCCACGTGCTCTGCCCGGAGATGCGCGTCTCTCCCCGACTCATCAATCGGGCGGCGCTCCGGCCGCTGGCCAGTTTCAGCGCCTGGGTGTTCATCTCGAGGATCAACGGTGTGATCTGGGCACAGATGGACACGGTGATCCTCTCGGTGATCGTGGGCATCAACGTGCTCGCCGGCTACAACTTCGCAGCCCGTCTTCAGTCCGCCGCATCGTATCCGCAATCACTGAGCGCAGCCGCGGTTGTGCCTGCCTCGGCCAACCTGCTGGCGCTCGAGTCTCGCGAGCGCCTTCGACAGCTTCTGATCCGCGGCACGCGTTACTCGCTCGAACTTTCTCTGCCGGTCACGATCGCCGCGATGATCCTCGCGCGCCCACTCCTGATCTACTGGGTGGGCGCGTCGTACGCGAGCTATGCGGGACCGGCGCAACTCTTTCTCACGTATCAGCTCGTCTCGTGCACCGCCGGGATCGCGAACACCATGCTGGTCGGGATGGGACGGGTGCGTGAGGTCACCATCTACGTGACCATCGCCATGCTGATCAACCTCGGCCTCTCGATTGCCCTGGCCCGGCCACTCGGCGTCTCCGGGGTCATCATCGGGACGCTCGTCGGGTACGGGATCACGGCGCCGCTGTACATCCGCCTGGTGCTCCGCGAGCTGACCATGGGCCTTGGAGAGTTCCTCGGTCACGCGATCCTTCCGATCCTCCCGTGGGCAGCTGTATTCGCCGCGGTGGTGGCGCTCACAGCGCATTTCCTCTCGCCGGCCAGCCTCATCGCCGTGGCGCTCTGCTGCGTGCCCGGCACGCTGGTATACGTCGCGGGGATCATTGGTGTTGCCATGTCGCGCGAGGAGCGCAGCGCGTTGCTCGGCTTCCTGCTCCCAACACCTCACGCGCGCTGATGGACCGCGTCCGCGTGCTGGCCATGGACCATTTCTCCGACCAGGACCTCCGATCGCTCGAGGCGGACCCGCGTCTCGACATCCGCAGGTTTCCGTATCAGCGATTCCGGCAGCCTGCGATCCGGATCATGGGCCGGCCGGTGGCCCGCGGTCTGCATGCATACAACGACCCGGCGGTCGCCGCCGCTCGGATGCGTTACGCGCACTGGCTCCGGCGAGAGGTCGAGCACCTCTATCTGGAGCGTGCATTCGATGTGATCCTCCTTCCCTCCGACACGTTCTTCTACGTGCGCAGCCTCCCGGCCGCGGCCCACTCCCTCGGCATCCCGGTAGTCGTCATGCAGAAGGAAACCACCATCTCCGTTCACACGATGGATGAGCACAGCCAGGAGATGCGTGTCGAGGCACCGTTCGTCGCCGACTGGATGACCGTCTGCAGCGAGCGTCACCGCGAGTTCTGGATGCGGGCGGGAGCTGACGGCGATCTGGTCGAGGTGACCGGGCAGCCACGCTTCGACATCTATGCGTCGCGGCGCTCGCAGCCTCCTTCCGCACGGCGGCAGGTCCTCTTTCTCACCAATGAGCTCGACGCATACGTGCCGGGAGTCGGCCAGGGAATGGGGCTTCGGACCTGGGAGCCGCTTCGCGACGCGACTGAAGCCGCGCTGTTCGATGCGGTCCGAACGGGAGCGTGCGAGGTCCTCGTGAAGATCCACCCGCAGCAGAACCATCGCGTCGAATCGGCGCGCATTGCCCGGAGGTCCGGCGGTCGATGGCATCACGGCGTCGAGGTTGCCTCGCCCGATGCCGACACCCGCGAATTGATCGTCGGTGCCGACGTCGTCGTCGGCTTTCAGTCAACCGCGCTGTACGAGGCCGTCGCGGCGGGCAGGCCGGTCATCTACGCAGCCTGGGGAGAGGAGTACGAGCGTTTTCGCAACGGCTTGATTCCGTTCGACCAGGCGCCGCCGGCGTGCATCCATCACGCGACGTCTGCCGCCGCGCTCACCCACATGCTTTCGGACGAGCTGCCGCCTGCCGGCGTGACATGCACCGCGTGGTACGAGGAGGCGCTCGGACCCGTGGACGGGCTGGCCACGGACCGTGTCACCCGCCGCCTGCTGTCGATTGCCGCCGCGTCGAGCCCAACACCGCGACGTCGCGAGCTCGAGCTGCGCAGAACTCGCTACGCCCTCGCGTTGCTGGCCCGCGCGCTGGCCGCGCAGACCGTGTGGACGGTTGCGATTCCGGTCGCGAACGTTGCCGGAGAGTCACGACGGGTCGGCGTCCGACGCCGTCGCGCCGGCGAGAAGCGACGGCTGGCAATCGCCACGCTTCGCCGACGTTCTCACTGATCGGGCCAGCGGCGCCTCGTCCAGAAGACTTCGTGGTCGTCGCGACCGAGCGCCCAGAGCGTCCGGCGCGCAACATTGCCGGCGAGCCCGTCGCGTTGCGAGAGGGTCGGCCGGGGCGCCGAGCCGGCGACATCGCGAATCAGTGCCACGGCGTCGCCGGGGGTGACCACGCCCTGGCTCGCCGCGCGCTCCACCATCCAGAACGCGAGGTCGTAGAAACGGTACACGCGCAGCAGGCACACGTTGCGGACGAGCTCGGTCAGTGACTCCGCCTGCAGCGCCGACTCGCGGAAGTAGAGCGCATCACCCGCGACCAGCTCGGCGCTCAGCGCCGCGCTCCCGGTTGCCGTGTGCAGGTACTTGCGAAGGTAGTGGTGGGACTCGTCGTTCGCGTTGCGATACGAGCGGTGGGTGCGCAGGTCGAGCAACCGAAAGCCATGGTCGCGCATGTACCCATCCACGTCGCCGAATGTCGGCTGACCCTGATACAGCTCCACGAACTCCACCTCGGTTTCAACGCAGACAACCTCGTCGAGCTGCGCGTTGGTCAACGACGAGAGGATCTCCAGCTCGGTTCCCTGCGTATCGAGCTTCATGAGGACCGGAACCGGACGGCCGTTCTCGGCGAGGAAGTCGTGCAATGACTTGCACGGCACCTCGATGACGCGGCGGATCCCCGCATACGACGATCCGCTGTACTCGAGGATCACCGCCTCGTTGGGTGGGAACAACGATGACCCGGTGCTGCGGTTGAGAACGTAGAAGGGACGCATGCCGCTGCTCCCGGCGAGCGCCACCGGAAACCAGTGGATGTTCGGCGGCGATTCGCGCCGGCGACTCGCGCACTCGGCCTCGTCGGGCTCGAAACAATCGACCTCCATCACGGCCAGGTGGTCACGCCACTGCGGCGCGACGCCACCCGCAGCCCCGACATCCATCGCGGCCAGCGGCTCGCGCGCAAGCGTCGAGGCGATGACCCCGCCGGGGTCGAGGGGATTCCTCCGCTCACGCGCGTGATGACGAGACCGCGCCACTGCGCGCGCGATCTTGCGCATGGTCCCGCCCCCTGTCACGCCGGTGACGCCCGAGCCTCAGTATCCCCACATGTGCTGGAGCGACACGCTGCCGGCCGTCGAGCACGTGAGGATCTGACAGTTGACGTCGGCATCGGCGGACGTCACCAGGATGGTCCCGTACCCGCTCGGACCGAGGAACGAATCGAGTCCCTCGAAAAGCTCGTCGGCCCAGAGCACCCGTCCGGTGAAGGCGGTGAGCTCCGCCTCCGCCGTCCTCGAGGCCCCGTTCGGAGCATGCAACCGAGCCTTGACGATGGCGCGGGTCGAATGGTTGAGATTTCCGGCTCCGTTGACGGCCAGGACTCCCGTACGCAAACCGCGAGCGGAGCGTATCTGTCCGACGATGTTGGTTCGTCCCACCACGCCTTTCGATGGGTGCAGCCAGTGCGGAAACCCATCAATGGTGGCATTGAGGTTCCGCCAGCAGCTCTGGAACTCGGTGACGTCCCGATCGCCGGTGCGCTTGTTGCGCACGACCAGGTTGCCGCATGCGTTGATCCGCTGCGGATCGATGTTCATCTTCTTCCAGTCGGGGCTGACCAGGACGAGCGACGGCCGGCCCCCGTCCGGAGTCGCGAACCCTGCCAGCAGCTCGTCGGCATAGTGATAGCCCGACTTCGGCAGCGTGATCGCACGCCGGCCGAGCACCTTGCCATCGGCGTCGAAGAACACCAGGATGAAGTCCGAGAGCTGCGGGTTCGCTGCTTCGAACGAGAAGCCGAACTCGATGTCTGCGGCCTCATCGAGCAGCGGAAGCCCGTGTGGCCAGAACAGGAATCCGCGCTCCTCCATGGCCTCGAGGAATTCGCGACGGTCCGAGGCGAGCGGAGGGCGATGCTCAACCTGGGCAACGGTCACCTCGTGGTTGCCACGTATCGACGGGCGATCGTCACCAGAGCCTTCATCGAAGGCGAACCAGTACGACGTGCCATGGCCCTGATATCGATAGCCCCAGAACCCTGGATGCGCATCGGCTTGGGCTCCACTTGGCACGTTGATCTGCTCGATGGTGTGTGCGGCATCGCGCGCGAAGGTTCCCTTGACGGGGCCCCGCGACCAGTGCACCTCGCTGTCCGAGTCGCTGAGACGGTGGTCGTAGTTCGGCAGGGTGAGCACCAGGCCGGCCGAGCGCAGCTCACTGAGCGGAATCCGTGATTCACACACATGGTCGGGACCGTAGTCGTGGGCACCGTGCAAGCTCGTAAGCGAGTCCTTCCAGAACAGATCGGCCCACACCCTCCAGCGCGGATGGCGGTTTCCCGTCAATGCGGGGTGGCTGGTGCGCACCTCGATGACCGCGGTGCCCTCGCGATCAGGAAGGAGGTCGTCAAGCGTGAAGTGCACCGTCTCCTGCGGACGCATCATCAGGAAGCGCTCGTGGTGGCTGCGCGCATCGGTGCTCGTCACCCGAACGAGCAGCGGGTCCTTGATCGGGAAGAAGTCCGCGAAGTGGTGGAAGAGATAGATGTCCGCGGACTCGACCTCGGCAGGGATCGGGATCGTGGAACCGCAGTACTCGAAACCCTGGCCCACCCAAAAAACCGGCGTGACCTTGTCGGCGTGCTCCACCCAACGAAGGGCGTTCAGGTAGGCCGTCTTGACGTCCGCGCCGCCGACCACCAGGGCGTCGAAGCCGGCGATGTCCTTGGTGGCGGGGAGCGCCGCCCCGGCAAGAACGTCGCTGTCCCGGTGCGAGACCCAGTCCCAGGTGATCTCCGGCGTGGCGCCGGTGAGCGCGTCGCGGAACTCGGCATCGCCGTACACGACGCCGGTCCGCACCCCGCGCTCGCGGAGCTGGCTCGCGACCGTGGCGAGATCCTGGTCGATCGAGGCGATCTTCGGCCGCGGAGACGCGCCGGGGACGGGTGCCGCCTCCTGGCGGCGCTGCTGCCAGCGCTGGCGCAACTTCATGCCGAGGAGGCCGGGGTCCGACCGGAGGGTCGCCACCGCTCGGGTTATCTCGCTTCGGAGAGGTCTGGTGGAGGACGGACGGGTCTTCATGCGGGGCCCCCATGATGGCGTGGGAATCGACGGTCGGCGCCTCGGTGATTATGCCCCGGTGTCACCGTTTCGCCTCGACCGATCGCTCGAACACGACGAACCGGTGGCCCCCGTCGTCCCTGGCCTGGAAGCCTGCACGTTCGAAGGCGCGCAGCGACGCGGCGTTGTCCGCATGCACCGTCGCCTGGAGGGTTCCGACCTCCGAGTCGGCCTCCATCTCGATCACGAGGGCACGCAAGATCCCCGTACCGACGCCCTTGCCTCGATGGGCGGGCGCGACAGCAATCGAGACGGTGCCGGTTGCGCCGTCAAGATCGACGCGCACCTGGCCGACGGGATCTCTCCCCTCTTCGGCGATCCACAGCCGCGGGGTGTCACCGGCAAGTCGAGCGGCAAGCCAGCTCGCGTGGGGCGAGCCTCCGACCGTCCGCCCGGTGAGGCTGAAGCGCACGGCGTCCGGGTCGTTGCGCCATTCGAGCAGCAGCGCCGCGTCAGCGTGCGTGGCAGGACGCAGGACGATGTCACTCCCCCCGGGCAACACGGCATTCAGCGGACCAGGTCGTCCCAATGGAGCACCTGGTCTCCGGCAACGTCGCGAACCACGTGACGTCCGACAACCTGGTCCAGGGCGTCAACCGGGATGCCGAATCCGGGGCGCTTGATGGCGAGGTCGTCCAGGGTGAGCTCGCCGCCGGCAGGGATATCACGGGCGGCCACGATGCTGCGCCGTCCGAGCCGGAAGAGGTCGGCTTCGGCATCGGTCACCCGCTTCACGCTGGAACCGAGGGCGTCCTCGGTCTCGCGAATCGCGCCGACCATCGCCGCGAGCTCATGAGGTTCCAGGGCAAAGGGGTGGTCGGGACCGCGCTGGTCGCGGCTCAGCGTGTAGTGCTTCTCGATCGCACACGCACCGAGGGTGACGGCGACGACATCGGCCGTATGCCCCGGAGTGTGGTCGGACCACCCGACGGGGATTCCAAAGGCACTGCGCATGGTCGTGATCGCCCTCAGGTTGAGATCGGCGAAACGCGGTGGATAGTTGACCGCACAGTGCATGACCATCAGGTCGCGGGCGCCTGCGGCCGCCGCCGCGTCGAGTGCCCGCTCGATGTCGCCCAACGACGCCATGCCCGTCGAGATCAGGACCGGCTTTCCGGTTCGTGCGGCGCGCTCGATCAGGGGATAGTGGTTGACCTCGTAGGAAGCGATCTTGTAGGCCGGGACGCCCACCGACTCGAGCACGTCGACTGCGGCGTCCTCGAACGGCGTCGAGAAGAACGTGATCCCGCACAGCGCGGCGTGGCGGGCAAGCTCCGCATGCCACTCCCAGGGGATCTCGACTCGCTTGATGAGCTCCCAGACCGATTCCTGGTTGTCGAGGAGGCCTTTCTGCTTCAGGTAGCGCATGTCGGGCGTCTGTCTCGAGTACAGCCCCTCGGCCGTGTACGTCTGGAACTTGACGGCGTCCACGCCGGCCTCCGCTGCGACCTCGATGAGGCGAAGCGCAGTCGGCAGGTCGCGGTTGTGGTTGGCGCCGGCCTCGGCGATGACATAGCAGGGATGTCCGGGACCGACCGGGCGGTCGCCGATCAGGAACTCAGGATTGCCGTAAACACGAGCCGTCATTCGGTTGGATTCTCCCCGCTCGACCTCTGCGGGATCGGGGTGATCGCGGGGCCATCGCCTTGCAGGATGCATTCCATGAGGCGATCCACGACCGCGTGACGTCCCGGCGCCAGGTCGGACGCCGAGCGAACGGTGACCCGCGGACGGCTCCGGCCGGCCTCATGCACCACGTCGAGATACTGGTGATACCGGAAGAAGAAGAGGTGCGCATACCGTCTGGCCAGATCCTGCGAGCGCGCCTGCTCATCAACGGGCGGCGGCGATTCCAGGAGCCGCTCGACCGCCTGCCAGTACTCCTCCTGGCTCTGCGGATCCACGGTGAAACCGTGATGGACATAGTGCCCGGCGCCCGCACAGACCACGGGGATCCCGCGCGCCGCCATCTCCATGCCGACTGTTGAGGTGTAGACGAGCCCGAGCGTCGCCATCTCCATGAGCGAGTAGGAGCTGATCGAGCTGTCCGCCCCCACCACATGCACGTTGTCCGGAAGGCTCTCAAAATTGGTGTCGATGTGGTCGGCCATGCGTTCGCGCGACACATGGTTGACGAGACCGATCTCGGCAGGATGGAGTCGCACGACCACGTCGACGTCGGGCCGCGTATCGGCCCAGCGGATCACATTGACCAACCACTCGCCCATCGATGGGAATGCGACGTCCCGTCCCTGAATCGAGCTGTCCCACACGACGTTGAGGAAGACGGGCACGAGCTGATGGTCATCGCGAAGACCGAGATCCTTGCGAATCCTGTCGTTGTCCGCGATGCGATTCGCCCAGAAGTTGTCGAGAGTTCTCCCACCACGCACCCGCTCCTCGAGGTACGCGTCCAGCTCGCGACCCTCCTCGGACGACAGGGGTGTCGTGAGCGCCCCCTCCCATGCCTTCTGGCCGAAATCGAGGATGCTTGCACCGGGCCGCCAGTGGCACGCAACAACCGTATCGGTCAGGAACCCCTTCTCATAACGAACCACCGGGATCGAGCGCGAAGTGGCCATTTCGGCAAGGATCCGTTCGGGGAAGAAGGCACCGTTGAGGATGAAGATCCGATCAGGACGAGTCCGCGCGAGAAGCTCCTCGAATGCCGCGCGAAGGATGGCTCCGCTGACCAGGAAGGAACGATATGCGTCGAGCGTCTCATCGTCGTCGAGCAGCGTGCCGCGCGAAAGAAACCACGCCACCGAGATACGCACGAACAGCCCGATGGCAAAACCGTCAACGCTGTACGCCTCGCATTCCGCAACAGACCGCAATTGACGAACCTCCTCTCGCGTCCGCGCCGCCGTCGCCCGCATGTCGACGAGGTCACGCACGAGGATCGGGTCGAATCCCGCCGCCTGTATCGCATCAGTCGCGTAGCCGGCGCAGGAGTGACAGGGCATCGGGGGCGCAGCATGGACCGGCGCCACGTCGCAGATCGGCAGCCGTCCGCCACAGGTCGCGAAGATCGGCTCCCACCCGCGAGACCGCGCCGCGTGCGCAAGGGTCGTCTCGATCACAGCGTGGGTCGACCATCCACGGGTGGACAGCACGAGCAGACGGCCCGCCGGGGGGGTCGGAACGGCGACCGCGGTGTCGCGCAGCCTGCGCAGATCATCCAGCTCCACGGGCTCGAATGGCGCCGGGAGATGGGCCAGACGCGCCGCCTCGCGGCTGATGCCCCAGCTCTCGCGCAGGAGCATCTTGGCTCGCGGGTGCGCGTATGACCACTCCCGGACACGGTCCACAGCATGTCGTTGCAGGGTCGGGATGCGACGTTCCGATACCGGGGTCATCTCCGGCAGTCTACGTATTCACGACCAGCGCACGACCCGGGGTCACGCTGCCGGATGGATGCGCAGGTCTGCGACGAGCAGGCCTGACTCGGCAGCGCCCGGTGTTGGAAGGTCGAAAGTCTGAATGCGCTCGGGCGCAACGCCCAGAGCGGCGAGCACCGCGGCGTAATCGTGCCTCCAGTCGTACCAGGGGACGGTGAGAACACCTGCCGGCCGTGTGCCGCCGAACGCCAGCGGTTCAGCGAGCACAAGACCCGCCCGGGCAATACGGACGATGTCGGCAAGAACCTGCTGCAGATTCGCAGTGGGAACGTAAGCGAGTGCGTATGACGAGAGCACCACGTCGATCGACGCGGTCTCGATGGATGGGAGGACGTCGTAGTAGCTGCCGACCGACAGCTCCGCGCTGATATGGAGCTCAGCGAACCGCCTGGCCGCGCCGTCGATCGCCTCCTGATTGATGTCGAACCCGACGAGCCGGCACCCTGGAAACTCCGCGGCAACACGTCGCAGATTCGGAGCCGCGTTGCATCCCACATCGAGCACGCTTGCCGGTGCCCCAAACGAA
>Ga0070766_10001682_pt1 | contig 10844 bp, 11 predicted proteins | sample HubBroMetageWFT6_FD_69782 | JGI IMG/M metagenome (GOLD analysis project Ga0070766, IMG submission 69782) | Warmed and freeze-thawed soil microbial communities from the Hubbard Brook experimental Forest, New Hampshire - Hubbard Brook CCASE Soil... | ecosystem: Environmental > Terrestrial > Soil... | reverse complement strand
CGCTCGAGATTTGCGCGATCCCACTTAGCAAGGTCGGCTCCGGCGTCATAGGTGCTCTGGCAGAATTCGAGCAGCGCGTTTCGAGGAGACTCAGACGAACGGACATCCTCGTACTTGAGGAAAAATTCGTGCATCTCTTGGCTGTAAAAAGCCTTTGCGGGACGCGCCGCCCGTCCACCATACCCCGCCGGCTCTGGCGCGGCATACGCGTAGAACGCGGTGTCTGTGACCGCGCCTCCTCCCGGCCAAAACCCCACGCTGATCACTTCATGCGAATAAGCTTCGCGAGTGACGGCGTCAGCTCCCGGGCGCTCCGGCGCTCGCCGGCCCGAAAATCGCGTAACGGCGAGATCAAAGCTGCCCCAGAAAAAATGCACGGGACTGTTTTTCCCAATGAATCCCGCGCGAAATTCCTTGAAGACCGAGTCTACGTTCACCAGAATCCGCCAAAATCGATGAGCGTATTCGGGATCGTACGATTTGTGCGTGCGATCCTGGTCAAATCCAATCGGATTAGGAATTTCCACCGGCATCGGCCAAATCTTTACATCGATATTGAGAGAACGCAGCGCATCCATAAATCCGGCATAGAAATCCGCCACGCTCCGCGGCTCCAATGCAATGATAGCCACATCGTTCTCGCAAGTAGTGATCGTAAGCTGATGATCGATAAAGTCGAACTCCACCTCAAACACGCGCCCCTGATAAGGGATCGGCGAAGTATTCAACCCACGCGCACTAACATAAAGCGGCACTTCCCACCAATGATTCACCCGCGGACAAAGCGCCAACCGCACCTTCCCTACAATCTGCGTCCACATATGCAAAGTTGCGCAAGTATCCGCCCACTCCGAAAGGTGCAGCGCAGGCCAAGATTCAGTTTTCCCAATCATGAGACCAGTAAACTACTGCGAGCCGTCGCCGAAGGCAACAATGCCAGTAGGGTAGAGTGCTTTGCTGTCCGCCAGTAGTTTGGAGTAAGCCCTCCCGCCGTTCGGCCCCGTTGAAGCCACGGCTTTCAATGCTAGAGTATGCCCGCACATTCCATGATCTCAAGCTCCGCGAAAGCCCGGTGAAATGACGCGTTACAACGACACCCAAGACGTAAGCGCCTTCTACGATTTCGCCAGCCAATATTTCCGCACGTTATGGGGCGAACACATCCATCACGGCTACTGGATTCACGGCGATGAATCCAGAGAAACCGCCCAAAATCAATTGGTAGATCGGCTGGCAAAATTCGCCAAAATAAAACCGCGCGCAAAAATTCTAGACGTAGGCTGCGGCATAGGCGCCAGCAGCATCTATCTGGCGAAAAATTACGAAGCCGAACCGACCGGCATCACCATTTCGCCCGTCCAAGTGCAGATGGCCAACGAGCTAGCCGCCAGAGAAAATGTTAAAGCAAGATTTCTCCTCATGGACGCCCAGGACATCGAGTTCGACGAAGTCTTCGACGTGATCTGGTCCATCGAATCCATCTCCCACTACCAAAGGAAAGATGGATTTTTCGCCTCAGCAGCCCCATTACTGAAAGCCGGGGGCACCATCGCCATTACCGACTGGTTCAAAAAAGAAAATCTAGATCGCGCCACAAACGACAAATTCATCCGCCCCATAGAAAAAGGCATGCTCTCCGAACTCTCCACCATGCAGGACTACAAAAAGTGGATCGAAGCAAAAGGATTCCAGGTTACCCACGCCGAAGTCATGAACGAAAATTGCGCCAAATCATGGGATACCGGTATCGAGATTCTGAAAGACAAAGCGTTGTGGCGAGTTGCGACTCAACGAGGTGCCCTGTTCGTCCGGTTTCTCAGCGCGATTCACGCCATGCGCAAAGGCTTCAGCTCCGGCAATTTCGTCTACGGCCTGCTCGTCGCTAAGAAACTCGCCTGAGGGTGAATTCATCTAATAAATGCTTTTTAGGGGGTCGGTGCTTTAGCTCCGGCAATAAACCGCCTTTAGAATCAAAGGCTTTAGCCCCTGAGGACACTCCGATCCGCCGTCTAAATTATTTGTGAGTTGAATTCGCTGGCAGAATCTTCGTAGCGGCGCGCTTCAGCGTGGCAACTTTCGTTCGGCATACTCCGGTGCCGCGCTAAACGGCACCGTTACAAAACTGGCGCAACATCCTGTCGCACCAACTCCGAGAACATTGCCACTTGCGCAGTGGAAAATTCCGGCGCGAAAACAGCCTTCGCATTTCTGGCCACCGTCTCCGGTTTCATCGATGAAAACAGCACTGACCCGCCCGGATTCGCCGCCACCGCGTAATTCAATAGCAGCCCCGAGATCGTAAATGCCTGCGAACAATCCGCCCCCAGTTTTTCCGACCATTCCCGCGCCTTAGCGCTATGGCCAAGGAGAAACGACGACAAGATGCGGTAAGCATGGCCCACCGCTCCCTGCGTGATCACCAAGCGCTCTTTCGCAGTTCCAGAAGGCAATTTGGAGGCATTTTCTTTCATCACATTATTCTCGAATTGCAGCACATCGCACAACCGCGGCTCATACCGCAAAGCAGCCAAGATATTCTCGATTCCCGTGCCGATCCCAAAGCGCCCAACTTTCCCCGCTCTCACAGCGCCTTCAAGAAACGCCACAAGTTCATCGACCGGCCGCCCATCCGCCACATATTCATGCAACAAATAAAAATCAACATAATCGGTGCCAAGTTCCCGCAAGCTCGTATCAAGGCTGCTACGCGCGTCATCGACGCTGAACGCCCCGCCCTGAATCAAGCCCTGAGTGCGCGTCTGCACCATCCTCCGAGCCGATGGCAGCACCCTCAAAATTCGTCGACCAGCCCGCACCGCAATTCCCAGCGCCGAAGAACGCCGTGGCGGCTGGATGCCAAACTTCGTAGTAATCGTCACTTCCACCCGGCGTGTTTTCAAAAACCCGCCCAAGATTTCTTCCGATTCCCCGTAACCGTAGTAACGCGCAACATCGAAGTGCCGGATCCCCGAATCAAAAGCAGTTCCGAGAAGACGCTCTGCAACCTTCCGGCTAGTTCCAGTAAGCGCGCTGCATCCAAATCCAAGCCGGCCAATTCCGCCGCCAGTCGCAGCCATGTCTGCGTCTCTCACAACTCTCCGAAGCATCTTGCGGCCGATCCAAAAACCACCAGCTCTCCAGCCCGCATTCCCGACGCACTCAAATCATCTGCTTAACACGGTCAGCAATCCGTATCGAAAGCGCAAGTATCGTCATCGTAGGGTTCGAACGCGAACTGGTTGGAAACACAGCGCTGCTTCCGATAAACAAATTCGAAATCCCATGCACCCTACAATCGGAATCCACCACTCCGCACCGCGAACTCTCGTGCATCCGTGCTGTTCCCATGTGATGCGATGAATCATGCGCCAAATCATCCCAACCTGCTTCGCTCAGCGAATTCAACGGCGCCAAATCAAAGGTCCCGAGTCCCAACCGCTCGAATTCACCGGCCACAATGTTTATATATTCGCGCGCCGTTCGCCGCTCGAGCTCGCTCAACCGCCAATCGAGTCTCACCCGCGGCATTCCCAACGCATCGCGCTCGCGGCTCAGCATCACGCGGCTCTCTGGATTCGGCGCCATTTCACATTGCCCGCCAAATGTAATGGCCCCCTGCTGCGGCGTGGCAGCCCGATTCTGCACGTGTAGCCGATATGCCAGCCGCGTCAATTCGCCCGGATCCTTCAACGCGTCGCGAATATACCGCCGCAATTCTGCGCCGCCCGGACAGCTCCTGGCTTTCACTGCGCGAAAGAGTTCCTTCATCGCTAAAATTGCTGAACCCGGCGTCTGTTCCAACGTGATAGATCCCTGAATATTCAATAGCTGTTTTTCAGCTTGCGATTTCTTGCTGAGCTTGACGATTGGAAAATATTTCAATCCCTTCCGATAGAAAGACTCGAACAAGTTCTGCAGCCGCCCTCGATTCTTCGCCTGAAATCGTCCGTACCAGAACATCGGGTGTTCCTGATAATAACGCCCCACCAAATCACTCCGATTCCCAACGCCGCAAGCCTCCACCCGGTCGGAGGCCAGCAAAAGCCGCGCGGTTTCGATGCCGCCGCAGCAAATGATGAAATAACGCGCTTTTGCAATTCCCTTTTTGCCTCCTAAAGTCTGGAATTCAATTTTCTCCACCGAGGTTGCGCTCGAATTTGTGATGATGCCCGTGACGTTGGCGTGCAGAATCGCAGAAATATTTTGAGCTCGCCTAATCTCCTCGCGATATTCCTGGCCAAAATTCGGTCGCGGGCTCCATTGCGAGCACTCCACCGCGAGTTTGCCGGAATCAAATGCCGGCGGCTCCACTCGGAACGAAGCACACAAGTCGCGGTAAACAATCGGCTTCTCGATCTGCAACACACGCTCGGCACGCTCGTAGTAAGTCCGAAGATCGCAGCCGCAAATCGGCCAACCGCTATGCGTCACCCAACTCCGTTTTTCGAAATCGATATCGTCAAATCTCAGCGCCTGCCCGCCCCAAAGAGTCGTCGTGCCGCCGAAAATCCGCGCGCGCCCCTGCTCGACGCTGTCATGCGCTAGTCCCAAAATTTCACCGTCGTATAAACGCTGCGTCTCTGCCTCCGGTTCCAAGCCTCCACTTTCCAGCAGCGTTACCGAGTAGCGGTTTCCGATGAATTCCAGCGCGACGGTGATTCCAGCCGCGCCGGCACCAACGATGCAAACGTCGGCGGAGACCACGGCTCCATCCGGGAATTCGTGAAAATCTCCAATCATTCGGGCGAGGCCTCGCAGGCGAACTAGAGTCGATACCGGTCGAGAATAAATCCGATTACGTGTCTGTCAAATTTAAGAATGGATGAACTGAGGAGTCGTTACTCCGTAAAACTACGTAGTCGCAATTCCAATCTTCTCAAAAAATATTCTGCCGCTCCGCGGATTGTCGCGCGCTTCCGGTTGGCATAACCTTGCGATACAATCCGCGCACTCATGAATCTTCGCAGCGACATCCAACAATTTATTGACGCGGCGCGCGCCCAGGGCGCAACCGACGAAGTCATCGTCGAGCTTTTGCGCGGCCGCGGCTGGCCTGAAGAAGACGTCTATCGCGCACTCGCCGATCATTTTGAGCAACGCAGCGGCCTCGCAATCCCGGCCTACAAGCGCTCCGGTTCGGCGAAAGATGCATTTCTCTATTTGCTCAGCTTCGCAACGCTAGCCACCTGGACGATTGGTCTCGGTTCGGTAGTCTTCACTCTGATCGAATGGTGGATCAAAGATCCGCTCATCCCAAACAATTCCTACGATAACAGCTACTACGAAATTGCGGTCTCGCTGGCCTGTATCATCGTCGCTTTTCCGGTCTACCTTCTGACCATGCATTTCATCAACCGTGAGCTGGAGACTCATCCCGAAAAGCTCGAGTCCAGCGTAAGAAAGTGGCTCACCTACATCGCCCTCCTGTTCGCCGCCGTAGTCGTAGTCGGAGATTTGATCACATTCTTGACTTATTTCCTGCGCGGCGAGTTATCGGCTCGCTTCGTCACGAAAGTCGCCACCGTGCTGGTAATCTCCGGCGGTGTTTTCTGGTATTACATGGGCTCGTTAGCTGCACGAGCCCCGACTCGGGAAAATGCCAATGAGTAGAAACATTCTGGCTGCAACTGGCGCGACGTTCGTCGTGGTCGCCGTCGTAATTTTGGGCTTTCGTGTTTTGGGAGGCCCTTCGACGCAACGCTTGGTTCAAGCCGATCTGCGCACCGTCCGCGCGCTCGCGCAGCTCGCCGGACAAATCCAATCGAAATGGACCGGCTCAAACAAGGTGCTTCCCGCCAACCTGGACCAATTCCCCACTGCGGATAAGCAGAACCCTATTAGCAAGAAACTTTTTGACTACCGTCCAAAGTCAAACTCCGAATACGAACTGTGCACCACATTCCTTACAAACAGCCGGGATCTACAGTCTACAAACACGGCCGACCCATGGATTCATCCGAGTGGCGACTACTGCTTCCAATTCGACGCGACGCAGCAAGTGCCCCAGGTCCCCTACTACTATTGAGCCAAGCGGAAGTGTTTTGGCAGAAATTCGGCGGAAAAAACTAGCTGAGAAAGTGGCGCGCCCGGAGGGATTCGAACCCACGGCCTTGTGCTTCGGAGGCACACGCTCTATCCATCTGAGCTACGGGCGCGCTGTGCCTAACGTAATTTCATGATACCGCGAACGCTCGTCAATCGTCACGCCCGCAGGAAACCGCAAAACATTGCGCCTTGACACCCGCCCGGCCTTCGATTAAACTAACCAGTTAGTTAAAGATATCAGATGCCACGCGGAAGAAAACCAGTCCAAAACCCCGAAACGGCACGGCGCATCCTCGCCGCGGCCGAGGATCATTTTGCCGAGCGAGGCCTCGCCGGCGCCCGCACCGATGAAATCGCCGCAGCCGCCCACGCCAATAAAGCAATGCTCTACTATTATTTCGGCGATAAGCGCCACCTTCATAGCGCGGTCCTCGAAAATCTATTGCGCCCGCTACGCGTGCTATTCAACGAACTGGCAAATTCCAAATCCACTCCGCATCGTAGCCTCGAAAATCTGCTCCTCGGATATATGGATTTCCTCGCGACTCATCCCAATTACCCCCGCCTGATTCAGCGCCAAGCCATGGACTCGAGCCGCGGCTTGGAGTGGATTTCGCGCAATTTCCTCGGTCCCTTTCAGGATACGCTCAACAAAACGATCGAAGCCGGAGCCCGAGCGCGCGAATTCCGCAAGCTCGACTCCCGCCACGCCGTTTTCTCCATCCTCGGAATGACGACCTTCTACTTCGTGGCAGCTCGCCGCTTCCCGCAGCTTTTTAAAGGCGATGCCATCGCGCCAAAGGCTCTCGCAGAACGGAAAAAAGCCATGCTCGACTTGCTCATGCACGGACTTCTACGCCCCGAGACCACTCAGCGCCACAGGATCAAGCGATGACCGGAAAAAAGTTCTTCGTTCTTCTCGGCGTGGTGGTGATTATTTCCGCGGTTGTTTTCTTCGCGTTCACCCCGCACGGAAACAATATCCCTCTGATCGGCGTCGTCGACGGCAACGAAGTCATCATCAGCCCCCAAATTGCCGGCCGCATGATCCGTCTCACCGTCGATGAAGGCTCGGAAGTAAAAAAAGGCGATCTGATCGCCGAACTCGATCCGTCCGAGCTGCAAGCCGCGCTCGCGCAAGATGACGCAAATATCGGCAGCCTAGAAGCAAAAGTAAAACAGTCATCGCAAACACTCGGCTGGATGGACGCGCAAACATCCGCAGCTCTCAGCCAAGCGCAAGCCACGCTGACTTCCGCCCGCGCTCAACTCGAGCAGTCCCGCGCCACTCTCGAGCTCGACGAAGTGAACAATAAGCGCACCATCGCGCTCTTCCAATCCGGCGTAAGCACGGCCCAAGATCGCGACACCGCCGAATCCACGCTGAAAGCCGCGCGCGCCAATGTGAATTCGCTCGAGGAACAAGTGAAAGCGCAGCAGTCCGCGCTCATGGTCGCCATGGCCAATCGCAAACAAGTGGCCGTGCGGCAGGCCGATCTCGTCTCCGCTCGCGCGCAGGTGCAGCAAGCCAAGGCGCTGCGCGATCAAGCCACCACTCAGCTCGGCTACACCAAAATTTATTCTCCTCTCGACGGCATCGTCTCCGTGCGCGTCGCTAAGCAAGGCGAAATGGTCGCGCAAGGCGGCCCCATCGTCGTTGTCGTCGATGTCGATCATCTCTGGGTGCGCGCCGATGTCGAAGAAACCTACATCGACGCGATCGGCTTCGGCGACACCATGAAAGTTCAACTCCCGTCCGGCGACATCATCGAAGGCAAAGTTTTCTTCAAGGGCGTCGAAAGCGATTTCGCCACTCAGCGTGACGTCAGCCGCACCAAGCGCGACATTAAAACTTTCGCCATCAAAGTTTCCGTCCCGAATCCCAAGCGCCGGCTATTCACGGGAATGACTGCCACCGTTCTTCTACCGCAGCCAAAGCGAAGTTGGTTCGCGCGCAGCTAACTGCGCCAAGAGAATTCTAAAAATGACCGACGTAACCGACAAATCGAACGGAAATGCCATCGTCGCCGACCACCTCGTGAAAAAATTCGGCGAGCTGGTCGCCGTGAACGACATTAATTTCACGGTGGGCGAGCGCGAACTCTTCGGCCTCCTCGGCCCAAACGGCGCCGGCAAGACAACCCTGATCCGCATGCTCACCACACTTACCCCGCCCACTTCCGGCACCGCGCGAATCGCCGGACACGACATCGTCACGGACGCCGACGGCGTGCGTCTGGTAATCGGCGTGATTCCGCAAGCGCTCACTTCCGACCCCGAACTCACAGCCGAAGAAAATATGCTTTTGCACGCCAAATTGTTCGGCGTTCCGAAATCGCAGCGCCGCGAACTGGTCGCACGCCTGCTTGAAGAGGTGGATCTCTCAAAATTCGGCAAGACTTTCGTCCGCAATTTTTCCGGCGGCATGCGCCGCAGACTCGAAATCGCCCGCGGGCTAGTCCATTCGCCAAAGATTCTGTTTCTCGATGAGCCCACCACCGGCCTCGATCCCGTCTCGCGCACCAACGTCTGGGAAATGATTCGCCGGCTGCGTGAACAATCCAAGCTCACTATCGTGCTAACCACGCATTACATGGACGAAGCCGACAAACTCTGCGATCGCATCGCCATCGTAGATCACGGCCGCCTGGTTGCCCTCGACACACCCACAAATCTGAAAGACAGCATTCCCGGCGCAGACACGGTAGAAGCCGAATTCGCAAACGCCCCGCCCGACTGGCTCGGCCAACTCGAAAAAATATCTCACGTCGCCAGCGTCACGCAGCGCGATCAGGTCGTGCACATCGCTTCGACCGACGGTCCGTCGACCGTCGCCGCACTCATGGATATCGCCAGGGCCCGCGGCGTCACCGTCCATAGAGTCACGGTCCAAGGCACGACTCTCGACGACGTCTTTCTGCACTTCACAGGCAGCGAATTGCGCGATACCGCGGCAACCGCGGCGCGCCACGACATAAGTCATCTCTATCAGCGCTGACGACAACACCAGCGCTCGGGCGGGAACGAAAACAAGATGAAGATCTATCGCGTTGCAGCACTCATCGAGCGGGACATGCGCAAATTCCTGCGCAGCCCCGCGCAAATGATGGCCTCCATGGTGTTCCCTCTGCTGCAGCTCGTCGTTCTCGGCTACGCCTTCGGAGGCCACATCAAAGGCGTCACCGTCGCCGTCGTCGATCAGGATCGCACCGCGGAATCCCGCGAAGTCAAAGAAATGATCGCCGGAATCCGAGAAGGCCCGCAAACTTTCAATGTCCGCGAATACAATTCCTTGCCCGATGCCATCGACGATTTAAAAGCAGGCTTCGTGCGCGGCGTCATTTCCATCCCGCACGATTTCTCGCGCCGCGTCTACCAGCAGGACCGCCCGCAAATCGCCCTCGTCGAGGACAACACCGATCAATTCATCTCCGCCGAACTCCTCGAACGCGTCCAGCAAATGGTCGATCAAATGAACGCACCAGCGGTCGCCTCGCGCTTAGCCGGGCCAGTTCAACTCAGCATCGTCGAAATGTATCCCTACATCGAGTACATCAAGTACTTGCTCGCCGGCTCCGTCTCGCTATGCATTTTCGTGGTAGCCATGATCGGCGGCGGCATCACTTTCATCGACGACAAATCCCGTGGCCTGCACGAAGGCTATCTCGTAACTCCAATCAGCAAAGCCGAACTCGTCCTGGGCCTGATCGGCGCCGGCACACTCAAAGGAATCATGGCCGGCATGGCGCTAATCATCACGGGCTCGCTCATTTCGGGCGTCACCGGCATTTGGAATCCGATCCAGTTTTTTTACATAATTTTGGTAATCGCAGTCGCCTCGACAGCCATGATCAGCTTCATGTTTCTTCTAATGGTGCGCGTCGACGATCCGCTGGTGCCGCGCGCGATCTTCGGCGTGCTCAATACCCTGCTATTTTTCCCATCCGGCGCCGTTTACCCCATCGCCGCGTTCCCCTGGTGGCTGCGCTGGATCGCCGTAATCGATCCATTCACGTACACTGTCCACGCGCTCCGCAACCTCACTCTAAAATCCACAGGCATTGAAGGAATTTACGTCGACGTGTTAGCTTTAAGTGGATTTGCCGCGCTGAATATCCTCGGATGTTTCGCGCTCTTCAAGCGCCAACTCTGAGGCGGAGGAAATTTTGGGACTTTTCGATACCACCAGCGAGCATCCGCATTCGAGGATACGCCGCTATCTAATCACCACCGTCGTTTTCATCGTGCTCGTCGCCGGGGGAATTTGGTGGCTCCTCCGTTACCATCAGGAAAAAGTTACCGCCCGCCGTTTTCTAAATGCAGTAGTAGCCGGACAAATGGAAGAAGCCTATAAACTCTGGAAGCCCGCGCCATCTTATACGTTTAAAGATTTCCTGGAAGACTGGGGCCCAGACGGTTTCTACGGTCCCGTCCGCAGCTATCACTACGAGGATGCCGAAGCATTGCCGAAAAGTGGCTCAGGCGTAATTATTGTCGTAGATGTGAGCCCCGACTCGCCGTTCCCCGCCGCCAACGACAGCGTGAAGCAAAGCAAAACGAAAGAAGTCCGCCTAATCGTCGAGTTCAGCGATCAATCGATCGCGTTCCAGCCCTGACGACTTACGAACAGATTCGCGCGTGGTCCTCTCGAAGCCGCCTCTCGGCTGAGGATCTGCATTTTCTTTTGCCCTTCGCTGAGAATGCGTTCTTCAATTCGCTCGGTCGCGCGAACCTGACTTCGTCTCCGCCAACTTCTCCAACCAAACCTGCCCAAACGCCACCATCCGCCGAATCCGCCC
>Ga0070766_10001681_pt1 | contig 10845 bp, 9 predicted proteins | sample HubBroMetageWFT6_FD_69782 | JGI IMG/M metagenome (GOLD analysis project Ga0070766, IMG submission 69782) | Warmed and freeze-thawed soil microbial communities from the Hubbard Brook experimental Forest, New Hampshire - Hubbard Brook CCASE Soil... | ecosystem: Environmental > Terrestrial > Soil >... | reverse complement strand
TGGATGATCTTCGGGCCCGTTTGCTCCGTATGGGCGGACTGGCCGAGCAGGCCGTGGACCGCGCCTGCCAGGCTTATATTGACCGCGACCTGGCGCGCTGCCACATGGTGCTCGAAGGCGAATTCCAGATCAACGTGGCCGAGCGGGAAATCGATGAACTGGCATTCGATCTGCTGGCGTTGCAACAGCCGATTGCTGTCGACCTGCGTTTCATCTTGGCGGTCACCAAGATTAATTCAGACTTGGAACGCGTTGGCGATCAGGCGGTCAACATTGCCGAGCGGGCGATGGATCTCGTCGAACTCCCCAAGGTCGATCTCCCAGTCGACATTCCGCGCATGGCGGCTGCGGTTTCGGCTATGGTCAGGCGTTCGCTGGAATCCTTTATTGAGGGCAAAGCCGAGCTTGCGCAAGCTGTCCTCGAAATGGACAACGTGGTTGATCGCATGAAAGACGAAGCGTTCATCACGTTGGTCAAGACCATGAATGAGCGGCCCGAGGTAACCCGCCAGGCCTTGGACGCGTTGCTGGTCGCGCGTAACTTGGAACGGGTTGCGGATCATGCCACCAACATCGCCGAGGACGTAATTTTTTGGGTGCGCGGGGCGGATGTCCGTCACAACGTCACTCCAGAACCCACTGTGCATCAGGCCAGTACCGACACCCATTAGAGGGTGATTTGCTGCCCCGCCTGAAACCGGTCGGCTTGTCTGACCGGTTTTGCTTTCCCGATGTTACGCTAAACATCTTCACAGAGGAGGCAGCCCTTGCGCAGAGTTCTCTACTTTCTCGCCTTGCTGTTTTCTGTCGCCACGCTCACACTACTCGTGGCGCAAAACCAGAGGGCACCGCGACAGATTTCTCTGCCCACGAGCAAGGTTCTGACGGTTCCGTCGCCTGGCATCCTGGGATCACTGAACGGTTTCGCGGCAGCGATGACTGTGAGCCCCGGCGGGCGCTACGCCGCGATTCTGAACGATGGTTACGGCTCGCAGCAAAACCAGGCGCACCAATCCATCGCAATACTCAATCTGAGCACCAATCAACTCGCCGATTTTCCTGAAGAGCGCTTGCCCGAAGAGGCACACCAGAGCTATTTTGTGGGGTTAGCGTTCGGCTCAGATGGCCAGCGCCTTTACGCTTCGATTGGTTCAATTACCGACCCTGCTGGCGAAAAACCGGGCGACACCGGAAACGGGATCGCAGTGTATCGCTTTCATGAGGGCCAGATCGTCTGGGATCGCTTTATAAAGATTCCGCCTCAGAACATTACTACCGGGAAGAAAGTGGCACAAGGTGTGCATAAGACGGCCGAGGGAACGGTCCTTCCTTATCCGGCCGGCCTTGCCGTGATCTCCTCGCCAGGTCTTGCTGACCGATTGCTAATTGCTAACAATCTTTCGGACAACGTTGTTCTCATCGACTCCGCCAGCGGCCACGTGCTCAAACGCTTCGACGTGAGCACGCACGAAATGATTCCGTCGGCGTTTCCTTACGGCGTAGTGGCGTCGCACGATGGCCGCCGCGCCTGGTGCAGTCTATGGAATGCATCTCACGTGGCAGAACTCGACCTGGAGAAGGGAACCGTCGCGCGCTGGTTTCCTTTGCTTGAGCCGAAGGAACCGACCACGCCGGGATCACATCCGACAGCGATGCTACTGAGTTCCGACGAGAAGTCGTTGTACGTGGCGCTATCGAACGCCAACCGCGTGGCGGTAGTGTCCACTGAAACGGGCAAGCCGCAGTTGCTGCTTGACACGACCGTCTCTGGAGATAAATACGGGGGCACGTATCCCAATGCACTGGCGCTCTCGGCCGATGGCGACCGTCTCTTCGTTGCTGACGCTGCGATCAATGCAATCGCGGTTTTCTATACCCATGCCACATCCTTTAGCCCAACCGGGCCGTCCGAGACTCCCGTCGAGCCGGCTTCTGGCTTCATCCCTACCGATTGGTATCCCACTGCTCTAGCCACAGTAGGCAACGATCTTTTGCTCGCCACCGCAAAGGGTCAGGGAACCGGCCCTAACCACGGTATGAACAACCTCAAGAACGAGCGCAGACACCGCGAGCATCCTTATATTCCAACTTTGCTCTATGGCTCGATTGCTCGGCTCAAAATCGAAGACATTGAAAAGCAACTGCCCGAACTTACACGCACAGTCGAGGAAAACAATCTTCTACATTCGAGCCCAGGCCAAATCCGATTTGCCCAGAAGTCCAATCCGATTCAGCACGTGATCTACATCATCAAAGAGAATCGCACTTACGATCAGGTGCTCGGTGATTTGAAACCGGGCGACGGCGATCCCTCGTTGACCATGTACGGCGCGGACGTAACCCCCAACGAACACAAGCTAGCGCTGCAATTCGGGGTGCTCGATAATTTTTACGATAGCGGCGAAGTCTCGGGCAATGGACACGAGTGGTCAACGGCCGCCATCACCAGCGACTACAACGAGCAGACCTGGCAGATTAACTACCGGAGCAGGGAGCGCACCTACGATTTTCAGGGCAGCGTAACGGACGAAATCCCGCTCGATCTAAATGAGCCGGACGTGAACGAGCCGGCCACTGGTTACATTTGGGATAATGTGGCCAGTCACGGCCTTACTTATCGCGACTACGGGGAATTCATCTACGGTGTGTGGTGCAAGGCCACGGAAAGCAAGACGACGGTTCACGAAGGTACGCCCGCGCCCAACTCGTCGTGTTCGAAGAACATAGTAAACAAGGGAGACTCGCTGCCGCCCAATGTTGGCCAGCCTCATGGTTCGCCCAGTCCGTGGCCGTGGCCGGTTCCACTACTGAAAACCGCAAAACCGACCAAGGCAGTCCTGCGCGATCACTTCGATCCCTTATTCCCCGACTTCAACACCGAGTATCCCGATCAGCTGCGCGCCGACGAATTCCTTAATGAGTTTGAGGGATTTGTTCGCGCCCGCAAGGAAAACAAGGGGACCGAACTACCGGCGTTCGTTCTTCTTTATCTGCCCGATGATCACACGCACGGCGCCACTCCGGGAAAGCCTCGGCCGGCCGCAAGTGTCGCCGATAACGACCTGGCCGTCGGTCGGGTGGTGGAGGCGGTGTCGCACAGCCCCTACTGGGACGATACGGCCATTTTCATTCTGGAAGACGACGCTCAGGACGGCGCTGATCACGTCGACGCTCACCGCTCGATCGCCTTCGTGATCAGCAAGTATTCGCCCGGCTCTGCTGATCACCCGTTCGTGGACCACCATTTTTACACCACAGTGAACCTGATCCACACCATAGAAACATTGCTGGGTTTGCCGCCGATGAATCAGAACGACGGCTATGCGCCGTTGATGGCGCTGCTGTTTTCGGGTGCAGGTACTCAGCCGCCATTCACCGCCAATTGGAGGAATCGCGACAATAGTCTGATCTATCAAATGAATCCGGCAAAGGGGCAGGGCGCTGGGGAATCCGCCAAGATGGATTTTTCCCATCCCGATGTGGCGAATCCGGCCGTGCTCAATGCAATCCTCTGGCGCGATCGCAAGGGAGACCAGCCAATGCCAGCCGCGCAGCACAAAATGTTTGCCGATAAACCCAAACCGGATGACGAATGATTCCACCTTTGACCACGTAGGCCCGGACGTCTCGTCTGGGCAGCGAGCGAAGCGAGCCAATCCTCGTCGCAGCGCTGCGTTGCTCCGCACCGGCCGGGCGGACGAGAGCGTCCGCCCCTACGCGTTTTGGATTTCACCCGATTAACGCTGGGCAGCTACTCCGCGGTCCGCGTCGGCAAACGAAAATGCCGTCGCGACGTTGGGATACTCCTTCCCGGCTATCTCCACATACGCATACACAAAGTAATTCAGCGGCTTCCCATCCTGCTTGGGGCTTAACTCCAGATCGCGTCCCATGGTAAATTCCACGCGATTGGCGTCATGTGCGCCGAAGAAGTAATCCTTTTTCTCCGGATGCTTCCAGGCTTCCGAGATGTCTACAGGAATCCATCCGTGCTGCGGATCGAAGAAATCGGCCCAGCAGTGATATCCGGAAATTTCGGCTGAGTGCTTGTCGGGGGGCAGGGGAAATCCTATTTCAAATCGCGCTGGAATTCCCTGCGAACGCGCCATAGCGATGAACAGAGAATGAAAGTCGGTGCAGTTGCCCTTCTTGGCATCACAGGCGTAGAGCACGTCGCCACGTCCCCAACCCGTGCCCGTCTTGTCGTAACGCATGGTCGTGAACACGTAATCATAGATGGCGCGCGCCTTTGCGAGAGTCGTAGTCTTGCCCTCCGTAACCTTCACGGCCAGTTCCGCCGGCAATCCTGTCGTGGGCACGAGCGCATCCGGCGCGAGAAATTGCTTTTTCTCCTTGTCGCTGAGCTTGGCCGCTTCAAGGTGCGGAGAATAAATCCCTAGCGTGAGCCGCTCATTGCGGACAACGTCATAAACCACCTCGAAATGCAACTCCGGCTGCTTGGCTTTCGAAGTCTCTGCATAAAACATTTCGTTCTCATATTTTGACTCGTGCGTCTTCTTCAGAGGCAGGTCGCCGGTCGCAGAGATAACTTTTACCGTCTGGAAGGCGTCTGAATGTGCGTGGGGAATCCAAATCCGCACCTTCTCGCCGGAGGCAACATCTTTGACGGTGAAGGCATAGTGAAAAGTGAAATGGCGGGTCTCTTGCGCCGAGGCAATCTCGGCAAACGTGAGCACCACCAGAGGCAGCAGAAGCCATATCTTCCTTAGCATGAGCAGCTTCCTTTCGTAGTGACGGAGAGGGTCAGATGGAAACGACGCACGGGCGTTTAGGAGTGTGATCGTCAAGTAAAGCCGCGTCGTGGCACTGGCATTAGAGAAGTCCCTCTACTCAGCAGGCAGACTCATATTTTAAACGAGAACTGGAAGTTTAGTGGCACGCTTGCAAATCGTGGCCGCGACAGGGCGAGGTTGACAAAATCTCATCGTGCTTAAGTTAGAATCTTCGCGTGCCCGCTGCCATTGAATGCCGCGACTTGCGCAAGACCTATGACGGAAAAGTCGAAGCCGTTCGCGGACTCAGTCTGCAAATTGAGGCCGGGGAGTGCTTCGGGCTCTTGGGACCGAATGGGGCAGGGAAGACCACCACGATCGAAATCCTTGAAGGGCTGCTCGATCCCACATCCGGTGAGGTCACCATTCTTGGTCACACTTGGCAGAAAAATCAACGCGAAGTGCGCGAGTGGCTAGGCATCTCTCTACAAGAGACTCGGCTCTCAGAGAAATTGACTGTTCGCGAGACCATCGAACTATTTGCCAGCTTCTATAGAGAGCCGCGTTCCGCGGACGAAGTGCTCGAGGATCTGCAACTCGGCGAGAAGGCGGATGCTCTTGTGGGCAAGCTTTCCGGCGGTCAGCGCCAGCGCTTGGCCGTAGCCACAGCGCTGGTGGGAAATCCCCGGATTCTTTTTCTCGACGAACCTACGACTGGACTCGACCCGCAGAGCCGCCGCCAGCTCTGGGACATTATTCGCAACTTTCAGCGAGGTGGCGGCACGGTGTTGCTGACCACACATTACATGGACGAAGCTGAGCGCCTATGCGACCGCCTCGCGATCGTCGACCACGGCGTGGTCATTGCCGAAGGCACACCTTCCGAGTTGATCGAGCGCCTGGGCGGGCACCACGTAGTGGAGTTCGAGGTCAGCGGCAACTCCAGCGCCGGTGCCGCTCTCGACGCGTGGCGAGCCCTCCCCGGCGTGGAGTCGGTCCGCCATGACAATGGTCTGGTCAGCCTCACGGTGCGCGAGCCGCACTTAACCATTCCGGCGTTGCTCGATGCAGTCGAAAAACACGGCTCGCAACTTTTGCACCTCACCACGCGACAGGCCAGCCTCGAGGATGTGTTTGTCAATCTGACTGGTCGCCACCTGAGGGAACAGTGAAGAGTCGGTTAGCATGAGCCTCGCTCAAAAAACTCCGGTAACCCCAACTCCGCTCCCAGCGCCGCGCAACGGCCGCTGGTCGGCTTTCACGCATCTGGCGATGGTGCGAATGAAAGAGCTGAAGCGTGAACCCGAAGTTGTCTTCTGGGTGTTCGGGTTTCCACTGCTGCTGGCGTTGGGACTTGGGATTGCTTTCCGCAACAAGCCGGCAGACGTGACCTTCGTTGCTATCGTCCAGGGCAACGGGGCGCAGGATGCGTTATCCCTGATCGAGCGCTCGCCGCAGAAGTCCTCGATCCACGCCGAAGTTCTCGACAAGCCAGCGGCACTCCAAGGATTCCGTCTCGGCAAGTGCGATCTGGTTGTCGAATCCGACGGCCAAGGCGGCTTTCAGTATCTTTACGATCCGGCTCGTCCTGAGAGTGTGCTCTCGAGGGCTGAAGTGGATGACGCTCTGCAAACCTCAGCCGGTCGCAAGAACCCGCTGCCTACTTCCTCTGTCATTTCAAATGAGCCTGGATCGCGCTATATCGACTTCCTCATTCCTGGGTTGATCGGGATGAATCTGATGAACTCGGGCATGTGGAGCATCGGGTTTGCTCTGGTGGACATGCGCCAGCGCAAACTGCTCAAGCGCTTCGTTGCCACACCTATGCGGAGAAGCGATTTCCTGCTTGCCCTGACGGGAGGGCGGTTGGTGCTCATGGTCGCCGAAGTCGGACTGCTGCTTGGCTTTGGCGCGCTGGTTTTTCATATACGCGTCCTCGGGTCGTTGCTCTCGATTCTGATACTAAGTTCGATCGGCGCCGTGGGGTTCGCCGGACTAGGCCTGCTTACGGCGTGCCGGGCGCAGAAGATTGAAAGCGTCAGTGGCCTGATCAATTTGATCATGATGCCCATGTGGATCTTTTCCGGAGTCTTCTTTTCCTATGAGCGTTTCCCGGCGGTCATCCAACCATTCATTAAGGCGCTGCCCTTGACCGCGCTCAATGATGCCCTGCGCGCTACGATTCTCGAAGGGGCGCCACTTGCCACGCAGGCCGGGCGCCTGCTTATGCTTCTGCTCTGGGGAGGAATTTCTTTTTTGCTGGCTTTGCGCTGGTTCCGCTGGAGCTAGATCGTTCTGACACACAGCGCGGACCACAACACGCCTTGTCATCCCGAGCGAAGCGAGGGATCTGGGTTTTTGCCCGCACCACTGGCAGCGTTACCGAGCGCAAGCACCCAGCTCTCTCTCTTCGCTCGGGATGACATTTCGTGATGGGACATAGCAACGGTGACTCGGTCTAACGTGTTGCGACTTGACGCGGGACTTCTCACGCGGCTTTCTGTGCCACGAATCTCAGTGACGCCGAATTCATGCAATATCGCAGATGCGTCGGCTCTGGACCATCATCGAACACATGGCCCAAATGCGCATCACATTCGGTGCATGACACCGCCGTCCTCACCATCCCTAAGCTGATGTCTCTCGTACTCCGAACGTTTTCCGTCGCGATCGGTTGCCAGAAACTGGGCCAGCCAGTTCCGGAATCAAACTTTGTCTCTGAGCTGAACAACGCGCTGTCGCAGCAAATGCAGCGGTATAGGCCCTTATCGTGCAGTTTCCAGTACTTTCCTGAGTATGCGAATTCGGTATCGGCGTGACGCGTTATATCGAATGCGTTGGCAGTTAGCCGCTTCCGCCACTCGTCTTCGCTCTTGACGACCTTCGGCACCTGAACCGTTTTCAATCGCTCACCCGCGTCCGAGAACTGAACAATCGTGACCTCCTGAGACGCTTCCTTCGATGCAGTCGCTTGCGCAAGCCGCGGTTTTCTCAACGACCAAACTGCCAATCCGGCAATCGCGGAAACCGAAGTCACAAGAAAAGCCCGTCGCCTCACTTTGCCCGATCCTTCATCCTTCTCCACGAGAGACTCGAACATGGGCGCTTCCTCCTCGAATGCTACTTGCCGGTATACAGCTCGGGAAACTCCTGGTGAAGGTGAGCAACCTTCGGCGCATCGTTGTAAACGATGTACGGATTGTTTGGATGATTTGCGGCGTAGTCCTGGTGATAGGCTTCGGCCGGATAAAAGGTCTTCAACGGAACCACCTGAGTCACGATCGGATGGGGGAAGACCCGCGCTTTATCGAGTTGCACGATATAAGCCTCAGCAATCCGTTTTTGTTCGTCATTACTGTAGAAAACAACAGACCGGTACTGAGTGCCTGAGTCGGGGCCCTGCCGGTTCAACTGAGTGGGGTCGTGCGCCACCGAGAAAAACACACGAAGCAGCTGGCCGTAGGTGATCTGCGACGGATCATAGGTGATCTTCACCGATTCCGCGTGGCCAGTTTCGCCGGTGCTCACAAGTTCGTATTCCGCCGCGTTGGCCGCGCCTCCGGAGTATCCCGAAGTCGCGTTGACCACGCCCTTGACGTGTTCGAACACCGCCTGAATGCCCCAGAAGCAGCCGCCTGCGACGACCGCGGTTTGCTGTGTTTTGCTCGTTGCAATCGGTGCATCCACGGCCGGGTTCGGGATGGCCGTCATCGGGTTGTCACCCGCATTGCAGGCAATCGCGCCGCCCAGCGTTACCATCAATAGGAGGGTAGACGCGCGTGAAAAGCTACTCATAAACGAACTCCTCTTGTCCGAAGTTGTGATGTTTCGGGCCCGTATCCTTAGAGTCGCCAGCTTCACAAAAGTTTCGAGTCTCCCTAACTTAGTCGCGCACCGTAACTTCCGCTCTGGTTGTGCATCCGATAGGCAAGGTGACATAAATAGAGTGACGCCATGAAAATGCTGCTCGTCTCAACGTTAGTTTTTCTCGGAATTGAAGCTGGGATATTGGCATCGCCGCCCGAATCGCCAGCCAGGTCGGATCCGCGGACGCCCGTTCTCGTGGAGTTGTTTACCTCCGAAGGCTGCTCCAGTTGTCCTCCCGCGGACGTTTTCCTGCAGAAACTGGATCAGCAACCGATCGCGCAGGCAGAGATGATCGTTCTCAGTGAACACGTGGACTATTGGAACCACATCGGTTGGAAGGATCCGTACTCCTCTCGCTTTTACAGCGACAGACAAGGCGTTTACGCCAAGCGTCTCGGCCTGGACAGCGTCTACACTCCGCAAATGGTCGTGGACGGAACCAGCCAGTTTGTAGGCAGTGATGCGGCATTGGCCGACCAGGCCTTCGCCAAGGCGTTGACCAAATCGAAGATCGCTGTCCGGTTGTCGTCTGGTTCCTTAGGTGCAACGAATGTTTTGCAGGCTCATCTGGAAACGGATGTGTTGCCGGCATCTTTCCGCTTACACGAGGCAGACGTGTATGTTGCCGTCGCCCTCAACCGTGTGGAATCGCAGGTCTCTCACGGCGAAAACGCTGGACGCACATTGGCCCACGTGGCGGTCGTCCGAAGCATCGTGAAGCTTGGAACGCTTCGGCAAGGGCAAACCTTTACCCAAGATATTCAATTGAAACTCGACCCTGGAACAGATGCCCACAATCTGCGGCTAATCGCGTTCGTGCAGGAGTCGGGTCAGGGCCGGGTGGTTGGGGCGCAGGTAGAAACAGTAAATGCCACTGTGGCCGTCCGGAATTGAAATGAGATCATTCTGCGGCGAACATCACCTCGAACAGCTCTTCGCTCTTCACCCGTTCTGTAACTTTTAGTTTTTGAGCACATCTCATCGCCAGGGTCGAGGTGGCCCATCCCAATTTAAAACTAACGACTAGGAGAATCCTATGAAAAAGTTGATGTGCAAGTTGATGGCAATGGGTTTCTTAACCGTGTCCATAGCGGCGTTTGCCCAGTCGGGCGGCGACACCATGAAGCAGGACAGCATGAAGCCAGACACTACCCAGCAAGATCAGATGAAGAAAGATGACATGGCGAAAGACAAGAAGGCCAGCAAGACAAAACCAAAGACTAAGACCGACAAGACCAAGTCAAGTGATATGAAGAAAGACGACAGCATGAAGCACGATGACAGCATGAAGCACGACGACAGCATGAAACAGAACTGAGCCAGCTGGGCATACATTCCAGGTGCGACTTCGGGTAGCCACTGCCGGCTACCCGAAGCACTTCCCGCAAGGCCTCACTTGGAAGTCAACCCCTCTGACTTGCAACTTCGCCTTCATCATCATCATCCGCGTCGGCACTCGCGCTTTTGTTGAGATACTTCTTCATACACCGTACACACGGCGTATAACCTTCGCGCTGGGCTTCGCTCGCCGGTATCGTCCGCAATCTTGCTTTGTCATGGATAAACGGGCACGCGGCCGCATGAAAGGTTTTTCCATCTTCCGCAACCACGACCATTATTTCTCCGGGAACGCCGATCCCGGGTTGTGCATGTTCCGAACGCAGTTGGGGACCGATGAACGCCGAGGAGTCGCCCACCTCGAAACCTACGACAATCAAAAGCGCCGCTGCCACCGCGATCATCCACCCAAAAGCCGTTCCTCGCTGACGCGGCATATTTTCCTCCAGCCTTCTGTAGAGACGCTGGCTGAATCCCTGAGGTGGCTCGAACATACTTTCCTCTCCGTAGAGGCCGATCACGTTGCGCGTGCCCTCAAGTACCGCGCTGCATTTCTGGCACCCGCGCAGGTGCTCATCCATGGCGGCGCGCAAATCTGGGGCGACTTCGCCGTCGAGGTAATTCGAAATCTCCAGCCAAACCTGCTCGCAGGTCACTACCATGGCTTGGTCCCCTTCGCGAACGACAACTTGCTGCTCCAACTACCGCCGATTCCCGGGGCCAGCAGATCGCGCAGCATTAGTCGCGCCCGTAGCAACCGTGTTTTGACGGACGCCGTGGAAACCCCAAGAGCTTTGGCCGTCTCTTCAATGCTCAAATGCTGCATGTCGCGCAGCACGAAAACTTCGCGGTATTTCTGGCTCAGTGACGCCAACGCCTCTGCCAGCTTCTGCCGGACCTCGCTTCG
>Ga0070766_10001677_pt1 | contig 10856 bp, 7 predicted proteins | sample HubBroMetageWFT6_FD_69782 | JGI IMG/M metagenome (GOLD analysis project Ga0070766, IMG submission 69782) | Warmed and freeze-thawed soil microbial communities from the Hubbard Brook experimental Forest, New Hampshire - Hubbard Brook CCASE Soil... | ecosystem: Environmental > Terrestrial > Soil >... | reverse complement strand
CGAACTTGCGCAGCCGCGACCGATCTGTGTCCGACCGATGGCGTGCCTACTGCTTATCGGGAGCCTTGCATCGGCGCTTTCGGGTTGCCACTCTGGCCCCAAGCTGCCCGAGAAAGGATCAAGAGCCTACGCCGACGTTGTCTCCGCATTTTATGTTGGTCTCGCGGCGCTCCAGGTTGGTGATGACGTTCACGCCGAGAGCAAACTTTCTGAAGTAACTCAGCTTGTGCCCATTGAGCCCGCAGGATGGGCGAATTGGGGAGTGCTGGCATTGCGGCAAAGGAACTATGACCTGGCCGCATACCGGCTCGAACGGGCGCGCGCCATGGCACCGCGCAACGATCAGATCTACGATCTGCTGGGAATTCTTGAAGGCGATCGCGGCCATTCCGCGCAAGCGATTGCCAGCCTGCGGAAAGCGGTGGCTCTGAATCCGAACAATATGCGGGCCGCTTATGCGCTTGCAGAAGAGATCGAACGTCAAAACGACACCAACAGCGAAGCGGAATTTCAGAAAGTGATGCAGACAATTCTGGCTGCGCAGCCAGATAATCTGGCGGCCTTGCTCGAGCTTGCCCGTGTGGCCGCGAAGCGCGGCGATGCCGGCACATTGAAATCAGCCGTGGCCCAGATTAGCGCGCAATCCTCCACCTGGCCTGGGGAAGTGAAGCAGCAGCTGGCAGCCGTTCAAGCCGCGGAAGCAGGCACAGATTTACGCGCGGCCGCCACGCGAACCACTTTCCTCCGCAACGTGCTCATGCGCGTCCCCGAATACCGCCAGAGTCTCTCCATCATCAAGGCGTCCGCGGGAGAAGAAGCGCAGCCCTTCACTCATTTTCTCAGGTTGGAATCGCCCGTGTTCAAGCCAGCCCCCGCAGACACCGCTATTAAATTTGACGTGCAGCCGATTCCCGATGCGGGCAATCGTCGGTGGAACTGGATTGGAGCCATCCAGCTCGGCAGCGCAGGCACACCCGCGATTGCGGAAGCTGATGGCCGCGAAGTGCATTTGTCCACGGGCGCAACTCTTCCCTTCCCCGGCGGTCCGTCCCAGGTTCCGCCCACGCCTGAAGGAATTCTGCAAGTGGACTTCAACTATGACTTCAAAACGGATCTGGTGCTGGCGGGCGCGGGCGGCGTCCGTCTGTTTCGCCAGGACAGTCCGAGCGCATTCACCGACGTAACCGCGCAGACCAAGTTGCCGAAGTCCGTGACCAATGCTCGCTATAGCGGCGCGTGGGCGGTCGACATTGAAGCGGACGGCGATCTCGATATCGTGCTGGGCGCGAACGAAGGATTGCCCATCGTGCTGAGAAACAACGGAGACGACACGTTCTTGCCGATCCATCCTTTTGCAGGAATCTCAGGCGTGCGCGGATTTGCGTGGGCTGATTTTGACGGTGACGGTAATCCTGACGCCGCCATCATCGACGGCGCCGGGCGCCTTCACGTCTTTATGAATGAGCGCCAGGGCCAGTTCAAGGAGCGGCCGCTGCCTGCAGGGTTGCCCGTCGTTCAAGCGATTGCGGTCGCCGATGCCAATAACGATGGCGTGCTGGATCTGTTAGCCGTGCGGGCGGATGGCTCCATCGTTCGAATCTCTGACAAGAATGACGGAGAAAGCTGGGAGACCGCGGAGATTGCGAGGATCGCAGACCCCAACGTAAATCTCGCTGGCGACGTACGCTTGCAGGTTGCTGATCTCGATAATAACGGAGCGCTGGATCTGGTTCTGGCTCCCACGACGCCGCCTTCTAATTCCGGCACAGCCGGCGCGCTGATTTGGCTCGGCGACGACAATGGCAAATTCGTGTTGCTGGACCACCCTGCGGGGCCGGCCATGGTGTTTGACGCGGCGGACTTGCGGGGAAATGGCAAGCTCGACCTGCTGGGTCTGTCCGCCGACGGACAGCCGGTGCAAGCAATCAATCAAGGATCGAAGAATTATCACTGGCAGATAGTTCGACCGCACGCCGTGCAAGCGGTGGGCGACCAGCGCATCAACCCGTTTGGTGTTGGTGGTGAAATTGAAGTTCGCTCCGGGTTGCTGCTGCAGAAACAGCCCATCACCGGCCCGCAGCTTCACTTCGGCTTGGGCGACCAAACCGAAGCAGAGGTCGTGCGCGTGGTTTGGCCGAATGGAACTGTGCGCGCCGAGTTCGGAGTAAAAGCGGATATGGAGATTGTGACCGAGCAGCGCCTGAAAGCGTCGTGCCCGTTCCTCTTTGCTTACAACGGAAAGCAGATGGAGTTCGTGAAAGACGCCGTGCCCTGGGGTTCCGCGATTGGTTTGCGAATCAATACTCTGGGCTCTGCGCAGATCGCGGCGACCGGTGAATGGTACAAGATTGGCCGCGACCAGCTCGTCCCGCATGACGGTTATTACGACCTGCGTATCACAGCGGAGTTGTGGGAAGTTTATTACTACGACTACCTGGCCCTCATGACGGTGGATCATCCCGTGGGCACAGAGATTTTTGTCGATGAGCGGTTCGTGATTCCCCCATTGAAGCTTGGCCTTACTACCGTGATCACGCCCCACAAGATTGCCCAGGCCGTTGATGATACCGGCCAGGATGTTACCGACATCGTCAACACACTCGACGGCAAGGCCCTTGCCAGCTTCGGCCGCGGCCAGTATCAGGGCATCACGCGCGATCACTATCTCGAAGTGGACCTTGGCGACGACGCGCCGAACAGCGGTCCCCTGTATCTGATTGCGCAGGGATCGATCCATGACACCGAGTCATCGGTGAACGTTGCTATCACTCAGGGCAGCCGCTGGCGCGCCCACGGGCTGAGCGTGGAAGTCCCCGATGGGCACGGTGGTTGGGTTACCGCTCAGGACAATCTCGGCTTTCCTGCCGGACGCAAGAAGACAATTCTTTTCAATCTGACGAACGTCTTTCGGTCCGGAACCCCGCGCCGCGTGCGCATTCGAACGAACCTGGAAATTTATTGGGATGCGATTCACTGGGCGCAGGGCGCACCAGAGACTCCCTTGAGGACGGTCACACTCAACCCCACCGTGGCCGATCTGCATTATCGCGGATATTCGGTGATGCACATGCCCGGGGCCGCTCGCGCACCCGAGGTTCCCGATTACAACCAGCTTGAAGGGACCAAACAGCACTGGCGCGATTTGATCGGCTACTATACACGCTACGGCGACGTCCGCGAACTCGTCGACCATATCGACGATCGTTACGTAATAGTGAATTCGGGCGACGAGCTATCACTGCGCTTTGCCGAGCAGCCGCCTCCGCCCGCAGGCTGGGTGCGTGATTTCGTAATCGTCGGCGACGGCTGGATCAAAGACGGCGATTACAATTCCACTTTCTCGAAAACCGTACTGCCTTTGCCCTATCACGCGAAAAATGAATACACAACGCGTCCCGGCAACCTTGAAGACGAGTGGGTTTACCGGCAACATCCCGACGACTGGAAAACTTACCACACGCGCTACGTGACTCCTGAAGTTTTCAAGAACGCCTTCAGGGACCAACCCGACCGGGATGAAACCGGCAGGGGTGCAATCGGGAAATGACAGCCACCCGGATTGCAAGAGTTTTAGTCGGCCTCTTCTTTATCGTGCTATTGGCTACGCCCTTCGTTATCAGGCGAATTTCGGCTGGACGCGAAGCCGACAAATCGAAGGCCGACGCCACGACAGCACTCGCTCGTCACGGGTTTTATCTGCAAGAAGTCTCTCATGTGGCCGGGATCGATTTTATCCATCAGTCGCCCAAGCTCGATTCCAGGCTGGATCCCATCATGCCGGAAGTCGCCTCGATGGGGGCATCCGTGTCGATCGTCGATTTCGATCGCGACGGCTGGCCTGACATCTATGTGACGAATAGCGCCGTCGGCAGCAAGAACGCCCTCTATCGCAACATGCATGACGGCACCTTCAAAGACGTGGCCGGCGAACTAGGCATTGCCGATGTCAACCAGCCCGGCACTGGAGTTTCCACCGGCGCGGTGTGGGGCGACTATGACAATGACGGGTACGAAGATTTATTCCTGATCAAGTGGGGGCGTCCCGAACTATTTCATAATGATCGCGGCCATGGCTTCACGCGTGTAACCGAGCAGGCAGGCCTGCCGCCGTGGATCAACGCGAACGCCGCCATCTGGTTCGATTACGACGGCGACGGACTGCTCGACCTTTTCGTCGGCGGCTACTATTCGGAAGGTATCGACCTTTGGCATCTCACCACAACCCGCATCATGCCCGAGAGTTTCGAGTATGCGAAGAACGGAGGCCGCAAGTATCTGTTTCACAATCTCGGCAACGGCAAGTTTGAAGAAGTCAGCGCGAAAGTCGGTATCAACAGCCGCCGCTGGGCCTTGGCCGCTGCCGCGGCGGATTTGCGCGGAACTGGACATCCTGATTTATTTGTCGCGAATGACTACGGGGTGTCGGAACTTTATTTCAATGACGGCAAGCGATTCCACGAAGTCGGCGAACAGACGGGCGTGGGCTTCGCCCCCAAGAGCGGCATGAACGCAGCTTTTGGCGATATCCTCAATCAGGGCCGGTACGCCGTTTACGTTTCCAATATTTCTGAGGACGGAATCCTCATCCAAGGAAATAATTTATGGGTGCCGAAGGAGGGCACTGCGGGCGATGCCGTCACGTATCAGAACTTGGCGCGCGATTTCGGCGTAGAACTTGGCGGCTGGAGTTTTGGAGCGCAGTTCGGTGATCTAAATAACGATGGAACACTCGATCTGTATCTGACGAATGGCTACATCTCGCTCGACCGGAATCGCAGTTACTGGTACGACTTCTCGAAAGTCGCTGGTGGAAACAGCACCATCATCGGCGACGCCAAGAACTGGCCGGCGTTTGACGGACGCAGTTTGTCAGGCTATCAAAGCAAACGAGTCTGGCTCAACGATGGCGCCGGCAAGTTTGTCGAGGTTGCCCAGGCCGTAGGCGCGACCGATATCTACGACGGACGTTCCGTTGCGCTGGTCGATTTGTGGAATCGCGGAGTGCTCGACGTTGTGGTCGCCAACCAGAACGGACCGTTGCTCCTATACAAGAACACAGTCGCAGCCCAAAACGGGTGGATCGAATTCGAGTTGGAAGGAACCCGCAGCAATCGCAGCGCGATCGGCGCCCAAGTCACATTATTTTGGAACGATCAAAGGCAGGTGCAGGAAGTTTCCGGCGGCAGTGGTTTCGCCTCCGAGAATGACCGGCGTCTGCACTTCGGCCTGGGCCCAAACCCACAGATCGACAAGGCCATTATTCGCTGGCCCTCCGGCAAACTTCAGACCATCGACAAGCCGGCAGCGAATCAGCTGCACAAGATGAAGGAGCCCGCATGAGCCAGCCGACAAGCGTGCCCGTCACACCTGTTCAATCGCCAGGCGAGCCGCCCAGCCAGCGGAAACCCATCTTCAGCCTCGATAACCGGTACATCGCTCCCGCTTTCATCACCTGCATTCTGCTGGCCGGGCACTTGTCGTTCGGCATTCTCGAGAGCTATCAGAAAACGCTGCTGGCGATTGTTACCAGCATTGTGCTCGAACTCGTGCTCGGGCGCATTTTCTTTCACAAGTGGCTGCATCCCGCCAGCGCTTACATCACGGGCATCAGCGTTGGAATTCTGGTTCGTTCACCGGCGTTCTGGCCCTACGCGCTGTGCAGCGCGATCTCGATCACATCCAAATATGTGTTGCGGGTTAAGGGCCGCCATATCTGGAATCCCTCCAACTTCGGGATCTCCGTAATGCTGTTTCTGGCTGCCGAAACAGTGGCCACGCTGAGCATTCAGTGGGGCAACTATCTTTTGCCCATGCTGGTGATCTGGGCGCTTGGTTCAGTCATCATTTGGCGCTTGCGGCGCTTTCACATCACTGGCATTTATGTCGCATCGTTTGTCGCGTTCGCATTTATCCGAAGCTGGATGACCGGAAGTCCCTGGCAATCGGAGATCGCCCCAATCACCGGGCCCATGTATCAACTGTTTATCTTCTTCATGATTACCGATCCAAAAACCACGGTCCGGTCGCGACGGGGCCAATGCCTGGTTGTGTTCCTGGTGGCGCTGCTTGAGATGGCGCTGCGCTTATACCAGATTGTCTACGCCCCTTTTTATGCGCTCTTCATAGTCGGCCCGACCGCCATGCTGATCGAGATTTGGCTGGATTCGCGCCACGCAAACGCCGCAAAGCAGAAGGTGGCGCAGTGATCCTTCGCGAAAGAGATCGTCAATCCTCGATGCCCAGATGCCGAGCCGTTTCCGGCCTGCTGGCCGCTCTCCTGGCGTTGTCGGGCTGCCAACAAAAGCAACCCGGTGAACCCCAACCTGCGCCGGTGGCACCATCGCCCGCCGCCGCGGCAACCGAATCTCAGCCTGCACCGCCGCCGCTAGCAGCGAGCGCGAATCTGCCGCGCCCTTCTGGCTCCATTGAATTCACGGATGTAACCGCTCAGTCGGGCATTCACTTCAAACACAACAGCGGCGCCTTTGGAAAGAAATATCTTCCGGAAACCATGGGCAGCGGCGTTTGCTTTCTCGATTACGACAACGACGGCTGGCAGGATATTTTCCTGGTCAATTCCATGGATTGGCCAGGGCACAAGTCTGGCAAGTCCCTTCCAGCGCTCTATCACAACAATCGAGACGGAACCTTTACCGATGTCACCCGGCAGGCCGGCCTCGCGGTTGAAATGTACGGGCTTGGTTGCGCGGTTGGCGACTTTGATAATGACGGCAACGTCGATATCTACATTACTACGGTCGGCTCCAACCATCTGTTTCGCAATTTAGGGAATGGCAAGTTTGCCGACGTTACCGCCAAGGCGGGACTGGCCGATCCCGGATTCTCCGCAAGCGCCGTTTGGTTCGACTATGACAACGACGGCAAGCTCGATCTTTTCGTCGCCCACTACATCGACTGGTCCATGGAAACCGATCAATACTGTTCGCTCGACAACAAAAACAAGTCTTACTGCACTCCACAGAGATACAAAGGCCAAAGCTCCACGCTGTTTCACAACAAGGGCGACGGAACGTTCGAGAACGTGACGCGGCGCGCCGGTCTCTACGATCCCACCAGCAAATCCCTCGGTGTCGCACTGTTGGATTATGACAACGATGGCTGGCTCGATCTCTTCGTTTCCAACGACACCGAACCCAACAAGCTCTACCACAACAATCACGACGGAACCTTCACGGATGTCGCAGTGGCCGCCGGTGTGGCCTATAGCGAAGCCGGCACGGTGCGCGCGGGAATGGGCACCGATGCGGCGGATTACGACGGCTCCGGATGGCAGAGCCTGGTGATCGGCAACTTCACCAACGAGGGGATGGCGCTTTACCACAACGATGGTTCGGGGTTGTTTACGGACGAAGCTCCCGCCACGGGCCTCAAGAGGATATCGACAAAGTCCCTCACCTTCGGCACTTTCTTTTTTGATTACGATCTCGATGGGCTTCCCGATATTCTCGCCGTCAACGGCCACGTTTCCGACGACATCAGCGTGGTGCAGCCCAATGTCAAGTATGCGCAACCGCCTCACCTTTTCCGGAACTTGGGCAAGAATAACTTCGACGAGGTCACCACGACACTCGGCCGGGCGCTGCAACGAGCGATCGTGGGTCGGGGCGCGGCTTACGCAGACTTCGACAATGACGGTGATCTGGATTTATTGATCACCGCTAACAACGGACCCGCACGTCTGCTGCGCAACGACAACGGAAACCAGAATGACATGCTGCGAGTGAAAACCGTCGGCACGCGATCGAACCGCGACGGCATAGGAGCGAAGATCACGGTCATAACCAAGAAGGGAGAGCGCCTGTTCGGAATGGTGAAGACGGGTTCAAGCTACCTATCCCAAAGCGAGCTGCCATTAACTTTTGGCCTCGGCAAGCCGGAAAGTGGCAAGGCCGTGAGCCTGGAGATTGTCTGGCCCAGCGGCCAGAAAGATAGCATTCCAGACGTCAAGCCGAATCAATTCATCACGGTGAAAGAAGGCAAAGGAATGATTTCATCCCGGCCTATCGTCTTTGCCAGGCCCGGACTCATTCAGTCTTCAACGCCGTCCTCTCCGCAAAAATAAAGGATGACTGGTTCTTGGGTAAGCCGCTCATTTGCTGAGTCTCGCGAGAATCTCTTTTTGATTCTCAACGATCGTCTTGAGCGCACCCTGGTTCCTGAGAATTCCCGCCTGATTCTTCAGAATGCTTGCCTGATTCTTCTTGATGGCAGTCTGATTCGCCCGAAGTGCGGCCTGATTGGCGATGATGGTCTTCTGATTCTTGATAATCGTCTGCTGATTTGCGATCACTTTGCTTTCTGACATTGTGTAAGTGCCTCCGGCCGCGCGGTTTCTAGCTTCCGCCAACGACCGCCGATTATAAATCGGCGAAACGCTCGGTTCATAATGCGAAGGGAGTATCATCCGTTGCGCTTACACAGTGTGGAAACAGATACACGCAGAGCAAACACCAATAGACAAAGAGGCCCGCTATTCAACCAGAAACGCTCCGCCCCCGATCCAAAATTCCGCCAGCGACTTAAGATTCTTCTTGTAAGTACGCGTCACGGTATATTCCCTTCCACCTTTTACCCGCAGACCGTATTCTCCCGTCACATACGGTTTGATCTCTTCGACGAACGAGACATTCACCAGCACCGAGCGATGGATCCGAATAAACCCGTAGGGCCTGAGTTTTTCTGCCACCACGGTGATCGACTCGCGGAGCAGATACGATCCCGACTCCCGCTGCAGCAGCACATAGTTGCCCTCAGCCTGAACGGCGACCACATCGCCAGGATTGATGAAGAGAATCCGGCCCTTCGCTTTAATCGCAATCCTCGAATACTGCGGGCGAGCCAATTTCTGCAACTGGGGCAAGGCTTCAATCAATCTCGCGGCGCGCTCCCCCTGGGCCCTTTGTACAGCCCGATCCAGCGCTTCCCCGATTCGTTCGTTCGAGAACGGTTTTAGCACGTAGTCGACGGCGTGTTTTTCAAAAGCCGCAATCGCATATTCATCGTGCGCGGTCACAAACACAATGGACGGAAGCGGCGGGTTTCTTCCCCTAAGCTGATCTGCGAGATCCGTGCCAGACAGCTCCGGCATGTTGATATCGAGCAGCAAAACGTCATAGGACTCAGCTGCCAGCTTCTCCAGCGCCTCGACCGCATCGTTGGCCGAAGCAAAATGCTCGACGTCCGTTCGTGCCGCCAGGATCTTTGACAAGGCGGTTTGAGCCAGCGGCTCATCATCCACGATCAGCACGCGCATGGGTTCCCTCTTCCATTTCCGTTTCCACCGGATCGCAGCCTAAAGCCGGCAACCGAAGCGTCGCGGTCGCCGTGTGATCGCCCTGTTCGGCAAAAGTAAAAGTCGCTTCGTCGGAATACAAATATCGCAGCCGCGCGTCCGTATTTCTCAAGCCAACTCCCAGGCCGGGCGTGCGTTTGCCTCCCATGCTGTTGCGAATGCCAAGCTCAAGGACCCCGGCGCGCTTTTTGGATGTAATCTCCACCCAGCCGCCGTCCCGCGAACAGGCGATTCCGTGCCGCACCGCATTTTCCACCAGCGGCTGCAGGATCAATTGGGGAACCAACGCCGGCCCCGTATCGGCATCGATCGACCACTCCACGTTCAAACGAGTTCCGAGGCGCGTCGCTTCCAGATCGAGGTACTCTCGCACGAACTTCAGTTCTTCGCTCAATGGAATCAGATCTGAACTGCTGTGCTCAAGCGTGCCCCGCAACAGGCTGGAAAGCTTCACCACCATTTCCTTTGCGCAGGCCTGATCGGTGTCAATCAAAGTCGAGATTCCGTGCAACGTATTGAAAAGAAAATGAGGATGTAGCTGCATCTTCAGCGCCTGGAGTTCGCTGGCGGCCAGAGCCCTCTGAAATTCGACGTTCTCCATCTCCTGCTTACGCAGCTTTTCGAAGTACCAGTAAGCATGGGCGGCCGCCACGATCGCGATGTACATCGTGATTTGATCGGCAAATCCCGAGTGAATCAGCTCCAGCGGACCGTGATTCGTTCTCGGGACATATTGCTGCAGCGCTGCATCCCATGGCGGCAAAATGGTCCAGCGAATCCATGCATAAAGCAGCATGAAGGGCCCTACTCCGAGGCAATAGACCAACAGATATCGAAATCGGTTTCCCGCCCCGCCGATCGAGCGACGCGCCAGATAAAAGATCGGCGGCGTCAGCAGGGCAAAGGAAAAGCCCCGTGACTCTGCCAGCAGCAGCATGTCGAGCAGAGACGAATTTATGTTCATCGCCTTGTCGAAGACGCGATACTGCACACCAGTCAATAACGAAAGCCCGCACCAGACGGCAATCGACAGGCCGTAGGCGCGAACCACTGGCCGAAAGTCTTTCAGCTTCATCCACTGCATCTTATTCCCCTCGCCGCGTCCCCTGACGATAGAGGTACAGGTCTACAAGAAAACACTTCGAGCATACTTGCACGAGGTTCGGCCGCAGGCAAATGCAACCTGCGGCGAGCTCGTTCGGCAACCGTTCCTGTGGTCTGACGCGTTGCGATCGCGGAAAGACGGAAGTCTCGTCCGCTTGATCGCTCAGCTCCGTCTTTTCGTAGACATCCATGCCACAAATTCCTTTTCTGGTAGATACGTCGCCAATATCTACAAACAGACCGATCTCATTGCTCCGACCGCGAATCTTAATCCCGTCCGCCCAATATTCAGACTTGTAGACCCGCACCTTCCCTTTGTTTAGCTGTAACTCAGACCGAAGAACTCGCTGCTGGTGGTCCGGCGACTGCACTAGACACCGTTAGTCAGTGGACTTAACAAGCGGAGATCAACAATGCGATTTAACACATCGATCAAGCT
>Ga0070766_10001674_pt1 | contig 10869 bp, 12 predicted proteins | sample HubBroMetageWFT6_FD_69782 | JGI IMG/M metagenome (GOLD analysis project Ga0070766, IMG submission 69782) | Warmed and freeze-thawed soil microbial communities from the Hubbard Brook experimental Forest, New Hampshire - Hubbard Brook CCASE Soil... | ecosystem: Environmental > Terrestrial > Soil... | reverse complement strand
CTTCTGACTTGGTCAGCACAGGGTCAGAAGACCACCAGCACGATCGCGATCGAGATCGATGATCTGAATGGGGGAAGCCATCTGAACGCCTACTCGCTGGTGTCGTCCACCTTCAAGTTCAGTAGCTGAGCCGTGTCATGTAGCAGCGGGCCGCCACGATGAACTCATTGTGTCGAGGCGGCCATCGGGTCGCTCGGCAGCGCCGTGCGTGTGAGGCCTTAGCCAGATCGGTGTGCCAGGGGATCCAAGAAGAGGACCGTCGCACAGGCGACGCTGATCTTACTGGGCGCTTTCGAGGGGGGTCGTATTAGCGAACTACGAGGTTGGCGACCTCGGTGGGACCGCTCCGGCCGGCGGCTCCCCAGGGGTGCCACGGACTCCGACAACCCGGTGGTGCTCTGCCGGCACCTGGCATGAGAGGCGCTGGCCAGGACGGTGGCAACGCTCAACTTATAGGTGCACCAAACCTGTGGCTAGTGGCAACCTCGGAACGCCATGTCGAATACGGCAGGGTCGCCGGGACCCTACACGACCGGCATAAAGACACCTTGGCTGACACCTTCGCATCAAGTTAGCCACCTTCCGGACTCTTCGGGACGATGGTCGTCGACATTCAGGCCTTTCCATCTCGAAATCGAAAACACGCTGAGTTCGGTCGATGGCGGAACCAGGCTCGCAACCATCTATCGAGGCGAGAGCCGGGGCTTTTTCAAGCTCGCCGAGCCGGTGATCGTGCGCTTGACCAAGAAACAGTTCGAAACCGCGACGGAGAACTTGAAGGCGCTGATTGAGGCCGAAGGCAGGTAGGAGATTTGCGACCCCACGCGATACGCAGGGGGTCTGGCACTAACCGGGAACGACCGCGCGAGGTCACGGTTGCGCACCCCAGCGTACAATCTTGTTCCTAGAGCGTTTGGTGCGATCGTCAGGCGGTCAACTCGCGAGATCCAAGGGGGGGTCACCCGGACCTCCATGGTCCTTTCAGGCGCTCATTGCCTGACGACGCCCGCTAGTCGAGCGTACCCGGACCACTTGTGCTGGTGAGATTCACCCCCGGAAACGGTGGTGGCAGCCCCATTTCGCCGGGTCTCCCGATGACTAGAGTGTGGTCATGCCCACGGAGCCGTTGATCCGTGCTGTGATTGCGGACGACAGCGCCAGGATGAACGCCGCCGGCTCGCGGCGCGCTGGCCTTTGGGCGCTGGCGGTGACGACGGGCATGATCGCCGTGCTGACGAGTGTGGCGAGCATCGCGCTCGCGATCGCCAACGCGCCGACGTTCCACGGGCTGATCAACGCCGGGCTGCCGTCTTTCGACGTCCCGATCGCATTCGGGATCCTCGGCACACTGGTCGCCACGCGGCAGCGACGGAACCCCGTCGGCTGGCTGTTCCTCTTCATCGCGGTGGTGGGCGGGATTGGGGGAGTCGCGGACGGGTATGCCCACTTCGCCTTCGTGACCCACCTGGGGGCGCCGGCAGGGATCTGGGCAATCTGGGTCGACAGCTGGGTCACCAGCACGATCTTTCCCGCGGGTGCCCTGGCGCTGATGCTGCTGCTCTTTCCCGACGGGCATCTGCCGTCGCGCCGGTGGAAGCCGCTCGCGGCCACCTGCGTGGCGGTCACTGCCGTGCTCGTCCCGGTCGCCATCTTTTACCCCGGCCCCCTGAGCACAAACACCAACTTCGCGACCCCGAACAACCCCGTTGGGCTTCCCATCACCGGAGGTCTCGAGGTCGCGGTACAGGCAGTCGGCCTGCTCTGGCTTCCGGGTATCGCGCTCTTCCTCGCCGCGGCGAGCGCCCCGCTGGTGCGCATGCGCCGGGCCGCCGGTGAAGAACGCCAGCAGCTCAAGTGGATCGCGTATGCGGTCACCGTCACCGCCGTCGCGTACATCCCGCTGACATTCCTCCCGGATTCGACGGCGACCGGCCTCGTCGACATCGCGATCGGATTCGGCATCCTGGTGCCGATAGCGGCCGGGATCGCCATCTTCAAGTACCGTCTCTACGACATCGACATCGTCATCAGCCGGACGCTGGTGTACGGCTCACTGGCCGTGTTCATCACAGCGGTGTACGTGGGCATCGCGGTGGGGATCGGGACCCTGGTGGGGAGCGGGGGCAAGCCCAATCTGGCGCTCTCGATCCTGGCCACGGCGATCGTGGCGATCGCGTTCCAGCCGGTGCGGGAGCAGGTTCAGAAGGTGGCGAACCGGCTGGTGTACGGCCGGCGGGCGACACCGTACGAGGTGCTCAGCGAGTTCTCGGGCCGGGTGGCGGAGACCTATGCGGCCGACGAGGTGCTGCCCCGGATGGCGCGGGTGCTCCAGGAGGGAACGGGAGCGGTGTCGGCGACGGTGTGGCGGGGCGGGAACGCGGAGCTGCGTCCCGCGGCGACCTTTCCGGATGCGCCGGGGCTGCATGAGCCACTCGCGATGCGCAACGGCACGCTGCCGGCGCTGCCGGGAGCCACCCGAGCGGTGGAGGTGCGCCATCACGGCGAGCTGCTCGGGGCGCTGAGCGTGAGCAAGCGGCGTGGGGAAACCCTGACGCCGATCGAGGAGAAGCTGGTGGACGACCTGGCCCACCAGGCGGGACTGGTGCTCAAAAACGTGGGGCTGAGCGCAGACCTGCGGGCGCGGCTGGAGGAGCTGCGCGCCTCCCGGCAGCGCCTGGTGAACGCCCAGGACGTGGAACGCCGGCGCCTCGAACGGAACCTCCACGACGGTGCCCAACAGCACCTGGTGGCCTTGAAGGTGAAGCTAGGGCTGACGCAAATGCTCTTGGGACAGGACCCGGCGAAGGTGGCGACGATGCTGGAGCAGCTCAAGAGCGACGCCGATGAAGCCCTGGAGACCCTGCGTGACCTGGCCCGGGGGATCTATCCGCCACTACTCGCCGACAAAGGGCTGGTCGTGGCGTTGGAATCGCAGGCGCGCAAGGCGACGCTGCCGGTGCGCGTGGAAGCCGATGGCGTGGAGCGCTACGCCCAGGATGTGGAGGCGACGGTGTACTTCTGCGTGCTCGAGGCGCTCCAGAACGTGCAGAAATACGCGGAGGCGTCCCAGGCCGAAGTGCTGCTGCACACCGAGGATGGCGAGCTCATCTTCGAAGTCATTGACGACGGCGCTGGGTTCGCCGTCGAGTCAGTGCGCAAGGGCGCCGGGCTGACTAACATGAGGGACCGTGTTGACGCCCTCGGCGGCAGCGTCGAGGTCGTGTCTCACCCTGGCGCAGGGAGTTGCGTTCGCGGCGCGCTGCCGGCGCAGATGCGCGTCGCGGCGGTGTCCTGACTCCAAGGCCAGACCCGACGAGGCCGCAGGATAAGGGACGTGCGCGGCCGTGCGAAAGTAGCGACGCACACCCCAGCGTGCCCTTTGTTACCTGAGGAGGAAGACTGGGCTCGGCGCGATAAAGGCGACGACGCGGGTCGCGCTGGCTTCGCGCCGCGACAGCTCCGCGAGCTCGGTATCCAAAGAAGGTCTGCCGGCGGCCCGGGCGTGCACTTAACAAACCAGAACTCGAGGTTCTTCCACCGAGTGAGGTAAGCTCAAGGCCGACATCTCGACCTCAAACGGCCGCCAGGGTCTCATCTTTCGCTTTGGTATCTGCGAGCTTCTTAGCCACGCGCACGAAGCTGGCGACCTCTGCGGACTCTGACTCGCGTGGCCAGGCGGTGAACAGGCGCGCGGGAGCGAGTTCTGCCACTGGACGGTATCTGATCGGATCACGCAAGAAGCGGACCGCAACGGATGCGGGAAGCATGGCGACGATGTCGCCCAGCTCCACAAGCTGAAGCAACTGAGAGATGTCGCGGATTCGCGGCAACGTGCCGACGCCGTCCGGAGTGCGGACTTGCCACACGTAGGGTCCTGGAGTTGGTGCGAACTCAGCCTCGAGCTGTGTGAGTGACACGACATCGCGAGCGGTGAGAGGATGTGCGGTCGGCAGTGCGACCAGTCGCGGCTCCTCGACGAGCAGTTCGAAGGCAAGCCCTTCCTGGTCGAAGGGCTCGTAGAGCAGTGCAACGTCGGCGAGTCCCTGTCGCAACTGCTCGGGTTGTTCGCCCCATCCGCCGAGCAGGGCCTCGACCGAGACAGCCGGATGCTCGTTTGCGAGAAGGTCTCCGATTTGCTGCAGCAAGCCGCCATTCATGTCCGATTTGTAGGCGACGGTCAGGCGTCGCATAGGTCCACCGAGGCGTTGGATGCGCGTGGTCGCAGCGTCGATGTCTTGAAGAGCGCGTCGCACGTCCGGGAGCAGCGCGCTGCCAGCCTCGGTGAGAGCGACGTGCCGCGATGACCGGTCGAAAAGCTTTACTCCGAGGTGAGCCTCGAGCTCTCTGATTGCTCGCGACAGCGCTGGTGGAGCGATGTGAAGCCGTTGGGAGGCACGGACGAAACTGAGCTCTTCGGCAACTGCCACGAAGTAGCGGAGGCGGAGCGACTCGACCGGAGCCATCGGCACGGGGAGGGTAACGCAGGCAACAGGCTGCCGTCATGAACGGCCGGGCAATGACCGTGACTGAACCGGTCATTCACATGCGGGATACGGCGCTGATACGTTACCGACGATGATCGTCGTCACGACGCCCACGGGCCAGATCGGTAGTCAGGTTCTGGAGAACCTGCTGCGAGGAAGCGAGCCGGTGCGCGTGATCGCGCGCAATCCCGACGCGCTACCCAGCGAGACGATCGCGCGCGTCGAGGTCGTGGCAGGCTCGCATGGCGATCCCGACGTGGTCGACGAGGCGTTTGAGGGAGCTGACTCGGTCTTCTGGCTATGTCCTCCTGACTCGCGCGCAGCGAGCGCGGAGGTCGCCTATGTCGATTTCACAGGGCCAGCCGCGGCCGCGCTCGACCGCCGCGAGGTTGCGCGGGTGGTCGGCATCTCGTCGCTGGGACGAGGCACGCCGGCAGCCGAACATGCCGGGCTGGTGACAGCGTCTCTCGCGATGGACGACCTGTTGGCGAGCACGAGCGCCTCCTACTGCGCCGTCACGAACCCGTCGTTCATCGACAACCTGCTCAGGCAGGTCGAGGCGATCCGAACCCAGGGCGCCTTCTTCCTGCCGATCAACGGTGAACTCAAGCAGCCAGCCGTCACCACGAGGGACATTTCGGCCGCGGCTGCAAGGCTCCTCCTCGACCACTCCTGGTCGGGCAACAGGGAGATGCCGCTCATGGGGCCAGAAGACCTCTCCTTCAACGAGATGGCCGCGATCATGACCGACGTGCTCGGCCGTCCGGTCCGCTTTCAGCGGACCCCCGGCGACGCATACAAAACGAGGCTGCTGGGCTTCGGCATGTCGGACGCGATGGCCCAAGCGACCCTGGACATGTGGACTGCGTACGGCGAAGGGCTTGATCTGGGAGAACCACGTACCGCCGCGTCGACCACGCCCACGACGTTCCGGCAGTGGTGTGAGGACACCCTGAAGCCGGCCATCGAGATGGCTGAGGCTCGAGCATTGCAATGACTGGTCGGGCTGAGGGAGGCTCAGCGAGATTCGAGAGACCGCATCAGGGGCGCGTCGCGCTGATCACCGGCGGTTCTCGTGGCATCGGCCAGTCCGTTGCTGTCGAGCTGGCTCGACGAGGAGCGCACGTCGTCATCGGAGCGCGGTCCGATCAGAGCGAAACCGCCCAACTTGTCGCCGAAGCAGGAGGCAAAGCGAGTGCTCTTACGCTCGACATCAGTGACCCTGCAAGTGTCGAAGAGGCCCGCACTCGTGTCGAAGCTGACCTCGGGCAGGTCGACATCCTGGTCAACAACGCGGCCACGTTCGAAAGCGTCACTTGGGACGCGCTCGACATCGAGCTCTGGCAGCGGGTGATGAGCGTCAATCTGAACGGGACAATGCTCATGTGCAAAGCCTTTCTTCCGTTGATGCGAGGGCGTGGCTGGGGCCGCGTGATCAATATCGCGTCGGCATCAGTCGCGATCGCCAGCCCCGTCTCGATCGCTTACCGCGCAAGCAAGATGGGAATCATCGGGCTGACCCGAGCCCTATCGGCGACGCTCGGCGATGAGGGCATCACCATCAACGCCGTCGTCGCCTCGCTGACACGCACGGCCATGGCGGAAGGGGTGCCGGAGGCGATCGTCAGCGACAGCGTCGGGCGTCAGGTGATTCACCGAATGGCCGTGCCTGGCGACATCGCTGGAGCGGTTGTCTTAATCGCGAGTGATGAATCTGGCTGGATCACCGGCCAGAGCATCCTCGCCAACGGCGGCAATGCTTTCTCGATCTAAGCGGGTCAGCCCTAAGGATTCACGCGAGAAATTGGGCGGTTTCTCCGACGTCGGTCCGTAATTTGTCGGCAATTGGACGGCAGCCACCTCTGATAGCGGCCACGGCGATGGTGCGCAAGCGCCTATAACGTGCTCACATTGCGGCGGTTGGTAGCCCTCCGCGCCTGGAGCGCACCTGTGCGACGTGCGGTAGCGCGCGGATAATCCGGCTCAACTTCGATCAAGCAGAACGCGTTCCGCCCGATCGGCGCCTACGCTTTAAGTGTGTCCGCTGCGGTGAGCGAACCTTCACGAAAACACCCTAACGGCTTCATCGAACCTTCAGGAGGGGATAGATATGCTGCGATTGCGTCGCGGTGTCCCTTCGCCAACCAACCCAACCCGGCGACATGGTGCGCTCGACTAAGACTGAGGAGGACTAGCGAACGCGCCCGCATAGTCCGCCGGAAACCGCGGGGCCCAGCCCACCCCAACCCAAGGCACTCTTAGGGTTCTCAGATATCGGGCGGCGTCTGATCGGTGTCTTCGCCGACCCGGCGGTCACTGGGGACCGATGGCGGGAAGCGGTCTCATCGGTGGGTGACAGCGCGCTCGCACACCCCAGCGCGCAATTGACACACCAGAAGAAAGGAGGCCAAGGAGCGTCGCAGCCTGGCATCCGGCCTCGGCAATCACGTCGCAACTTTGAGCGGTCGGAACGTCACAGAAGCTGGGTTCTCCGAACTCAGCTGGGTAGCCTGGCGGTGTCCCGAGTAATCTCCGGGTGAGCCGAGCACGGCTGCCACGGAATAGCGGAGTAGGAAGCGATGAACTTTTATGAGGAAATCGAGAAGGTGCGGACGATGCTTAACGACGGAATGTCCGAAGGACCGCCCTGAGTTCTGATCAAGGACATCGAGCAACGGATAAACGGGCTGCTGCACGCCGTTGAGGCTCTCGGCGAGGAGTTCTCGCACTTCCGCAACGTGACCACCGTGGACCTTGACGACCTTCGCGACCAACTGATAACCGGGCGCTGAAGAGGGGCGCTGTCCTTCCTTCGACGCGAGCCTGGATCTCGGGACAGCGTTCCGGCACAGCATCATGACCGCATCGCGTGGCTCCGTGCCCGGGATCAGCGCCAAGCTCGGCGCGGCGATCCACAGCCGCATACGGAGTTGTCCACTCAAGTCGCGAAACGCCACGAAACGAATCCGTCGGTCGACTCCGTTTGCCCTCGCGGGCCTTTTCGCGCTCGCGAGCACGCTGCTGCCTCCGGGCCCGCGTCATCCAGTTTGGCTGGTCGTGGCAATCGCCATCGCCGCAGTGCTGGCGATCGACGGCGTCCTGGGTTTCACCGACACCTTCCCTCGTGGGTGTCTCTGCTTCGACTGGTGTTGGCGGTGGTGACGAGTAGCGTCCGTCGGATTTGCGCCGCACTGATGGTGGTGGCACCGTTCCCGGCGCTGCGTTCGCAAACTGCGGTCGGTGCACCGATTCTTTCAGTGAGCGCAAGATGACGACCCCGCGTGCTCAATGAGGTGCTGACATGTTCAAGACAATCCTGCTCGCGACCGATGGTTCTGGGGCAGGCGATCTCGCCCTGGCTTACGCAAAGGAGCTCGCCGTCGATCAGAAGGCTCGGCTGCTGGTGGTCCATGTGGATGAACTGGTGCCAGGTCATGGCGGTGCCCACCACGTTCAGGCTCTCGAGCCGGAGATCAAGACGCGGATCAGCGAGCAGGTCGCGGCCTTGAAAGCGGCGGGTCTCCATGTCGACTTCGAGGTCCATCAGGTCACACTCAGCGGCCCCGCTCACGCGATCGCTGACGCCGCGACGGCAGCCGCAGCCGACCTGATTGTTCTGGGCAGCGTGGGCAGTGGACCTCTGAAGGGTCTGCTGCTTGGGAGCGTCGCGCATCGGTTGCTCCAGATCGCGCCATGCCCCGTGCTGGTTGTCCCTGCGAAAGACCGCTAGGCGCTCGCGGAACGCCAGATGGTAGGCGTTCTCAACCGCTAGGGCGGGATCGTGGCCCGTCGCAGAGCCGGTGTCCCGCTGCTGGCGGGACGTGTGCTGCGACGGTGGGGGAGGCCAACCTAGCGCCATCGTCGCGAGCGACGGAATTGGACTTCTATCTGCCCGCATGAGAGCTTGCTAGGTCAGGCGAGCATCCGCCAATGTACCCAGAGCCCGGGGGCTAGCCGGCTCGACGCGCGCGAGGCACGGAACGGTCGCGCCGCGATAACGGAAATCTTTGCCAGCTCCCTGGGTTGGTCGGTCGGGAGATGATCGTCCTGCTGTGCGCAAAACGTCGCGTCTACCTAGCCACGCCTTTGTGGTGCGTCCTGACCCAGCCGCCGCGCGATCGCGTACACAAACCCAGAGAGGCTCAGCCCTGGCTTCCACTCTCGCCTTCGCGTTCTGCGGCCTCGCATTCGGGTTGAGAAGCGGGTTCTGGCTCTTGGGCGCTGGTTTCTTCGGCGGTGGTGCGGCTCTGCTGGCTCATATCACGCTGTATTTCCGTAACGCATCCGTCTTCGCGAGCGAAACCAAGTTTGGGATGACAACCACCCTGGGTCGCGTCCGCTCCCGGGAGCGTTCGCAGTTGGCGCGGGTGGTGCTTTCCCGGGTCAGCTACGGTGCTGGGCTGGGTGCTGGGCGCCCCGAAATGTACTTCGTCGGCCGAACAGGAAAGGTCCTGATGCTCGTGAAGGGATCGGGATGGGTTCCGGAACAGCTCGCGATCCTCTGGCGCCACCTCGGGGTGGTTCCTGAAGGCTCATTCACTCGCGCGACGACGCTGGACGAGGTGTCGCGCATCGTCCCTGTCGCCTGGGCGCGCCGGAACGCAGGCGTGGTCGCAGTCCTAGTGATGTTCGCGTTTGTCTTCGGCCTCACCGCGTTCCTCGCCCACTTGGGGATTCACGTGAATCGCTAGGTACTCACCCAGGGCGGCGACTCCGCACGCGCAGCGTCTAATAGATCGCAGTGCACACAACGGCCGCGCACGCCAGCATCCGCCAATGTATCGTGGCGACAGGTGTGGTCGGCGGCGATTCGCCAGCCGTCGCAGCCGTCACCTCTACGCTCACTATCCTGGTAGGGATGGACGATTACCTCTTTCAGGGCGGCGATTTGCGCTCGGTGCTCGAGGCGCAGGCGCAGAAGATGCGAGGCGCCGTCGAAGCCGAGCCGGAGGAGAACCTGAAACAGGCTGACCCTCAGGAATGGGCAGAGGTCTTGGCCCATCACTTCGCCGTCGCACCTCCAGCCCTTCGTGCCGACGAAGTGTGGATGGAACCGGTGCAGGAGATCACGATCGATGTGTCTTGGGACCGGCGCCGCGCCTTCAGCGACGAGTACTCCGACCTTGCCCGGGCCTTTCGTGGCTACCGGATCGTCGTCCACGTTCCGTTTGACGGCGACGCGGACGTCTTTAAATTCCGGCCCAGTCAATTCACGACGAATTGGCCACGCGGGCGGGTGTCGGGCCACGATGTCCTGCTGACGGTTGAATACCCTCGCGATAGTCAACCGAGCATCGACGGGGCGGCTCAGAATTTCATCGAGACAGTCGGTCGCTGGCTTGCTTTTGCGCGTACGGAATTTGCGTCCTTCAATGCGGGACTGGCGCAGCGGGCTCTCCAAGAGATCTCTGGTCGGCACCAGCGTAGTCAGCAGCGCGACCTCCATCTGGCTCAGTCAACGATCCCAGTCCGCCGCCCCGGTGAGTCGGGGAAGAAAACCTATATCCCCGATGTGCTGGTGCGACGACCGGCCCTGTCACTCCCAACAACTCGGGCGGACGACAAGCCGCCGACGCTCGAGCCCGCCCTTGACGCGAGGGTGTTTGATCACATCCTCTCGGTGATGCGGATGCACGGCCGTCAAATGGAGCAGAGCCCGGGCACGTACGTGGACCTGGGTGAGGAGGACCGGCGACAGACGCTGGTAGCTACGCTCAACACTCACTATGAGGGCCGCGCTCATGCCGAGGCGTTTAACGTGCAGGGCAAGACCGACATCCTGATCCGCTACGAGGGCCGCAATCTCTTCATCTGCGAGTGCAAGTTTTGGAGCGGCTCGGAGGGCTTTACCGCAACGATCGATCAGCTCTTCAGCTACACCGGCTGGCGCGACACGAAGCTGGCAATCGTGGTCTTTGTGCGAGAGCGCGGGCTGACGGCCATCCTGAGGAAAGCTACTGCCACGCTCCAGCGTCATGAGTGCTTTGTTGGCTGGAGAGCCGCCCCGGGTGAGACGGAACTTCGAGCGGGCATGCATTGGCCGGGTGACGATGAGCGCCTCGCCGACCTCAGCGTCATTTTTGTACACACGCCCAGGCGCAAGGAGTAACGCCGCCGACAACGCCATCCCCAGCTGGGTCGCGTCTCTCGGCACGCGACGATCGCGCAGGCCAGTATTCGCTAATGTACCTCGATCGAGCTCGTCTGAATCAGGGATGTTTCGGTGCGACAGGGGACTCTGATAGTTTCGACTCCAGAAACGACAAAGCCTGCTCGTAGCGCTTTATTCTCTCAAGTACGCTTGGTGTCGGCCTCAGGCTCTTGTTGTTGCGGCGGTTATCACGTAGATCAGCCACTTTTACCGTCGCCGCGATTGGGTCCGCCG
>Ga0070766_10001672_pt1 | contig 10874 bp, 10 predicted proteins | sample HubBroMetageWFT6_FD_69782 | JGI IMG/M metagenome (GOLD analysis project Ga0070766, IMG submission 69782) | Warmed and freeze-thawed soil microbial communities from the Hubbard Brook experimental Forest, New Hampshire - Hubbard Brook CCASE Soil... | ecosystem: Environmental > Terrestrial > Soil... | reverse complement strand
AAATATTGAGACCGACATTGTGGCTAAATACCTCGAGAAGTGGACGCAACGCGACGACCGTGCGGCGTTAACGGTTGATCGTCTGGTAGCGCAGGGATTCTAGCGATCGGTCAAACTTCCGCGGAGTGGGGCGGACGTTGCGCACCAAAGTAGTGCTCGAAGTCCAGCGAATCGAGTTCCAGGAACTCCTGCACGATAGGCTCATTGCATTTCTGCATTTCGGCAAACGTTCCGAAGAAAATGGCACGCGCTTCATGCAGAAAAAGCAGCCGGTCAGCCAACTTCTTTGCCAGCGCCATGTCGTGGGTGACGACAATGCTGGTCAACTTGAGCTGTCGTTTTAGCTTCTTGATCAGGTCTCCCAACAGATGGGCCATTAGCGGATCGACCATGGTGGTTGGCTCGTCGTAGAGGACAGCGTCGGGCTGTGCGGCCAACGCACGCGCGATGGCTACGGACCTCTTCATGCCGGTCGAAAGATCGGACGGCAACTGATCGCGGAATTCCCGCACACCAACCATGTCCAGCAATCCGTCGATGATCTGGTAAATTTGCTCCTCTTCCAGACCGCCCCGTTCGCGCAAGGGAAAAGCGACATTTTCCCCGACGGTGAGCGAATCGAAGAGCGCTCCGTTCTGGAACACCATCGTAACTTTCTTGCGAATGGTTTCCATCTCTGCCTCGCTCAACCTGGTCACGTCCTCGTGCGCCACCCAGATGTGTCCACTGTCGGCCTTCAGGAAGCCCATGATCATCTGCAGGGAGACAGACTTGCCGACACCGCTGCGACCCAGGATGCACACGGTCTCTCCCGGCATGACGTCGAAACTCAAGTCACTTATCACAACCTTGTCTCCGAAGGCTTTGTGAACGTTTTCGAATTGGATATAGGGTTTGCGTTCGCTCATCGACATTGGCCTTCGGACACTTGGGGTGGATCTGGCGTTTGAATCTTCCCGGCCGCTTCGTACTCGGCCGGCGTGTTGAGATTGATAAAGATCTCCGGCGAAAATCCTGCCGCGGCTAATTCGTCTTCCGGGATATAGCGAGTCAGGATCCTTGTGAAGATTGCGCTCACTTTAAAATCATTCAGCAGCAGTGCTTGTTCAATTACGCATTTTGCCGCTCGGCGATAGACTGCGCATAACGGTTGCAAACGTTGCCGGGTCTCTGGGACGACTGCCAGTTCCTGTCCCGATGCCGCGATGTCCACTAGCCAGGACAGGAAATCAGCGCTCATCAGTGGCGTATCCACCGACATTACAAGGTTCAGGTCCGTCTGCGTCGCGCACAATGCGGCATGTATGCCGCCCAGCGGTCCGCAACCCGGAAACCGGTCTTCGATTACGTCACCATAGCAGGCATACCGTTCCCGAGCGCCCACAATAATCGCCGCTGGCGAAACGCGTTTCGCCTTCTCCAGCGCAAGCTGGAGTAGAGTTTTCTCTCCAAACGGAAGCAGGGCTTTGTCCGTGCCCATGCGCGAACTAAGCCCCCCGGCTAGAACGAACGCAGATACATCTGCCACGCCGTCATCATACCTGACGAAGCGCAGAGTGACGTCGCCCCGACTCAGGCGCGCGCTGGCTTAAAGGTGGTGGTATGCGGAATGCAACCGTTGATCTCGATCGCCACGATACGGCCACCGTTGTCGAGTTCCACGGTGCCGGGAGCGTTGAGGACGGCGTCACCGCTCAGGCCGGGCAAGGAAACAAAGACGCGATTCTCGACGCAAATCGCGGTCGGGTCCTTCTTGATATAGGTCAGGGCATAATCGGTGCGGCAGGCTTTGGGGAGCACGAAGCTAAGATCGGCGATATCGCCAGTCTCCGAGACCGAAACTGCTACCTCGATGGAGATGCGCGCGGTTACCTCGTCTCCGTCGACCTGGCTCTCCGGCTTGAAGCAAATGTAGTATTCAAACCCAGAATCGGGGTCGAACGCGCTCCGATCGACTTGAAATGCCATTTCCGGCCTCCTGCACCGCGGCCTCGGGCCCACCAGGTAATCGATAGTAAATCACCAGGAACCAGTGTGCAATTACCCGGGAGTGGCAGATAAGCACCAGAGTGCCAACTTCGCGATCGCCGCCCGTATAGCAAACGGGCGCTTACGAGTCGGTCACCTCGAGACCTACTGAAGTCAAGCACGACGACCTGTCCCACGGCGTATCCCCGCCGCTCTGTTATATTTTCGTTCTGGGTCTATTTACTGGATTCGAGGATGGCGATCGCCTACTTCACCGACATCGCGAAGCAAAACGTCGTGGCAGTGCAGGAGTACTCACTGCTGGCCGGCCGGTCGCTCAGTAACTTGTTCGGCCGGCCGCGTTACTACGCCGAGACTTTGCTGCAGGCCGATTCGGTCGGCGTCGGCTCATTACCGATTGTCGTCCTCATTGGCTTGTTCACGGGCGCCGTCCTCGCCTTACAGACTTCCAGCACACTGCAGCAGTTTGGTTCACTGTCGCTTACCGGCAAGTTGGTCGCGCTGTCGATGGTCCGGGAACTGGGTCCGGTGCTCACAGGCATCCTGGTGGCGGGACGAAATTCCAGCGGCATGGCCAGTGAACTCGGTTCCATGAAAGTCACGGAACAGATCGACGCCATGCGTGCCATGGGAGTGGACCCGACTAAGAAGCTGGTTACGCCTCGCGTGATCGCCAGTTTGGTTATGATGTTCTTCCTCAGCATCATCTCGGACCTGGTGGGGCTGGTTGGTGGGTTCTTCGTTTCGTACTTGCTGTTGGGGCTCGATCCCAACCAATATTGGACAACCGCCTATCAGGCGCTCCGTTTCGGAGACGTCTTTATGGGGCTGTCGAAACCCATTGTGTTCGGCTTCATCATCGCAACCATCGGCTGCTTTTACGGCTTGTCCGCGAAGGGTGGCACGCAGGGAGTAGGACGCGCCACCACGCAGGCCGTCGTCGCAGCGTCCGTGCTTATCGTGGTCACCGACTTCTTCATCACGAAGCTGCTCATTGGGATTTTTGAGTACTAGTCATGTCTAGCCTCGCTCCCCCAGTCGAGCAACCGCAGGCCGCCCCTGCCAAGTCAGGTGAGGTAGCGATTCGCTTCGAAAATGTTTCCATCGGGTTCGACCAACCAGTGCTCGAGGATGTCTCGTTTCAACTTGTCCACGGCGAGACAAAGGTTTTGCTGGGCGAGTCCGGAACCGGCAAAACACTGATCCTCAAGCTGGCGCTCGGCCTCATCAAACCCGACTCCGGGACCATCACTGTCCTGGGAGAAGAGGTCTCATCCATGCGTGAGCAGGACATGTATGCTCTCCGGCGGCGGATTGGCATGGTGTTCCAGGAGAGTGCGCTTTTTGACTCGCTGACCGTCGAAGAGAACGTCGCCTACCGGCTAATTGAGGAAACGGGAGAGATCACAGAGGAGATTCACGCGCGCGTTCTCGAGGCCCTTGAGTTTGTTGAATTGGCCCAGACGTACAATCTGTTTCCCGGCGAATTGTCTGGTGGCATGCGCCGACGTGTAGCCATTGCCCGCGCCATCATCACCCAGCCGGAGGTGTTGCTGTACGACTCACCAACTGGCGGACTCGACCCGGTTACCTCTAACACGATCATCGAACTTGTAGTAAAGCAGCGCGACGTGTATCAGACCAGCTCCCTGCTCGTAACCCACCGCTTGCAGGACGCCTTCACCATGGCGAGCCACTACTTCGATCGAAATCTCAACAAGATGGTTCCACTGGAGGATGGTTCAGCACGCAATGTGCACACGACGTTCGTGATTCTTCGCAACCACAAGATCATTTTCGAAGGCACCGCACCGGAGTTGCTGCGCTGCCACGATCCCTATATCCGGGAATATCTCAGCTAACGGGCGACTATTTTGCGGCGGCTTCCTCCCGCCTCTTGGCCCACTCTTTGAACTGGCCCTGCATGTGCGTCACGCGCGCACGGCCTTCGGCTGAGGCTTCTACCAGCTTTTCAATGTTCTTCAGGTAATCCGGGATGCCCATCCCCTCGCGAACGCTCGCCAGGAAGGGCTTGAACTTCGCATATAAGAGGTACATTTCGCCGCAGTTTTCGTACACCAGAGTCTCACTCAGGACACCATGGTTAACCAGAGAAGCAACCATGCTCCAGTAACCGGACACCTGGCGTATGTACGCTCCGTCTTTCGCGTCCCAGGAACGCATGATTTTCAGTATATCGTCGGCGGATTGCGGCATGAATTGAACAACAAATGCGCGTGCCTCCCGCATTACGGGTTCGCGGCGAAGGTCGTAGAGTTTCAGCAGAAGATCGCCATCCTGGTAAGTCGCTTGTGAATCGCTCATTGAGATTTCCTTTCCGAATGAAAGCCCGGCTAGCGCGCCGGGCTTAGGTTTGGGTGAGACTGCTTCACCGAGAAGTTATCAGGCTACTGCGGCCGGAGGCGCGATCAATTTCGAAAAGTCGCACTTGACCGTAGTTTCGGGCACTTCTTTCTTTTTCTTGCCCCGCCGCTTGGGCTCTTCCGAGGTTGTGCGCTTGTTGTTCGGACACACCAGGAAGGTCCCGTCTTTCAGGGTTTTCTCCAGCAGATAGGGGCTCTTACATTCGGGACAGGATTCCGCCACCGGCTTGAAGGCCGAAGTAAATTCACACTCGGGATAGTTGGTGCAGCCGTAAAAGAAATTGCCGCGACGAGCTTTCTTCTCGGCAATGTCGCCATCCTTACATTCAGGACACTTCACTCCGATGAGGTTCTGCTTAACATACTTGCACTCCGGATAGCCGCTGCACGAGACAAACTCGCCGAAGCGCCCGTGCCGAATCAGCAGGTTGCGTCCGCACTGAGGGCATTTTTCGTCCAGAGGGATGTCAGGCACCTTCTTCCCCTGATCGAGGCGTCGCGTGGTCTTGCAATCCGGATATCCCGTGCAAGCCATGAACTGCCCAAATCGCCCGCGCTTGAGCACCATCGGACGGCCGCAGTTCTCGCAGTACTCCTCCTGCGTCGTCTCCTGCAGGTCCGCCGAATCGAGATCTGGCAGATCGATCGGGTTCTCTTTCGTGAACGTGCAACTGTTCGGGTCCGTCTTGTCGTAGGAACTGCAGGCATAGAACGAGCCATGCTTGCCCCACTTAATCACCAGCGGCGAGCCGCACCGTTCGCACTTCTCGTCGGTGGGTTTCTCCATCCGCTTTACGTTGTCCATGTGCTTTTCGGCGTAATGGAGGTCCTTCTCGAACTTAACGTAAAACTCCGCGAGCGCGATCTTCCACTGCTCCTTGCCATCTTCGATCTCGTCGAGCTCTTCTTCCAGCCGCGCGGTATATTGCAGATCGAAAATGTCTTTGAAGTTCTCGACTAGTAAATCGGTAACGACCAAGCCAATCTCAGTGGGAATGAACTTGCCACCAACCTTTTGTACGTACTGCCGCTCCTGGATGGTGCTGAGGATGGCGGAGTACGTGGAAGGACGGCCGATGCCGCGCTCTTCCAGCTCTTTGACGAGCGAGGCCTCGTTGAAGCGTGGAGGCGGCTCGGTGAAGTGCTGCTCTGTATCCAATTCTTTGAGTGCCAGTTTCTGGCCTCCAGTTAGCGCCGGCAGTTTGTGCTTGAGCGCTTCGTCTTCTTCGTCCTTACTGTCCTTGGACTCTTCGTAAACCTTCAAAAAGCCTTCGAACTTGAGCACGGAACCGGTCACGCGGAAGCGATAATCGACGCCGCCGGATTTCGCATCGATCTCCACCGTGGTCTGGTCGAAGACCGCCGGATTCATCTGCGAAGCCACAAAACGCTGCCAGATGAGCTTGTAGACCTTGTATTCGTCTTCCTGCAGGTACTGCTTTATCTCCTCGGGATTGCGCGACGCAGATGTCGGACGAATGGCTTCATGGGCATCCTGCGTATCCTTCTTGGACTTGAATGCGTTCGGGTTCTCCGGCAGGAATTCCTTGCCGTATTCTTTTCCGATATGTTCACGCACTTCAGCAATCGCGTCGTTGGATACGCGCGTCGAGTCAGTACGCATGTAGGTGATTAAGCCGACGGTACCTTCTTCGCCGAGATCAACACCTTCGTACAGCCTCTGTGCGATCATCATGGTGCGCTTCACGCTGAAACGTAGTTTGCGCGAAGAATCTTGCTGTAGCTTGCTGGTCGTGAACGGGGCAGCGGCATTGCGGCGGCGTTCCCGCTTATCAACGGACCTGACGGACCACTCTGCGTTCTCGAGTGCGGCCCGCAGTTTCTCCGCTTCTTCCCCGTTGGGAATCGGCGTTTTCTCGTCTCCGATGCCGATAAAATTCGCTGTGAACTGTGGCGGCTTCGCTCCCGTCAGGTGGGCGGCAATCGTCCAGTACTCTTCCTTGACGAACGCCTTTATCTCGCGTTCGCGCTCGACGATAAGGCGCAGCGCTACTGTCTGAACGCGACCGGCCGATAGCCCACGCCTGACTTTGTCCCACAATAGCGGCGACACCTGGTAGCCCACCAGACGATCGAGCACGCGGCGCGTCTGCTGTGCATCGACTAGATTGCGATCAATGTCTCTGGGGTGGAGAAAGGCGTCTTGGACGGCTTTCTTGGTGATTTCGTTGAAGGTAACCCTGCGGATGTTTACTACCGGCGAACCTTTCTTGAGCTTCTTGCCGTCAATCCGCTCGCCGCCTAGCTCCTCCGCCAAATGCGCTGCTATCGCCTCACCTTCGCGGTCCGGGTCGGGCGCCAGATAGATCGTTTCCGCGGACTTCGCCAGCTTCTTCAGCCTGGCAATGACCTTCTCCTTGCCAGGAATCACCTCGTACTCGGTGGCAAACTCGTTGTCGAGATCGACCCCCAGCGACTTCTTGGGGAGATCCTTAATGTGGCCGAGCGAAGCTTCGACCTCGAACCCAGCACCTAGATACTTCTGGATCGTCTTCGCCTTGGCAGGCGATTCAACGATGACTAAGCCTTTTGACAATGGAACCTCGTCTTTATGATTGCGGTATACGTAATGAAACTAGCATGGATGTCCAGCCGCGGCAAAAACTGGCCGAGCCCTTCTCAAAATGGGCGTGCTGTCGCCGGCACGCTATTCCTGTCACTGCTCGCGCTTCAAAGTTACTGATTTGATTGACCCAACTGGGATCGGTGGGGAGCCTCAAATCACTCTGACGTAATACTTGCCGGGCAGTACACGGATCCGACCGCTCAACTCGAGTTCGAAGAGCGCGGCAAAGATCTGCGAGGAAGAAAGGTGCGAAACCAGCCGCTCCACTATTTCGTCGATGTGGGTCGATTCGTCGGCACGAAGCACCGCAAATATCCTTTTTTCATCTGGCGGCAGTTCTGACGCTGTAAACAATGATGCCGCTTCCGGCATCTGGGATGCAGGCTGCTCCGGGGGAGTCAGCGAGAGTCGAATGTCGGCGGGCAATGCCTCCCACACGTCTTCCCAAGTGGCGATGAGCGCAGCACCCTGTTTTATCAATGTGTTAGGCCCCCAAGACAGCTTGTTGGTGACGTTCCCCGGGACGGCATAAACATCTCGGCCTTGTTCCAGTGCACAGCGCGCCGTTACTCGGGTACCGCTGTACTCTCCGGCTTCGATCACGAGCACGCTGACAGAGATTCCGCTGATAATTCGGTTGCGGATCGGAAAGTTTTGAGGAGCGGGAAACGTGCCCAATGGGAACTCGCTGAGGATCGCCCCTCCAGTGGCCAGAATCTGGTCTGCAAGCTTCTGATTCTCCTTGGGGTAGGTGACGTCAACGCCGGTCCCCCATATCGCCACCGTTTGGCCGTGGGCATTCAGGGCGCCGCGGTGAGCCGCCGCATCTACACCCCGTGCCATACCGCTCACGATGACGAGCCCGCGTGCCGCAAGGTCGCAGGCCAGCCGCTCTGCCATACCTACTCCATAGGGCGTGGGATGGCGCGTGCCAACCACTGCAAGCCCATACTTATTAATGACTTCGTAGCTTCCCCTGACGTATAAGACGAGTGGTGGGTCGTAGATCTCGTAAAGGCGTTTCGGATAGTCGGGATCGTCTTGCGCCACGACTCGAGCACCGAGTGCCTTAACCCGGTCAAGTTCCTCACCGGCCAATTCCAAAGACTTGCCTAATGCGATGCTTTGTGCCGCCGCTGCCGGCAAACCAACGGCCTCCAGCTCCGTCAAGGTGGCCGCGAACACCCTGTCGACACCATTGAACAGCTCAGCCAGCTTACGGCCCCTAGCCGCGCCGATGCCTGGCGTGAGGGCAAGTCCGAGCCATTTCAATGTTCGCGTGTCGGAATGATCCTGGATTGTGGCGTCAACTTTGGCTGCTATCAATGGCGTCCCCAAACCCGCGTGGAATGCGGAGCATCTGGAAAGTAACTCCTTGGCTAGTTACCGTCAAGGATGGGCATCACAGCGGGTTGTGCTCGACCGCGATTCGACTGGGGGCCGGGGTAAGCTGGTACGCGATCGTGCCTCCAACTAAACCCTGAGAACGTTTGCTTTGTTAGACTCGAACTTTCATGCCCGGTCTCCGCATTTCCGCCATCTCATTCCTGAATACGGCCCCGCTGATGTGGGATTTCGAGCATGGCGCGGCGTCCAGAGACTTCGAGATCGAATACACGATCCCGTCCGAATGCGCTGCGGCATTGGCGGCCAATCGTGCCGACATCGGAATCATCCCTGCGATCACATACGCCCAGATACCCAGACTCGTAATATTGCCCAACCTGGCGATTGCCTCAAAAGACCGTGTGCGTTCGATCCTACTAGTCAGTAAACGGTCCATCGAAGATATCCGTACAGTGGCAACTGACACATCTTCACGGACTTCGGTCGCCATGATGCAGATATTGTTTGCCAGGTTTTTCGGTGGACAACGGAAGTTGACGCCCCATCCACCCGACCTGACGGAGATGCTTAAGGACCACGACGCCGCCCTCCTGATTGGCGACTCAGCTCTGCAAATCTCGATGCACGACTCGCAATATCACCTTTACGACCTTGGGCACGACTGGCACAGGTTGACCGGGAAACCGTTTGTGTTCGCGTTATGGGCCGTTCGGATGGAGGCGTTACATCGGCAGCCGCAAGGAATGAACCTGATCCAAATTTTCCAGCAGTCGCGCGATCACGGACTGCTACCGGAGAGCATTGGGACGCTGGCTAAAGACTGGGCCCCAAAGCTGGGAATATCGGAGGCCGAAGTGGCAACCTACCTCACTGAAAACATCCACTACTATCTCGACCGCGAGAATCACGCGGGTCTGCAACTCTTCCTGACCTATGCGCACGAGGAGGGGTTGATTCCTGCCGTGCCGGAACTGCGTTTTCTGGGTCCCGTCGCGTTTGGGAGCACAAGAAAATAATTCGCGCCCGACACCGGGACCACTTCGCCGAGACTAGTCAAGCATCCAGCGCGTCGCGCCGGCAGGAAATAGCTTCTCCGGCATGGCAAAGACGACCCGGGGCGTGACCTTAAAGACCGGTCCCATGTCGGGGTCGAGTTTCCAGCCGTACTTCTTCTGGTACAGGCCAAACGCGGCTTCGGGAATCTCGGATACAGCGAGTTGTCGCGCCTGTCCCTCGACAATTACAGCCTCTTCCACGTTTTCGTTGCACACTGTGCAGTTGGGATTGGCGGCAAGGTTCTTCGCCTTGCGCGTGGTGGAACCGGTGCTGAAGTAGTAGGCATTCTCCAGCCAGATGCCCCACACAACCATGGTGTGCGGACGGCCGCCAGGGCCTACGGTGGTGATGAGGTAGTTATGGGAACTGGTGAGCCGCTCGCCGGCCCAGTCCCATGAAACGCTGCCCTTCATGGTGGAGGGGACGTGATACCCCGCAGGCATGACCGGGCGACTCGATTTTGGGCCCGGTTTGGAAGCGGGTCGAGATTTCTTGGCCGACACTGATTTGGAGGGGGATTTCTTTGCAGTCATTGCCACATTGAAATGCTGCCCGCCGTGGCGCGTCAAGAAAAAGAGGCGGACGGAGACTCAAAATCTCCGGCCGCCGCCTAAAGCGAATTCGCCTTTAGTAGGCCCAGAAGGGTCCCACGTAAGACGTTCCGGTTACCGGCTGCTGCTCAATTCCCGTGAACACAGACTTGCCGTAGAAGAACGAAAGGCCCCAGTCAAACGAACTGCACCCGTTTATGGGTTTGTTGGGTCCACCTAGCTCACTGAATGCCACGTTCTGGCCGTTGTTGTTGCTGAACAACGTGTTGGCATTGCCGACGTTGAACGCGACTGTCCCGGTTGAATTGTTGGTATTCGCGGCACTCTGATTGGTTGCCGTGAGAGCCAGCAGGCTGGCCGGGCAATAAAACGACGAGTTTCCCCCAGTGCATGTCACTAACAATGGGTTCCCGGCGCTGGGGAAGAAGTATGCGTTCGAACCACTGTCGATGTAACTGCAGCTATTGGTCTGGCCATTGTAATTCGTAATGAAAAACGCATTGGCATCGGTGTTGAAGACCGTCGCTGAACCCAAACCGTTGTTGGTTTGCGTACCAATGCCGATGATCAACTTGCCGTCGACTGCGGTAGTGCCGCCAGAAGGAATTGCCGGCAACTGAACCAGAACGCCGTTGTTGTCCTGCGGCAGCGCCCATACAGGGTTTGTCACCTGCTGAGCCAGACCCTGTAGGGTTGGACTACACGTGCCGCTTGCGCACGCATAGTATTCGGCGGGAATAGAAGTATTGCTCGCGCAACCAGACCCACAATCCTGCTGGAAGGTCCCCACACCGAGAACTCCGTAGGCACCCAGCCCACTGAGGTTGCTCTCATTGCCACCCGTGGTCTGGGATGAGCAACTGGTGGGCGCCGTGGCGGGAATGCCTTGACGCGTGTCGCCGATGATCTGAATCGGTACCCCGGCAACGGTTCCATTCGGAACGGTGGACGCTGCCTCGC
>Ga0070766_10001669_pt1 | contig 10887 bp, 12 predicted proteins | sample HubBroMetageWFT6_FD_69782 | JGI IMG/M metagenome (GOLD analysis project Ga0070766, IMG submission 69782) | Warmed and freeze-thawed soil microbial communities from the Hubbard Brook experimental Forest, New Hampshire - Hubbard Brook CCASE Soil... | ecosystem: Environmental > Terrestrial > Soil... | reverse complement strand
TGCTGCCGTATCTGAAAGGCTAGGCTTCCCGTTTCCCGCTGCCATCACGGTTTGTCATCCCGAGCGACGCGAGGGACCTTGGTTCTTGCCCGCACGCCAGTGGCGCCGCAGAGAAACCCAGGGTCCCTCGCTTCGCTCGGGATGACAATTCTGTTTAGACGTTATATTCGAAAAGGCCGCTAACCAGCTTCGGGTTCCTTCTTCTTTACGCGGACGACGGTGATCTTTGCGAAACCCTCTTCAAAAGCCGGCGGCTTGAGCTTCGCAGCCATGCGGCGCATCACGTCCTCGGGAACTACGCGGTCTCGGCGCTGGTGGCGCTCGATGCAGACTTCAAGCGGCACATCGAAGAAGACCGCTTGCACCTCGTATTGATAATCCCGGGCCAGCTTGATCCAGTGCTGGCGCTCCTGCGGCGTGAGGTTGGTTGCGTCCACATAATTCATAGGACGCTTGGCGATGAGCCGCGCTTTCAACATGGAGCGAAGGTTGGAGAAGACCAGATCCTGAAAGCGCTGCTCGCGCACATCGTCGAACAACAGCGAGCGCACCATGTCGCTGGAGAGCGGAACCACGTTGTGCCGCTTGAACCACGAACTCTTGCCCGAACCGGGCAGGCCGATCGCAAGCACGACCACGCCTTTGGGCGGGCGTGGAGCCGCCGCCGGAACCCCTGGGGCCGCGGATGATGCAGCCACCGATGATGAAGCCGGCGTGATCGCTTCAGCCGCTGCGGCGTCCGAAGGCTCCTCGTCCTGGGATTCTACGGTCGCGCCTGGGATGGAGCCCTTGACCGCAGCAGGAGCAAAGGCCTGAGCGACGGCCTGCTCGCGGCCACGGCCACCCCGTCCCCGACCGCCGCGGCGACGGCGGCTGCGGTTAAGCTGTCCGGGACGGCTAGCAGTTTGCGAAATTGCAGGTTGTTCAGCAGAATCCGCTTGAGCCTGTTCTTCAGGGTCCGAACGCGCGCTGTGCATCTTACGGGCTTCGGGCTCGCTGGGAGCCGAAACTTCGGAAGCGATGTGGCCAGGGTCGGGAGCCGGTCCGGGCTGCTCGGCGGCGTCGAAATATGCCGGCTGTAACGGGGGAGGAGCGGGTTGGTCGGCGGGTTCTGCGGGCGTTTTTTTGCGGCGTTGCAAACGCTCGCGCATCCATTTACGCATGTAGGGCTTTTAACACAGAAGCGCGCGCGGGATCAATCGGTGACGCGGTCAGACGAACCACGTGCGACAGCCGCGCCGGGAGTTGGAGTTAATCCGTTGCGGTCGAGGCCGCTACAATGTCAGAGATGCCTAATACGATTCCCGCCACAATCAGCGGGCAGAAATACATTTCCCTCACCACGTTCCGTAAGAGCGGCGAAAAGGTAGCAACTCCGGTGTGGTTTGGCGAAGAAGGCGACAAGCTCTACGTGATGACGCGCAGCGATATGGGCAAGACGAAGCGCATTCGCAACAATCCGCGGGTGACGGTTGCTCCCTGCACCATGCGCGGCAAAGTCACGGGGCCGGAGTCTGCGGCCGTGGCGCGAATTTTGCCGCTTGAGGAACAGCCTCACGCGCGGCAGACCGTCAACCGTAAGTATTTGTTGGCCCGACTGACATCGCCTTTTAGCAAGGCGGATGCTTTCCTGGAGATAAGCTTCCCCTAATACGCCTGTCCAAGGACCGAAGGGACAGGCGTCCGTGATGGGAACTGAAGTCTTTCGAAGATTGCCCGCAATCATTTACGCCGATTCAGCGTCCTGCTAACATCATCTGTCTGTACCCAGGCTCAGGAAGACTTCTGGTGTTGCACTCATAAGAACGGAGAAGAGAAACCATCATGGCAATCAAAGTTGGAATTAATGGCTTTGGGCGTATCGGCCGCAACGTACTGCGGACCTCGCTCAACGACCCTAATCTGGAGTTTGTGGCGGTCAACGATCTCACCGACCCGAACACGCTGGCGCACCTGCTGAAATACGACTCTATTCTCGGCAATTTACCGAACAAGATCACGGCCGGCGCAGACCACATTTCTGTGGACGGGAAAGTGATCAAGGTTTTCAAAGAGAAGGATCCTGCCGCTCTGCCCTGGGAATCGGTGGGGGCGCAGGTTGTCATTGAATCGACCGGCCGCTTCACCGATGCCGCGGACGCCAAGAAACACCTGCGCGGTTCGGTGAAGAAGGTGATCATCTCCGCTCCGGCCAAGAACGAGGACATCACCGTTGTGCTGGGCGTGAACCATGAAAAGTATGATGCCGCGAAACACAACATCATCTCGAACGCCTCCTGTACGACGAACTGCCTGGCGCCGATCGCCAAGGTGATCAATGACGAGTTCAAGATTGTCAGTGGGACCATGACGACGATTCACTCCTACACCAATGATCAGGTGATCCTCGACTTCCCGCACAAGGACCTGCGGCGCGCGCGGGCGGCGGCGATCAACATGATTCCTACGTCTACCGGCGCGGCGAAAGCGCTCAAGCTCGTCCTTCCTGAGCTGGCCGGAAAGCTGGACGGATTCTCCATGCGAGTGCCTACGCCCAACGTTTCCGTAGTGGATCTGGTGGCGTGGGTTGAAAAAAAGACGAGCAAGGAAGAAGTAAACGCGGCGCTGAAGAAAGCATCCGAGAGCGGGCCGCTGAAGGGTTACCTGGGCTACGAAGAGAATGAACTCGTATCGTCGGATTTTAAGGGCGATTCACGCTCGTCCATCGTCGACGCACCCATGACTCTGGTGGTCGGCGGCAATTGTGTCAAGGTGATTTCCTGGTACGACAATGAATGGGGATATTCCTGCCGCGTGCGGGACTTGATCCACTACATCGCCGGCAAGGGTCTGTAACAGCGTCCGGACAAGGGGTTGCCAGGGTCAATAGGGGTCTGCAGATGATAGCTGTTCTGCTCATCGTCGCCTTCTTAGCGCCGGGAATGGCGCCCCCGTCTGTTGCGCAAGAGCCAAATGACTCGGTCGCGACCTCGAGCTGGTGGCTCTTTTCCTTCAAGCACAGCCCTGCTGCCTACGAGACCTACAACAATCCCCGCTTCCTGGCGCGGTTAAGGCAAGGTCTGCCTCACTACGCTGTGCCTTGGTTCCGAGCACGTGGGCAAAACTTAATCTTGCCTGATGGGGCAGCGCACGCGGTGTCCACTCCTGGTTCGGTAATGGTTGAGTCGGACCGGTTCGTCACGATCACCGGTACTATGCCACTGGAAGGGGACATGAAAGGGCTGCTTTGGTGCGATACCGAAGCAGCGGATCCTACGATGATCTTTGTTTTTATGGACCAGGTTCTAGTTCATCGAAAGCTTGTTGGGACCCTCGACATTTACATGAACAGCAAAGGAGCTGATTCTCCGTTACCGCCGCAGTTCGTCGCCTCGATTCTCTCCTGGGAAAAGGAGACGAAGGTCACGAAGATTACCAGCATTACCGTGCACGATGCCGAAGACCAGACTGCAGCGCTTCCAGGTTACGCACTGAGCGGCCAGAGCTGAGTATTACCTGAGTCAAACTTTCTTCTAAGGACGACCAGCCAATGTCCAAACTTTCCATCCGCGATCTCCCGCTCAACGGCAACCGCATTTTCATGCGAGTTGACTTTAATGTTCCTCTGGAAGATGGCCGCGTTATGGACGACACGCGCATACGCGAAACCCTACCGTCCATCGAGTACGCTCTGCGTCATGGCGCCAGGCTGATACTGGCCTCGCACCTGGGCCGGCCCAAGGGCAAGCCGAACTTGAAGATGAGCCTGAAGCCGGTGGCCGAGCGGCTGCGCATGGTGCTCGATAAAGAATTGGCGCGGGGCGAAAACGTGGGTTTCTGTCCTGAGTGCGTAGGTCCGGAGGCGGAGGAAGTGGCCACGCAACTGGAAAAAGGGCAGACCCTGCTGCTCGAGAATCTGCGCTTTCATGCCGAGGAAGAAGCGAACGACGAAAAATTCGCCAAGCAACTGGGGGTTCTTGCGGATTTTTACGTGAATGACGCATTCGGTTCGGCTCACCGGGCGCACGCATCCACGGTTGGCATTACCAAGTTCGTGTCAAAGTCGGCCGCCGGCCTGCTCATGGAGAGGGAGCTGAAATATCTGGGCAAGGCCCTGGAGCATCCTGAGCAGCCGTTTGTGGCGATCCTGGGCGGCGCCAAAGTCAGCGACAAGATTGGCGTAATCCGGAATCTGATGAACAAGGTCGACTCGCTGATCATCGGCGGCGGCATGGCCTATACCTTCCTGAAAGCGCAGGGACAGGAGATCGGCAAGTCGCTGCTCGAAGCTGACAAAGTAGAACTGGCGCGGCAACTGCTGGCGGAGGCGAAGCAACGAAATGTGAAGTTCCTGTTGCCCATCGATCACGTGGTGGCGATGAAACCCGAAACGAACGCCGTGGTGCAGCAGATCGGCGAAGGGCAAGCGATTCCGGCCGACCGCATGGCGCTCGATATCGGGCCGAAGACCATCGAACTATTCTCCGAGGAGATTTCGCGCGCGCGCACCATCGTCTGGAACGGTCCGATGGGAGTGTTTGAGGTTCCGGGATTCTCCCGGGGGACATTTAAGGTGGCCCAGGCCGTGGCGGAAAATGTAGGCGCGATTTCAATTGTGGGCGGCGGCGATACCGTATCGGCAGTGCATGGCGCGGAAGTTGCGGACAAGATTACGCACATCTCAACAGGCGGCGGCGCTTCGCTGGAGTTTCTCGAAGGAAAGAAACTTCCTGGTGTCGAGGCCCTGACGGATAAGAAGTGACCAGGTTCCAGCTCGCGTGAAATTGAACCATCCAGGCTGAAATAACCAAATTGATCGAAGTTGAACCACCCGGAATTGTTTCGCCATCCCGAATCGAAAAGGTCCCATGCGAACCAAGTTAATCGCCGCCAATTGGAAGATGTATAAGACGCCCGAGCAGACTCGCCACTTTTTTCGAGATTTCCTGCCGCGGGTCGCCGGTCACAGCCGTGACGAAATTGTCGTATGCCCGCCCGATGTTGACCTCGCGGCCGCGCTGGAAGCGGCAGAGGGATCGAACGTGGCGATTGGCGGTCAGAACGTCCACTGGAAAACAGAGGGGGCGTTTACCGGGGAGACTTCGGCGGCGATGCTGCTCGCGCTCGGCGTGTCCCATGTCATCATCGGGCACTCGGAGCGGCGGCAGTATTTTTGCGAGACCGACGACACCGTGAACCTGCGGCTGAAGGCCGCGCTGGAGGCCGGGCTCACCCCGATCTGTTGCGTGGGCGAAGTATTGGAAGAACGCGAGGCGGGATTGACCGATGACGTGCTGCGCAGGCAGTGCGTGCGGGCATTTCATGCCGTCTCCATGAAGAAGGCCGGGAACCTGGTGGTGGCCTACGAGCCGGTCTGGGCCATCGGTACGGGCAAGACCGCGACGCCCGAGCTGGCCGCGGATGCCCACGCGGTAATCCGCCGGGAAGCCGCGGAGATATTTGGCGTGGAGTTTGCGGCAGAGCTCCGCATTCTTTACGGAGGATCGGTAAAGCCGGAAAACGCGGCGTCCCTGATGGCTCAAGAGGAGATCGACGGAGCGCTGGTGGGTGGGGCGTCGCTCGATGCGAAGTCGTTCGCGGCGATTGTGAAGTACTGATGGAGATTTGAGTTATGCGGGACAGGGACCGTTCCGTCTACCTTAGATTTCATGGGTGGCCGACCAATTAGCTACCAATTTCCGAAGATTGCGACTCTTCGGGGCAGCCGGGGTTTAGAGTTTACAGCAAGTAGACGCATCCAAGCCTTGAAGGCAAAGGCTTTTCGCCACCGTTCGAGAGGGACCTAAAGTCGAGACCAGACATCCGAAGAACGGTAGAAATACTCTGATATTCTGTAACTGCGGAGGGCACGACGGTAACAGTAGAACCACGCAAACGATACAACATAAACTACTTAAGCCGCATCCCAATCAGTGCGGCCGGAAAAGGCAGCTTGACCGAGCCAGGACAGCATCAGGGCAGCGAACCTAGCGAAGCCGAGGCCATCGAACGGGCTAAGCAGGGGGACGCGGAAGCGTTCCGGTTGCTCTATGACAAGCATAAGCGGCGGGTGTACTCGTTGTGTCTCCGGATGACCGCGAACACGGCGGAAGCGGAGGACCTGGCGCAAGAGGCTTTTTTGCAGCTCTACCGTAAAATTGCAACTTTTCGTGGGGAATCGGCGTTCTCTACCTGGTTGCATCGGCTTTCGGTCAATGTCGTGCTCATGCATTTGCGGAAGAAAAGTCTTCCGGTGGTTTCGCTGGAAGAAACCACGCAGCCGACAGAAGAGGATTCTCCGAAGCGGGACTTTGGGGCGGAAGATGTGGCCTTGGCCGGATCGATTGACCGGCTGCAGTTGCAGAGAGCTGTAGAGAGTCTCCCCCCGGGCTACCGGACAATATTTGTTCTGCACGACATTGAAGGTTATGAGCACAATGAAATCGCTAAAATTGCGGGGTGCTCGATCGGAAACAGCAAATCGCAGTTACACAAGGCTCGCATGAAATTGCGGGACCTGCTCAAGATGAATAGAGCCGAAAAGGCCGGGAAATCTCGGGTAGGTTAGGGCAGCTTTCAGAGACGGAAACGTAACCTGAGCAGGGGCGCAAGATCCGGCGCGGTGCAAGCTCCGCCGCAGGAGAGTTCGGGGAGAGGTTATGAATTGCGTTGAGCTGCAGCAGAGCTTGGCGGAAGTAGAAGACGGCAGCAGGTTGGACCAGCGGGCGCATCTGAGGACCTGTCCTGAGTGTTCTTCGCTGTTGCGGGAATTAGAACTGATCGCCGCGACGGCGAACCAACTGCAGGCCGCGAACGAGCCCAGTCCCAGAGTCTGGAATTCCATTGAAATCGCATTGCGGCAGGAAGGGCTGATCCGCCCGCAGCGGGCGGACCGGTCGCTCTTGCCATCTTTCGGCGCTGCTTGGGGTGCGGTGCGCTGGCTGGCGCCCGCGGCCGCGATGTTGTTGCTGGCGCTCGGGATCTACGTGCGGCGTGAGTCCTTGCCCAGGCCGGTCGCCGAACAAGCTGCGGTGGTCGCTCCGGCGGTTGCCAATCCCTCCGATCTGAATGACGAGGACTTGATGCAGGAGGTGGCGGCTGACCCTCCGGCGATGAAAACCCAGTACGCCGAGAATCTGCGCAGGGTGAACGAATCCATCCGCGACGCCCAGGGCGCGGTGGATGAGAGTCCCAATGACCCGGACGCGCGCCGGTCGCTGATGGATGCGTACCAGCAGAAGTCCATGCTTTTTGAGATGGCGATGGACCGTTCCGAGCCATAACGGTTGAATTTTTTGCTTGGGGAGTCGAGTCTATGGTGAGCATGCGCACCGCAAAACTGGTTGCGATTGGCGTGATCGTAGCGGGCACGCTGGTGGCCGAGAGCAGGCGGGAATATCACTTCGCGGTGGGACCAAAGGCGGGGGTTTCCGTGATGAATCCCTACGGCTCAATTTTGGTCCGGCCCTCCTCCAGCAACACCGTGGTGGTAAACGCGGTTTTGCACTCCGACAAGGTGGAGGTGGATAACAGCCAGAACGGCAACCGGGTGGATATTCAGTCGCACCTGCTGGCGGGCGCGGACGCCGACTCGGGGCGGGTGGATTATGAAGTTCTGGTTCCCGCGGATGCGAGCATTACCCTGCATTCAAACACCGGGTCGCTGCGCGCCGAGAATCTGCACGGCGATGTCAGCCTCGAAGGTCCGGGAGCTGATGTGGATGTTCGCGACGTTTCCGACGCGCACGTGCACGTAAAAACCATGAATGGCGCGGTGAACCTGGACAACATCCAGAACGGCCACGTGGAGGTCGACTCTCTCAGTGGCGATGTGACCCTCAAAGGCGTGAATGGCCCGCTGGTGCAGGTAGTTTCAACCAGCGGCAGAATCAACTACATTGGCGACTTCGGGAACGGCGGCGAATACCGCCTGACCAGCCACAGCGGCGATATAGAAGCCACCATTCCAGCGTGGACCTCCGCTGACGTGAGCGCCCGCTCCGTCCGGGGGGAAGTGCATGACGATATTCCTCTCCAGCCCAAGAGCCACACCTGGTTTGCCATCGATAAGGGACGTGCCTTTGCTGGTACCGTGGGCAGGGTAGCGGTCTCCTCCACCGTAGTATTGCGTACCTTCAGTGGTAAAATTCACCTCAGAAAACGCTCCGAAAAACAATAACCAAAACGAAGAGCAAACCGGATCGGCGCAAGCGGCGTCCTAAGAGGCCGGCAAACGCTGCGGGAGTTCGTGTAATTGGCGGCAAAACTGCCGCCGAGAGATCCCAAGGGCCGGTGCTGCCCGTGGTCTTGATCGGCTTCATGGGCGCGGGCAAGAGCAGCGTGGGCCAGGCTTTAGGTGAGCTTCTCGGCTGGCCGTTTGAGGATCTCGATGCGCGGATTGAATTGCGCGAAGGGCGGAAGGTGCCGGAAATCTTTCGCGATTCAGGGGAAGCTGCGTTTCGCTGGGCGGAACAGGCGGCGCTCAGGGAATTATTAGGCGAGTTCGGCGATGGGACCCGAAGGATTCTGGCTCTTGGCGGCGGTGCTTTTGCTCAGAGGCAAAACGCCAGGCTGATCGCAGGCAGCGGCGTTCCCTCGGTATTCCTCGACGCCGATGTGATGGAGCTGTGGCAGCGCTGCGTTGAGCAGGCGGAGCAGGACGGGATTGAGCGGCCGTTGCTCGGCAGCCTGGAGAATTTTCGTAAGTTGTATGCGGCGCGGCGGCCGCATTATTTGAAGGCGTCATTTCGCCAGCCGACCGGCGGGAAAACCGTCAAGCAGATCGCGGCTGAGGTGGCGCAGGCGTTGGGCCTGAAACGAAGCCGCACGAAGCGAAGAAAAGAGAAGCGAAGAGAAAAGCGGCGAGGAGAAAAGCGTTGACTCTAAAAGGGCGGATGCGATGGGGAACGGCGGTGGTTGTTGCGTGCGCAGCGGTTTTGTACGCTGGCGACAAAAAGGACAAACCCAAAGCACCCGACAACACGGTCGATTCCGGTTCGTTTGGAGTCTTCGTCAGGGGCCAGCGCGTAGTGACTGAAACTTTCAGTGTGCAACAGGAGAACGGCATCAGTACGGTGAAATCGCATTTGCAGGAAACCGATGCTTCGGCGGCGGGCCAAAGATCTGAACTGCAGATGACGAGCGGAGGAGAATTAGTTCACTACGAGTGGAGCGATGGCGGCAGCTCTCTGGTGGTCACTCCCAAGGACGAATTCCTGATCGAAAAGATTACCCCCTCCACATCTTCCAAATCGGTCGATCAGCCATTTCTTTTGCCAAACACGTCGGCGATTCTGGACAATAATTTCTTCATCCACCGCGAAGTGCTGGCTTGGCGATACTTGTCGGCCAACTGCCATCCCGAGGGTGGCGATCAGAAATGCCAGCAGGGCGGGCTCGAGTTCGGCGTGCTGGTACCGCAGGACCGGACCTCGATGCGGGTACGCATGGAGCTGGTGGGACCGGAAAAGGTCAAGATCAAGGGAACGGATCGCGAACTGTTGCGGCTGAACCTAATGGGAGAATCATTCTCCTGGGCGCTTTGGGTGGATCCTAAGGATCAGTTCAAGCTGATGCGCGTTCTGGTTGCGGCCGATAACACGGAAGTACTGCGCGACTAGCGGGACGCAGTCGCTGTGGGGATCGGATTCGAGTTGACGGAGCACTGATTTGCCGGTGGCAGATGCACGAACGGCGCGGGTGCTGATCACAGTGCTGCTGTTTGCGCTGGGCTTTGGGTTTCTCTATCTCGCCCGCCAAACATTGATCGCCTTCCTGTTTGCAATCTTCTTCGCCTACCTGATGAGCCCTCTGGTTTCGTACCTGGAAAAAGTTCTGCGTGGGCGCGGGCGCGCCATTGCGGTTATTTACTTGTTACTACTGGGGCTCCTGGTGCTGTTTTTTGTTTCCATGGGACCAAGGATCGGCCGCGAAGGGGCTCGCCTGGGACAGTCGCTCCCGGCTCTGGCACAACTGAGCTCCGGGCAGATCGCCGAACAACTGGGAGAAGAGCACGGGTGGAATGAGCGAATCGTCACCTTGCTGCGCGATTACCTCGCGAACCATAGCAACGGAATCGAGAAGCTGGCGCAGAACGTGGGATTGCGGGTGGCGGATGTGGCAAAACAGGCATGGCTGCTGGTGGTGGTTCCGCTGTTGTCGATCTTCTTCCTGAAAGATGGCCAATCTTTCAGCGAGGTCCTTATCGACCTGGTTCAGTCCAGGCCGCAGCGTGAACTGCTGGAGGGGGTGCTGAGCGACCTGAACCAGATGCTGGCTCATTTCATTCGCGCGCAACTTACGCTGGCGGCGCTCACCCTGGCGGCGTATTCGGGGATGCTGGGCGCCATGCGGGTCCCTTATGCCCTGGTTCTGGGCACAGTCGGCGGCCTGCTTGAATTTGTTCCAGTGCTGGGGCCGCTGGTGGCCGCCGCGACTATCATAGGCGTCGCTTTGCTCATGGGTTACAAGCATTGGCTGGCTCTGATCGTTTTCCTCGGCGTCTGGCGGCTGGTTCAGGACTATGTAACCTCTCCACGCATCATGGGTCGAAGCATGGAACTGCATCCGCTCGCGGCGATCTTCGGAGTGATGGCGGGAGGCGAGGTTGCCGGCATTCTGGGTATTTTTCTTTCCATTCCAGTGATGGCAAGTCTGCGAATCGTGTTCCGGCGCTGGCGGCTGTATGCGGAGAAGAAGAAATTCGGTCCGTTGGATCAATACGCCGTGAGCGGCCCCATCGTGCGGCCCAAGTAGGGCGCTTCCCTTCTTTTCCCTCAATTTTTGGTAGTGGCGCAGTTTGTTTGTCATTCTGAGCCAGCGTTCTTTGCGCAGCCAAGAATCTGGGCGAGCCGCGCGAAGTGTCGCGTTCTTTGCGACACAATAATCGCGCGTTTGGCTCGCTTCCCT
>Ga0070766_10001668_pt1 | contig 10889 bp, 6 predicted proteins | sample HubBroMetageWFT6_FD_69782 | JGI IMG/M metagenome (GOLD analysis project Ga0070766, IMG submission 69782) | Warmed and freeze-thawed soil microbial communities from the Hubbard Brook experimental Forest, New Hampshire - Hubbard Brook CCASE Soil... | ecosystem: Environmental > Terrestrial > Soil >... | reverse complement strand
TTGCGATGACGGACGGGCAGAGCCTTCTTCGTCGAAGCCTCGCTCTGGATGAGAACGACTGAGCACTGATAGGCAGCGGTGGAACGGTATTTGGCCTGAAAGGCGGTCCAGAGACGCGAGATCTCTTCGGTGGTCAGGGTCTGCGGCCAGATCTTGATCATCTCCACCTGATTGGCGAGGCCGGAAGTGAAGAGATTGAGCAGACCCGAGGGAACTGAGAGGCTGGTATCGGAGACCTGGGTAGGAGCCGAAAGCGACTGCTCAATCGCTGCGCGGGGCAGGAAGGGTGTTTCATGGAACAACTGCATGCCGTAGCCGAGGAGGATTTCCGAATGAAACTGCTCGGCTCCGTAAGCGCTGAGCAGGTAATGGAGATCGAGGGCAAGAGGCGGATTGTCGATGCGGTCGCCGTTGGCGTCGCGCGACGGGTAACCGACGTTGCGCCACCCCTGATTCTGGGTGACGTTGTAGAGGAATAGATTGAGCTGGCTCTTGCCGTCCTGCTGCAGCGAGTCGACCTTGTCAGGAGGCCAGGCGGTCACGATGACGTCGCCGATCGACGCGGAAATATCGCGGTCGATCAGGCCGTTGTTGAGCAGATCAACCAGGACGAATGAGACCGACGCGATGGCCAGCGCATTGCTCATGCCTGACTCCGTCGCTGGCGCAGGTAATCATCGAGAGAGAGCCGTGGGGCCTGCGGCCGCGGCGCGGGCTGAGGCGCGGCAGCGGGTGTGGGCGAGACTGCCTCGACAATGAGGCGACCGATGGTCACCTGGACGGAGGGCGGCTGACGCACGCCGGGTTCGGCGAGCACCGGAAAGCGCTCCATGGGGCGCAGCTCAGGCTGCGGCGCGAAGGGTACGGCCTGCGGTGGGTGCGGTGCCGCGGCGGGAGCGCGCTCGGTCTCTCGGTGGATCCGCTCGACGCGAGGTTCTTTCCAATCTGCGTGCACGGGCAAAGGCTCTGCCCATTCGGCGCGAGACGAGCGCGAGGGTTCCGGCTCGGAGTACGGTGTGCGCTGCGCAGGCTGCAGTGTTGCGGGCTGCGATTCCTGCAACGTTTCGACGGAGCGCAACTCCGGGCGGTCCAGCACGCGTTCGGTCAGCGGCACCGGGATGTCGGACGCCGCGGGTGACCCTACGCGGGGCTCGAGTCGAGGCCTCGCCGGTGCGGTGGGATGATCCGTCACATCACCCTCCTGGAATGGATCTCCGCGCCGGGGAGCGGATCGAGACGGACGCGGCTCGGGCGCGACCGTCAGCGAATCCGCGCGCGGCGTCAGCGGCGGTTCGGCCTGTACGCGAGTCATCCCCGGCGGAGCCTCGGGCGGATGGGAAACGATGCGCTCCTCCACGACGACACGCAGACTCCCGCGATCTGGCGCGACGGGAAGGGCGGCGCCAGGTACTGATTCGAAGATGGAGGGAATGCGCGGACGCAACGCCGGTTTGGCACCGAAGGCACGAGCCGCGAGATGGGAGAGATAGCCGGGCACGCCTTACTCCGCAATCAGGTTGAGGTAGGTGTTTCTGCGGAGGGGGGGCAGCGCGAGGATTTCGCGCTCGCTCCAGCCATAGGCAGAAGCAAGCTGATGAATCTCGCGCAGGATGCGCGCGGCCCAGGCCTGAAGCTCGGTCCAGAAGAAGGAATCGATGTCGAAAATCTCCGTCCAGTGGCATGTACAGGCCGGGCATTCGAGCGAAATCTCGATCTCTGCCTGCGGATCGGCAGCCGCCATCGCGGCAGCGACCGCTTCCTGCAGTGCCTCGGGTAGAGCCTGTGCGGGGACGGGTGCGCCGTCGAGGGTCACCTCAGAGACACAGCACTCCAGAATCCGGCGGCCATTCTCGTTCTCGTCGCCGACCGCTTCGATGGAGAGAAGGTCGGCGCTGCTGGGCAAATGAAAGCGGACCTTGTAGCCGCCCGACTCCAGCGAGAGAGAATCCGGGGCTACGGCGGTCGGATGACGCACATCGTCGGTGCGAAAACGAATTTCCACGCGTTCCGCACAGTTCGGGCAGGCAGCGATTCCGGCGACATCGACGCCAAAGGCCTCCTCGCGCAGAGAAAGAAGCTCCAGATCGCGCGCGCCGATGGGCAACGCCGCGGGGTCTTCGGCGGTCCGCACCGTGCCGGCGGCGCGCAGCATGGCCACGCTGCGCGCCAGTGGCGGACGGTCGAGTGCCGCTTCCCATATCTGGAACAGCTTCTCCGGCAAGAGCATGTGCTGACCTAGTTCGGGGGTTGCGTGAACGACGGCTCCTTCGGTTCGGTGACGGAGGTATCGCGTTCCCATCCCTCGTTTTCGAGCTTGATGTGCTGGATGGCGACGGCGTTTGCGTTGGCATCGAGATCGGGCAGCGCCTGATACTCCGAAACCCAGCAGCGGTAGATCTTGTAAGCAATCACCAGTTGTCCGGCTTCGTTGTACATCTCGAGGATGATGTCTTTGCGGAAGTCGGCCAGCGAGACTTCCATGCCGAGGCCGGCGCCGTAGTCCCACACTTTGTTGGCCCACTGCTCGAAGGTGACGTCCTGAGTCACGCCGCGATCGAGGCTGATGGCGTCGTATTCAGTGCGGCCCGGAGACTTGCGGCTGCTGCTGGCATCGCCGCCGTCCCGGTGCTTCACCACTTCGGTGGTGCGTTTGAGAACGCTGACCTTGCTGATGCCGGCCACGTACTTGCCATCCCACTTCAGGCGAAACTTAAAGTTCTTGTACGGGTCGAGACGAGTGGGATTGGTGACAAACTGTGCCATTGCGATCGCTCCTCACACCTGCAGTTGGCCAGCCATCTGCTGGATCTGGATGATGACGAATTCGGCTGGCTGAAGGGGCGCGAAGCCAACCACGATGTTGACGATTCCCTGATCGATGTCGTTCTGCGTGGTCGTCTCGCTGTCGCACTTAACGAAGTAAGCGGTTGTCGGTGTGGTGCCCTGGAACGCGCCCTGCCGGAACAAGCTCTGCATGAACGAGCCCACGCTGAGACGAATCTGGGCCCAGAGGGAATCGTCGTTCGGCTCGAAGACCACCCACTGCGTGCCCTGATAGAGGCTTTGCTCGATGAAGAGTGCAGTGCGGCGCACGGGGATGTACTTCCACTGGCTCTCGAGTTGATCGGCGCCCTGCAGCGTGCGCGCGCCCCAGATGACGCGGCCGATGACCGGGAAAGAGCGCAGGCAGTTGAGACCGAGAGGATTGAGCTGGCCGTTCTCGGGATCGGTGAGTAGCACCGAGAGTCCCTGCACGCCGGTGAGCGCAGTCTCCTGGCCTGCGGGGGCCTTCCACACGCCGCGTTGCCCGTCGATGCGGGCATACATGCCGGCCATGGCGCCGCTGGGGGCGAAGTTCTGCGTCTGGCCATCGTTCAGGGGGTTGGCCTCCACCAGCATGGGGAAATACAGCGCGGCGTGATCGCTGTTGGCGCCGATGTTGGCGGAGACATCGGAAAATCCGTTGAGAGCCGAGGTAAGGTTGGTCCATGAACTGGGCGGATCCATGATGTAGAAAGCGCGGCGGCCGACGACGTAGGCAGCGGCCGCGGCCTGCACCGTCTGGTCGACATCGACCGCAGAGCCGCCGCTGAAGTTGTAGGGCGGGATCACGAGCAGGTTGAAGAGGCTGGTATTTTCGAGGGCGTAGAGTCCCAGCTTGGCGCCCGGGCTGCCGATGATATCCATGTCCGTGATGTCGAGGTCGCCATCCCCTCCGCCCGACATGAACTGAGGAAGCACCTTGGTTTGCGGGGGGCTGCTGGGCGGACTGAGCACGGTAGCCACCGTCGCCACCGGCTGCACGCCGGGAACGATGTAGTCGCCGGGGTTACTGGGATCCTCTTTGACCGCGACCAGCTGAGAATTTTGCTGGAGATACGTGACCACATAACGCGAACTGGTGGGATCGATCGACAGGTTGAGAAATTTCTCGGAAGCCAGAATCTGCGTGCCCGTGGGATCCATGTACAGCGCCGTGAGGTTGAACAGCGTGGGGTCGGCAGTATTTTTGGTGTTGAGGTCGATGACGACGCCAAGCTGATTGCCCCACGAGCCGGGGCTCGAAGCCTCCAGGACCAGCGTCGTGTAGGCGCTGGCCAGAGGGCTGGAGGGCGGGCTCACGGAGTTAGGCTCCAGCGTTATGGACGCCGTGGACGCGTCGTCGGGCGCGATGCGCACGATGATGCCCTGAGAGCCGCCGTTCTGGTAGAAATCGTTGACGGCGAAGCTCATCATGCTGTTGGCCCACAGGCCGCCGAATATGTTGTCGTAGTCCGAGAAGCTGTTGATGGTGGTGGGCACGTTGACAGGACCCATCTGCGCCCGGCCCACGAAGGCGGTAATCGATGTGGCCACACCGGTGATGGTGTGAACTCCGCTGGGAAGCTCTTCGATGTAAACGCCTGGATAGCTTGTTGTAACCGGCATGAAATATTCCTCTCCTTCTGCCTGGCCGTTGGTTTTGCCCCGCGCAAACGGCGCCCGGGAACGCTCTTCCCTGCTCTGCGGTGTGCAGCCTCCACTCTTCCGGCAAAGGATCGGGCCGGATCAGCCCTTTGCCGCCCGCCGAAAGCTGCCCGGTTTTTTCGGTTCCTTTTCCTTCACCAGAAGCTCCGCTTCTTTCTTCTTCCCGGCCGCCAGCCTGAAGATGGTTCGGCCGCCGGCAATCTTTTCCTCACAGAGGAAACCCTCGGCGATGAGCCACTCCATGGCGCCTTCGGTCGATGCAATGCTGCGCCTCGTGACTTCCTCCAAAATTCGCCAGCGGGCAATCCCTTCAAACGTGTCGGCCGCCGCCGGGTGATGCAGGAGATATTTCAGAATGTCTCTGGCGATCTGTTCCCGCTGACCTTTTCCTCCGCCACGCAAGATCTCACTCCTGCTGTCGCAGCGGTCGCGAGCATTTCGAGGGCCACGGGCGAGCCAGGGATGCGGGAAGAAAATGCGTGACTTAGAGATTCTGCGTCCCAGCACGATGGGTCTATATGGTCCCGCAGCGGCACCGCCTTTTTGCGGGCTGCGCTCCGCGCAACGCGGCCAGAAGCCGTCCCCGCGCTGCGGGACATTTTTCGCGCAGGTGGGTCAGGAACGTCCCACCCCCGGGTGTACAAACAGGGACGGCTGGGATGCGTGACGAAAATAATTGAAGTGTCGAAGGAGCGCTCGGCGAACGCGAAATCAGGCTTCGGGCTGGGTGAGTCCGTATTTCTTGGCAAGGCGGCCGAAGGCGCGACGGTCTTTGCCGGCCTCGCGGGCAGCGCGGGTCATGTTGCCGCGGAACGTGTGAAGGAGTTCCTGGACGTAGGCCCGCTCGAAGGTCTCGATGGCGCGGCGCTTCCCGGCGCGGAAGCTCTCGGAGGCCACAGACGGGCTGCCTTCCGCGTCGGTGCGCTGAGCCCCCGATCGTTCATCGCCGAGCGTGAGATGACAGGGAAAAATCTCGGCGCCACCCGCGCACAGCGCGGCGCGATGCACGGCATTGTAAAGCTCGCGGACGTTGCCCGGCCAGGCGTACGTCTTCAGTTTCCGCAATGCCGCAGGGGTGAGCGTCTTGTGGCCAAGGCCGTCTCTGGCGCAGATTTCGGCAGCGAAGTGGCGGGCCAGCAGCGCCACATCGTCCTTGCGTTCGCGCAGCGACGGAAGATGCACGCGCAATACATCGAGCCGGAAGTAGAGATCGGAGCGGAACCGCTGCTGGCGCACCAGGGCGGCCAGATCGCAGTTGCTGGCGGCCACGACGCGCACATCGGCGCGGCAATACTGCTCGGAGCCGAGGGGACGATAGGTCTGCTCCTGCAAAAGCCGAAGCAGCTTACCCTGCATTGCCGGCGAAAGGCTGTCGACCTCGTCGAGGAAAAGCGTGCCGCCGCGGGCGACGGCCACCAGTCCTTTCTGCTCGGTTCGGGCGTCGGTGAAGGCGCCGCTCAGATGCCCGAAGAATTCGCTTTCGAAAATGTGCTCTGGTATGCTGCCGCATTCGACCGGGACAAATGGGCCTCCGCGGCGCCGGCTGAGCAGATGGACTGCGCGCGCGCACAGCTCCTTGCCGGTCCCGGTCTCGCCGGTCAGCAGGACAGCGGCATCGCTGAGCCCGAACTGCGCCAGTTGCAGCAATGCATCGACAAAGACCGGCTCTTCTCCCACAAGCTGCTGGAAACCGATCTCCGCGGCGATGGCATCCTGGATTGGCTCACGCACACCGGCAACCGATCCCAACAGACGATGGAGCCGGAAGTGCAGCTCGTCGCTGCGCACGGGCCACAGCAAAAAATCGTCGACCGCGGGCAAAGCGGCCTCGATGAGCGCTGAGTCGTCGGAAGGGAGAATGGCAAAGACCGGGCAGCGCACGGGATGCTCGCGCAGCCAGGAGAAGAACTCAGCCGCCTGGGAAGCAAACGGCGCCGCATTGGCGACAATCATCGTCGCGTGGCGCGGATGGAGATTGCCGGCCAGAAATTCCGGCCACGGCACGCGACGGCCAATCCTGACCTGCGCGCGCTCCAGAACCTGGTCGAGGCTCGCGACGGACGGAGCGGTTGGAGTTTCAAGAAGATAGACTTCGCGGCCCATGTCGCAAGCACCTCGGCAGGGGAAACGGGAGGTTGCGCGGTGGCTTCTACGGTCGACTTGTGTGCCTGCCCGCCAGGAGCATCCTTGGTAAACAAGAAACGCAGATCATAAACGGCCAGCGAGTTTTTGAATTACTAAGACCAATCGCGGGGGGAGAGCCGCCGCGCGGGCGAATCCGCATTTTGAGTGGGTGGAGCGACGCCAGGACGTCCGGCAAAGTCCAGACCTAACTTGCGGAAACCGAATTATAGACCACAGCCATGCGATTTTGTCACCCCTTTTCTGAGGGCACACATCATAGTGATTCGGCCGAAGATGACGTTACAGCCAGGGGCAAGAACATCGAGACAACAGGAATGCCACCTCGATGGCTCGACGCCTTTGTGTATTGGGGGCCGCATTGGGAGGGCGACGAGTGCGCAACGCAGGGGGGCCTGCAGCTCGGCAGATTGACCGTCGAAAGCGCAGCCGGACCGGCATTGAGGACGGTGAGGCCGGAGAACGAGGTCATGCTAACGGTCGATTCATCGCCTGCCGCGGGCAGTCCACAGTCAGGGAATTCGGGTTCGATCCCCGATGGCGCTACGCTTCCAAGCCAAGCCCTAGGCCGTAGCCAACTGCGCTGGGCCGCGAGCGTGGTGGTGTTCGCGGTCGCCGAGGCGCACGCTCACCACTTTCGAGACGCCAGGCTCCTGCATGGTGACACCGTAAATCATATCGGCGGCGAGCATCATGCGCTTGGAGTGGGTGACGAGGACAAACTGCGTCTCCTCGGCCATGCCGCGCAGCATGTCTGCCAGGCGGCCGACGTTGGTTTCGTCGAGCGGTGCGTCGACTTCGTCGAGCACGCAGAACGGGCTCGGCTGGTAGAGGAAGATGCCGATGAGCAGCGACAGAGCAGTGAGCGCCTTCTCGCCGCCCGAGAGCAGCAGCACATTCTGCAGCTTCTTGCCCGGCGGCTGCGCCACGATGTCGATGCCGCTGTCGGCCACATTCTCCTCGTCCGTCAGGCGCATGAAGGCCTGCCCCCCGTTGAAGAGCTTGCCGAAGGTCGCGCTGAAGTTCTGATTGATGCGGGCGAAGGCCTCGTCGAACTTGGTGCGCGAGATTTCGTCGATCTCGCGGATGGTCGCCTGCGTGTTGTCGATGGAGTCGAGCAGGTCCTTACGCTGCGTCTCAAGGAACTCGTGGCGCTGTGCGGTCTCCTTGTACTCCTCAAGCGCCATCATGTTGACGGGGCCCATATTTTCGAGCCGCTGCTTCATCTCGCGGCAGGCTTGATCTTCCTCGACGAGCGCTTCGTCTTCAATGCGAATCAGTGATTCATCGGCGCGGAGGACCGAGGCTTCGAGGCCGAGGTCGGCGACGCAGGTTTCTTCTGAGTGGCGAAGATCGGCGGCCAGCGTGGCGGCCTGGCTGCCGCGGTCGCTGCGCGCCTCGCGCTGTTCGTCGATTTCGACGCGGAGAGACTTGAGGTCGTGCTCCATTGCCGTCATCTCGGAACGCAGCGTTGCAATCTGCGCATGCGCTTCCGTGGCTTCGCGCTGCGCCGTATCGCGCGCTTCCGCAAGCTGCTGTCGTGTCGCGACCAGAGCTTCGTTTTCTGCGCCGCGCTGTTCCTGCTCGGCGCGAGCCGACGCGAGAAGCTGATTGATCTGCGCGACGCGATTTTCGAGGTCCCTGACCATTCGGTCCACGCGTGCGAACGCGGCTTCCGCGCCGCGGCGGCGCTCCTCCAGACCGGCAAGCTGCGCGGAAAGCTGCGCTGCCTCCTGCTGGGCCAGATCGCGATTGGCGCGCAGCTCGGCCACGGAGCGGTTGATCTCCTCAATCGCCAACTCGGCCGCCTGATGCTCCCCTTCGACGCGCACCGCTTCTTCCCGGCGCTGCGCGAGGAATCCATCCTTCGCGTTGCGCGCGTCGCGATTGCGTTCGCTCTGGAGCGTCCACTCCTGCAGGCGGCGTTCGAGGCGCTGCACTTCCATTTCCATCTGGCGCAGCGCGGCGCTCTGGTTGGCGCTTTCGCGCTCGGCCACTCGGCGCTCTTCAGATTTCGTATCGAGCGTGCGGGTGAGATCGGCGAGGGTCTTCGCGAGAGTGGCCACGCGCGTCTCCGCGTGACTCAATTCCTGCTCGACATGCGCCAGCTTTTGCTGCGTGTCGCGCAACTCGCGCTTCAGCGCCAGCGGCCCTTCCGCGCCCGGCTTGCCGCCCGTGACCGTCACATTGTGGAAGCACTCGCCGGAGGGCGAGAGGAAGAACGCGCTCGGATTCTCGAGAGCCAGCGTGCGCGCGGTGTCGGAATCGGGCGCGACATAGCCTTCGCGCAGCTTGGGCAGAATCGCTTCCAGCGAGCGGCCGAAACCGTTGAGCACGCGAATGCAGTTGCGCAGCGGAACAATGGTCTGTGTTGCGGCGTTCTCGTGCGTCTGGTGCTCATCGACGGCGAATGAGAAGCGTGCCTGGGAATCTTCCGGATGAACCAGAAAGGTCGCGCGGCCATCGACGCCGGTCCTCAGCAGACGAACGCCTTCGTTTGCGGAGTCCCAGCTCTTGACGACGATGTAGTTCAGCTCGTCGCGCAGGAATTCGTCGACGACGTTTTCATATTCGCCATTGACTTCGAGAAAGTCAGCCAGCGTGCCGACGGGGGCCAGGCCTCCGCCCAGCGAATGCGACTGGAAGAGCTTGCGCACCGTATCCGTCGAATAGCTGTGCTCGCGAATCAGCGCTTCGAGCGAGTTGCGGCGGCCGGTGAGCGTGGCGTGCTCGGCGCGCAGTTCGTCGGAGTGACGGCGGGCTTCGCCCTCTTCGGTGCGGCGCGCCTGAATGTCCGTCCGCAGAGTCGCAATTTCCGATTCCACGCGGTGCAGAGTCTCGGTGACCGACTCAAACGTGAGCGAAACCTGGCCGCGCTCGGCGCCCAGTGCTTCGAGATCGCGGCGCGCCGAATTCATCTCGACCGTCAGCCGCTCCGCTTCACGCTGCAGCGACGCGAGAGATTCTTCGCCCTGCGTAATCTGATTCCGCGTCTGGCCCAGTTGCGAGAGAAGTTGTGCGGCGCGGCGGCGCGATGCTTCCGACTGCTGCTCGGCCGACGAGACGGCAGCTACCGCCTGACGCATCGCTTCCTGCTTCTGCTGCGTGCGCGTACGGAATTCCTGTGCCTCTGACGCCGCGGATTCAAGAAACGCCCGCTGCGTGTCGCGCTCCGCCGTGATGCTCTCCAAATGCGCGGCAGCCTGCTCCAGCTCGGCCTGCGCCGCGGATTTGCGCGCTTCCAGCTCGGCGATGCGCTCCTGGTTCGAGTGGTGGCGCGCGTCGGCGCGCTCGATTTCGACGGCGCGCTGGTTGCCCCGCGTCTCCGCGTCCTTGGCAGCGTCTTCCAGCAGGTATCCGCGAGAAACCAGGGCCCCGTGCTCGGCTTCGAGGCCGGTGACGCGATCGGCGCCCGCATCGATACGCGCGGTCAATTCAGCGATCTCCGCTTCCAGAGCTGCGTGCTGCCCGTCCATCTGCGCAATGCGGCTGGCGAGCACGATCTTCAACTTCTCGCGCATCTCATCGCGCAGCTTCGCGTAGCGCTCCGCCTTCGCGGCCTGGCGCTTCAGCGAGCCCATTTGCCGCGTCACTTCTTCGAAGATGTCGTTCACCCGCGCCAGATTCTGCCTGGCCTGCTCCAGCCGCAGCTCTGCCAGGCGCTTCTTCGTCTTGAACCGTGTAATGCCCGCCGCTTCTTCAACGATGGCGCGGCGATCGTGTGGGCGCGAAGTGAGCAACTGACCCACGCGCTCCTGGCTGATGATCGCGTAGGACTCAGGCCCAAGGCCGGTGCCCATGAAGATGTCCTGAATGTCGCGCAGACGGCACAGCTTGCCGTTCAGCAGATATTCGCTGTCGCCGGTGCGGAAGAGGCGGCGCGTGACGACAATTTCGCCCTTTTGCGGCGTGCGATTAAATTTGCGCCGGCGAATCTTGAGAACCACCGAGGGGACAGCGCCCTCGACGGCAGCCTCTTCGGCGGGCGCCGGTCCGGCCGCAGCATCGGGCGCGGTTTCGCCGTCCAGCACCTGCCCCGGCTGCGAGTCCGAGATGATTTCGTCCACTTCCGCGGCACGCTCGGCGCGCAGCTTTTCCTCGTCCCAGTCCACGTTTTCGTCGACGACGATTTCCGGTTCGACCAGCAGCGGACCACCCTCGTACGCATCGGGATCGACGAGGGTCAGCGACACCTCGGCCATCCCCAGCGGCTTGCGGTCGCGGGTTCCGGCAAAGATGACGTCTTCCATCTTGCCGCCGCGCAGGCTCTTGGCGCTCTG
>Ga0070766_10001667_pt1 | contig 10890 bp, 7 predicted proteins | sample HubBroMetageWFT6_FD_69782 | JGI IMG/M metagenome (GOLD analysis project Ga0070766, IMG submission 69782) | Warmed and freeze-thawed soil microbial communities from the Hubbard Brook experimental Forest, New Hampshire - Hubbard Brook CCASE Soil... | ecosystem: Environmental > Terrestrial > Soil >... | reverse complement strand
GCGTCGGGGGCAAGCCGCAGCACCAGTGTTTCAGTGTCGAGCCCGACCCCGGTCACAATCGCGGTTGAAAATTGGTCGTGCTGATCATAGGAGGCGGAAATGAACCCGCGCTTCGCCCCCGTCAGCGAATACTTTCCTGCCGGCAACCGGGTAAACTCAAACCTTCCGTCCTCCGCAGTAATCACAGAATCAAGCTTTTGCGGATCCTTTGCATCTCGCACCGTTATGCGGGCGCGGGCCAGCGGATGAGCGTCCGCCTTGCTGACGACCGTTCCAGCAATTCTGTATGCGCCCCCAGAGATCGTTTGGGGAGCATCCGCAGCCTGAGGTGCGGCCCTTGCCCCCGCTGCGAAGAGCCAGATGGCCGTGATCAGCCACAGCGGGCGAATCGAGTTTTGGAAAGCCGCCATGTTTTACGCCTACGCTTTACTCGCTCGAACTGATTTGCAACTGCACGGACGCTTTCTGCCCGGGAGACAAATGCACCGTCTGACCCTTCGCTTCATAAATCTGCATGGACTCAGGATCGCGATAAGGCAGATTCGGCTGTCGATTCTTGAAAGCCAATAAGCGGTACGCCCCCGGCGCTGCCCTCTGATAGTCGAACTTTCCGTCGGGAGATGCCTGAGCTTCAAAAAACTGCCCCGGGCTATCCGCCAGAGGAACGCAATATATGTGGGCCGACGGAGTTTGCGGGGTGGCTTCGCCTTCGGCTGCCGTTGTCACCAAAGTTACACCCGCAATCGTGCCCTCAATTTCTGCGCTGTCGTCCCGGATGGTGATGTCGATGGGCACGCTCGAACCCGGTCCGATCACCACGGGTTGATGCAGTAAGTCGAGGCCACCCATAGTTGCCGCCGCCACATATCCATACCCGGTACGCATTCGTAACCAATATCGCCCCGGAGCCAGATTTTCGAGGACCATCGAATCATCGTCCGGCCCGGCAGGGGGGCGAAGTGATCCACCTCCCCTCTGCTCGGCGAAATCATCCGCCGGCTCCGCTCGGATGGACAAATACAATCGGGGCCCATGCAGGGAGAAAGTACGCTTTCCGTCGCTCCACGAACCTGTAGGGTTCGATTCTGTTGAAGCGAATTCTTCCCTGGCATTCACAATGATCGAGCTGTTTCTGGTAAGAACCATTGCTGCGCCTTCGACCGGCGCACCGGAGACCGCAATGCTTGTCTGTCCCGTCGATGAGTTCTGCCCGAAGGTTGCTGCCTCGACAAGATAACTTCCATTCGGCAGAGATCCTTCGATTCTCTGCTTTGCCCCGTTGTAGCCCAGCGAATAGCCGGGACCGCGGCGTCCCCGGGGAGACACGGTGATCCTCATTCCAGAGTTCGATTCCGCATTCGCAACCGGAATCGATACTTGATAGTAGGGTTGGCGAACTAGTGAAAGATCAGCCTGGAAGGTTTGACCAGCGGCAAGCTGGATGATGCCAGATGCGGCGAAATCGGCTACGTTTGGGTAATAGGCGGGCGGAAAGCCGTAGAGCTGACCACCCGGAACCGTGGTGACCGGATCGTTGTCCAGCAATTCGTGAGTGACCAGCTTGTAGGCTCCGGGCTGGAGCTCAGCGAAGCGGAACTCGCCATTTGAGTTCGCACGGGCCATGGCTGCCGGCATCCAGCGCGGCATCCCTTCCTGCACGCGCTTGATGAAAAGCTGCACAGTGATGCCAGTCGCTGCATCGTTTGTAGAAAGTGTGACTCGCCCCTGGATCAGGGCCTCAGGGATCAGGGAAACTGTGACCTCGTTGCCCGGCGTTGCCGCAATCTGATTTATCTCGTTCGGATCGTCGAGAAACCCCGGCTTGTGAGCGACCAGCCAAAACGTGTTGCCATGAACCTGCACGGGTCTCGCCTGGCCTTCAAAGGTGAAAAAGTCTCCGCTCTCGGATTCAGCCTTGGGCAGCGTGAATTCAAAATGGCCTTCACCGTCGGTCAGCATCGCGAACTTATCGTCTGTCGAGTGGACGAGAGCTCGGCCAATGGGCTCGTGAGTAATAGAGTTCAACACCGTGCCGCGAATAATATTCGCCTGGTTGTCAGAGGGTGGAATCTGCGCGGAAGCTCGGTCCGCGCCGATGCACACGGCGACCAAAACGATGGCGAAGGCAAAAGCCGCAGGGGAAACCATCCGGCGGACGCAGCACCGCCGCAGTTTACCGTGGGTCGGTGGACTGCCGGCGCTTCGCAAGAAAACCACTGCCCCAATGCTCCTTTGCGGGGCGATCAATCGGAATTAATCTAACTTCTCCGCCCCATGCGGTCAATCCGAACGGCCCACAGGCTCCGAGCACCAGGGCAACGACTCCGTGGTAGCATTTTAATTAATTGTCCTTCCGCGGAACGCGCATGGCCCGTTGTCGCCTCATCCCGATTTCATTGCAGCTCGCCATTCTTCTGGGCGTCTCTCTATCAGCATCCGCGCCCGCGGCTGAGCCGTCTCTCTGGTTCGAAATCCACTCAGCTCATTACACCGTCATTACCGACGCTGGCGAAAAGAAAGGCAGCGAAGTGGCGCTGCGCTTCGAGCAGATGCGTGCCGTCTTTGCCACGTTGCTGATGAAAGAGCGCCTCAACGAGCCCGTTCCGCTGACCATTCTCGCCTTCAAGAACGACAAGAACTACTACCAAAGCGCACCGCTGAAACAAGGGCAGCCCATTGATGTTCCCGGCTTCTTTCTCTCTGGGGAAGACCAGAACTTCATCGTGCTGAATTTGTTTGAAGCGGAGTCCTGGCGCGCCGTTGCCCACGCGTTCGCTCATTTGCTGCTGAACTACAACTATCCGCCGGTTCCGGGATGGTTCGACGAAGGCCTCGCGGAATACTTCAGCTCTATCCGCCTCAACGACAAGACGTACGAAATTGGCAGCGATCCGGAATTGACGCCCCTCTTTGCCCAGGACCTGTTGGAGAACCAACATGAAGCGCGCAATCCGCCGAAGTCGCTCACCGAGCTTCTCAGCGGCCAGGTCTGGCTCGCGTTGCCCGACCTGCTCAGCATGAAGCATGACACGTCAACCTACACCGAAGGAACGCATCACACGCTCTTTTATGCGCAGTCGTGGATGACGATGCATTATCTGTTGCATGAGAAGAAGCTGCCGGAAACGGGCACCTACTTCGACCTGGTCGAGAACCAGCACATGCCCGTCGATCAAGCGATCCAGAAAGCTTATGGCGTTACAGCGGCTCAGTTCGATCAGGCCGTGAAAGACTATTTCCATTCGCTGACGCCGCTGTTCGTGGCGCTTGACGCTTCCAAGCAGCCAGATTCTCTGGCGAACACGCCTCAGGTCTACCAGTTCCCGGAGATCGTGGGGCCGAGCGACAGCGCGATAACCTCCAAACCGATGCGCGAGAGCGATGCCCTGGCGCTGGTAGCTGAGCTGAAGGTAAGGATTCCCGAGCGGCGTGAATCCGGCCTGAACGAGTTGGAGGCGCTCGCCACTGCGCCCGACCCAGCCGCGGCCAAGCGAACCGACAACCGTAAAGATGACAAGACCAATCCACTACTGGTAACCACTGCTGGCAACGAGATCGCGCATCGTGCCCTGGCCTGGGACCACATCGAGCGCGGCGAGTTCGATGCCGCCTCGGAAGAACTCGGCAATGCCGCGGCTCTTAACCAGGGCGACCCATGGATTCGCTATTACCTTTCCATCCTGCGCTACCGCGTGTCGCTGGCCAAACACTCCGATATATCGGGGCTGCCTAACATGATGCAAGACTTGCGCGCGGTGCTCGACTGGTATCCCGAATCTGCCGAAGCCTACGACCTGATGGCGATAGCGCGCATGGAAGGCGGCGGTCCGGTAGCGGCAATGCAGGCGGAGCGCGCCGCCATACAGCTCAGTCCGCGCAACCAGCAGTACGTTTACCATCTCGCGGAAATCTACGTAGAGGATAAGAAATGGGATGCGGCGCGAACCTTGCTGGATCTCTTGAAGACCAGCAGCAATCCGCAAGTCGCCGCCGAGGCACGAGAGCGGCTGACCAAGCTCGCAAACGAGCAGAAGTACGGCATTGCGTCGGCTGCTTCGTCTTCAACACAGAAGCTCACGCCGCAGAGCTCTCCATTCGACGTGCTGGAGCAGGATGCGGCCAAGCGGGCCGCGGCTGCGCAGGCGTCGCAATCCAGTACAGCAGACAAACGGCCGGCAAAGTTCTTGGAGGGCAGGCTGGTGGATGTGGACTGCTCGCAATCCCCGGCTGCCGTGTTAACTGTCACCTCGGGTAAGGTCATTCTGAAGTTGCGTACTGCCGACTACAAATCGCTCTTGCTGATTGGAGCCGATACGTTTTCCTGCGCCTGGAATGACCGCTCGGTCTCTGTGAACTACAAGCCGGGCGGCCTGTCGGACGGCGATCTGGTGTCGGTGGAGATGCGGTGAGGTCCAAGTCGCTGAGAAGCTGTAATCCTGAGCAGCGTCAATGAATGACGTGATGAAGGGAGAGAAAATGCCCGTTTCTTTTGCAAGGGATGTTAGGCCGATGTTTAGACAGATTGATATCGACCACATGAACAAACACAATATCTTCCTCGACAATTACTCATATATGGCGGATCCTTCAAACGACCATGGCAACGCTCAGAGTGTCGAGGACAGCCTGGCAAACCGATCTATGCCTCCCGGTGGCCCTTATTGGAGCGACGAACAGTTAGTCCTTTACCGGCAGTGGAAAAGCGATGGATATCTGCCTTAATCCTTGTCTAGCACGCGCCAATCTGGCTGGAGGACAAAGAGCTTACGATGAGTAAGCAACAAACAGAGGCTCGCGCCTTCGGCGCTCCTGCTCCGGTCGGAACGACAAATAGTTTAATCGCTCACGGAGCCGCGGCCCACTTGCGCAGCGAAAAACCCTCCCGCTTTCGCGAGAGGGTTTGGCGATCGACCGTGATCGCGGTTAGGCGCGGACGACGTTGCCCGCCTGAAAGCCTTTGGGGCCTTTGAGCAGATCGAACTCCACGGTCTCACCCTCGTTGAGCGAGCGGTAACCGTTTTCTTGAATAGCCGAGAAATGCACGAAAACGTCCTCTCCCGTGGAGCGCTGGATAAATCCGTATCCCTTCGCCCCGTTGAACCACTTCACTGTTCCCTTCTCTCTCACAGAAAAACTCCTTTCCCTGATCGTTAAGAATTAGTTCCCCGGAATTCCAGTAGTGCTCCGCGCGAGCGGAGCGCCCCCTCGGGAAAGCCGGTCGAACCCGGTTGCGTCTCTCTGTGCCGGAGAAATTGCCCCAAAGCAAAAGACTCCTCGGTTCGAAACCGCGTCACGAAAATGCGGCACGAACTTCCGGAGCCCTGGACCATCGGCGCTGATTTCTACCGCTCTGCTCAAGACATCAACCTGCGTTACGAACTCATGCCCCGGCCTTCGCCGGTTCATGAGCACCAGATAATAAGGAGTATTAAATCGTTACGCAAGAAAAATTAGTAACACCCGCCAAAAGGTAACCTCGGGTCATATTTGAAGGTTTAACGGAGTATAAGAAACAGCGGGTTTCGAGTACGGACTTTCGTTCCCGGCAGGAATGAAATCCAGGCGCCAGCCTTTGATAGGATTAGCCAACCACATGCCCAGCCAGCCAGCAGATACGGTCTCACGCCCCGAGGATGCTACGAGCCTGACGCCGAGGCAGCGCGGTGAGCGTTCGTCGGGGATGGCGATCTCCACTTTGAAATACCTTTTGCGCACCGACGTGCACACCTTTGCTTTTTCGGTCGCCGCCAATTCGATTCTCTCGTTCTTCCCTTTCGTGGTGCTGCTGATGACGCTGATCCGGCGGGTTTTTCATTCGAAGGTGATGTACGACGTGGTGGTCGAACTGCTGCGCGACTATCTCCCCGCCGGGCAGGACTTCATGATTCGCAACCTGAATGCGATGGTGGACGCGAGGCAGCGGGTGCAAGTCGTCTCGCTGATTATCTTGCTGGTGACCTCGACGGGAGTATTCGTGCCGCTGGAGGTTGCGCTCAACCGCATCTGGCGCTTTCCTAATAACCGCTCCTATCTCGGAAATCAGCTGGTCTCGCTTGGGCTGGCCTTTGCATGCGGCATTCTGGCGCTGCTCTCGGTGGCCATGACGGCGGGAATCGTACGCCCGTTCGAATTCCTGTTGCGCGGTCACGCCGCCGGATTAGTGCGTCTGATTCTATTCCTGTCAATGAAAGTATTTGCCATCGCCGCCAGCATCGCTATTTTCTTTCTTATTTATTGGGTGCTGCCCAATGGGAAGGTTCCGGCGCGAGCCGTGCTGCCCACAGCCATCATCATGGGACTATTGTCGGAAGCGCTGAAGTACGGTTACATCCTGGCGCTGCCCTGGCTGAATTTCGCTGAAGTGTATGGCCCCTTCTCGCTGTCGGTGAGCCTGATGTTCTGGGCGTTCCTGACCGGACTGCTGTTGCTGGCCGGAGCGAACCTGAGCGCTAAGGAGCATCTGCGGGACCCCTTGTGACCAATTTCCCATCCCATGCCAACTTTGGGGAATAGCCTGGGAATTCACAGGCTGATTGTGACATCCGTCACAGCTTCATCGCGTGGCCCTGACTAGGATCGGGTGGGTTTCCCAGATTCCTCCGAGCAGACACTCGTTCCCAGGTGAAGCTATGACCGGGAGTTGCTGTCGTCTGTTCGTCTCTCTCTCATTGATCTTGGCAGCCTTGACGCTGGCAGCGCCTGAGCTTCTGCCCGGGCAGGATGTGGCTTCGCGCCACGAGGTGGTCGGTGCCCCCGCGGCGCCGATTATGCCTCCGTGGGGACATGTGACCCCGAGCGTGCCGGTTGTGCTTCCTCTGTCTCCCGATTTGCCATCGAGCAACCCAATTAGCCGGTACCCGGTAGAACCGGCTCCCATTCTTTCCCATGAAGTTTTCTTGCCACGGCTTGTCCAGGCGGCCGGCGTTATCTTCTCTGGACGTGTCACCTTCGTTGGGCATGCCGCCTTGTCACAGGGGCCGGTTCCTTCCTCTACGACCGTCACATTCCAGGTTGAACAGGCGATTCGGGGCACTTCGCCGGGCCAGATGCTGACCATCAGGGAGTGGGGCGGCCTTTGGGGCAACGGCGAGCGCTACCGCGTCGGCGAGCACGTACTGTTGTTCTTGTATGCGCCCAGCAAGCTAGGACTAACCAGTCCGGTGGCCGGGGCGATGGGCAGATTTGCGATCGATTCCCATGGGAGGGTCGTGCTGGACCCGCAACATCTCGCAGCTATGGCGGCTGATCCGATCCTCAGCGGAAAAGCAACAGTCACGTACTCCGATTTCGCTCGAGCTGTGTGGCGTGCCAACGGGGAGGAATGAGGCCAACGTGACTTTTCGAAAAAACACGGGTTCCGGCGCAGGATCATTCTTCTTGCGGCTGGCTGCGGCGGTAGCGATCGTTCTTGTTGCCGCAGTGATGGCTCGGGCCGGCGGACCTAAGTATGCCGCGGGGGCCAGCTACTTCAATCCCCCCACGATGGGCCAACCCATCGTATGGTCTCTCGGCCGAGTGAACTATTACACCGACCAGGGTGACCTCAGCCCCATCCTTGCCAACGCTTCAGCTAATGCCCTTGTTGCCAGCGCCTTCAGCCAATGGACTGCTGTCTCTACTGCCGCGGTCACAGCTACTAACGCCGGTCAACTCGCCGAGGATGTCAACGGAACGAATATTACGGTAGATTCCGACGGAACCATTACCGCACCCGCAGACATCACACCCTCTGCGACGGGGACCCCCGTAGGCATTGTTTATGACTATGACGGTTCAGTGACCGATGCCTTGCTGGGCCAGGGCGCGGGCGCTCCCTCGCAATGTTTCTGGAATGCAGCTTTCGGCAGCGCAGACAACTTCGGCGCGAACGCAAACTTCCTGCACGCGCTTGTGGTCATCAACGGGCAATGCGCATTGCAGTCGTCGCAACTTACCGACGTGGAGTACCGGTTGGTGCGGGTGCTTGGCAGCGTAATTGGACTCGGCTGGTCGCAAATGAATCTCAACGTGATCACGGGCGACCCGCCACCAACGGCGGCAGACTATGCCGGCTTTCCCGTCATGCACTACAGGGATTTGTTCAGTTGCGTGCCGATCACGGCCTGCTACGCTAACCCATATCAACTTGCGCCAGACGATATGGCGGCGATCTCCCGCCTCTATCCCGTCAGTGGGTCGGGCAGTTCAAACTCTACGGCGCGTATTTACGGCTCGGTTTACTTTGTAGATCAGCAAGGCGGTCCAGCCCAACCTATGCAGGGCGTGAACGTAGTCGCGCGCTGGATTGATCCTTCCACCAATATGCCCTCGGACGAGTATGCGGCTGCGTCCGTTTCTGGAGTTCTCTTCACAGGCAACGCCGGTAATCCCATCACGGGTTTGATCGATCCGATGGGCAATCCCTACAGTGAGTTCGGATCAACCAATCAAGCGTTGGAAGGATCCTTCGATCTGAGCGGGTTGCCAGTGCCAAATGGCGCGAGCACGGCGCAATATCAGCTCTCGGTCGAAACCCTGGACCCGTTATGGTCGCTCGGAGTGTGCCCGTACGATCCGTCCCAAGTGGCCCCTTCTGGAACCTTCCAGCCCATGACGATAACGGTGGCGGCCGCCGGCGAGTTTGAACAGGACATTCTGATGTCAGGCAGCGCGCAACCCGTGCCAGCGTGGGCGGCGACGGAAACCTGGAACGCTCCTGCACCGGTTCCGGCGCCGGGCGATTGGGTCGGCTCGTTGAGCGGCTACGGCGATGTTGGCTACTTCTCGATTACGGCGCAAGCTAATCGCACCTTGTCCATCGCCGTCACTGCGCTGGATGAAACTGGCGCGGCGAGCGAATCGAAGGCCGAACCCGTGGTAGGCATATGGACTCTCGGCGATCCCCAGGGTACCGCTCCGCCGGCCTTTACCGCGGCTCCTTTCAACGTAGAAGCCTTCGGCATGAGCCGCCTTGACGCGCAGATCCTCAATTCGGCCAGTTTTATTGTTGGCATTGCGGATCTTCGTGGCGATGGCCGCCCCGATTATCACTACCACGCCCACATTCTGTACGGAGATTCAGTGAACCCCGCGCGCGTTCCGACTACCGGCGGCGCGATTACTTTGCAGGGTACGGGCTTTTCGCCTGGGATCAGCGTCACGGTCGGCAGCGCGAGCTCGTCGCTGCTGGCGACGAACTCCAGCCAGATGCTGGCGGCCGTTCCGGCCCAAAGCGATGGATTGCAGTCCGTCACGATCACCGATCCGGTCAGCGGCGCGTTTTCGATTATGACCAATGTGCTCACCTTCGGAGCCGCTTCCACAGACCGGATTATTCTGCTGCAGGGCGGAAATCCGCCAACGCCGGTGGGAACCCAGGCAACAAATCCTGTGACGGTGAGGGTGGTTGCCTCCGATGGCATCACACCGGTCAGCGGCGCAACCGTGGGATGGACCGCAACTAACGCCACTGAACTTTCGACCTGCGGCGGCGCTTCCGCCTGCTTTGCAACCAGCGATGAGAGTGGAATCGCCTCCACCTGGATCGTTCCCGCCGCCACGGGGAATGCGTCCATTACTGCAACTCTCGCACCAGGCGTTTACAGTCCGCCGCAAGCCGTGACCACGACAATGTCGGCCACGTCTTCGTCCTTGGATATTGGAGTGGCCACACCCTATCTCTGGATTGCCCCGGGAGCTTCTCTCAGCCTGCCGCTCGGCGCGTGGGTGATGAGCCTCGGAGTGCCACAGAGTGGTACCACCGTGAACTTTGCGATCACGCAGGGCTCCGGTTCGCTCAGCGGGGCTAGCGCAGTAACGAACGGCAGCGGCTACGCGTCAGTGACACTCACGTTGACGAACTTCACGGCCAACGTACAACTCAAAGCTTGCGTCGCCCCCGGGAATGCCCCCTGCCAAATCGTCTACGGAAATGCAGTGGCGCCGACCATGTTCAATCTGCAAGCAGTGAGCGGCGCAGGCCAGGTTGTGACAGGAGCGGCGTTTCAGCCGCTGACCGTGCGCGTGACTGACTCGTCCACGCCGCCAAATCCTGTTCTGGGAGCGAGCGTGCTTTTTCAATCCACAATGCTGCGCCCCGCGGGGAGCAACTTAACGTTAGCGCCGGGTGGCCCAATCGTAAACCCTACGGGAACGCCGGATATTCTGAGTATCAGCCAGAGCAGCGCGCAGAGTGATATCAATGGCCTGGCCAGTATGATGCCTTCGATGGGATCGTTCACGGGGCCGTTGGAAATTGAGATTCAGGTCTCGGCCGGAAGCACGGCGACGCTCCAGGACGAGATGGAAGCTTTTCCATCCGGCAGCCTCGGGAGTCCTCCTCCGCTGGCGAGTACCCCGTTGCCGCGGGATGTTCCGGCTCGGAGCGGGCCGGCGAGAGACGTACAGTAATCCGCCTCACTTCTTCGTCCATTCATCCACCCAGTCGTTCACGGTCTTGTACCAGAGCTGCGAATTCTGCGGCTTCAGCACCCAGTGGCCTTCGTCGGGGAAATACAGCATCTTTGACGGCACGCCTTCCATCTGCAGCGTGGTGAAGAGCTGCAAGCCTTCGCTCACGTCGAGGCGGTAATCGCGCTGGCCGTGGATGACCAGCATCGGCGTCTTAATGTTGGCCGCCGCGTTGCGGGGAGACCACTTGTTATAGATGTCGTGGGCAGTGTAGGGAGTGCCACCGAACTCCCAGTCGTTGAACCACAACTCTTCGGTCGTACCCCAGGCTGAAAACGGATTGAACATACCGTCATGCGAGACCAGGCATTTGAAACGGTCGGTGTGTCCGGCGATCCAGTTGATCATGTATCCGCCGTAGCTGGCGCCCAGCGCGCACTCCCGGTCTTTATCGATGAACGGGTATGTCTTCTCGGCGTAGTCGAGGCCTTTCATCAGGTC
>Ga0070766_10001665_pt1 | contig 10908 bp, 6 predicted proteins | sample HubBroMetageWFT6_FD_69782 | JGI IMG/M metagenome (GOLD analysis project Ga0070766, IMG submission 69782) | Warmed and freeze-thawed soil microbial communities from the Hubbard Brook experimental Forest, New Hampshire - Hubbard Brook CCASE Soil... | ecosystem: Environmental > Terrestrial > Soil >... | reverse complement strand
TGTGGGGCCACTGCTCTCCTGCTCGCAGCCTCCCGACCCCAACACGCTGGTCATGATCATCGAGAGCAGCCCCACGAACCTCGATCCGCGCGTCGGAATCGATGCGTACTCGGAACGCATTGACGAACTCATCTTCGATGCGCTGTTGACGCGCGACGACCACTTCAATGTTCAGCCTGGGCTGGTCGAGCGTTGGGAAATCCCCGATCCGCTGACCTACATCTTCCACCTGCATCGCGGAGTGACATTTCACAATGGACAGCCGCTCACCTCTCGTGACGTAAAGTGGACGTTCGATTCTCTGCTCCAAGGCAAGATTCGCAGCACCAAGACTTCGACGTACCGTTTCGTCGATCGAATCGAAACGCCCGATGAATTGACCATAGTGTTCCGCCTGAAAGAACCATGGGCCGGCTTGCTGTGGAATCTCTCGGAGGGAGCGATTGGGATCGTGCCCTATGGGTCGCTCGACGAGATCACGCGCCTACCGATCGGAACCGGACCCTTCAAATTTGTCAGCGCAGAAACGGACAAAGAAGTAATCCTGCAACGCAACGACGCTTACTGGGACGAAATCCCGCATCTCGCCCGCGTGCGTTTCGCCGTTGTTCCCGATGCCACCACGCAGGCCCTCGAGCTGCGCAAAGGCAGCGCCGACATCACCAGCAACTCGTCGATGACGCCTGACACCGTACTCACCCTCGAACAATATCCTTCTCTCGTGGTCCAGCATGCGCCCGGTACCAGGCTAGCCTACCTGGCCTTCAACCTGCGCGATCCTATCTTGAAAGATGTGCGAGTTCGGCAAGGAATTGCCTACGCCTTGGATCGTCGACCGATGATGGAATACTTGTGGCGCAATCAGGTCCAGCCTGCCTACAGCATTCTGCCGCGTCAAAGCTGGGCCTACAACGATGACGTGACCCACTACGATTACGACCCGGGCAAGGCTCGCCAACTGCTCGATGCGGCCGGACATCCAGCCGTGAACGGCGTGCGCTTTCATCTCACCATGAAAACCGGCACCGACGAAAACACCCGCCTCATGGTCGCTGTCATGCAACAGCAATTGCGCGCCGTCGGGATTGCGCTCGACATTCGCACTTTCGAGTTCGCTACATTTTTTGCGGATGTCACCAGCGGCGCCTTCCAGCTCTATTCACTGCGCTGGACCGGCGGGATCGAAGATCCCGACATTTTTGACGCCGTTTTTCACTCGCGCAACTTTCCACCAGCGGGGCGCAACCGGAGTTTTTACTCCAATCCGCGGATTGATACCCTGATCAACGAAGCGCAACGCGAAACCGATCAGAATACGCGCAAGAAACTCTATGCTGAAGTGCAACAAATTCTGGCGCAGGATGTGCCATCGATCAACCTGTGGTACTTCGATAACGTGCTCGTGCACACCAGCCGGATTCGGAACATAATTCTGAATCCGTCCGGAAATTACGATTTCCTCAAAACCGCTGAAATCGCCAGCCAGTAGCCGATTGCCGTTTGCCGGTGCTCGACCAGCATCCTTTTCAGCGTGATACCATCGAACCTTGAAAATTCTTTTCATCGGCGACATTTTCGGCCGTCCCGGGCGAGCGATCGTAAAAGATCGCCTCCCCGAACTCCGCCGGCAGCACGCCGTCGATCTCGTCATCGCCAACTGCGAAAACGCCGCCGCTGGCTTCGGAATCACTCCCTCGCTCGCCGAAGAACTCTTCGATCTCGGCATCGATGTCATGACCACCGGCAATCACGTCTGGGATAAACGCGAGATCATCGAATATTTTCAGATGGCCGATGGCAACCCGCATAGCCCCGCCCGCCGCCTGCTGCGTCCGGCAAACTTTTCGCAAGGCTTGCCCGGCTGGGGAGTCTACGAAGGCCAGAAAAACAACGTTGCTTACGCCGTCCTGAATCTTCAGGGGCGCGTCTTCATGGGCTCCAGCGATGATCCCTTTCGTTTCGCCGATCGGGTTCTCGAAGAGATCAAGGCGAAGATCGTCTTCGTCGATTTCCACGCCGAGGCCAGCTCCGAAAAGGTCGCCTTCGGATGGTATCTTGACGGCCGAGTCACCGCGGTCGTCGGCACGCACACGCACATCCCCACCGCCGACGAAAACTTGCTGCCCAAGGGCACTGCCTACCTTACCGACGTTGGCATGACCGGCCCTTACGACAGCGTCATCGGAGTGAAAAAAGAATTGGTGATCGAGCGCTTCTTGACCGGCATGCCCGCGCGCTTTGAGGCCGCCAATGGCGATGTTCGCCTGTGCGGAGTCGTCATCGATTGCGACGATCAGACCGGCCGCGCCACGCGCATCGAACGCCTGATGCTGCGCTAGGGTTGTTAGGAGTGACTCTTCCTCGACTCATGATCGGAACCGCCGCCTTGATAAGCTCGTTAGTGCGTGCGTTTGGCCGAACGCTAGTCTTTTTTTCGAAATGACAGGAAAGGTCAACCGGCAACTTTCCAAAGAACCGCAATTCTCTCTGGATTTGGTGGCATTGGCCCAGGTACCGAACGGCTTCGGCGGGAATACAAACGACTCCATCCCGAGGGAAACCTTCTGGGGAAATTCCGCGCCTTGGGTGTTTTGGCGTTGGTCTCGTTTCTGGTCTGGGCGTGGGCCTTTGGACTGCTTCCGAGGGGATCCCCCCCTACTGCTTCCGCGCCCGTTACGACCGTAGTTCCCTTCCGAGTATTTCGCTTGCAAGACAGCCAGAGCCAGGCATTCTATAGTAGTTACTATGCGATGGCAGTTGGCAGGACTGTTTTGGTTGTTGGCCGCAGTGTGCTTCGCTGCGGACAGTCCAACCGCTGCCACCGAGCCATCCGCGGCGCCACCGGCCTCCGCTCTTCCCCTCTGCTCCAACTCCGGCAGCGCGCCCCGTTGCCATGGTCCATCAAAAGACTTGAAAGCCGCCCGCCAGGCTTTCGCCCGCGGCCTCAAACTTGAAAAATCGCAGACCGACAATCCGCAAAATCTCGACGAGGCCTTTTACCAATTCCAGGAAGCCGCTCGCCTTGTTCCCCAGAATGTCGAGTACCTCACGGCGCGCGAATTCACCCGCCAGCACCTCGCCGGCCTTCATCTCGAGCGCGGCAACAACGATCTACTCGGCGGACAGCCCGTTGAAGCGTTGGCCGAGTTCCGCGCCGCGCTCAACCTCGACCCACAAAATGAATTCGCCGAGCAGCGCATCCGCGATGCTCTTGGACCAGTCCCCGTGCACACGGCCGAAGCACCGCGGGTCGTTGACAGCGCCAGCTCGCTCACCATCCAGCCGATCGACGGCCTCCATGATTTCCACTATCGCGGCGATTCGCGCGGTCTGATCACGGCAGTCGCCACCAGCTACGGACTCACCGTAATCTTCGACGACGGCTTCCCTACCCGCCACGTAAATTTCGAACTCGAAAACACCGATTTCGCAACCGCCATCCGCGCCGCCTCCGCCGTCACCAAGAGTTTTAGCGTCGCGCTCGACGACAAGGTTCTCTTCACCGCCGTCGACAATCCCGAGAATCATCGCGTCTACGATCGCATGGGCCTGCGTTCGTTTTATATTCCGGGTAACAACTCGGCGCAGGATCTCAACGAACTGCTGAATTCACTGCGAACGCTCTTCGAGTTCAAACTCGTCAGCCTCAACTCCGCATCGAGCACAATCACGCTGCGCGGCCCAAAGGTGGCGCTCGAAGCCGCCACCGAGTTTCTCGGCCAGCTCAACGGCGAACGCCCGGAGGTGATGCTCGACCTGCAAGTCTTTCAGGTCAGTCACACCTACATGAGCAACATCGGCCTGCATGTTCCGGACACTTTCAATCTTTTTAATATTCCACTGGCGGCCCTCGCGGGTCTGGCCGGCGGCCAAAACATACAGGCCCTGATCAACCAGCTGATCGCCTCCGGTGGCATCAATCAGGCCGGCAATTCGACCATCTCCGCTCTGCTGGCACAATTGCAAGGCCAGCAGAATTCAATTTTCAGCCAGCCGCTTGCGACCTTCGGCGGGGGCCTCACCTTCATGGGCCTGAGTCTCGACCAGTTGTCCGCCGCGCTCACCATGAACGATAGCTCCGTCCGCCAGATCGATCACGTCCAGTTGCGCGCGTCGCAGGACAAAGATGCGACGTTCAAGCTCGGACAGCGCTATCCCATCCTCAACGCCAGTTTCGCGCCCATCTACAACAACCCAGCCATCGCGTCGGTCGTCGGCAATCAGTCCTATACGGCGCCGTTCCCGTCGGTCAGTTATGAAGACATCGGACTCACGCTCAAGGCGAAGCCGCTGGTTCACAACAATTCCGACATCGCGCTCGAGTTAGAGATCCAATTCCGCACTCTGGGAACCGTATCCAGCAACGGCATTCCCGACATTCTCAATCGCGAATATAAAGGCGGAATTCTAGTGAAGGAGGGCGAACCGGCGGTTGTAGCAGGAATGATCACCGACTCCGATGCGCGCACGCTGACCGGCCTGCCAACATTCTCTACGATTCCCGGCCTGGGCCTCTTGACCTCACAGCGCACCAAACAGGAAGAGCATGACGAACTCCTGATCCTGATCACGCCCCACGTAGTCCGCAGTCCCGACCGCCCCGAAGCCCCAGAGATCTGGCTGAAGTAAACAAATCGGGTGATCTGAACGGCAAGGATTTTCCGATTTTAGATTTTTCGATCACCCGATGGCCCGATCACTGGACCACCCGATGCTTTATTTCTGTCCTGCCTCGAAGTCCACAATTTTCTTCAGCAGCTCAACGGGCGCACCGCCCGGCACGTTGCGTCCATTGACGAAGAGCGTCGGAGTGCCCGTTACCCCTACCGCTCTTCCCAGCGCGAGAGAAGTTTGGACTTTGACCAGAGTGTCGGCCTTAGCGGCGCAGGCCGCGATCTCGTCCCCATTCACGCCCGATGCGGTGGCGATGGCCTTCAACTTCTCATCCGCGTTCGACGCTGTGATATTCGCCTGGTCGTCAAATGTCTTCTGAATAAATTTCCAGACCGCATCATTCGAAGCTCGCCCAACACAATCCACATAGTCCGCCGCTTTGTCCGCCCAGTCATGCATGGGCAGAGGAAAATTCTGGAAAATAAAGTGCGCTTCCGGCTCCTGCGCCAGCAGTTGTTCAATTCCAGGAGCGGCCTTCGCACAGTGCGGGCATTGCATATCGCTGAACTCTACAATCGTAACCGCCGCTTTTGCTGGACCCTTCGCCGGACCGTTCACGCCCTTTTCCAACGTCGCGCGGGCTTCCTCAAACGGCTTCGCGCCAAAAGGCAGCACGTCGCCCGTAATCGCATGTTTCCCGTCCGAACTGATCAGCAACCGATTCTGATTCGAGCCCTGGGCATTATTCACAGTGATCGTAACCTCCGCCAGCCCCGGAACTTCAGACGGACGAATATCGCCCACTTTCCAAGTGATGGTCGCATCGTAACCGAACATCTGAAACAAGAATGCGTTGACCGTGTCTTCGCTCGGAAGAACGGTCGCGACCGCCGCCGTAGCAGCTGGTTTCGCCGCCGGTCTGGTTTGCAGCGTGGGAGCGGGTTGAGCAACGGCAACGCCGGACAGAAAAAGAAGAGCGAGCAGAGTGCGATGAATACGCGTCATAATTTGGTTTTCGATTGAAATTCGATTGTTACAAAATCGGGCGCAGTTGTCATTCGCGCGAAAGGCAGAGGAGACTAAATTCTCAGAGTTGTCATCCCACTCCAGGGTTGTCATCCCGAGCGAAGCGAGGGATCTGCATTTTGCCGCGAACCGCATCCCGACTTAGACTTCCGACTTCGCCGCAATCGGAAATCTTCTCCCATACCCAAACGCCTTAGCCGAAATCTTGATGCCCGGAGCCGCCTGCTGACGCTTATATTCGCTGCGCTCAATCATCCGTATCACGCGTCGCACCAGCTCCAGATCAAAATTGTGCACGCCAGCAATCTGCTCGGCCGACGCCAAGTCCTCCACAAAGTCTTCCAGAATCGTATCGAGCACATCGTAAGGTGGCAGCGAATCGGAATCCTTCTGGTCCGCGCGCAACTCCGCGGATGGAGGCTTCTCAATCGTCGCCTCCGGTATTACCTTGCGCCGCGAATTCACATATGCGCACAGCCGATACACCATCGTCTTCGGCACGTCCGAAATCACCGCCAATCCTCCCACCATATCGCCGTAGAGCGTGCAATAGCCGACCGCCAGTTCGCTCTTGTTGCCTGTCGAAAGCACCAGCGCGCCGAATTTATTCGACATCGCCATGAGCAGCAATCCACGCGCCCTCGACTGTATATTTTCTTCAGTGACATCCTCCGGCATTCCGCCAAACACCGGCGCCAGCGTGCGCCGCGTCACTTTGTAGATTTCGTCGATCGAAAGCAATTCGAAACGAAGTTTGAGGTTTTCGGCCAACTCGCGCGCATCGTCAATGGATCCCCGCGTTGAATAAGGGCCCGGCATGCCTACGCCGATCACATTCTCCGGTCCAAGCGCGTCCGCCGCAATCGATGCCGTCAGCGCCGAATCGATGCCTCCGCTCAGTCCGACAATCGCCCGCTTGAAACTGCATTTGCGAACATAGTCCCGCGTACCGAGGACCAGTGCTTCATAGGCGCTCGCCTCTTCACCGGCAATCTGGGCATGCATGTCGCCGCTCAATTGCTCCGAGTCGAAATAGATCAGGTCCTCCTCGAACGACTTCGCCTGCGCGATCACCGTCCCGTCCGGAGCAATCACCAGGCTCGATCCATCAAAAACCAGGCTGTCGTTGCCTCCCACCTGATTGACCATAGCGACGGGAACTTTCTGATTGCGCGCAATCGCAGACAGCATGTCGCGCCGCAACTCGCGCTTGCCCAGCCAAAACGGCGACGCGGAAATGTTAAGCACGAAATTTCCGCCCACCCGCACCAGCTCTTCCACCGGGTCGACGCCATACATCCGCCGGTTCCAAAAACGTTTGTCGTTCCACGCGTCTTCGCAAATGGTCAATGCCATCTGCTTGCCGCAGAAGTTAAAAAGCTGCTGGCTTTTCGCGGGAGCAAAGTTGCGCATCTCGTCGAAGACGTCATAGGTCGGCAAAAGCATCTTCGACTGAATAAATTCGACGTGCCCATCGCGCAGCAGTGCGGCGGAGTTCATCACCTTCTTGCCTGAGTCGGCGTGGGCGGGCGTAACCGTCCCGCAGATGACGGCGATGCCTTGCGTTTCGGCGGCGATCCGCTCCACCGTCGCGCACCCGCGCGCCACAAACGACGGCCGCTCCACCAGGTCGCGCGGCGGATAGCCACTGACAGCAAGCTCGGGAAAAAGAATCAGGCCGGCGCCAGCGCTCCGTGCTTGCACCGCAAACTGAATGATCTTGGCAGCATTGCCAGAGAAGTCCCCCACCGTGGGGTTGATCTGGCCGAGGGCAATCTTCACATTAATAGTTTAGAGGGTCGAGGCGTGGAAGGTCGATAGCAGAAGCTTCACCCCGGTCGTGAAGCACGCCGTCATTTTTGTAAAGTTTCGCTCCTAGTTCGTCGCCGGTGTCGCCACTTCCATCTGCGGCCCCGGGTCTGATCCCGGCCCGGATGGCGGAGCCGGCGGCGCCACCGGCGGCATGGTCGAAGGGTTAGCCGGACTCGACTGCGGCATCTCTTCTCCCGGACGCCTCAACGTGGGCGCAGTTGCCGGCCGCTCTGTCTGTTTCGCGACCGTTGTTCCCAGATCCACTTCCTTGTCGACCCGCACGATCTTCTGCCCATCCACCTTCATGGTCTCGACGCGCACCACCTCGTCGCCCACGAAGCGCACAAAATCCACGTCCTGCGGCGGCTCGCCGTAGATCCATTCTTCATATTCCACATCGTCAGCGCGCTCGCGCACCTTCCTCGGAGCGCGTCCCTTGGCATAGAGCACCATGTCATGATTCATTCCCACCAGCACATGGTGATTCTTGATGGCATCTCTGACCTGCGGCGAAACCGTTTCCAGATAGGCCTCGACCCCGGTCTTCGAGTCGAAATCAAATACCGGGCGCAGCAACTGTTTCAGCTCCGGTCCCGTTAGATCCGGCACATACTTGTCGAAGTAGAGATCGACGTATGACCCGCGCGCGTTGGCCGAGGGATCCCCCGGCGAAATCTCTTGCGCACTCACACCCGCATCCAGATGAACATGCTGGTACCACTTCCACCTCACCGGACCGCCATTGATCTCAAAATGGATGTGATCGTCTTTGATCACTATGGTGCTGATGCGGGCTCGATCGCCTGGTTTGGCCGCTGGCCCCCAGAGCGCCATCAATTGCTGCAATTCCTGCCCGTTAGGCGTGGTGGTCCCGTTCTTCAGTTTCAGCCCTGACTTCCCCATCGGAAAATTCGTCCGTATGAATACCAGCTCATCGCTGAAGGCATGGATGATTTCCTGGCGCGTCTTCGGCGTAATTTTCGCCGCTGGAGCATTCCCTGCGAGCGAAAGCGAGGAAAAGGCGAGAAGGAACGCAAGGAGCCTGGAAGAATCGGAGCGAATCTTAAGGGACCGCATGCCGCACCCCGTACCGATTGGGTCATTATAGACCCGCGGCATCATAATAAACCCGTCATTCCGCGGCGCGCCTCAGTAGCGAACATTTCTCAACAGCGCGGGGTCGTCCGTCTACCCTGAAACCGCTTCAGTTTAACCTCGGCTGTTTTTCCCCCGTTCAACCTGGCATGGGGCGTGTTCTTGTCAAAGGTCCAGGTATCGATCTTGCCTAGTCGGCGCATAGGTTCTTGCCTCCCTTCGGGGCGGAATTCTATGCCGATCCCTTCCGGAGGCAACGACATTTTCTTTACAATTCCTTTTACCCTCGCCCAGGTTGGATCGGGAACTAGCAGGCCGCGGTAATCACCCCGGAATGAAAAGAGGGGTACTTCGGTAACGGTCAACTGTACTTTAAGCACCTGAGGCCTTCGCTTGGAACCAACCTAAAATGGTTACTGAACGGACCAGTTCTTCCCCGCACTTGGCCCGCCAGGACTGTCCTTTGCCCTTGAAGCTGCCGATTCCCGCGCGCATTCCGCTGTTGTACGTCATCCTTGGCGTGCTTCTGGCCATCAGCGTCCTCCCCATGTATTTCTACTCGGTCCAGATCGAGAGCATGAATCGGGAGCGCCTGAAAACCAACGAAATGCTGCTCCAGAACACGGTCACTCGTTCGCTGGCCGATGATATTTCCCAGCATCAGGAGGCGCTGCATATGATGCTGGCCAATCTGTCATCGTCGGTCCAGGTCATGATGCTGGCCAATCCGAGCGACGGCGATTCCGATACCGAGAAAAGTGCGCAAAAGCTCCTGACTCCCGAGCTCCGTGCCATGCTCGAAAATTTCGTCTCCTCATCGAACGATATCGCCTACGCTACGCTGCTTAACGCCGACGCCAAGGGTGTTTCGGCCGGCCGAATCGAGCCCGACGCTTTCCTGCAGCGCGAACTGGAGCGCGCCTATCAAGCCTCCCGCGAAGGCCGCGTTTATAGCGGGCAACCTCTAATGGTAGGCGGTGGTAAATCCGCCCGCACGGTTATGCTGGTCAGCTCGCCCATCATGTACGGCGGCCGTTTTCTCGGCATGATCGGATCCGTCGTGGATATGGAATACCTGATCCGCCGCCTGCGGCAAGTCAGCCTCACCGGCCTGATGCCCTATGTCGTCGACAGCCAGGGCCGGCTGGTGGCAGGTGCGACCACGCAGTATGCGACCGGACAGGATATGACCCATTTCGAGATCGTCCGCAGCTTCGTCGATGTCGGCTCGAAAGCACAACTGGCCGCAACTCGCGAGTTCACGGTCAATGACGGAAAAGAAACCACCGAGATGCTCGGCACCTACAGCCCGGTCACCTCGCTGGAATGGGCTGTAGTGGTGCAAAAGCCCCGCGAAGACGCCTACCGCGGCATCTTCGAGATGCAACGCACGGGGCGCTTGCTCGCCTGGCTCGCCGTGTTTGTCAGTGTCGGCCTCAGCATTCTTTCAGCGCGACGGATTACCCACCCCCTGCAAGTGCTGGCGCAATCCAGTCGCGCCATTGCACGCGGCGATTTCTCGCAGCGCGTACACCTGAAAAACCGCACCGAGATCGGCGAACTCGCCGACACCTTCAACACTATGTCCGACGAGCTGGAACAGTTCGTCGAGGACTTGAAGCGCGCCGCCGACGAAAATAAAAACCTCTTCATGGGCTCGATCCAGATGTTGGCCGGAGCGGTCGACGAAAAGGATCCCTATACCAAAGGCCATTCCGATCGCGTCACCAAATACTCGCTGATGATCGCAACCGAGATGGGCCTCGATCCCGATTTTCTCGAGATTCTACGAATTTCCGCTCAACTCCACGACGTAGGCAAGATCGGCATCGAAGACCGCATCCTGAAAAAACCCGGCGCTCTGACTCCCGAAGAATTCGAGATCATGAAGACGCATACCACCAAGGGCGCGAATATCCTGCGCCCCGTACCGCAGTTGCGCGAGATGCTCCCCGGCATCGAATTGCATCACGAAGCCCTCAACGGCCGCGGATATCCCTATGGTCTCAAAGGCGACCAGATCCCGCTCCTGGCCCGTGTGATCGCCGTCGGAGACACCTTCGACGCTTTGACCACCAATCGTCCCTACCAGAAGGCGCACGATCCCGTTGATGCTCTGCGCATCATCGAAAATCTTTCCGGCTCGCGGCTCGATCCGAAAGCGGTCACAGCCCTTATGGCGGTGTTTTATCGGGGAGACATTGTGATCCAGAAGCAAGTGACGCAGACCGTCCCCATCGAATTACCTTCTGCGCACCCTCTTGCACCGCATCAACCGACCGACGCTCTAACCATCGAAATCAGCCGAACCTAAAAACTTTGTAATTGGTGATTTGCAATCTAACTCTTGCCCCAATTGCC
>Ga0070766_10001657_pt1 | contig 10937 bp, 7 predicted proteins | sample HubBroMetageWFT6_FD_69782 | JGI IMG/M metagenome (GOLD analysis project Ga0070766, IMG submission 69782) | Warmed and freeze-thawed soil microbial communities from the Hubbard Brook experimental Forest, New Hampshire - Hubbard Brook CCASE Soil... | ecosystem: Environmental > Terrestrial > Soil >... | reverse complement strand
CCGGCGCCATCCGCGACGTGATCCAGAACCATCTCATGCAGATCGTGGCGCTGCTCACCATGGAGCCGCCGCTCATCACCGAGGGGGAAGCGCTGCGCGACGAGAAGGTGAAGCTGCTGCAGGCGGTGCGGCCGGTGACCGCGGCGGAGCTGGTGCGCGGGCAGTTCAACGGCTACCGCCAGGAAGCGGGCGTGGCCGCCGACTCGAACGTGGAGACCTACGCGGCGCTCACTCTGCATATCGACTCGTGGCGCTGGAGCGGGGTGCCGCTGTACCTGCGCGCCGGCAAATGCCTGCCGGTGACCGCCACCGAAGTGGTGGTGGAGCTGCGGCGGCCGCCGGTGAACGTGTTCGGCGCCATGGCGCCCGAGCAGCCGAACTATCTGCGCTTTCGCGTCGGTCCGGACGTGGCGATCGCGCTCGGTGCGCACACCAAGAAGCCCGGACCGGTGATGATCGGGCACGACGTCGAGCTGTACGCTGCCGAGCAACAGGGCGATGACATGGATGCCTACGAGGTGCTGATCAGTGCCGCGCTCATCGGCGATACCTCGCACTTCGCGCGCGAGGACGAAGTCGAGGCGGCCTGGGCGGTCGTCGACCCGGTGCTCAAAGCGACCGCGCCGCCGCTGGAATATCTCAAGGCAAGCTGGGGACCGCCGCAGGCGGAGAGCCTGATCCACGGACCGTGCGGCTGGCACAACCCCGGTGCGCGGCCGCAGGACTGGACGCGCGCCTGCGGCCGCAGCCCCGCGCCTTAACCCATGACGCTGGCCGAGGACGAGCTGGTGCAGACCCCGGCGTGGCTGCCGCTCGAACTGCAGGGCGGTGCGGTGAGTCTGGTGAAGCTCGACGAGGCGGCGTACCGCGCGGCGAGCTTTCTCGACCAGCGCCTGTGCTCGTGCGGCTACCCGCAGCACTCATGCGCGCCGGCGCTGCTGCAGAGCGCCGCCGCACGGCTGCCAGCGCGCGCGCACTATATTTTTCACACCGGGCACGTCGGCTCGACGCTCGTCTCGCGCCTCGTCGGCGCGCATCCGCAGCTGTTCGCGCTGCGCGAGCCGGCGCTGCTGCGCGCGCTCGCTGCACCTTCCCCCGCCGCCGCGCTGCAGCTCGATGTCGCGCTCGCGCTGCTGGCGCGCACCTGGCGGCCCGCGCAGCGCGCGGTGGTCAAGGCCACGAGCTTCGTCAGCGAGCTGGCCGAGCCGATCCTGACCGGCAGCCCGCAGGCGTCGGCGCTCTTCATGCACGTGCAGCCGCTCGCCTATCTGCAGGTGATATTCGCCGGTCCCAACTCGCGCCGCGAGAGCCGTCAGCTCGCTGCGGCGCGACTGCAGCGTCTGCTGCGGCGCCTGGGCGAGGGCGCGGTGCGGCCGGATCCTGCTTCCGAGGGCGAGTGCATCGCGATGAGCTGGCTGTGTGAAATGACGACGCTGCGCCAGGCGGCGGAGCGGCGCGCCGCGCAGGTGCTGTGGGTGGATTTCGACGCCTTGCTGCGCGAGCCGGTGAGCGGCCTGTGGGACATCTTCCAGCGCCTCGGCGTGCAGCCCGGCGATGCCGAGCTCGAGGCGCTCCTCGGCGGACCGCTGATGCGGCAATACTCCAAGGCGCCCGAGTACGCTTACGACACCGCGCTGCGGCGCGAGTTGCTCGCGTCCGCCGATCGCGAGCATGCGGCGCAGATCCGCCGCGGTATGGATTGGCTGCAGGCGGCGGGGCAGCGCCATGCGCTCGCCGCGGCGGTGCTGCCATGACCCGCGGCGCGGGCGGCAGCGCCCGCGCGTTCGCGCAATTGACCGCTAGCGCAACGCGCGCGGCTGCGGCTCGACCGTCAGATCTCCGAGGGCCTCTTTGAGCGGGCCCAGCCACGGCTCGAAGTTGCGCCACTGCTCGACGCCTTGCGTGTACAGGGGCTGGCGCACCTGCTCCGAGCTCACGGTTGCCACGATACGGCGGGTCTCGTGGAAGCGCAGGCACTGCTCCTCGAACGGCAGACCACAGTATTCGAGCAGTCGGCGCACCTCGCCCTCGAGGTCCTGCACCACGTCCTCGTAACACACGCGCAGAATGCGCCCGGGCAGCACCGCGTCGAAGTGTTCCATGAGGCTCACGTAATCGCGGTAGTAGTGAGCCAGATCCTCGAGGCTGTAGCTGAACCACAGGCCGCGGTGGAAATGCTGCTTGAAGTTGGCGAAGCAGCAGCCGAGCGCCGAGCGTCGCGCGTCAATGATGCGCGCGTTCGGCAGCATCAGCTGGATGAGCCCGACGTGCAGGAAGTTGCTGCCCATCTTGTCGATGAAGCGCGGGCGTCCGAGCAGGCGATGCGCGCGCGTTTGCTCGAGATATCGCTCACCGAGCGCGCTGAGCTCGGCGCCGCGCAGACGTGCGACCGACTGCGGATAGTCAGCGGTCTTGCCCGGCTGCTCGTCCCGATCCCCGAGCTCGACCGCAAACTGCAGCACGTCGGTCAGCTCCCGCGTGCCCTCGACCTGTGAGTGACTGGCGAGGATCTGCTCGAGCAGCGTCGAACCTGCGCGCGGCAGCCCGACGATGAAAATCGGTTCCGCCGACTGACATCCCCAGCCGCTGCGTGCGGCGAAGAATTCCCGCGTGTAAAGGTCCCGAGTGCGCTTCGCCAGGCGCGTGACGCTCTCGCCCTGGTAATAAACAACTGCCCGCCGCAGCGTATTGCCGCGCGCGTAATGCTCGAAGGAGTCGGCGAAGTCGCCCGCGTCCTCCAGCGCCTTGCCGAGCGCAAATTCAAACTGCGCACGATCGTTGTGGCGCAACTCCTCCCGGGCGAGCTCGGTGCGCATCGCCTCGACCTCCTGCGCCGTGAAGCGAAAGGTCTTGAGGTTCGCCAGGCTCAACCAGGCATCTCCGAAGCTGGGCTTGACCGCGATGCACCTGCGGTAGGCCGCGATGGCCTCCTCCTGACGGCCCAAAGCGCGCAGCGTATGACCGTAGTTCAGCCACACCAGCTCATTCAGGGCGAATTCCCTTACCAGAGCCTCGTGGATCCCCAGGGCGCGCTCGGCCTGCCCGAGCAGGCTGTATCCGGCGGCCTGCAGGGTGCGGTAGCGTGGATTATCGGGCTCGAGCGCCAGCAATCGCTCCAGCAGGGGCTGCATCGGCTCCGCCTTGAACTGCTTGTGCAGGACGAGGGCGAGATCCAGGCGCGCGCGGCCGAAGCCGGGAGCCAGGCGCAGACACTCGCCGAGCAACCGTTCGGCTTCGGAGTAGTCTTCGCGAGCGGCCGCAACCTCCGCCAGCATGCGCAGCGCAGCGACGTCGTGCGGCGCGCGCTGGAGCACGCGCTTCAGCAATTGTTCGGCGGCGCTGAAGCGTTCGTTGCTGACGGCGTTCGCGGCCTCCCCCAGATGCGCATCTTCGAGCGCCAGCTTGCTGAAGCGCGCATAGGCGGCATCGCATGCCAGTGTCTCGCCTTGCGCAGCGTGCAGCATGGACAGCTCGCGCCAGGCTTGCGCAAGATCCGGCGCCAGCTCGGTGGCGCGTTCCAGAGCGAGGCGCGCCTCGGCAGGGTGTGCGGCGGCGAGCAGCGTCCGCCCCAGTTCGAGCTGGACTACCGCCGAGGCTGGCTGGGCTGCGGCGAGCGCGCTGAACACGGCAACCGCCGCCTGCGGGTCCCCGCAGCGGCGCTGTGCCGTACCCAGCAGCAGGGTTGCCGCCGCATGCCCCGGGTGCGTGCGCACGATCTGCGCGGCCTCGCGGGCGGCGGCCGCCGGGTCGCTCTCTAACAGTGAGGCGACGCGGAGCAGCTTAAAATCCACTTCGCTTGCCGCGGTCAACTCGCTCTCCGGGCCCTGCGGGGCCGCGCTAGAATCGAAACGCAAACTAAAGAACCTTAGGAGAAGAACTTGAGCGACGTCAATGCCGGCAGCCCGCGCGCGGACGACGCCACGGTGCAGCGGATGATCCAGGCGTCCAGGGCCGCGAGCGCCGCCGGCCGCGCCGGGGAGGCCGATCAGCTGCTGGCCCGCGTCGCGCAGCTCGCGCCCGCACATCCGGGGGTGCTGAACGAGCTCGGCCTGCGGATGATGCAGCGTGGCGAGCCGGCGCGGGCACGTGAGCTCTTCCAGCGGGCGACGCAGGCTGATCCTGCGCATCCGGCGCTGTGGTCGAACCTCGCCTCCAGCCTGCACGCGCTCAACCTCGTGACGGAGGAGCTCGAGGCCATCGAGCGCTCACTCGCCCTCGAGCCGCGCTACCTCGCGGCACTGCTGCAGAAAGGCACGCTCCTCGAGCAGACCGGCAAGCCACACGCGGCCGCGCGCGTCTATCGCAACGCCGTCGCCACCCTGCCCCCCGGGGGCACGGCGCCGGAGAGCGTGCGTGAGGTGCTCGAGCATGCGCGAGCGGCGATCGCCAGTGACGATGCGGCGCTCGCTGCCGCGCTGGAAGAGCGTCTGGCGCCGATACGTGAACGCCACGGCGGCGACGAATATCGGCGCGTCACGCGCAGCCTTGATCTTCTGACCGGCAAGCGCAGCCGTTTCACCCCGCAGCCGACCTTCATGTATTTCCCGGAAATTCCCGCGGTGGAATTTTTCGATCGCGGTGATTTTCCCTGGCTGGACGCGATCGAAGCGGCGAGCGACGACATTCGCGCCGAGCTGATGAGCGTGCTCGTCTCGGATCGCGAGGGACTCGAGCCTTACGTGGCCTATCCGGAGGGCATGCCGCTGAACCAGTGGAAGGAGCTCAACAAGTCGCGCCGCTGGAGTGCCTACTTCCTGTGGAACCAGTCGGTGCCGCAACCCGCGCATCTGGCGCGCTGTCCGCTCACCGCGCAGGCGTTGCAGGGCGCGCCGCAATGCGATGTCGGGGCACATGCCCCGACCGCGTATTTCTCGATTCTCGATGCCCACACGCGCATCCCGCCGCACACCGGCGTCACCAACACGCGACTCACCGTGCATTTGCCGCTCATCGTGCCACCGGGATGCGGCTTTCGCGTCGGCAGCGAGACGCGCGAGTGGGTGCCCGGCAAGGCCTGGGTGTTCGACGACACCATCGAGCATGAGGCCTGGAACTCTTCCGACACCCCGCGCGCGATATTGATCTTCGACATCTGGAATCCGTTCCTCACGGCCGCCGAGTGCGACCTGGTGCGGGCCGCTGTCGAGGTCGTCGGCACCTACTACGAGTCGACCCCCCAGGAGCCGCGGTGAAGCCGCAGCCGTTGCTGCTGCGGCGGCTAAGCCCCTGGGCGGTTCTGTGCGCCGCGCTCGGGCTGCCGGCAGCGGTGAGCGCGGACGCGGATACGCCCGCCACGGTGCCGCAGAGTGCGCTGCATGCCTGTGCGATCATCGCGGCCGCCAGCGAGCGGCTTAGCTGCTACGACCGACTCTCCGGGCGCGCCGTGCAGAGCGCCGCTGCGGCAGCACCACCGCCGGCGGCCCCCGCAGCACCCCCCGCCGCAGTCCAGGCCTCGCCGGCAGCCGCGGCGCCGCCCGCCGCTGCGCCCCCTGCCGCAGTCCAGGCCTCGCCGGCAGCCGCGGCGCCGCCCGCCGCTGCGCCCCCTGCCGCAGTCCAGGCCTCGCCGCCCCCCGCTGCGCCCCCTGCCGCTGCCGCCGCAGCGGCAGTACCGCCGAAGGAGTCGTTCGGTCTCTATGCGGCCGAACATCCAGCGCCGCGGGTGGCTTCATCGCTGCAGGCCCGCGTGGTCGCAGTGGGCAACAGCGCGAGCGGCCGTATGACGGTGTCGCTCGAAGGCGGCCAGTTGTGGGAGCTCGACGATGCGGACCCGCTGCTTGCCGTTGGTGAGACGGTCAGCATTCACCGCGCGGCGCTGGGCTCTTTCCTGATGCAGACGGCTACCAAGCGCACTCATCGCGTGCACCGGCTGCTCTGAAGGCCGCCCGCGCGGGGCCAAAAAAAAGACGGCGGGCTTCGCAGCCCGCCGTCCTCAGCTCATCAAACCGTCCTTAGAACTGCGCCGTGATGGTGGCGAACAGGTAGCGCCCCATCGCGTCGTAGACTCCCGGGAAGGTGTTGCCGTTGCAGTTCGCGCCGGCCGGACTGCTGGTGGAGCAGTCTCCACCGGTGACCAGCGGCGGGGCTTTGTCCATGATGTTGTTCACACCCAGCTCGAGTCTGATGTTCTTGTAGACGTTGAACGTCCCCGTCAGGTCGATGTAGTTGAACGCTGCGATATGCGACAGCGGCGCAAACGCGGTCCCCGCCAGGAAGGGGTTGCTGCTGGTCTGCTCCGAATCCTGCTGGCCGATGTAACGCCAGCGCAGGTTCAGATCGAGCCCATCCCAGGGCGTCGACCAGCCCGCGTTGAACACCCAGCGCCATTTCGGATCTGCCGCGCCGCAGGTGTTGCCGAAGTAGCCCACGCAGTCGTACGAGCCAAAGCCCGGCACGGGGGTGGTCTCGATGCTCTGCAGCCTCGTGCCCTCCAGGGAGAACAGCAATGAGCCCAGCGCCGGCAGCGGCTGACGGTAGCTGGACTTGAAGTCGATGCCCTTGGTAAAGAGCTCGCCTTCGTTCACGGTGGTATCTTCGATGTACCCGCCAAGCGTCTTCCACAGAGAGCCGCTCGAGTCACGGTGTACCAGGCTGCAGAAGGTCGGCGACAGGCTCTGCAGACAGTCGAGCAGGATGGTGTTGCCACCGATGATACCGATGACATTCTTGATCTTGATGTTGAAGTAATCGGCCGAGAACGTCAGGTTCGGCACCACGCGCGGCTGCAGCACCACGCCGAAGGTGTAGGTGTCGGCGACTTCGGGCGTCAGGTTCGGATTTCCGCCCAGCAGGCCGTTGTACTGATTGGCCGGGTTCGGCTGCAGGTGCCCGTACAGGATCGGGTTCAGGCCGCTCGCCACGCAGGCCGCCTTCGAGGCGGTGGGCGTGGCACCCGTGCAGGGATCCTGCGACCCGTCCAGCAGCACTGCGTTCGGGGTGTACAGCTCGCCGATGTTCGGCGCACGCACGGCGCGCTGGTAGCTGCCACGGAAGCGAACGTCGCGTATTGGCGCCCACTCGCCGCCAAACTTATAGGTGTTGGTGGTAAAACCTTCGCTGTACTTCGAGTAGCGATAGCCGCCTTCGATCGACAGATCCTCCGCGCCAGGCTGATGGCTGGCCAGCGGCAGGCGCATCTCCGTGAAGGCTTCCTTGACATTGAACTCGCCGGTGATCGGTTCTGCCGCCCCGCCGCCGCCGCCCGCGTTGCCCTGCTCCTCCTCGTAGTCGGGAGTGAAAGCAGAATACTCCGAGCGCCACTCCGCGCCGACGTTCACCTGCAGGCCCTGGTCCGCCCAGGGCAGCTTCGCTCCATACTTGCCCAGGTCACCCGTGACCGAGCCGTCCACCACGTACTCTTCCACGGTGCCCTGCTCAGTCAGCGGGATCGACATGAACGCCAGCTGTTGTGCTGTCACCGCGTTCGGCGCCCAGAGGTTGTAGGGTACGCATGCCTTATTTGCACTGAAGCCAATACTGTTACCGGTTATCGGGTTGGTTGCCGTGGCGTACGCAGGCGTGGGCACCAGTGGACCGGAAGCAGCCGTCGGTCCTCCGCAGACCGCTCCGGTGGGCCCCGGCAGCACGTTCAGCGCCTGCTCGATGAGCGGGTTGCCGAGATAGTTCAGGTTGGTGTCGGCGTTCTCCACCGTGCCGTGCTGGGCGTAAACGTTGTAGGTCCAGGCGTTCGCACTATCCGCGAAGTCGCCCTTTACCCCCATCACTTCGCGCGCCGCATTGTTGATGAAGGTCGCGACGCGGTTGCCACCCTCGACGTTGCGGCGTTCGATCTCCATGTTGAGACCGGGGTAGTTCACGCCGTTGTAGCTCTCAAACGGGTTGCCCTGGGCGGCGAGGTTTGCGGTCGTGCACATCGTCGCGCGTTCCTGTGCCGTCAGCAGCGGATCGGCGCAGGGAACGAACGACGGCTCGGCGAAATCACCGCTCGGGGCGATCTGCGCCTCGGTCGAGTTACGCGTGTACATCACATTCAGGTACACGTTCACGTGCGAGTTGACGTCGTAGTTGACGAACGTGCCGGCCGTCCAGCGCACAGCGGGCGTCTGGTAGTAATTCAGCGGTCCGTAGTTGTAGGAGTCGGCATTGCCCGGCGTACCGATCGGCGCGAACGTGCCGTTGGGCAGCACCGTGTGATGGATGAAGCTGATGCCGTGGGGGGTCGAGGCGTAGAACCTGCCGCCCTTGGAAGTGCCGGAGCCACCGCAGGCGAGCGAAGTGGCACTCGCCGGCGACAACGTGCAGGCGCTGTAATCGAACTTGCTCTGCAGCGCCGCACCCTGGTTGTCGTAGGTGACGTACGCGGTGGCGTTGCCCTTGTTGTCCGCGAAGTTCGAGCCCATGAGTATGGAGGCGTTCTTGCCGAAGGCCGTGTCGACACGGCCCGTCGGCAGCGCATCGCCTGCCGCGGTAACCAGCGAGGCTACCCCGTCCTGGTCCTTGTTGTCGTGCTCGTTGAAGTGGTAGCCCGCGTCAATCCTGACGCCCTCGAAATGCGTGTTGAGAATGAAGTTCACCACGCCCGCGACCGCGTCTGCGCCGTACACCGCGGATGCACCGCCGGTGAGCACATCGACCCGCTCGATGAGAGCGGCCGGGATCTGATTGATGTCCGAATAGTTGCGGCCGCCGAGCGCGGAGCCGGGACCCAGTCGCAGACCGTCGACCAGCACCAGCGTGCGTTGGTTACCCAGGCCGCGCAGGTCGACCGATGCCGTGCCATCGGCGCCGTTGGAGGTGGTCGAGTTCATACCCGCGAACACCATCGGCAGATTGTTGAGCACGTCCTCGACGCGCGTCAGTCCGGTCTGCTGCAGGTCGACCGCAGAGACGGTCGTGATCGGGCTGATGGAAGTCTCATTGGGCGTCGACAGGCGCGATCCGGTGACCACCACCTCCTCGACGGGTGCGGCGGCTGCGGCTGGCGCCGGTGCCTCCTGGGCGTGGAGCGCGGAGACCCCGGCTGCGGCCGTGGCCGTAGCCAGTGCGAAGCGCACCGCCTGTTGCAAGCTGCGACTTTTCGCCATGTGTAGATTCCTCTGCGATTGGTTCGCGAATTGTTTAATGAAATGCAGTCACGGAGCCCCGCACATCCCTACCCCTGAACGCATCAATCGAGGCCGCCGCTCGTCCCCATGTGAAGCGGTCTCATCACCGCGAAACGCAGGCTGGTCACACGGGACTTTAGGCCCGCATTATTACCACGCTGTCACAGTGTTGCCAACCTGCCTCCTGCCTCCCGAGCGCGCGGATGCACGTTTCGCAGGCGTGGGGAACCATGCATGCCGTGATGTTGCTCATTCACCACAGCGGCTGGGACGGCTCCCAGCCGGGGCCGGATGCCACAGCCAGCAGATTTCTAAGGCGGACTGGAGGTAAACCAGCAGTTGCTGGCCACCGTGATGCGCGTGTCCCGGCCGTAGAACGGCGTCACCTCGTGGAACACAAAGGAGGGGAAGACGATGATCTGGCCCTCCTCGAGGCGAATCTCCCGCGATCCCAGCGCGAAAGCGGGCTTGAGGTGCCGGTTGGCGACGTCGAGGTAGGCGTCTGCACCCCCGCGGGTATCCATGAGTCTGAGCATCCCGCTGCCGGGCCGGCCGGGAACACGCTCGCCGGCGCGCACGCAATAAACGGCCGACCATGAGGCGAGCGGATGATTGTGGGCCACGAATGAACCGGCGTAGCGCGTCACATGGAACCAGGTGTGATTGTGGATCTGCAGCCGGGCGAGGTCGTCGGCCTTGAGATTCGAGGCCTCCATGACGGCCTGACCGACGCAGTTCAGCACGAACACGCGCAGCTCCTGGATAGCCGCCTCCGGCCACAGGAACAGGTTGAAGCGGCTCTCGAACATCTCCTCCTGCGGAACGTGCGCCGGCGTCGGATTGCGGTATTCGTCGCTCTCACGGGCGAGGAACAGCGCCTCGAGCTGACGGTTCAGGCTCTCGCAGGGGCTCAGGCGCGCCTCCGCGATGGGAACGGCAAAGGCTGAGTTGAGATGCACCCGGGCGCTCACCATGGCGGCGTGGCCGTCTGTCCGGCGTGCGCAAAGCGGATCCGTGCGCTCACGAGCACGAGGTGTGAACTTGTGCGGTTCAGGGCGACTTCGTGCAGGATCGAGGCGGGAAAAACCGCCATCTCGCCGGGAACCGGACGCCAGACGTGATGCCCGCCGGCAAAAGGCTCCCGCAGCCGCCAGTTCGCCGCATCCATGAACATGGTGCCCTCACGGATCGCATAGAGGCGCAGGACCGCACTGTGGATGCGGGTGGGGGCGGGAGAGGGTGCCGCGACGCAGTAGAGGGCAAACCAGGAAGCCATCGGCGCGGTGGCCGCGGGGATGCAGCCGTCCGGCCCGACGACGCTGAAGCGGGCCCGCGCCTGAAGGCCCAGGGCATTGAATTCAGCCTCGCTGTAGAGGTTTACGGCCATTACTGCAGTGCACAATCCCGCCAGCAGTTCCCGCCGCAGCTCTCCCACGAGCTCGTCCTTCCAGTCGAACAGGTCTTCGCGTCCGCGAAAGCACGCGGGGTCGGCGGGCAGGCTCTGGTCGCGATATTCCTCGGTCGCGCGGCTCAGCAGCAGCGCGGCGAGCGGTGCATTGAGCTCAGCGCCGCGCGCGAGCGGTACTACGGCAAAGGGGGTCGCGAAGATCGGCACGAGGCTGGCGGCGGGGCGGCTCATCCGGCTTTAGTTTGCGGTGAGGATGTGCGCGAGCTCAGTGAGCTCGCGCGCGTCGTGACGCGCGCTGCCCGATGAGTCCATCAGGCGGCGGTATTGCCGGTCTATCTCGACCACATGCGCAGAAGATTGGCGATGACGTATTCGAGCTGGGTACGGTTGCGCCAGTCCATCTTCAGCCCCTCGAGCGCGCGCACCTCGCCGAGCGCGTACAGCAGGTCGCGCTGCATCGCGTCCGG
>Ga0070766_10001655_pt1 | contig 10941 bp, 9 predicted proteins | sample HubBroMetageWFT6_FD_69782 | JGI IMG/M metagenome (GOLD analysis project Ga0070766, IMG submission 69782) | Warmed and freeze-thawed soil microbial communities from the Hubbard Brook experimental Forest, New Hampshire - Hubbard Brook CCASE Soil... | ecosystem: Environmental > Terrestrial > Soil >... | reverse complement strand
GGGAGAGTAAGTGGCTAAAGTGAGCGGCTATTCCGCTTCTTCCAGTTCCTGCGTCGCGCCGCTGCGCATCAGGGCTTCCAGTTCTCGATTCAGACCGACGCGACTATGCTCGGGCAATTCGATGAAGCGGAAGGGCTGAAGGCATCCTTTCGTAGCCCACATGGGAAATAGCATCTGCGCGCGGCAACGAACGCTCGTGATGCCCAGGTGGAACACAACCGTCACACGTATGCCCTCATCCAGCGGATTTTCCAGCGAAATCAGGCCGCCATTCCCGGAGAGTTGACTCATGCGCCCGCGGATCTGCCGTCCGTTCTCGAGCAAAACTAAGGCCAGGATGGAGCCGCCGAGCTTGACGCGCGAGCCCCGTCGTCCCTTCTGCGTGCTGGCGATGGAGGGCATTCTCGATCAATTCTGCCTCAGGCGGAGGTAACAGGGCAGATTACGAAAGTTAGGCCTTGGCTGCGCGGTGGCAGGAATGCTGACAGCTCGATGCTAGCCAAGCGGTTCGCGACCGCAATCACGCCTTCGTTCTCAAGACCGTGTCGTGAGCGCAACCGTCGAGGCGCACCGCAGATGGCCGCTTCCAAGCCGCCAGTTACGGCTGCTGCACCAGAACCATGACGTTGGCTCCGGTCGCGACGGCGATGCCGAGACGTCCACTGCTGTTGAAGTCGCCAATCGCAACCGAGAACGCCGGTCCTCCCACGGCAATGGGCGAACCAGCCGAGGGGGTGAAGGTTCCGTCGCCGTTGCCAAGCAAAATGGTCAGAGTACCATCGCTGTTTGCGACAACGAGATCGAGTTTGCCGTCGCTATTGAGGTCGGCGGTGGCCAGAGCGTTGGGGTTGTTTCCAACCGTAACTGGCGAGCCGGGGGCGGGAGTGAAGGTTCCATTGCCGTTTCCGAGCAGAAGGGTGAGAGTGTGATCGTCTTGGTTTGCGATCGCGAGATCGAGTTTGCTGTCACCGTTGAAATCAGCGGCAACGATTGCCCACGGATTGGGACCCGTCGGAAAAATCGAGTTCTGAGCAAGCCTGAAGGTTCCGTCTCCATTGCCGAGCAGGATCGCCACCGTGCTGCCGGGATTGCCGTATCCCCCTCCGGTGGCTGCGATGTCGAGTTTGCCGTCGCCGTTGAAATCGCCAACTGCCGGCATGTATGCGCCGGCTACATTGGCATTCGCCGAAACCTGTCCCTGATTGAATGCGCCATCTCCGCAGCCGAGCACGATGTCGACCGGCAAACCGCTTAGTGCGTTGGCTGTCGCAAGGTCGAGATTGCCATTTCCAAGGAAATCCCCGACTGCGAGCGTGTTGGGGTCGCCGCCGCCGCTGAAGACGAAGGAACTTGGAATCGTAAATGTCCCGTCCCCATTGCCCAACAGGATTGGCACGTTCTCCTCTCCGAAGTTCGCCAGAGCCAAGCCAAGCTTTCCGCTGTTGTTGAAATCTCCCACGGCGACGAAGACCATTTGGGCGTTCACCCCGGTATCCCAGGGCGGTCGGGGGATCATGATCGGCGATCCAGATGCCTGCGTGAACGTGCCATCGCCATTGGCGAGGTAGATATACGCCCCGTTGCCGTTTATCGCAACCGCTAAATCGGGTTTTCCCTGGCCCCTGAAATCGCCCACTGCGACGTAGTTCGTAACTGGAACGGGGATCGGAGATCCCTTCGCGCTCGAAAATGTCACATTGGCTTCCGGGGTCGACACCGGCAAGTAAACGACATTCGAGAGTCCACCGCCCGGTGACGGATTCACCACCGCTATGGAAGCAGTGGCGGCTGTCGCGATATCGGCTGCGGGGACCACCGCAGTTAGCTGCTGATTGCTCACGAACGTAGTTGCGAGCGCAGTGCCGTTGAAGTCGACAGTCGACGTCGGAACAAAGCCGGTTCCATTCACCGTCAGAGTAAATTGCGGCCCTCCGGGCGAAACAGCGCTTGGTACCAGTGGCTGGTTAAGAAATGGCACAGGGTCGCCAGCGATTTCGTTTGGCAGTACCTCAATGCTCAGAAAAGGGTAGAAGGTGGTTGCACCCGCAGCGTCGTTGAGTTGCACCCAGAAATACCAGGTTCCTCCTTCCGCCGGCGTGCCGCTGATCGTACCGGTGCTGGCGCCGAGGCTCAGTCCGTTCGGCAGTGCTCCGTAACTAATCGACCAAGCGATGGGCGGCGTCCCGCCAGCCTCGTCGACTGTCTGACTGTAAGCGGTTCCTGCCGAACCCCCGGGCAAGGAAAGCGTCGTGATGGATGGCGGAAGGTTGATCGCGATCTTGACCGACGCCGTCTTCGTATTGTCCGTGACCGACGTTGCGGTGATGATCGCGCTCTCTACGCCCGATCCATTCGAGGGCGCAGCGTAGGTGACTGACAAGCCGGACTGATTGGTCAGTGACCCCGGCCCGTTCAGACTCCACGAGACGCCACGCGCCGAAGAATCGTTGCTGACCGTGGCCGTAACGCTTAGCGATTCTCCCTGATCGGTTTGCGGCGCTGAAGCCGATATCCGGACTGAAATTGGCGGCGCGGAACTCGAACAGGAACATGCCCAGACAATGGCCAAGAATCCAGTGAGCGCGGAAGCCAGACGAAACTCGCCCGTCTTGGAGGCCCTCAACGAACAACTGTGACCGGATGGATCGAAAGACCTGATCCCTTCAAATTTGGAGGTGGCGGGCACTCTAGAATGGGGCCACATTACCAAAGTCGGAAAAACCGTGTCTGTGCAATTTTGCGCACTTTTAGGCAAGAGTTCCGGCATGTACACGCAGAATCCGAGGCCTCACTGCTTCGATTCGCGCCGCAAGCCCTGGTCGTACATCGCCCCGTAATCCAAATACTGCTCGACGGGATCCTTCCAATAATTGATCTCCACTTGCTCGACTTCGCCGTTCTTGCCGATGCTAGCCGTCAGGTGCGCGTTTATGCCTGCAAAGTAGGTTGGCAGGTTGAGTTTGCGATAACGCTCCAGCACTTGATCGCGCAGCGTCGGGTCGAAGTGAACTCCATATTTATCGACCAGCACCTTGATAGCGTCGTAGTCGCCTTCGGCTTTGATGCGCATCAACTCAGCGAGCAGCATGCCGACTCCTTGGCGCATCTTTTGATAATCGGCCACGCGAACGTAGGTCTTGCCATCGCGGGTGAATTGCTCGATCGAGCCGGGAACTTTGTCGGCGATGTAGTGCGCGATCAATTGGCGATCGCGCTCGTGGTCTTCTTCGATTGTGTCGCCCTTCGGAATGCGGCGCAGTTGCACCAGGGCGACCGAGGCGGCGCTGTCGTACATCGCCTTGGCTACTTCGTCCTGGTTCGAGACCAGCCCGAGTTCCTTGAGCTTCGGATCCCCTATGTTCCAGAGGGCCATGAGATCGGCGCGAGCTTCTTCGAGGGTGGAAAAATATTCTTTGAGGAAGGGTTGCGCTCCTCCGCTGACGCGCTCGCTCAGCTTGCCGGAGCCGTGCCCGATGACTTCATGCAGGGCGACCATGAGACTGTGCGCCTCCATGCCGTATTTTGTGTCGCGTTCGAGTTCGGCGGGACCGCCGTCGAACTCGGCATTGAACGTCTTGCCGGTTGCCGCGGCGAGAGCGCGATCGCTGCTGGTGAAAAGAAAATTCTTCGATCCGTATTTTTCGTGAATCTCGTTTTCGTTGGGCAGATTGTCGCCGATGGTGGTCACGCTGAAATCGCCGGTTTCGGTGAGGGTTTCGACGGCTTTCACCACGGGAAGCTTGAATGTGGTGAGCTTGTACTTCGCCTCCCACGGAGCTTTCGACTCGAAGTAAGCGGCATTTTCCGCCAGTTTCTTCATTGCGATCGTCAGCGGCTTATCGGTGATGGTGACAAAACTCTGCGAGCTACCCTTTTCACCGCGCGCATCGCGATAGACCTCGATGAAGCCATTGTCGAAGTCGACGGTGGCATCGTTCTGCACCCAGGCGGTGCCGAAGGCGGCCCATTCGGCGTATTCGCCGGTCTGGTAGAAGCGTATGAGATGGCTGATCGCTTCGGCCTGCGCGGGTTCGGCATAGCTGCGGGCTTTCTCGAAGCAGGCAACGGCTTTTGCCAGGAAGGTGGCATAAAGCCCCGGAGGAATTTTGCCATCGGGAGTGCCCGCGCGATAAACCAGTTCGGTCAACTTGCCATCGGCATTTTTCTGCACGCGCGAATTTAGCGAATATTTTTCTTGAAATCCTTTCAGGTCGTCGAGACTCAAGCTTTCGTTATCGGGGCCCTCATAAAAAGTGTTGGAGCTCGATTGGATCGTATCTTTTCCGCCGGAGGGACTTTTGGCGGTGGTCATCGGCTCAAAAGTGAGATCGAAAAGCGGGCGCCGCAAGGCATCGAGTTCGCGCGCGAGATCAAGCGCGGTCGCGAGCAGCGGAAGATCGGCATAGGGCGTGTGGAAGGCTCCGTGGTGCTGTGCGGAAAGAGCGGCTCCTTTCAGCTGCATGAAAGTAAAGCCGGGCAGAAATTTCTGCGAAGTCAGTTCGTTGTGATTGCCGCGGTTGGCCCAGAAGAGTTTCGCAAATTCAGAGATCTTGGGCAGCACTCGCGGATCAATTCCCTGGGGATGCGCCAGTATTTCCTCGAAAAGGCGTTTCTCCTGGAGCCCGTAGGCGGAGAGCTGATCGTAAATAATGGGGTCGATGGCGACGGAGGCCTGAACCAGCCAGTAGGCCAAAGCCTGCTGGCGGGGCGTGAGCGCCTGAAAGCTGGGCGCGTGCAGTTGAATGAAGGCCGTGTCGCCAACGCGCTCGACGATCACGCCGCTGGCTTTGTCCTGCTGGCTCAGCGCCGACGGTGCGATGGCAAACATGGCGAGCAGGAGAAGAACTGCGGTATTCATCGGTTTCAGGGTCGCCTCCGGACGATTTGCTGTGAATCGGCCAAACTTTGCAGCCTACCACAATGGGGCTGAGCCATTCCGGGAAACGGCGGAGAATATGCGCGGCGAGCCCGCCCCTTGCACATGCTAGAATCATTACTGTGACTCCCGGAAACGATGCTTCCTGACATTGAAAAATTGCTGGAGCTGCAGACTGCGGACAAAGAAATCCGCAAGCTCCAGGATGAAGTTGCGGCGCTGCCCAAGCGCATGGCGGTGATCGAGCGAAAGCTGGCTGGAACCAAAGCGCATCTGGAAAAGGTGCGGACCGCAGCGAAAAGCGACGAAGCCAACCGCAAGAAATTCGAAGCCAATATCAAAGACCTGCAAGGCAAAATTTCCAAGTATCGCGACCAATCCCTCGACGTAAAAACCAACGATCAATATAAAGCGCTGCTGCACGAGATTCAGTTTGCCGAGCAGGAGATTCGCCTGAACGAGGACCGCATCCTCGAGGTGATGGTGAACGTCGACGCGCGCGACAAAGAAGTGAAAGCAGCCGAGGCCGAACTCCAGGCGGAAACAGCCGAGATTGAAAAGGAAAAACAAGAAGCGCTTAAAGTTACCGCCGAGGACCAGAAGAAACTCGCCGAGTGGAACGCGAAACGCAACGGTCTGCGGCAGGGCATTTCCGAAGATGTTCTTCGCCAGTATGAGCGCGTGGCCAAGTTTCGCGGCAGCGGCCTGGCCGAAGTCCGCGATCAGAAATGTATGGGCTGCCAGGTGATGCTGCGTCCACAAACCTACAACGATGTGCGGAATGGCGAGAGAGTCATGGTTTGCGAATCGTGTCAGAGGGTTAATTACTACAATCCTGCGAACGAAGTGAAGCCAGAGCAGGAAGTGGTGACCGTGACCGGCAGAAAGCGTGCGCGCCCCAAGGCGGATGCTCCGCAGGCTTGGTTCTATCGTCCGGATTACGGCGAAGAGGGCGAAGTGCTGATTGCGTTTACCAATAGCGGCGGCAATGCAACGCGTCGCATCTACGAAATGCACACCGGACGCCAGTTCGGCGATGTGTTGGTGCGCGAAGGCACTTACCGCCAGGCGTTTCCGGAGGACCTGACCGACAGCGCGCTTCGACTCAATGGCCATTGGGATGAAAAAGAAATGGACGAGTGGGGTTCGGAAATTCCGTCAAACGTTCTCGACCTACTGCAGAAAGATCTACTGGCCATCCGGCGCGAGCATAAAGTAACCCGCAAAGACCATGCCGCCTCTCCGGCGGAACAGACGGCGGCGAGCTAATTTTCACGATCCCATCTATTTGTCTTTCATAATTCCTCACACATCCAAGCTGAGACAGATCCCAGCGAGATTGCGCAGGGTACTTTTGTAAGCGGAACCGTGGTTTCGTTGATGCCGTGGTCGCGCCCTTGCCGTTACCCTTAGTTAGAGTACGACGACATCGATGGATCGCACCGAGCAGCAGCCCAGCCCTACGGCTGGATCCGACATTTTTCACGCCCCGCAAAAGCGCAGATGGGTTCTCTGCCTGCTGCTGGCGCTAACCACGCTCGCCCTCTATCACCCGGTCACGCGCGCGCCTTTTCTGAATTACGACGACCCGGTTTACGTCACCAACAATCCGCAGGTTCGCGACGGGCTCAGCTGGAAGACAATTGTGTGGACGTTTCGCACTCCGAAAGACTTGGACTGGCATCCCATCACCTGGCTGTCCTATGCCGCCGACAATCAGATGTTCGGTCAGAATCCGGAGGGCTACCACACCACCAACCTTCTTCTGCATACCGCCAACACGCTGCTCCTGTTTCTGATTCTCGAGAGTGCTACGGGCATGGCTTGGCGCAGTCTGGCGGTGGCTGCGCTCTTCGCCCTGCACCCGCTCAATGTGGAGTCTGTGGCGTGGATCGCGGAACGCAAGAATGTTCTCAGCATGTTTTTCTTTCTCGCCGCGCTGGCCGCCTATGGGTGGTATGCGCGCCGCCCGGGCATCGGACGATACCTCGCCGTCACGCTGGCCTATGTTTTGGCGCTGATGAGCAAGGCGCAGGTGATTACGTTTCCGTTCGCGGTTCTGCTGCTGGACTATTGGCCATTGCGTCGGCTCGATTTCTCTCGCGCGCCGGATGACGAAGAAGCGAATCCGCCGCTCGCACCCGCCCGCGCCTCTCTCGGGAAACTGGTTGCGGAGAAATTGCCATGGCTTGTGTTGTCGGTCGTGAGCGCGGTCATCGCCAGAACGACAGGGGGGCAGGCGTTCAGCTATACGGTTGCGTCGGATGCGGCGGCGATGAAGTTTCCGCTGTGGATTCGTCTGGCAACGGCGGCTATCGGCTGCGGAAAATATCTAGAAAAGGCCTTCTGGCCGCAGAATTTGGCGCTCGTTTATCCGCATCCCGGGTATGCCACCAGCATTCGCGCCGCGGTGATCTCGGCAATCGCCGTTCTCGGCATCACGGCGCTCGTCGTGTCCTTCCGGCAGCGGCGTTCTCTTTTTGTTGGATGGTTCTGGTTTCTGGGAACGCTGGCGCCGATGAGCGGAATCGTCACCATCGGCCCCCACTCCATGGCCGACCGCTATGCCTACATTCCTCTAATCGGAATTTTCGTAATTCTCGCGTGGGGTGCGGCCGATTTGATCAGACGCTGGAATATCCCCGTGGGCGTGACCGTGACCGCCGCGGCCCTCATCTTTCTATCGCTCGGAACCGCCCTCCATCGGCAGGTAAGTTTTTGGGGCGACAATGTCACGCTCTGGACGCACACGCTCGACTCTACCGAGAAAAATTTCAACGCCGAAGAAGATCTCGCGCTCGCTCTCATTGACCGCGGTCGAGTGGAGGAAGCGCTGCCGCATCTGCAACGAGCGCGCGCCCTACTGCCGAGCGATCCACTGGCCACGGCCAATCTCGCAACCTACGATCAAATGCATGGCAATTATCAGGACGCGCTCGAAGGCTATGCTGAGGTAGTTCGTCTCCCGAACTCAGCGCCCTCGTTGCGGGCCACAGCCTATGCGAATAGCGGTTACGCGCACCTGTCGCTGCAACGGTACGACAATGCCCGGCAAGATTTTGCAAACGCGCTGAATATGCAACCGAATAACTCGGCCGCCTATCGCGGCTTGGGATTGCTGGCGCAGCGCGCGGGCAACCTCGCCGAGGCCGCGAAGCATTATCGGCGGTCGGTCGAGCTGCAGCCTTCTTCGGTCGGCTATCTGCTGCTCGCGCAGGCCCTCGAACTCGGCCACCAGGATGAGGCTGCGCAAGCCGCCGTGTCTCAAGCCGCCAGCATGACGCAGGACTTCAACGACGATCTGGCCGTCATGAAGCAGTTACTGGCGAACTGACCTCTGATAAATCTAGACAGCTACTCTTCGTAGAGCTTGCCGTCGAGGTATGTGGTCCCCTGCTTCACTTCCTCAATCCGCCGGGTCAGCCACCCGGCTCTCGTATAGACCCAGGTCTCGCGATGCTTCACGTTTGTGATCAATTCGTGTGGACTGCCATCTTTGCGATCCGGCACGGTTCGCACAAAATGCTGGTCTGTATCTACGATGGCTTCCGTTCCTTTCAGTTCAATACATTCGATCCTGACCGCGGTCTGATCTGCTTCCGGTCTAGGACGGTTCCGTCGACGAGCCGAAGGGTGAGGTCTGACGCAAAGTAATGCATTCGGGCTGGCAAGTCGTTGGCTTCGGCGGCTTCGATCGACTCGTCGATTCTCGACTGGATCTCATCGCGCACAAAGCGTTCCTGGTCCGTCAAGGCAGAAGTACGAGAGCAGGTGCCCAGGGCGAATCCAGCTGAGGCGCAAAATAGAACGACGATGCTGGCAGCTAGCAGCTTCTTCATTGGTTTTCCTCTCCTCTAATGAACGCGACTCACAGTCCGAGCCGACGTAGCGAGAGGTACGCGCGCGCTTGGTGAAAAGTTCGCTCGACCTTCTGACTGAGCTACGCGTTCCGCACCCTACTTCGTGCCATATGGATTCGGATAGCGCAGCGCCTTGTCCAGATTTCTACCGCGAACGATTCCGGCCGAATGATAAAACAGTCCAAAGGAGTCGATCGTCGACATATCGGGGAAGATGCAAGCCTCAAGCACGGTGTCGACGGGATCGGACATTTTTACCCATCCGCCGCCCGCGGCGTTGACTCCGCCAAACAGGTCGCTGCCGCCCAGTTGCGAGCAATAACAGGAGGCCGGATTGCCATTGCAAGCGCCGTTGTATGGAACCTCGGCATAATAGGCAAGCGCTGCCAGCGTGGGCTGTGCGCTGTAGAGCGTCGAGAGCAGCACGAAAATCCGCGATCCATCTTTCTTCGACGTGAACTTGCAAAACTGGCGGGATCCGTCGAGACGAAGCCAGTCCTGCGGGTCTCCGTTCGTGTTGTAGTAAGGCTCGCGAACGTCGACCTCGCCTCTCCATTTCACGCAATGGATCTCGGCCTTGGACAGATCGGCGTCCTCGGACGCAACGGCGCTGCTTACGCCTCCGGCCTGAACCGGAGTGGTCGCGGGAAGAAAAGCAGTAACTGCAAAAGCGATGCCGGTCAAAATCACGAGTGCGACGAGCGGACGTTTCACGAAAGGCCTCCGGGAACCACGGGCAACTTCGACTCGCTCGCAATTTTAAGGGCGAGCCGTCGCGTCCCGAAGGTTAACACACAAGCCGCGGATTCCGGGCTATTCGATGGGTCGCTCCTCGCGGTCTTCGTGTTTCTAAGGTGGTCGAGGAAAAGCTTAATCCATGGAGGGCATGTTAAAGGATCACGAAGGAACCAAGCTTATCGGCCGGATTTTGCGGTAAGATGGCTCGCACGAGGTGCGTCATGGCTCCCAACAACTTCAGCCCTTTGTCCACATCGCGCCGTTCATTTCTCGGTGTCTCCGCCGCGGCTTCGGCTGCTCTGGCCTTGCGTATTGTCACCGAACCGATGCTCGCCTACGCTGCGCGCCAGAGCATGCCCGAGAATGCGGTCAAGATCGACTCCAACGAAAATCCGCTCGGCCCATGTGCGTCGGCGCGCCAGGCGCTGACCGCGATTCTGCCGCAGGGCGGACGCTATTGTTTCGGACTCACCGACGATCTGCTCGACACACTCGCGGCGACCGAAGGACTCAAGCACGATCAGATTCGAGTCTACCCCGGATCGAGCGACCCGCTGCATCACACCGTTGCCGTTTTTACCTCACCGCAGCGCAGCTATGTCACTGCCGATCCCGGATATGAAGCCGGAATGATGGCCTCGAATGTCATCGGCACGAAGGTGGTGAAAGTTCCGCTGACGAAAAACTACGCCCACGATGTGCGGGCGATGCTGGCCGCCGCTCCCGATGCTGGCGTCTTTTATATCGCTTCGCCCAACAATCCGACGGGCACGCTGACCAGCCATTCCGACATCGAATACCTGCTCGAGAACAAGCCCCAGGATTCGATCGTGCTGGTCGACGAAGCCTATATTCATTTCTGCGATGCGCCATCGACGATGGATCTTGTGAAGGCGGGCAAAGACGTAATCGTCCTTCGCACCTTTTCGAAAATCTACGGCCTGGCTGGCCTGCGCTGCGGCGCTGCCTTCGGACGACCAGACCTGCTGGAAAAAATCGAGAATTACGGCGGCGGAAACCCCATGCCGATCACCGCACTCGTGGCTGCGGCCGCCAGCCTCAAAGACGCGCACCTCGTCTCCGAGCGCAAGCGCGTCAACTCGGCCGTCCGCGCGCAAGTATTTGCCTGGCTCGACCGCAATGGATATTCCTACATTCCGTCGGAAGCAAACTTCTTCATGCTCGATACCAAACGGCCCGCAAAACCAGCAATCGACGCGATGGCCAAGCAAAATGTATTCATCGGGCGAATCTGGCCGTCCATGCCAACCTACACGCGCGTCACCATAGGCACCGCGTCGGAGATGGAGCAGTTCCAGGCTGCGTGGCACAAGGTGATGACGGGCGCAGTGACAGCCAGCGTAGGAGCAAAGCCGAGCGCGGGGGAATTGGGCCGCGGCCGACGGGATCTGGACGGCCTCGTCGTCCGAGCGTAGGCGCTAAATATTCGGAGCAGCGAAATTCACG
>Ga0070766_10001649_pt1 | contig 10958 bp, 8 predicted proteins | sample HubBroMetageWFT6_FD_69782 | JGI IMG/M metagenome (GOLD analysis project Ga0070766, IMG submission 69782) | Warmed and freeze-thawed soil microbial communities from the Hubbard Brook experimental Forest, New Hampshire - Hubbard Brook CCASE Soil... | ecosystem: Environmental > Terrestrial > Soil >... | reverse complement strand
TTCAGATGCCCTCAATTGAAAGAAATGAAAACGAAAAGAAACAGTTCTGCCATGGTAACGGGGCGCGAGCGAAATGGGAAGCGCATGGTCCGCATACGCCTGCCGTTTGCGTTATTTCTTCACGAGAGTTTGGCGGGCTGCCTGGAGCTCTTTGCGTTTCGCGGCGTCTACTTTGGGATAGGCGAGGCGGAGTTCTTCCAGTGTTTCGACGATCGCCGCCGAGACTGCCAGATGGGTGAACCATTTATTATCCGCTGGTATGACGTACCAGGGGGCGTGCCGGGTAGCAGTATTGCAGATCATTTCCTCGTAGGCTTTCTGATAATCGTCCCAATATTTGCGCTCGTGAATGTCTGCGGCGGAGAACTTCCAATTCTTCTCCGGCTCGTCGAGTCGCGCCAGGAAGCGGCGCTTCTGTTCTTTTTTCGATAGATGGAGGAAGAACTTTCGGATCACCGTGCCGTTGCGCGCCATGTGGCGTTCAAAGCCGCGGATGTCTTCGAAGCGTTCTTCCCAGATGTTCTTCGTCACTAGCGTTGGTGGAAGCATTTCGTCCGCGAGCGCCTTGGGATGCACTCGCACGACCAGCACTTCTTCGTAATAAGAGCGGTTGAAGATGCCGATGTGGCCGCGCTCGGGCAGATGTTGCGTGGTGCGCCACAGGAAATCGTGCTGCAGTTCGGTCTCGGATGGGACCTTGAAAGAGTGAACCTGGCAGCCTTCGGGGTTCACTCCAGACATGACGTGCTTGATGGTGCCATCTTTACCGGCTGCATCCATGGCCTGGAAGATCAGGAGGACGGCCCAACGATCCTGGGCGTAAAGTCTGGACTGCAAGTCCTCGAGACGCGCGGTGTCTTGCTGCAATTGTTCCTCGGCTTGATCAGTCGAATGCAAATGGCAGGTGTCTGCGGGATCGAAGTCTTTCAGGCGGAAATTCTTGCCGTCGTCGATGCGGTAGAACCTGGCTAGTTTGGCGGTTTTCATCGGAGGTCGCTGGCAAGGCTTCGTTCGTTAGTCTACGAAGGTTCGGGCTGTTCGGCAACGTCGATTCGCTGGGGAGACGGTCAGTGAGTGTAAAAGCGGTGTTACGTCAACTGACGACCGCAACGCTAGATCTGTTCGGGCCTTCGCTTCTATTTTGTGCGCGGTAGCAGCTCGGCCCAGTCTGCAATGACTTGAGCGACACGGTCTTCGTGCCCCGCATACATGTGATCTGCGCCTTCTATCAACGCTGTTGTTACGCTGCCGGGCCCGCTCCGCTGACGTTTCAGCGCGTCCTTGAGCCACGCTAAATCCTTTTCGTCGCCAACGTCGTCATTGGTCCCGAAGAAGGCGAGAAGAGGGCAATGGACGCGAGTAACCCCTGGGTTCGCTGTCTGCGCGCCGAAGAAGTCCTTTAACTCAGGAGGGCTATCGACGAGATCTACCAATGTTGCAGCGCTGACGAATGATGGGGAGGAGCGTTTCGGGATTATTACAAGATCGTCGGGTTGCCCATCAGCCATCATTTTTCTCGCTTGCGCAATCTGTTCTGGATCGGGCGTCCCGGCGTCGGCTTCGATCGGGCCGGAGGCGACAACCAGCCCAGCGACCCGGGAATCCTGGGTTTGCCATTGATACCTGCGAACGGCGCCCCAGCCGTCGCTATGGCCGACCAGAATAACCTTGCTGAATCCGAGTCGCTGAGCAAAGTCGATCCATGCTGCTAAATCCCGCGTCTGTTGACTGGGCACTCCCCAATAGCCGCCGCCGCGGATTCTTTTTTCGCCGCGCCACGCCTCTACATTTCCGATGTCATGCATTCGGGTGTTGGCTGTGATCGTGGTGTAGCCCCGTTGTGCCAGGGCTCGGGCAATTTCAACATAGGTTGGAAAATAGAAATTGACTCCCCACCCGTGAATCCAGATGACAGCGATCGGTTTCGCTGTGCCTTTTGGTGGGACGAAAAGAGCGCCTGAATCTGCAATATCGTCCTTGGTTTGAACGTGGACGACTTGCTCAGTGATCTCTCCCGGACCTTGCTTGCCGGATTGAGCCGCCGAGCTCTGTCCATGAAAAGCGACGAAAGCCGCGGCTGCCAGGGTGACGATTCGCCCGATGGATGGCTTGATTTGGTTTGACATAGGATTCCCTGCTCTCCACTTCCGAGTTAATAGTGGCTACGCAGAGAACGTGATGATAGTTCCTAGAGATTGGGTGAGGCGCAACGGTTGTAATCAGCCGATTGCGCAGACACTACCCGGTCTACCGGGGCGACTCGGTGGCGCTCGACCTACTCGAAAAGTCCAAAGACGAGATATGTGTCTTGAGGGTGTTGGCCGATCCCTGGAGGGCCTTCTTTTCCCCTTCGTTCAAGGGAAGATGGAGCACGCGGGTGATGCCGTCTCGATTGATAATCGCTAGCAGAGACAATGACAGTTCTCCAAGATTCATGTTCAGTGAGTGTAATCGAGACTCGACCCGGAAAAGCTGAGACTCACTACCGGCTCTCGTTCCACACATACAAGAAGTTGGCGTCACTGGCGGTGGCAACATTGCGGCCACCTTTATGAATGGCGCGATTCAGCGCGGACCGCACATTTTCCTTGCTTTCCTCTAATTCCGCCAAGGGCACTTTGAGCGCGACTCCGGCCGGCAGTTGATCGAGATCGGAGAGAATCTCGGTGACGATCTGCTTGTGCTTTCCGTTGCGACCTTGGGGCACATCTGCCTGCGACATTGTCCTGAAGTTCATTGGAACTTTCTGGGCCATGGGAGGATCTCCTGTTTTGGAATACATCGTTAAACTAACGTGACGTAATCGTAATATAACGACATGACGTCGTCAAGCAAAAAATCGACCCGTTAAGCATTGACCCGCCAACGTGATGGCGGCGTCTCCCTGCCCACAAGTCACCATGATTGGCGTGCTGAACACGCTACAGCGCATGCAAAGATTTCTCAAAAGATATAACCCGTACTGCTTCTGGACTGCTAGGGTTGAGGACAATGAGAAGGGGTAATTAAATGCGAGCGTCGAAAACACATTTCGAGCAGATTCCGGTCGAGACAGTCAAGAAGATTGCTAAAGAATTCCGCGAGATCAGTGCAGTTCAGGCACTAGATCAGATGACGCCCCCTAAGGAGCGCTGGCGGCAGGTGGCGGAGCGGGTGCAACAGGAACAGGATCCAAGGAGATTGACCGAACTGGTCGAGCAACTCCTCGAAGAGTTCGATGAAACAGACCTCCGCAAAGGTTCCGGTTCGGTCGGGACGAGAACGTTTCTAGCGTAGTCTGGACGCAGTTGTCATCCAGTCTCGACTGCGCCTGTGGATTTCGGTCTGCGGTCGGGGTAGCTGGCAAAACCTATTTTCCGCGCGTGCTCGACATGCTTGCGCAGGGCGGACCTCAACTCCTCCATGATCCTGTGAAGTTCCGGCTCGTCGGTAACTATGAGCGCCTTGTTCACTAGCTTCTTGATTTGGTCTTCAGTTGACACTCGGCTTGACACTCGGTTCGACACTCGCCGCACCTGTAGAACACCTGTAGACGAGCTGATTTTAGCTTTGTCACAAATGCATGCGCGATAGGGTGCAGGCTGTAGGCTTCCCGGAAGATACTGTAGACGTCTTTCCTTGAAGGTCGAGCGAACTCTTACCTAGCTATTAACTCTCGCCTACTGTTGCAAACAAGAGGTTTACACTCAGAACCCGCGATTCGCGGAAGCGTCGTACGGACTCAGGCTTCGACTGGCTTCTGTTGCTATTTATCCCCGGGCTCTCTAGCCAGAGGCTCTTTATCCACAGGCATTTTCGCTTCCTGCCAGGCGTCGAATCCTCCCACCAGGTTGAAGACGTTCCGAAAGCCGGCGCGCTGCAGCAAACTGCAGGCGATCATGCTGCGATAGCCGCCTTTGCAGTGCACAGCGACGGGGAGGTGGCGATCAATCTCCGGGGGCGCGACTTTGAAGTTATCGAGCGGCCACCAGGTGGCGCCCGCGATGTGGCCGGCTTCCCATTCGGGCTCGCGGCGGACGTCGAGCACCTGCAGGGCGGAGGCTGGCAACTGGTCATTAAGGGATTCGATCGTAATTTGCGAGAGCGTGGCCAATTCGAGTCCAGCTTTGCTCCATGCTTGAATGCCTCCCTTGAGGTAGCCTCGCGCATCTTCGAGACCAATGCGCGCCAATCGCATTCGTGCTTCTGAGACTGCCTCCTGCGATTCTGCGATTAATACAGGATGCGCGGCCAAACCCAGCACGGCTCCCGCCCAGGAAGCAAACTGCCCCGACAAAGCAATGTTTATGGACCCGGGCACGTGTGCAGCAGCGAACTGCTCGCCGGGACGAACATCCAAGGCGATTCCGCCTTCTGCGAGCAGCGTTTTAAGCTCGGCGGGCTCGATTGGAGATAACGCTGGCAAGTCGGAGAGAGCCGAAGCTCCGGTGCGATTGATTTCCGCGTCCTGCTGAAAGTATTCCGGCCGAGCCGGCAGATTGCTGGTTAATTGCCTAACAAACTCTTCCCTTCTCTTGATCTGCAACGCGTAATTCGTCAGCCGCTCGGTGCCGATGGTGGAAACGCGCTCGGCCCGCATGTTGCGTCCGCAGAGCGAACCGGCCCCGTGCGCCGGGTAGACGAGGACATCGTCGGATAGCTTGAGGATCTTGCCGTGCAGGCTGTCATAAAGCATTCCCGCGAGCTGAGCGGCAGTAAAACGTTTGGAAAGATCGGGACGGCCCACGTCTCCCAGGAAAAGCGTGTCGCCGGTCAGAACTGCCCAGGGCGCTGGAGACTTCTCTTCGTCGGCGATCGCCAGGCAAACACTCTCAGGCGTGTGCCCTGGCGTTTCGAGTGCCGTGATACGCATTTGTCCAACTTGTAGCTGGAAGCCGTCTTTTACCGCTACGTGAGGGAAGGTTGCTTCGGCTTGCGCTCCGATATAAATGCGGGCGCCGGTTCTTGACGCCAGCTCTCGGTGTCCGGAAACGAAGTCGGCATGCAGGTGAGTTTCGAAGATGTGGCAAATGGAGAGCTGATTTGCCTCTGCGGCTGTCAGGTAAATCTCCACGTCGCGCTGCGGGTCGACGACAACGGCCTCGCCCTCCGACGCGAGCATGTAGGAAGCGTGCGCTAGACAGCCCAGATAAAACTGCTCGAAGTACATTCGCTCTCCCCCGCCGCAGATTGCTGAAGCAATTCTATCCCTCAAGCTGGAACGATTGAACGTGAGCGTCGGAATTTCATTGTGGATTCTCTCGAAACGGCGCCCTTCGCCGAGAGCGGGCGGGTTAGGACCTTCATCGGCTTGACGATGACTGGGCGGTGCAGAACTGTTTCGAGCAGGTGGCGCTCGGCGGCAATGGTTTGGGCGGAAGCGCTGAGGGAAGAATAGCCTTCGGCGGCGATGATCACGGCTTCGTTGCCGTTAGCTCGGATCGGAGCGCCTTCGATTTGAATCCGGCGGATGTGGCCGTCGTGGGCGGCGTCTAAGGCATTGGCCAAGCGCAGGATGGCGGCTAGCTGGATGGTCGCTTTCTGTTCGTCGGGGAGCAGATCACGCAAGTCTTCGTGCTTCCTGGTGGGTAGGGGTCCGCGGTGAAAGCGGGCGACGAGGGCGGCGCGCTGCATGTCTGCGGCCTTCCAACCTAACGGATTGCCGTGGGCGCGAATCATGTCGAAGGAAGTTTTGTGATGTCCCTTGCCGCCTTTTGACTTGCCGACGTCGTGCAGGAGAGCGGCGGCCAGAAGACTTGAGCGGGCGGAGATGGGGTCGGCGGACGGTTGCCATCCAGAGGCTAGGAGGCCGTCGTAGAGCTCGAGAGCGAGGCTGGCGACGCGCTCGGAATGGGCAAAGTCAGTATCGAGACCATGGGCCCAGAGCTTCATGCGGCGAGTGGCTAGCGCTTGAATCTGTTTGCCTTGGGGCAGCGCGGCACGCCAGTCCTGCCACAGCGAAGCGGGACCTATCATCTTTCTCCGATAAGCCTCAATGCGTTTGGCTCGCTCGGAGAGAATTCGTTCGTGCCAACGCTGGCGGGAATCCTGATCGGGGAAAACATGGCAGGAGGTCGCCGTGGCCCAGAGCACGTCGAGATCGTGGACTTCGCCGAGCACGTCCTGCATTCCTTTGAGGTCGTTGCTCCAGGCTTTGTGCTCCGCGGGCAGGAAGTTCTCGACGATGTAGCGAAAGCGCTTGATGCCGATGCGGAGGCTGTGAAATGCCGCCTGGGAGCGGTTGCGGAGGGCGCGGTTGTGGAGGGCGCGGGCTTCGGTCCAGCGCTCGAGAGCCAGATGCTTGAACAGGGCGCTGCCCAAGCGGACGCGGGCGGCACGGGCCGGCAGGGAACGCGTCCACTGACGCCATTGTTTGCGGTCGAATTCTTCCAGAGCGGCGTGGGCTTCGAGCTTTTGTTCTTGTTCGCGGGCGGCCAGGATTTTGAGTAAGGCTTGGGCTGCGGGATCGCTGCCCGTTTGCCATTCTGCGCCTGGAATCGACTCCAAATTCTGTTCAGATGTGAGCTTAGCGGGCGAGAGCGCCCGCTCTACACGGGATTGAACTGGCTCTAGCTTTTCGGTCCATTCCATCATGATCTGGATGTCGCGCAGGGCTCCGAGGCGTTGAAACAGGCGCTTGCCGGCTTTCCTCATGGCCTTCCAGTTGGGGTCGGGATCGAGTACGTATAATCCGTCAGCCAAAGAACGGCAGCGGCGCAAGGAGACGCGCAGGTCGTGAACGGGATCTGCAGCGAAATCTGCGGCGGCGTGGTCGCACTCTTCTAACACGCGCAGCATCCAGTAGCGCAGGCCGGTGGTTTTCTCGGCGCGCGCGGTGTGAGAAGTTGAGGAAAGCACTAAGGTTCCGGGAAGCAATGGGTGCGGATTTTGAGCTCCTGCCAATTCTGACCGTTACCTCCGTAACGTGCAACCCCTTACCTGTTGGATTAGCCTTTTATTGCCTACTAGTTGCCTAAAGCCAGAACTGCGGGTTGAGGGGTGTTTTATTAGCGACGCAACCACATTCCATGCAAACCGTGCGGCATCCGCGCGCGCTTTTGTTCACAGCCTGAACATCCTGATTAAGTATGCGCGTATGTACGGCCCGGACCACAAGCGCACGGAAGCCCAGTTCGAAACCGCGTGGAATGAATTGCAACACGGTCTTCCAGCAGCGGGAGAAGGTGGCTTTCTGTTGGGAGTTTCCGACGGCAAGCTGCTGCTGGATGGAGTTCCGCTGGAAGCGGGACAAACCGAGCGTAGCTTTGGGCAGCTTTTGAGCACGGCCGGTCTGGCCAGCCTGCACTTTTCCAAAGACGTAACCATCGAAGACTTCGCCCGGCTGGTGCGGGCCTTTACCCTGGCGGGCTCCAAAGCTCAGGATGTGGCCAAGCAAATCAAAGAAGCTCTCAGCAGTGCAGGCAAGCAGAGCACGATCAAAATCAATGAAGTGAAGTTTGTTGCGGCCGACCCGCTGACCGGCGATATCAGCGTGGCGGCGCAGATCGCGGCCCAGACTCTGGGTCCAGAATTCAAGCAATGGTTGAACGATCCGCAGAAGCTGCTGCAATTGATTGCGGCGGCGGAGGGCGCCAATTCAGGAGGTACGGGTCATCCCGGTGGAGTTGTGGTTCCGTTTGGAAGCGTTCCGAACGCTCCTGCCGGTGCTGGCAAAGTGCAGGGAGCAGGGGCTGGAACGGGCACAGCGCCCGCTTGGCAGGGCGGAGTAGTTCCGCTGCAGGAAGCGGAAGTGATTCAGGCGATCCGTTTGCTGACACGATTCGGCGAGGTGCAAGGCGATCCGACCGCGAATCCGGAAATTCTGCACAAAGAGCTGACAGAAGTCGATCCCAACACACGGTTGAATCTGCAACAGTTGCTGGGAACGCTGGCGGCTAAGGCAACTACTGCGCAGGAAGAAGATACGCCGCTGCTGATGAAGGCTGCCGAGCACATGGCGATCCGTTTCGCGCTCGAGCGATATTCCAAAGGCGAAGTCAAAGTCAACGCCGTGCATCAGATGATGGAGCACATGAGCCGGCAGATGGACTCGCTGCGCCAGATTCTGAAGCTGCAAGAAGAAAAGATGAACAAGGCGGGCATCCTGGTGGAGTCGCACGCCGACATTTTGGACCGGATGTTCTGGGCAGAAGTGCCGGAGTCTGGGAAGAAGACGGTGCTGCTCTCGAATGAAGCCCCGTGCGTGCCACCGCGGAACCTGCGCCAGTTCGTGGAAGTGCTGCTCGATCGCGACGACAAGCAGACAGCAGCCGAGATTCTGAATAACTATTCCAGTTGCCTTACAAGCAAGGAGCAGGATCCGCGGCGCAAGACGGCGATTGGATTGAGCCAGCTGGCCGACCTTTATGCCCGGCTGGGTGGTGAGGCCATGGGCAAAGCCATCCACAAGGTTAGCGAGCAGCTCTGCGTGGAGAAAGATCCTGAACTGCAAAGCCTGTTGAGCGCGGCGTTTGTGCGCCTGAGCCAGGAGGCTAGCGAAGCCAAGAATTACCAGGCGGTAAACGAAGTGTGCACCGGCATCGAGATGCTGCTGCAGCAGCGTCCGGTGATGGTGAATGACTTGCGCCCGCGGGTGGGCGTGGAAAACCGGATTCCCGAGTTCATTGAGGAAGCATTGCACTACGAGCCGGTGCCCCCGGACTTGCTGCTGGTGTTGCGGCGGACGTGCCAGTCGGGCGCGGAACATCTGGCTGACCGGTTCTTCCGCTGCATGCGCCGGGATGAGTGCGACCGTATGGTCGAGCTGGTCAAGGAGATGGGAAGTCCGGCGCTGACGCAATTGCGGGAGATTCTGCGCACCGGACAGCCGCGACAAGCTTCGGCGGTGGTGGGACTGTTGAGCCGTCTGGATGTGGGGACATTGCTTGAGTTGTTGCCGATCCGATTGCCGGAGTGGAACCGTTTCTACCACGATATTGTGGTTCGACAGATTGCGTACGGTGCCGCTCCGGACCGGGGGCGAACCCTGCTGGAACTGGCGGAGGTTCTGGATTCGGTGGTTCTGCCAGAAACTATCGATGAAATCGGAATGAGCGGCGATCTCACGGCGGCGCCACCTCTGCTGGCGATGGCGAAGCCAGGCGAGGCGGCTTCGCGTTCCCCGTTTGTGCAACTGAAGGCTATCGAGTCGCTGGGGAGGTTGCGGGATCCGGAGTCGGTGTCACTGCTTCGCGAGATTGTGGAGACGAAGAAAACTTTTGGATGGGTTCATCACCGCGAGCTGCGGATTGCGGCGGCGCAGTCGCTCTCGAAAACCGATCCGCGCTACAGCGCGCAAATTCTTTCTGATAGCGGAATCGAGGCGGCGGAACTGGCAATCGCGCCTCTGGATACGGCTCCGGCATGCCCTTGGGTGCGGCAGCGGCGTTACGAACGCATGGTGCTGGCTCGCACCGTTAGCGCCACGATCGGGAGTTCGTGGGGAAAGTCAAAGATTCTGATCCGCGAGTTGAGCCTGGGCGGCGGCATGGGTACCAAAGAAGACAATCTGCGCATCGGCAGCGAGGCGGATCTGGAGATTTCTTTGGGCATGCGGTCGAAGATCCGGGCGCATGTGCTGTTGCGCCGGGCGCGTGTGAATGAAGTGGGATTCGAGATTGTCAACACGGATCTGGAAAGCCGGTACCGTTTGCGCCGGATGCTCGTGGACGCGATGAGCCGGGCGGCGCAGAACAAGGACCAGCAGTGGAGCGGGGAGCGGAAGATCTAGGGCAAAGTTTCCAGGTTTCAGGGTTTCAAAAACAAAGCCTCTGCACGCGCAGAGGCTTTTGTTTCGACCCAAGACGTCGCTGGTTTTTACTTTGAAACCTTGAAACCCTGAAACTTTGAAACCCTGCCTACTTCACCTTGACGAAGATGATCACCAGGGTGTAAAGCGCGAGCGATTCGATCAGAGCCAGGCCCAAAATCAGAGCCAGTTGAATTCCGGGGCGAGCGGCTGGATTGCGAGCCAGACTCTCAGCGGCTGAAGCGGTCGCCTTGCCTTGCGCCAAAGCGCAGATGCCGGAGGCAAAGGCCATGGAAAATCCGGCGGCGATGGCGACCCAGTTGACGCCGCTTGCGGCTTCGCCCTGCGCAAAGGCCGGGACGGCGAACGACAGCACGGACAATACCATGAACAACTTGCTTAGCTTACCCATTCTGTTTCTCCTTGTATGAAATACCGCCAGTGGGTGGTTGACGTCATACCTTGCAGACGCCCTCACGCTTGCGGGTTAAAACCAATGGCCAGTGGTCAGTTGCCGGTGGCCGGTTAAAACCTTTATTCCTCGGGCTATTCGACTAACTTGTTCAAGCCGGCTCTTACTGGCCACTGGCAACTGACCACTGGCCACCGCCTTTCAGTGCTCTTCCGAAACCGCGCCCTGCAGATAAACAGTGGTCAGCAAGATGAAAATGTAGGTCTGCAGCAGCGACACGCCGATGTGCAATCCCATGAATATGATGGGCACACCGATGGGGACAAGCGAAATGAAAACCAAGGTGACCAGATCACCAGCCAACATATTGGCCGTAAGACGGATGGTCAGCGAGAGCACGCGGGCCAGATGGCTGATGATTTCGATTGGAATCATCAGCGGCGACAAGGGGAGCACAGGCCCGGCAAAATGCTTTAGATAGCCCAGTCCAGCGTGCTTGAACCCCTGCGCGTTGTAGTACACGAAGGCGCACAGAGCACAGCCCAGGGGAACGACGGCTACAGCTGTCGGTGATTCGAAGCCGGGAATCACTCCGATGAGATTGCAGAAAAGAATGAAGAGGGCCAGCGCTGCCAGGAATGCTGTGTAGCCTTCGCTGTGATGGCCGATGATCTCGTCGCTCTGGCCTTGAATGAATCCTTCGACGCCCTCGAACGCATGCTGGAGGGCTCCGGGACGGTCGACCGAAAGCTGCGAACGGACGAGGAGAAATAGAACCAGCAGGAACGCGAAAACGAGAACCTCCATGGCGAATGAGTT
>Ga0070766_10001648_pt1 | contig 10963 bp, 8 predicted proteins | sample HubBroMetageWFT6_FD_69782 | JGI IMG/M metagenome (GOLD analysis project Ga0070766, IMG submission 69782) | Warmed and freeze-thawed soil microbial communities from the Hubbard Brook experimental Forest, New Hampshire - Hubbard Brook CCASE Soil... | ecosystem: Environmental > Terrestrial > Soil >... | reverse complement strand
CGGTTACTGCTCGGCGGGCGGAGCGGCTTCGACCGCCGGCGGCGCGGGGAATGAGGTTGGCGCCGCGTTGCCGTTGCCAGACAGGCTCTTTTTCACGGACTCCAGGATCGTCAGTCCCTGGCCGACCAGGCCCGCCGCGATCTCGCTGAGCCCGTCGGCACCGTTCAGCACGCTGACATTGGCTCCGGCCAGGCCAGCCGCCGCCTCCCTGACGATTTGCGGCAGTTGCTCGATGAGCATCCGGTCCAGCGCGACCCGGTTGTTCGACGCCGCCGCCTCCGCCATGATCCGCGTCCGCTGGGCGTCGGCCTGCGCGAGCACCTTGACCTTCTCCGCCTCGGCCTCGGCGGGCTTGACCACCTCGCCGACCAGCTGCCGCTGGCGCAGCTCGGCCTGCTTGTTCGCGAGATCGGTCTGAGCAGCCAGCACGCTCATCTGCGCCTGCGCCTGGGCCAGCGGGCCTACCTGAGCGGCCTCGGCCTGTGCCTTGTCGATCTCCGCCTTGTACCCGGCCTGGGCAACGGCGGTCTGCCGCGCGTACTCCGCCTGCCTGCGCTGCGACTCCTGCTGCGCCTCCGCCGCCTGCTGGGTCGCCTGCGCCTGGGCGATCTGGGCCTGCCGCTGGATGGCGGCGTTGTGCGGGGCCGCCATCGCGTCGATGTAGCCGCTGTTCATGTCGTCAATGGACTGGATCTGCAGCGCGTCGACGATCAGGCCGATCTTGATCATCTCCCCCTTGGAGCCGTCCAGCACCTCGGTGGCCAGCTTCTGCCGCTCGGTGACGATCTCCTCGACCGTCATCGAGCCGATGATCGACCGCAGGTGGCCGGCGAAGATGCGGCCGGCGAGGGTCGACATCTGATTCTGGTCGGATAGGAACCGCTGCCCGGCGTTGACGATGCTCTCGTCGTCGTTGCCGACCTTGAACGCGATGACCGCGCGGACGGTCAGGCTGATGCCCTGCTTGGTCACGCACTGCTCGGATACCTCGGCCTCCAGCATGGCCAGGGTGAGGTAGCGCACCTTGCGGAAGAGCGGGAGGACGAAAGCGCCATGCCCGGTCACTACCTTGAACGGCGCGCCCTTGATGCCGTAACGCCCGCCGGAAATCAGCATGGCCTCGTCCGGCGCAGGCACCCGGTAACCGAACATCTCTTCATCTCCCGTATCGGCCAGTGTGCGGTGATTTACCCCTGATCTGGCGTGACCAGCTTAATCCCCCGCATGTTTGCTATGTATAAGTATCGGCCTCGCCGGGCACATCGGGCACCGGATCCGTCCACGCACTTACGTCCACCGCGCGGTGGCCGCGGGATTCGATCACGAGGACGGTCGTGCCTTTCGGCAGCGGCTCAGGCGACCAGGCAATAAAGGACTCGCGCCCGCCGCGGACCCTGACCACGACCTCGCCGGGCCCGCCGGCGCCGCGCGTCGCCAGGGTCAGCACGCCGATCTGCCCGATCAGCTCGTTGTCACGTGCCACCGGCAGCCACCCCTGGTGCCTTCCTCGCCATGAAAGCTCATTATCAGGCTCAGGGCGGCCAAACCCAGCGCCAGCACGTTCCCGTCCGGTTGCGGAATACGTCAGCCGGGGCCCTCGTTACAGAACACGTCGGTGCGTTGTGTCCCCCGGGCCGCAACTACTGCCTTCGCGGAATACCGTTCGGCTGGAGCCGCGTTGCGCCACTCGCCGAGAGGCGACCCTCGCGCCGACACGTGCTGGCAACAGCACGGGCACGCCCTCGTGAGCAGAAGCTCTCGGGGGCGCTGTCATTTCTAGACGAGCTCAGCGCACCCTGGCGGCGTCGAGCTGGCGGCGGAGCACGCCGGGCGCCTCGACCAGCGACGGCCCGTACCACGTCAGGTGCCGGCCGCTGACCAGGGCGGTCGCCCGGCCAGGGAACGCCTCCGGCCCGTCCGACGCGGTGAACCGGTACGGCTCGTCCGGCAGCACGACCAGGTCCGCGCCCGCGCCGGTCAGTTCCGCGATGGGCGCCCGCGCATAACGATCCTCGTGGCCAGCGTAGAGATTGGTCACGCCGAGGCGGGAGAGCAGGTCGCCGGCAAACGTGTCCCGGCCCACGACCATCCACGGCCGCCGCCAGACGGGCACGATCGCCGTCCGCGGACGAGCCAGCGGCAGGCGCTGCCACGCCAGATCGGCCGCATCCAGCCAGGCGGGGCTCGGCCGCTGGCAGGCCAGCGTGATCATCCGGCGCAGCGAGGCGAACGCACCCGGCAGGTCCCTGATCTTGGTGACCCACACCGCCAGGCCGGCGGCGCGCAGCGCGTCCAGGTCGGGCTCGCGGTTCTCCTCCTCGTTGGCCAGCACGACATCAGGCTCCAGCCCGATGATCGCGTCGATCGCCGGGTTCTTGGTGCCGCCGACCCTGGTCACCGCCAGGTCCTGCGGGTGCGAGCACCACGATGTCGCCCCCGTCAGCAGGCCGGGGTCGACCGATGCCACGGTCTCGGTGAGCGACGGCACCAGCGACACGACCCGGCCAACGGTTCCCGGAACCTTCACCTCGCGGCCGATGTCGTCCCGCCGCTGAGCTGAGTCCCGCTCAGCCGGCTCTGGCTGACTCTTGCTGTCCTGCACGCTGCCCCCACACCCGACGATCGCAGCCCATTCTGGCTGGAACGGGCGCGTGATACCAGGTCTGCGGGCCTCCTTGCGGCTGGCATACCCTGGGTCTCTGGCCGCCAGAGGGCGCGGCCGAGTGCCTGCGCCAGGAGGGCAGACTCCGATGACCGACGCATTGCCGGAGGCAGTGATCGCTGCGCTGGACGACCCGTTCGCCCAGCTCACCGGCTCTTTGGCGGGAACGAGGCGGCTGCACTTCGAGGTCGCGGCGACCGGGCCGCTGACCCCGCATATGCAGCGGATCGAGTTGATCGCGCCCGAGCTGGCTGACTTCAGCTACACGCCCGGCCAGGACATCATGCTGCTGGTCGCCGCCGACGGCAGCCGGCCGGTCCGGCGCCGGTACACGATCAGGCACCTGGACCGGGCCCGGCAGCGGGTCACCATCGACGTGGTCCTGCACGGCGACGGCCCCGGCGAGCGCTGGGTTCGCTCCGCCCGGGCAGGCGACCGGATCGAGGGCATCGGCCCGCGGGGCAAGGTCTTCCCGTCGCCCGAGGCCGACTGGCACCTGTTCATGGGCGATGAATCGGCCATGCCCGCGATCTTCGCCATGACCGAGTCGCTGCCAGGCGACGCGGTCGCGACGATCGTGCTCGAGATACCCGAGGCCGACGACGAGCAGGAACTCCTCGCTCCGGCCCGCACCAGGCTCACCTGGCTGCACCGGCTCGGCGGCCAGCCCGGCGATCCGGAAGCGCTCGCCGGCGAGGCCGCTGAGGTCGAGCTGCCCCGAGGTAACGGGCACGCTTACCTGCTCGGCGAGGCAAAGGTCGTGCTCCGGCTGCGCGAGATCCTGGCTGGTCGCGGCCTGGCCGAGAGCCGGATGTCACCCAAGGCCTACTGGGGCCGCGGCCGCGCGAACGCCGGTCACGGGGAGCCCGCCAGGGACGCCTGACCCTGTCGCTGAGCAGCCAATGGCGGAAAGCCAAACCGTCGTTCTCTCCCAATAGGCATATAGCTGCTTCATACTAGGGACAACGCCCATGGTCAGCTTCTGCCGAAGGGAGCGCTTCGGTGGCATCCGCAGTGGCGGCAGAGGTCTCCGCACTGCTGGCGAACACGTCGGCGCGCACGCTCATCCTGGGCGTCGACAAGTCCGGGCGGGTTCGCCAGCATGACCGGCCGGCCGGAGACGTCCTGGCCGACGTGCCGGGGACGCTGATCGGGACCGAGCTCGGCAGCCTGCTGGTCGACCCGGACAGCGCCGCCACGCTGCAGGGACTGATCGACAGCGCGATCTCCGACCGCGAGAGCACGGCGGTGCTCGCCTTCCGCACCGCCAATGGCTCGGCCACGGACGCCGTCGTCACCGTCGGGCCGATCCGCTCCGACGACTCCGAGCTGACCGCCCAGGTGATCATGCGGATCGCGCCCCCTGCGGTCGAGCGGTTCCTTGACCCGGCGGTCATGCGCCACATCATGCTCGAGGGGGCCGTCCGCCGGATCGGCGGCGCGCTCGACATCGACCAGATGGCGCCCGAGCTCATGAACATCCTGGTCCCGCACTTCTGCAACGCGGGCGAGCTCGTCGTGCTCGAGAGTCTGGTGGGCGAGGACGAGTTCCCGGCCGAGGCGCCTGATGGCTCCCACCCGGTGCGCCGCCTCGCGCTGGCCCATGACGACCACAACGGGGGCTGGGACGCGGCGTTCCCGACCGGTGAGATCCTGCACTACCCGCCGGAGACCCCCTACACCCGGTGCATGGACACCGGCCGGCCGGTATGCGAGCTGATGAGCCGGGAGGGCGCCGACCAGACGGCCACGGCCTGGCTCCGCCGGCCGGTTGCCGACTTGCTGTCCGGCGTCTCGATGCTGCTGCTCCCGCTGATCGCGCGGGATGTCATGCTCGGCTTCTTCGTCTGCGTCCGGCGGGTCGGCTTCCGGCGCTTCGACGCCTACGACACCGAGATCGGGATGGAGTTCGCGGCCCGCGCCGCGATCTTCATGGACAACGCCCAGCGCTACAGCCGGGAACGGGCGACCGCGCTGACCCTGCAGCGCGCGATGCTGCCCACCGGCCTGTCGGCGCCCTCGTCAGTGGAGGTGCGGCACCGCTACCTGCCCGGCAGCAAGCTGATCGAGGTCGGCGGGGACTGGTATGAGTCGATCGCACTGCCGGGCGGCCGGGTCGCGCTGGTCGTCGGGGACGTCGCCGGCCACGGCGTCCGGGCGGCGGTCACGATGGGCCGACTGCGGACGGCCATCCACACGCTGGCCATGCTCGAGCTGCCGCCCGCCGAGACCCTGCAGCAGCTGAATGAGCTGATGCAGGAACTCGGAGTCCGCGAGCCGCACTTCGCGACCTGCGTGTACGCCGTTTTCGACGCGGTCGCCGGCACCTGCGAGGTCGCCTCCGCCGGTCATCTGCCGCCGTTGCTGGTGCGGCCCGACGGGTCCAGCGAATTTCTCGACGTCTCGCCGGCCCCGCCGCTCGGCGTCGGGACCGGCCCGATCCAGAGCCGCACGCTGCCCATCCAGGACGGCAGCCTGCTCGTGCTGTACACCGACGGGCTGGTGGAAAAGCGGACCGCCGATATCGACGAGGGCCTGAACCGGCTGCGCGACATCTTCACCCCGGCCACGGTCGACCAGCCGCTCGAGGACCTCTGCAAGGCAACGCTGGCCGGGGTCTATGCCGACCAGCAGCGCGACGACATCGCGGTGCTGATCGCGCGGCTGCGGTCGATCCCGAAGGAAAACGTGGTGCGCTGGACCCTGCCCGCCGAGCTGACCTCGGCCCGCAGGGCGCGCAGCCTGATCCGGCGTCCGCTGCGCAAGTGGGGCCTGTCCGACCTGCAGCCGTCCGTGGAGCTGCTCGTCTCCGAGCTGGTCACCAACGCCGTCCGCTACGCCCAGGGCAAGATCGGGCTGCGGCTGATCCTGGAGGGCGGGCTGGTCTGCGAGGTGCTGGACGACTCGGCCGCGCTCCCACGGCTGCGCCATCCGGACGAGGACGACGAGCGCGGCCGCGGCCTGCAGGTGGTCAGTCAGATCGCGCAGCGCTGGGGCGCCCGCCGGTCGCTGTCCGGCAAGGTCGTCTGGTGCGAGCTGGCCCTCCCGTACTCCTGATCCACCAAGACGAAAGCGGCGGCCAGCCCGTTGCCGGGCTGGCCGCCGCTGTATCGGTTATCGGTCAGGCCGGGGCCTTGCGGGTCTCCTGCCGGATGGAGATCTTGCCGTTCTTCATGACGCCCAGCCGCTGCGCCCGGCGCGCGACCGTGCTGTCGTGCGTAACCACGACGACCGTGAGCTGCCGGTCCTGCCAGAGCTTCTCCAGCAGGGCGATGATCTCATCCCTGGTGCCCTCGTCCAGGTTGCCGGTCGGCTCGTCGGCGAGGAGCACCTTCGGCTGCTTGACCAGCGCTCTGGCGATGGCGACCCGCTGCTGCTGACCGCCCGACAGCTCCGACGGCAAGTGCTTGGCCCGGTCGGCCAGGTTCACATCGGCCAGCGCCTGCGCGGCCCGCGCTCGCCGTACCGCCGTGCTCACCCCGAGCGGGACCAGGGCGGCCTCCACGTTCTCCTGAGCGTTCAGCGTGGGCACCAGGTTGAACGTCTGGAAGATGAACCCGATGTCCTCGGCCCTGATCTTGGTGATCTGGCTCTCCCGGAGCTGAGCCAGATCAACCCCGAGGGATCCGTCATCCTTGCCGAACTTGATGCTGCCCGCGGTGGGCCGGTCCAGGCCGCCGAGCATCTGCAGCAGCGTCGACTTGCCGTGACCAGTCGGTCCCTGAATCGCGAGCCAGTCGCCATCGGCGATGGTCAGATCGACGCCCCGGAGCGCGTCGACCACGCCGCGGCCCTTCTGGTACTGCTTGGTCACGCCCGTGAGCTTGTACATCAGATCTCTCCCTGGATGGCCGTGGCGGCCGCAGTGCCGGATGGGTCAGCTGGTCCGCGGGCGCTCATTCGACCCTCGCCAGGGCCATGGCCGGCCGCAGCCGGGCCGCGCGCCAGCCGCCGAAGGCGCCTGCGATCAGGCCGCCGGCGATCGCCAGGACAACGGCCGCGATGATCGCTCCTGCGGTTACCTGGGCGATCAGCGGGACACTGACGTGCGGGGAGGCCGCCGCGGCCGCGCGCCGGAAGCCGAAGCCACCACCGCCGCCGCCACCGCCGGCACCGCCGAAGCCACCACCGCCACCGCCGAAGCCGCCACCGCCGAAGGTAGTCGCCCCGCCCGGTGTGGCGTTGCCGGTCGTCTGCCCGACCGAGGCCGACAGAGGCTTGGAGAAGTGGGTGATCAGCGAGGATCCGAGGAACCCAAGGCCGACGCCCACAATGCCGCCGGCGATCCCGATGACAATCGCCTCGCCGACCACCTGCCGCACGATCCGGCGGCTGGTCCAGCCGAGTGCCTTGAGCGTGCCGAACTCGCGCACCCGCCGGGACACCGCGGACATGGTCAGCAGGCTGGCCAGCAGGAACGCGGCAATCAGGACGGCGATCGCGAGCCACTTGCCCAGGTTGTTCGCGAGGCTCGACGCGCTGGAGATCGAGCCGGTCAGCTCGTTGGCCAGGCTCGTCGGCGTGGTCACGGTTGCCTTGGGCATCAGCGTCGAGATCTCCTTGGAGACCGTGGTGATGTTCGTGGCGCTGTTGGCCGCCACGAAGATGTTGTTGACATCACCCTTCAGGCCAGCCAGGCTCTGCGCCACCGTCAGCGGGACGTAGATGTCCGTCGAGGTGTTGCCGGCCGGCGTGCTGACGACGCCGATGACCTTGAAGCTCTTCTTCGCCACCGTGACCGTGTCGCCCACGGCCAGCTTGGCCGACGTGGCGTAGTTCGAGTCCAGGACGGCCACGTCGGAGTCCGAGTCGGCCGAGGTGAAGGTACGGCCCGCGGTCAGCTTGCCGTTGCTCAGCGGCCCGAGGCCGTCCGAGCTGCTGGCGAGATCCACGCCGTACACGGTGGTCGTGGTGGGCGTGAACGCGCCGCGGAAGCCACCACCGCCACCACCGCCGCCGCCGCCACCGCCGCCACCACCACCGCTGCCGCCGCTGAAGTTGATGGCCGGGATGGTGCCGGTGATCTTGGTATCCACCAGCGAGAGCCCGCCGGCGGTTGCAGCGACGTTGTGCAGACCGGCGACCGAGGTCAGATTGGCCGAGGTCAGCGTCCCGAAGCCGACATTACGCAGCGAGTCGATGTCAATCTTGGTCCCGGCCGCCGGCCGCGTCCGCGTCCCGGTTGACCCGCGGAAGTTGAAGGCACCGCCGCCGAAAGAGCCAGCGGTCGGCGTCTGCGTCACCGTGATATCGGTGCCCAGCCCGTACAGGGAGTGCAGCACGTTGGTCTGGGCGTTCTTGACGCCGGCGGAAAGGGCCGTGACGGTGATGACGAGGCCTATGCCGAGCGCCAGACCGAGCGCGATGATGCTCGACTGCCGGGCGCGCCGGCGCAACTCGCGCCTCAGGTAAGTACCGAACATCCATACTCCTCGCACCAGTGGAATTGGCTTGGGCACGTGCCGGCTGGCCGGCGTTAAGGTGCCCCGCTGCAGGCCATGCGACCCGAGCGCTACTGATGGTGCCGCACCATCCTGAATGGATGCTGTAAGCCCTCTTTGAGGAAGCCGCACGCGCTAACCGGGGCGGCGGCCGTGCCGCGACGCGCCGGGCAGGCGATTAAGGAGCGGAGCTCGCGGCGCCCCGCGCGTAAAGCTGCAGCCAGATATCAGAGGTCGCCCAGGTCCAGACGATGTGCAGGTGCGCCCGCCGCATGAGCTCGCCCGGCTGCGGCTCCGGGGCGTCGATCTGCACGACCCAGATTCGGGAGACATGCCTGAGCCGGGAAACCAGCTCCGCGTTGGAGACGGTCGTCCCCGAGATAGTGCCCGACGGGATGGGCTGCTGGGCGATCTGGATGTCGCGAAGCTGACCGAGCCCGGTGGGATAGGCGACCCCGAAGCTCATCGAGTCGACGCGGTAGTAGAAGACCGCGTCCCCCGGCTTCCAGCTCGCGGCGATCATCTGGTCGGCCTGCCGGATGTCGTCGCCGTGGCCATTCGGCTGGCGGTAGACCTGCTGCCAGCTCAGTCCGAGCAGTGCGGTGAGGACGACGGCGGCGGTGGCTGTCGCCGGGCCGACGATGCGCAGCCCGGGGATCCGCGCGAGCGCCGACACCCCCGCCCCGGCCAGCAGCGCCGCCGCCGGAATGCAAAACAGCAGGTACCGGGGCGTGTAGACGGGCGTAATCGCCACGCTCACGCCGAGCAGCAGGATCGCGGGCAGCGCCAGCCAGGGCAGGCAGACCGCCGCGACTCCGCCGTGCCAGCCGTTGTCGCCAGACTCGGCGCGATCCAGCCAGGGCAGCAGGAACCTGGCGGTGCTGGCCAGCATGCCCAGCACCGCCAGAACCAAGATCAGGAAGCACATCCAGGCCGGGCCAAGCAGCGCCGCGGCGGTGTTCACGCTCTTCAGGCCGGCCGGGATGACCCAGCTGAGCTGGCCGCGCTGCAGGTAGGCAGCCGCGATCAGCGGGCCGTTCACGATCCCCGCGAACAAGGCCGCCGTCAGCCAGCGCCGCAGCGCCGGCCGGCCGCCGGGGCCTGCCCCGCGGGCCCGGTAGCGGACGAGCATCGTGACGCCATGGGCCGGGATCAGCAGGAGCGCGAACACGTTCAGGATGCCGAGGACGGTCAGGCTGGCGGTGTACCAGAGCCACGCGGTGCGGTTCGTGTCGTCCTCAAGCACCCGCACGAACGCGTACGTCGCAGTCGACGCCACCAGCACCACGAGGGCGTAGGAACGTGCCATCTGCCCGTAAAGGCTGATGCTCGGGATCACCGCGAAGATGAGTCCCGCAGCGAGGCCAGCCCCCGGTGACATCAGCCGCCTGCCGGTGGCGGTCACCACGCCGGCGGCCAGCGACATCGCGATCAGCGACGGCAGCCGCATGACCAGCTCGCTGGTCCCGAAGATATGCGCGATCGGCCACATGAGCAGGTAGTAGGCGCCATGCACGGCGTCGACGTTGGTCAGCATGTGCAGCAGCGCGCCGACTGGACGCTTAACCGCTTCGATGGTCGCTGACTCGTCCCGCCAGTACGACGGAACCGTGATGCCGGTGGCCATGACGCAGGCCGCGACGACGGCCGGGAGCAGGCGCATCCATGCCGGCCCGGCTGCCGCTCTGGCGATGACCGGGCCAACCCGCGTGACCGGCTTGTCGGGGGCGGCCTTGGAGACGAGCCCGAGGTCGGCGGCCTTGTCAGCCGATGCGGTCACCGGGGTCCCCAGGCATCCGAGATCGATTCCCTCGTGTAGTCATTCAGTTACGGCGCGCGCACAGCCGCATCGGATCCCTTGCCCGCCGGCCGGTACTTCGTAACCGCAGCTCAGGCCTTCGCCGCCGAGGCGACGCACACCACGCCCGCAGTTGCCGTACCGCCATATCGGGCGGGCAGCATGATATTAGCACCGCGTCGGGCACTCCAGGCTGGCCGTCCATGAAGCGGCAACGTCTGGGCGCACGGCGCAAGGCGCCGATAAAGGGCGTCACGGCGACGCTAGCGTCGGCCCTCCTGACCTGGCCGGAAGGCTCGCTGACTCCTCTTCGGCCGCCGCCCGCTGACCGGGCACGGCCGGCGCCGCGCCCGTCGCCAGGTAACGGGCGAGCGCGCTCAGCCCGGCGGCCTGGGCCGCCAGGGGCCCGGCATCGGCGCCATCCTGACCCGGCCAGTGGCCGTCGGGCCGCTGGATCCGAGCGAGCCAGGCGACGCCGCGCCCGATAGCCGCCTCGGCTGTGCCAGCGCCGCCGGTCAGCAGGGCAAGCAGCGCAGCGGCTGTCGGCATCGTCGCCGACCGGGCCGATTCCGGCTCATAACCCCAGCCTCCGTCTGGATTCTGCCGCTTGAGCAGCCACCTGACCGCCCGCGCGATCGAGGGCTTGCGCGCCAGCACCCCGGCCATGGCCAGCGCCCGTACTGCGGCAGCGGTCGGCGCTACGGCACCGTTTCCCTGATCATCGGGCCACGAGCCGTCTGGGCGCTGGTCTCGCAGCAGACAGGCAACGGCCCGCCGGACAGGACGCGATCCCGGCGGCCCAGTCACGGTCAGCCCGCTGAGAGCTAGCGCGGTCAGGCGGGCCGACGAGCCGCCCCTGGCGACCAGGGCTCCGGCGGCCGGCTCCAGCCATCCGCCGTCCTTCCGCTGCGTCGCTGCGAGCCTGCGCGCGAACGCCATGCTGCCCGCGAGCTGCCCGGCCTGGGCGGGGAGGGTGACTGCTCGGAGGGCAGCCAGGATGTGACCGCACTCGCCGATGCCGGCTGCACGGCGGTGAAGATCGTCGGCGAGCAGCCACGTCCC
>Ga0070766_10001647_pt1 | contig 10965 bp, 8 predicted proteins | sample HubBroMetageWFT6_FD_69782 | JGI IMG/M metagenome (GOLD analysis project Ga0070766, IMG submission 69782) | Warmed and freeze-thawed soil microbial communities from the Hubbard Brook experimental Forest, New Hampshire - Hubbard Brook CCASE Soil... | ecosystem: Environmental > Terrestrial > Soil >... | reverse complement strand
CGACATCACCGGCGTCGCCGACGGCCTGCGCCCGCGCAAGGAGCTGATCCTGCGGATCCGCGACGCCGACGGCTCGACGCGCGACGAACCGGTCATCTGCCGTATCGACACGCTCGACGAGCTCGAATACTTTCGCCACGGCGGCATCCTGCAATACGTCCTGCGCAGCCTGCTGAAAGCGGCGGCCTAGATCGTTTTGGACGGTATTTGGGCGCGAATGGACCAAGCGCCCTGTCGGCCTGCGCCGGAATGAACAAAAATTCATTCCTGGCCGAGGCGGCTTTTATGTTCCGTGTCTTATCTTGACCCCGCCGGTAATGCGCCCGAGCCGGGTGATAGGCTCGCGAGCTGATGTGCGGAGCGCCGCCATGAACAGGAATAGATGGCTGGTCGTGTTGAGCGCGATGGTTGTGCTCGGAACGACACTCGCCGGCAAAGCGCAGGCGCAATACCCGCAGCCACCACAGCAACCCTATCCTTACGGCTCGGTTCCGGCGAGCCCGCCATCCTGGAGCTACGACCCCTATACGAGCGGGCTGGGCCCCTGCACGAATTGGTCGCACATCGATCTGGCAACGTGCGGCGATCTGAACCCGCCGACTTACGGTCAGCCGACGTACCGGCCACCCACGCATCCCGGCGTCTACTATTAGAAGGCACAGGCCTCACTCGCGCCGGCCTGTAGCGACGTTCGGCAAGGCGGCTCACTAGGGCGTCGCTGCCAGGCCGCTCCAAAAAAGACGCCGTCGGCAGATCCGACGGCGCCTCTACGCCGGGATTAGAGAGACGCGCGAGTTATTTGCCTTCCGCCTCGTAGGTCTTCAGCGTGTTGTCGGTGGCGGCCTCGATCTCCAGCAGCTTGACCGAGTAGCCCCACAGATAGGCGGTATAGCGCAGCACCGAGCGGCAGGTCTTCTCGTCGAGCAAGACGCCGTCATGCACGTAATGGGCGAGAACCAGGCAACGGTCGCCAGTCAGGTCGACGTCGACGACCTGGATATCGGGCTCGCGGCGCGACAAATCGTATTGCCGGGACAGGGCGCTGCGGATGCGGCGATAGCCGAGCTCGTCATGGATCGCCTCGACCCGCAGGGAAGGCTTGCTGCTGTCGTCGGCGACATGGAACAGCCGGAAATCGCGGATTACCCGCGGGGTCAGATATTGCAGGATGAAGCTCTCGTCCCGGTAGTTGGCCCACGCGTCGCGCAGGACGCCGAACGGGTCGCCGCAGCCGGCGATCTCGGGGAAGAAATCGCGATCCTCCCCGGTCGGCTTCTCGCAGATGCGGCGGATGTCGCTCATCATCGCAAAGCCGAGCGCATAGGGATTGAATCCGCTGAACCGCGGATCGTCGAAACCGGGCTGGAAGATGACGCTCGAATGCGAGTGCAGGAATTCCAGCATCGAGCCTTCGGTGATCAACCCGCGATCGTGCAGCCGGTTCATGATCTCGTAATGGCAGAAAGTGGCGCAGCCTTCGTTCATCAGCTGCAGCTGTTTCTGCGGATAGAAATATTGCGAGATGTTGCGGACGATCCGGATCAGTTCGCGCTGCCAATCCTCCAACCGGGGGGCCCGCTTCTCGATGAAATAGAGCAGGTTTTCCTCGGGCAGCCCGAGCTGCCGCGACATCTCCTCGTGCAGCTTCTCCTCGTCGTCGAGATCGTCCTCGTCATTGGCGAGCTTCGGCACGGTGCGCCACAGATCGTTATAGGTCGTCTCAGCATGGATGCGCCGCTCTTCCGCTCGCCGCGTTTCCTCGGCGAGGTTCGGACGCGAGCGGTGGGCGTAACGGTTGACCCCGTGCTCTTTCAGCGCGTGCGCCGCATCGAGAACCCGTTCTACAGCCTCCAGCCCGTAGCGCTCTTCGCATTTTGCGACATAGTCGCGGGCGAAGCTCAGGTAGTCGAGGATGCCGTCGGCGTCCGTCCACTGCCGGAACAGGTAATTGTTCTTGAAAAAGTGGTTGTGGCCGAACGCGGCGTGCGCCAGGACAAGCGTCTGCATCGTCATGGAATTTTCTTCCATGATGTAGCAGATCACCGGGTTCGAATTGATGACGATCTCGTAGGCGAGACCCTGCAAGCCCTTGCGGTATAGGGTCTCGTGATAGGCGAAGCGCTTGCCGAAGCTCCAGTGATGGTACATCAGCGGCAGCCCGACCGACGAATAGGCGTCGAGCATCTGCTCAGAGGTGATGACCTCGATCTGCACCGGATAGATGTCGAGCCCGAGCTCGTCGAAGGCGATCCGCTCGATCGCCTCGTAGACCCGGCGCAGGGACCCGTAATCCCAATTGGGCCCGGTAAACAGCGGCATGTCGGCCCTGAGCTGTGCGGCGGCGCTGTAACTCGTGTTAAGCACGCACGCCCCCTTTTGCAAACAATTCGTGGAATACCGTGAAGATCTGGCTTGGGTCGCCGACCCGCCGCATCGCGAAATGCGGGTGCGCCGGCGCTACCTCATTGTAGGCGCGCCACAAATCGCTGTCGCGCGACAGCCCGGTCAGGCTCCCGCCCATATTGTCGCCGACCTCGACATAGGCAAAATACTGGCACAGCGGCAGCACCTCGCCGCCAAGCAGCGAGACGCAGCGGCTGCTGTCGGCACCGTAATTGTCGCCGTCCGAGGCCTGCGCGCCGTAAATGTTCCAGCGGTCGGTCGAATAACGCGCCCGCGCGATCTCCAGCATTTTTTCAAGCGCGGTCGACACCACCGTGCCGCCCGTCTCGCGGCTGTAAAAGAATGTCTCCTCGTCGACCTCCTCGGCCGTGCTGGTATGGCGGACGAACACGACGTCGACGTGACGGTAACGGCGGGTCAGGAAGATGTGCAGCAGCATAAAGAACCGCTTTGCGAGGTCCTTCATCGCCTCGGTCATCGAACCTGACACGTCCATCAGGCAGAACATGACCGCCTCGGTGTTCGGCCGCGGCACACGGTCGAAGCGGCGGTAACGCACATCGATCGGGTCGATGTACGGGATGATCTTGCTGCGCCGCTCCTGGCGCTCGAGCTCCCGGGCGATGCGCTCGCTCTCGGCTTCGTCGTCGTTGGCGCGCGCCTCCTCGAGCTGCTCGCGCAATGCCTCAAGGTCGGACAGCTTCGGCCGCTTCAGCGAGATGCGCCGCGCCATGCTCAGCCGCATCGTGCGCGGGATGCTGAGGTTGGACGGCGAGCCGGTCACGGTATAGCCGGCGCGCTGCAGATCGACCGCGGTTGTATCCTTGAGGGTCTTTTTGACCAGGTCGGGCAGTTCGAGGTCCTCGAAAAACATGTCGAGGAACTCGTCGCGCGTCAGGGTGAACTCAAACGCGTCCTCACCGCCGCCGTCGGGGCTACCTTCCCGGCCGCCTTGACCCTCGCCACCGGTCGGGCGCGGAATCTCGTCGCCGCGAACATATTCCTTGTTGCCCGGCACGACGAGATCGGTTTTGCCGGTCCGCCGGTTGTGGTGGAAGATCGGTTCGGTGATCCCGCGCGTCGGAATCGCGACCTTTTCGCCGTGCTCTACATCGGCGACCTTGCGCTTGCGCAGCGCTTCCTGCACCGCCGACTTGACCTCCGCCCGGGCGCGCCCCAGAAACCGTTGCCGGTTGCTGAGGCTCTTGCCCTTCGGGTTGGCGCGGCGATCGACAATATTCATCGATGCAATCTCCGGCCGGACACGGTGGCCTTATCCGGCCTTGTTGACCCGCATGTACCACTCGACCAGCCGGCGCACCTGCCGCTCGGTATAGCCGCGCTCGACCATGCGCTCGACAAAATCGGCGTGTTTCTTCTCCGTGTCCGAATCCTTTTTCGTGCCAAAGCTGATCACCGGCAGCAGATCCTCGACCTGCGAGAACATGCGACGCTCGATGACCTCGCGCAGTTTTTCATATGAGGTCCAGGAGGGGTTGCGTCCCCCTGCAGCGGCGCGGGCCCGCAATGCGAATTTGACCACCTCGTTGCGAAAGTCCTTCGGATTGGCGATTCCCGCCGGCTTCTCGATCTTGGACAGCTCCTGGTTCAACAGCTCGCGGTTCATCAGCTGCCCGGTATCGGCATCCTTGTAGTCCTGGTCCTCGATCCAGGCGTCCGCATACGCGACATAGCGGTCGAACAGGTTCTGGCCGTAGTCGGAGTACGATTCGAGATAAGCCTTCTGGATCTCGTGCCCGATGAACTCGGCATAGCGCGGAGCCAGTTCCGCCTTGATGAAGTTAAGATATCTCTTCTCGATCTCCTCCGGGAACTGCTCGCGCCAGATCGACTGCTCCAGCACATACATCAGGTGGACGGGATCAGCCGCTACCTCCTGCGTGTCGAAGTTGAATGTGCCCGACAGCACCTTGAACGCAAATCGGGTCGAGATCCCATCCATGCCCTCATCGACTCCAGCGGTGTCGCGATATTCCTGGGATGATTTGGCGCGTGGATCGGTGTCCTTCAGGCTCTCGCCGTCATAGACCCGCATCTTCGAATACAGGTTCGAATTCTCATGCGCCTTCAGCCGCGACAGCACGCAGAAGCGCGACAGGATGTCCAACGTCGATGGCGCGCAGGGCGAATTCGACAGCTCGCTATTCTGCAAGAGCTTCTCGTAGATCTTGCGCTCCTCGGTGGAGCGAAGGCAGTAGGGCACCTTGATCACCGAGATGCGGTCGATGAACGCCTCGTTGTTCTTGTTGTTTTTGAAGGTCTGCCACTCGGATTCGTTCGAGTGCGCCAGGATGATGCCCTGATAGGGTATCCCGCCGATGTTCTCGGTGCCGGCGTAGTTGCCTTCCTGAGTCGCGGTCAAGAGCGGGTGCAGCATCTTGATCGGCGCCTTGAACATCTCGACGAATTCCATCAGGCCCTGGCTCGTACGGTTGAGCCCGCCCGAGAAGGAATAGGCGTCGGGATCGTTCTGGCTGTACATCTCCAGCTTGCGGATATCGACCTTGCCGACGAGGCTCGCGACATCCTGGTTGTTCTCGTCGCCGGGCTCGGTTTTGGCGACGCAGATCTGTTTCAGGCGCGAGGGTTGCATCCTGGCTACAGTGAACTTTGTGATGTCGCCGCCGAACTCCTCGAGGCGTTTGACCGCCCATGGCGAGATTAGACCGTTGAGCCGCCGCGGCGGGATGCCGTAGCGCTGTTCGAGCTCTTGGCCGAAGGTTACCGGATCAAACAGGCCGAGCGGGCTTTCGAACACTGGGCTGATCTCGTCGCCTGCCTTGAGAACGTAGATCGGCTCTTTCTCCATCAGCTGCTTCAGCCGCTCAGCGAGGGAAGATTTGCCGCCGCCGACCGGGCCGAGCAGATAGAGCACCTGCTTGCGTTCCTCGAGGCCTTGCGCCGCGTAGCGGAAGAAGCCGACGATCCGCTCGATCGTCTCCTCCATGCCGTAGAAATCCTCGAAGGCCGGATAAACCTTGATCGTCCGGTTCGAGAAAATCCGACCGAGCCGGGGATCCTGGCTGGTATCCACCATGACCGGCTCGCCGATCGCCTTGAGCAGCCGTTCGGCGGCACCGGCATAAAAGGACGCATCGTCGGAGCAAGCCCGCAGATAGTCCTCTAGCGTGTACTCCACCGCGCGCCGATTCTCGTATATGCGCGAGTAAAGCCCGAATACGCCTTCATCAAATCCCATTGCTCACCTCAATCGACAGCTGTCGACCGCAACAGTTCGGATTGTTCATCCGGTAAACGACGACGCACCCCAAAAAAGTTCGCGTCGCCGATATCATTCGTCGCAGATTTGCAGGCAGTGTGGCCTGTATTCCTCTCTCGGCGCGAACACCCCCCGCGCGCCGAACGCCACCCTGGACATTGAAGCGCCGTTGGCCGACGCAATCACTATGCCAAAGCTTTATGGCGATCCTAAGGTGGTGCGCAGAGGCGCCGATTTGTCCGGAGCGCGCCAGCGCTATTCCGGAATAGCGCCGAACGGGAGTTTCGATCGAACGGGAACCCAACAACATCTTGTGGCCCCCTTACTGCGTAGTAGCAGAATATATGATGCAAGCACCAAAGCTCAACCGGATTCTCTCGCCGCGCTCGAATCCGGATCGCTGCCGCTGCCGCGCCACCCGAGGATAGCCAACCCAAGTTAACGCGTCCTTTAGCCGCAGCCGCTGCGGGTTGCTAACGAAAGTCCTCGGACCTAGCGCGTAGCCGCTGGCTCGCGGCGCTCTGGTCGTTACTGAGTCGCCTTCCCGCTCGGTGCGGCGATGTGCTCGGGCTGTGCGGCAAGCCCAGCTACCGGCACAGGCTGATGGTGCTGGACCGAATGCTGATAGGACCACCAGTTCCAGGCCAGCGACTCGGCGAGTTCCGCGGCAAGGCAGCCATATCCGCGATCGTTCATGTGCAGCCCGTCGGCGCCGATCATCGCCGGAGCATCTGGCTGAGCCTGCCAATACCGCATGATCTCGAAGCGGCGAAATACGCCGATCCGTTCTTCCTTTGCGGCGTTGGCGATCAGCCGCTCCATTTCTGGATAGGCCGGCCGTTGCAGCACGCGGGGGGCATATTGCAAATCCATCAGGATGATGTCCGCGCCGCTGGGTTTGAGCAGATCGATGCCTTGCCGGATCAGGTCGCCGTCGACGACAAGATCGTCCCGCCGCAGCACGGCGTTGGTGCCGACCTGCCAGATGACGAGGTCCGGATGCTCGGCGATGACTTCGGATCCGAGCCGGCCCAATTCCTCCCCGACGTCCTGGCCGCCTTTGCCGCGATTGACGACCCGGATCTCGTTGGCCGGGAAACGCTCCTTGAGCTCGGCCTCGAGCCGGCTCGGGTAGTTCAGCGCCGGGTCGCTCGCACCGACTCCTTGGGTGGAGGAGGAGCCGACCGCGACGATGGTCAGCGGCTGGTGCTGCTCGATCCGCATCGCGGTATGCGCCAAAGTCGGCTCGATGACCGTGAGCGCGGGCGGCGCGCCACAGGTCGGCATCGGCGCTTGCGGCTGCGGTTCCGCCGCGACAGCCGAGGCGGCGGCGAGCGTCAGCGCTGCGGCGAGGCAGAAGCAGGTACGGTGGCTCATTGGACCGCGACCCGGATGGCTTTGGCAAGCTTGCGTCCGATACAGTCGTAAACCTTGGCGGCCAGCCGGGCGCGCTCCTCCGGGGCGACCTCGTCGAAATTGAACATGTTCTGCTCGCTCCAGTACCGCATCATCTCAAACCGGGGAAACACGTAGACTTCATTTAGGTCGCCGACACGGCGCACCGTCGTCAAATATCGCTCAAAATCGATGACCGCAGCGGTGCTGTGCGAGAATTGCATATCGACAAGAACGATGTCGATTGCCCGATTCTTGATCTCGTCGATACCGTTCTGCAGCGCCGCGGCAAAATCGTCCACCTCGATCCCGCGCACCGCATCGGCAATCCCGGTCTCCCAGATCACCAGGACCGGATCCTCGGGCATGACGTCGCTGGCGAACCGCTCCAGCATCTGTTGTGTCGACTGGCGAGGCACGCCCTTGTTGATCACCGTGATCGACGAGTCGGGAAAGGACTCCGCGAGCGCCAGCTGAAGCCGATGCGGATAGGCAAGATCGGGCGAGCCCGCCGCCGCCCCCTTGGTCGAGGCGCCGCCGATCGCGACAATGTTGACTGGCTGCTTCGCCCGCAGCCGCTCGGCCAAATGCGGCAGCGTGGCCGAGACCTGCATCAACTCCGCGGGCACCTCGCATTGCGATTGCTCGGCGCGGAGCGCCGGCGTGATGATCGCGCCCACCGCGGCCAAGGCTGGGACGAGCCAGAAGCGAAGGTTCATCGCGCCATCCGATCTTGGCGGCCTGGCGCGACTGCCGGCTGCAGAGCCGGCATGCGATCCATCCTCTTGTACCAATCGATCATTCTTGCCGTCAGCAGCATCAACAAGATTCCGGCTGCGTTTACCGCGAGCTGGGTGATGATACCGGAATCATATTCAGACAAAATGAAATGCCCGAGGGCCGAGAGCAGGATTCCGAGACAAAAAATCTCCAGCGATTGCTGACCACAACGGATTAGCGGCCGCGCTATTGCGCTGCTCAAAAAACGGGCATTACGCGGCACCCATAGCGCAACGAGGACGGCGAGCGCGAAAAACGGCACCAGCCGCAACGGCGAAAGATTGTTCTTGTTAACCGGCCACAGCACCTTGAGCAGCAGCCCGGGGAACGGCTCCCAAACCCCGTGAATTGTCCAGCTCAGCTTGATGATTGTCGCGGCGGCGAAGATCACCAGGGCGAAGGGATAGGCCAGGCGCAGCATCGTCGCCGTCGCCTGTCCAGGCATATTCGGATTTCCGAGCAGCGCGCCGGCAACAAACAGAAATTGCCAGGCGAGCGGGTTGAAAAACCAGACATGCCCTTCCGGATAGGCGGGCACCGCTATGCCGAGGAGCTGGACCGCGAGATAGACCAGTGCCGAGGGCACCAGCACCAGCAGCCAATGACGCTGCATTCCCAGCAGCACCACCGGGAAGATCAACAGCATCACTATGTACATCGGCAGAATGTCGAGGAAGGTCGGCTGAAATTCCAGCAGCAGCGCCTTAACCACGGCGATATGCGGCTCGTCGAGGAAATCGGCGACGCGCATCTCCTCGTTGTACATCGGGTTCTTGAAGGTGCTCGCGGTGTAGGAGACCTCGGCGATGAAGATCACGAACAGGAAGATGTGAGCGACGTACAGCTGCCAAGCGCGACGTAGCACCTGGGCGGTCGCGTAGAGTGCGCCCTTACTCGCCAGCCGGGCGCCGTAAACGAGCGCGGCGGTAAACCCGGAGATGAAGATGAAAACCTCGGCCGCGTCGTAGAAGCCGACCGCCTGCAGCGTGAAATAGCTCAGGACGTTTTCCGGAACGTGATCGATGAAGATCAAGAACAGCGCCACGCCGCGAAAGAAGTCGAGACGGAGATCACGTTGCGTCGACGGCTCGGGCAAGACCGCTCATGCTCCGGACGGGTTTGCTGAAGGTGCGCCGCGCGATCCTAGCAAGGCTGGGTCGCGCTCGTCGATCCGGCTCACGAGCGGCTTGAAACTGTTGCCAAAATAGCAAAAACACAGCCGAGATGCGGCGACGGTTTGACCAGCCCCAATCTAGGCTGCTCAGTTGGCGTTTCAAATCCGAATTGAGCAGCGTGCGTTATCGATAACACATAAATCCGGATTTGTCAAGTTAAAATGTGACTACAGCAAAATCCGGTGACTCGCTTGCCATCACTGAACCGTCATCCCGCCGTCGACGGCCAGGATATGGCCGGTTATGAATGCGGCCGCGTCCGAAGCGGCGTACACAATCGCCTGGGCGATCTCCTCGGGGCTTCCGGCGCGCTTCAGCGGAACGCTGGCGAGCAATCCGGTCTTCGCCTCGGCGCTGCCGGCGAACCGATCCAGCATGCCGGTCTCGATCGGGCCGGGTGCGACGGCGTTGACCCGCACGCCGAAGGCGGCGGCTTCGAGCGCCGCTGCCCTGGTCAACCCCTCCACGGCATGCTTGCTGGCCACGTATAACGGCGCGCCCGGCAACGCCTTGTGGCCGACGATTGAGGACAGGTTGACGATGGCGCCGCTGCCTTGCGCTTCCATCACGCGCAATTCGTGCTTCAAACTCAACAATGTGCCGAGAACGTTTGTGTCGAACACCGTCGAATAGTTTTCGGCGGTCTGTTCCAGCAGCGATCCGGGCTGGCCTTCGGTACCGGCGTTGTTGACGGCGACGTCTAGGCGCCCGAAGCGGGCCACCGTACCGTCGATCAGCTGGCGCACCTCGTCCTCATTGCGAACGTCTGCCCGAACAAATTCAGCCGCTTCCGCGCCCGCGCCACGAAGCTCCGCGGCGAGTGCCCGACCGGCATCTTCGTGCCGACCGGAGACGACGACACGCGCGCCGTTTCGGGCGAAGGCCAGCGCGGTGGCGCGACCGATGCCGGTCAGCGCGCCGGTGATCAATACGACAGGGTTGCTCATGGCTTTCTCCGTTGGTAGCGCGGCGCCGGGTCAGTCGAACAATGGCCGGAGCCGCTCGACCGCCTCGGTAATTTGGGCCGGGTCGCGGGCGAAACAAAGCCGCAGATAGCCCTCGCCCATCGGTCCAAAAGCGCTGCCCGGGGCGAGGCCGACCTTGGCATGGGACAATAACTCCTTGGCGAAAGCTAGGCTGTCGCCGACGCCATCGACTCGGAAGAATGCATAGAAAGCGCCTTCCGGCCGCGCCACCTCGACGCGCCGGCAGGCACGGAGAGCGTCGACCGCGACGTCGCGCGCGGCGCGGCAGCGCGCGACAAAACTGGCGATGAACGGCTCGCCCTCGCGCACCGCGACGATGCCGGCATGCTGCAGAAAGGTCGGCGCGCCGCTGGTACTGAACTCGATCAGCTTTTCCATCACCGGCAGCAGGTCGGCGGGAAGGGTCATCCAACCGAGACGCCAGCCGGGCATCGCCCAGTTTTTCGAGAAGCTGTTGACCACGATCAACCGGTCATCCGGCTCGGCCTGGGCGAGAAAGGAAGGCGCCGTGCGGTTGCCGTAGACGATGCGGGCATAGACCTCGTCAGCGACGACCCACAAGCCGCGCCGCCTCGCGAACGATAGCAGCGTCGCGATCTCCTCGGCCGAGATTACCCAGCCGGTCGGGTTTGACGGCGAGTTGACGAAAATGCCGCGGGTGCGCGAGTCGCAGGCGGCGAACACCCGCTTGGGATCGAGCCGCCAGCCGCCTTCGGGCAACGGATCGAGCGAGACAAGACGCGGCTCTCCGCCCATGATCGACACCGCCGCGGCGATGTTCGGCCATACCGGCGCGATGATGACGAGATTGTCGCCGGCGTCGATCAGCGCCTGCGTCACCAGCATCAACGCCGTCGTGCCGGAGCTCGAGACGGCGACGCGTTCGGCACCGATCGGCCTTCCGTAGAGACCGGTCATGTAGTCGGGCCAGGGTGGCCCGCAGCTCCGGCAGGCCGGCCTTGTAGGTATAGAAGGTATGTCCGGC
>Ga0070766_10001646_pt1 | contig 10966 bp, 10 predicted proteins | sample HubBroMetageWFT6_FD_69782 | JGI IMG/M metagenome (GOLD analysis project Ga0070766, IMG submission 69782) | Warmed and freeze-thawed soil microbial communities from the Hubbard Brook experimental Forest, New Hampshire - Hubbard Brook CCASE Soil... | ecosystem: Environmental > Terrestrial > Soil... | reverse complement strand
CGACGCATAAAACAGCTTCATTGCACCGCCTCCCGCTTTTCGGCACCGTCGGCCGATAGGCTCACACGCGTAAGGGGCTGGCGTCCATGCCTCAATGGGACATCCTGATCTGCGGCGGCACGGTCATCAACGGCAGCGGCCGCGCCGGCGAGACCGCGGATGTCGCCATATCGGGCGGCCATATCGCCGCGATCGGCCCGGCGCTTTCCGGCAGCGCGGCGCGGGTCATCGACGCTGAAGGGCTGGCGGTCACCCCCGGCTTTATCGACATCAAAACCCATTCCGATTTTACCCTGCCGATCAACCCGAAGGCCGAAAGCAAGGTGCGCCAGGGGGTCACCACCGAGATCATCGGCCATTGCGGCTTTTCGGTCGCGCCCTGCCTGCCGGGCAAGGTGCAAATGCTGGCCGATTACCTGAGCGGCGGCGCGCCGTGGCTGCCGTTCTGCGAGACGAGCTTTCCCGACTACCTCGACAGCTTCCCGGGGGTCGCGGTCAATGCCGGGATGCTGATCGGGCACAATACGCTGCGGCTGATGACGATGGGTCTCGAAGACCGCGCCCCGACCGCAGCTGAGCTCGACCGGATGATCGCACTGCTCGACGAGGGGTTGCGTGCCGGCGCGCTCGGCCTCTCCACGGGCTTGTTCACCCCGCCCGGCAGCTTCGCCGAGCCCTCGGAGATCATGTCCTTGTGCGAGGTCGTGGCGCGACACAAGGCCGGCTATTTCACCCATATTCGCGACGAGTCGAACCGGGTCTTGGAGGCGGTCGAGGAAGCGATCGCGGTGGCGCGCGCCTATCCGATCCATGTCGAGATCGTCCACCTCAAATGCTCGGGGACCGACAATTGGGGGAAGGCGGCGCAAATCCTCGCCCGCATCGAAGCCGCGCGGGCCGCGGGCTGCGACATCGATTGCGATGCCTACCCCTATGCCGCCGGCGCCAATCCGCTGAAGAACCTGCTGCCGCCTTGGGTGCAAATCGGCGGCAACGAGGCGATGCTGGCCCGGCTCGCCCTGCCCGAGACCCGCGCCCGCATCGAGGCCGAGATCGCCGATCACGGGCTCAACAATTGGGGCCGGATTCCGTCATGGGAGGCGGTGCAGGTTTCGATCTCGCCGAATTTCCCGCAGACGGCCGGCAAGACCGTCGCCGCGCTCGCGGCCGAGCGCGGCGTCAATCCGATCGATCAGGTCTGCGATCATCTGATCGCCGACAACGGCGCGACGCGCGTGCTGATAACCTCGATCTCCGAGGACGATATCCGCACGATCGTGCGCTCGCCCAAGGCCCTCGTCGGCTCCGACGGCAATTGCGTCGCCGATTACGGCATCGTCGGCCAGGGCATGCCGCATCCGCGCTTCTACGGCACCTTTCCACGCGTCATCGGCCATTACGTCGGCGAGGAGCGGCTGTTGCCGCTGGAACAGGCGATCCACAAGATGACCGGCGGCTCGGCGCGGGCGCTGAAGCTCAAGGACCGCGGCCTCTTGCAGGAGGGCTGGCGCGCCGATGTGGCGATCTTCGATCCGGCCGAGTTCAAGGACCAGGCGACCTATGCCCAGCCGCATCGCTACCCGACCGGCGCGCGAACCACCGTCATCGTCAATGGTACGGTCGTTGTCGACAACGCCACGCACACCGGCGCCATCCCCGGCATGGTCCTCCGCCGCGCCCCGGACGGCACGGTCGGGTAGGCCGACTCACTCGATTGCGGCGTGGACGAGATTGCTGATGCGGTCGAGCCGCGCCGAGTGCCACGGATCGGGCTGCACGAAATTGGTTATATAGGCGAAGGAGACACCGGAGGTCGGGTCGCCCCAGCAATAGGAGGTGCCGACCCCGCCATGGCCGAAGGTTAGCGGGTGGGCGATGCTGCCGAGTCCGCGGATGCGCGGGGTGGTGCCGCGCGAATGCGGGCCGAGGCCGCGATGCATCGGGATGCCGGCCATCGCCTCGTCCGGCCGGTCGCCGGTGAAGTCCCGCGTCACGTATTCGATCACCCGCTTCGAGAACAGCCGCACCGCGCCGAGCCGGCCGCCCCCGATCATCATCTGGTAGAAGGCGGCCATCGCCCGGGCGGTGCCGAAGCCGCCGCCATGCGGCAGGCCGGCTTCGCGGAATTCTGGACTGTTGTCGCGCGTCTCGGCACCCTCGATCGCGTGGACGTCGGCGCAGCGCTCCTGCTGCTCGCGCGGCACACCGACAGAGAGCTCGTAATCGAGACCGAGCGGGCCGATCACCCGCTGGCGGATCACGTCGCGATAGTCGCGCCCGGTCGCCGCCTCGATGACCATCGCCAAGGTCAGATGGGCGCTGCGGCCATGGTAGTGCAGCTTCGAGCCGGCCGGCCATTCCGGGCGGAAATCGCAGACCTCTGCGCGCATGCGCGCGTGGTCGGCCCAGCTCTCGCGGCTGACATTGGCGCTTGGAAACCCGGCCTGATGGGTCGCGACCTCGAACAGCGTGATGTCGTCCTTGCCGTGTGTAGCGAATTCCGGAAGGTGATCGGCGACGCGGTCGTGGAACGACAGCAGGCCCTCCTCGACCAGGCTCCACACCGCCGCCATGGTCAGAACCTTCGTGTTGGAAAACAGAAGCCAGAGAGTGTCCTCGATCGCCGGCACCGGGTCAGGGTCGATGCGCGCGTTGCCATAGCTCTTGTAAAGGGCGAGTTCGCCATTCCGGGCGAGCGCGATCTGGCAGCCAGGGTAGCGCCTCTCGTCTATATGTTCCCGGATCAGCCGGTCGAGATCGGCGAGCGGACGTGATCGGAAATGCAGCGCCGCGGGAGTGCTCTGCGGCAGCGGGAACTCGCTCGTCATCGACATACACTCCGTTACCGACGGGGTTGCCCCGGAGCGATGTTCGCTTGATGCGGCCGCGCTGTCGAGTCGGCCGGAGCAGTGACGGCGATTAGATCTGAGGCTTCAGTCGCGTCGATAGGGATAACAGCGAGCGCGTTCGAGCGTCATCCCATAATGCTGCCCGAGCGCGCGAATCGCGTCGCCCTGCTCGGGATAGGGGTCGGCATTCCCTGGTCCGACAATGATGGGGCGGAAGCTGCGGTCATCGCGGCCGTTGGGCGGCAGCATCGCCGTGGCGAGCGGGTTGCCGTCCCCGTCGCGCAACGTCAGAAACAGCGGCATCTCGCGCTGGATATGCGCCTTGAGCCCGATTTCCTGCTCGAAAAAGACATTCGAGATGGGGCGGAAGCTCTGCGCCGCCTTGTCCTGCTCCTTGCGAAAATATTTTTCGACGGCATGGCGCATCGTCTCGGATTCAGCCAGCGCCTCGGCTTCGGCCTCGATCCGAAACCACGTCTTGCTGCCCGGGGCATCGCAAACGTACCTCATGCCTCCTCCCACCATGGTTTCCGGCCCGCCATTAGTCTCGGGCCGGCATCGCGAAAGTTGGATGCGACCTCGACAGAAGCAAAATCCGGAGTCCGAAGCCTGTCAACAGCAACTTCGAAGATGGCACCGGGTGGACGGTTCAAGCGCGCGTTAGAACTACCCGCTTCAGCGCCGGCGGGCACGGTCGGCTTGGGAGCCGGCCGGCCGCCGCGGCGCTGGCGTTACGGTGCCTCGGCGCGACCGTTCCGCGACTTGCTCCGGAGAAAGCGGCGGCTCGGTCCACTCGCGCCACAGCGCGACGAGCGCCGCCATCATCGCCGGCCCGAGAAACAACCCGAGAAACCCCATCGTCCGCAGACCGCCTAGAAGGCCGAGCAAAACCAAAAGAAACGGCAGCCTGGCGGCGCCGCCGATCAGAACGGGGCGGATGAAATGATCGGCGATGAAAACGATGGCGCTGCCGAAGGCCAGGACGACGATGCCGCCGACCGTATCGCCGGTGGCAAGGAGATAGAGTCCGGCGAGGCTGTAGACCACCGGCGCGGCGAACGGGATCACCGCGGCGACCCCGGTCACCGCGCCGACCGACGCCGGATAAGGCAGTCCGACCGCGAAATAACACAGCCCGAGCAGGACGCCCTCGCCGAGCCCGACCAGTACCAATCCATTCACGGTGCCGTGCACCGCGGCGATCATCTGGCGGGCGATCCGCTCGCCGCGCAGCCCGATCACGCGGTCGCTCAAATCGCGCAGCCTTTCGGCCAATGCGCCGCCGTCGCGGAACAGAAAAAACAGCGTCAGCAGCGTGAACAGCAGGATCACCAGTCGGTGAATCACCTCGCCGGCATACTCACGGGCGGATGCGGTCAAGGTCCGGAGGTTTACCCGACCGATCATCTCCTCGGCCGCAACCGGGTCGCTCAGGCTGGTTTGCCACCAGTCGGTCAGCGTCGGGCCGAGGAACGGTATCGCGCCGAGCCATCCCGGCGCGGGGATCCCGTGATGACGAGCGTTGACGATGAATTCGAAGACGTAATGACTTTCATGCGCCAGCGCGATGCCGAGCACGATAAGCGGCGCGCTGAACACGATGCCTACCGCGACCGTCGCAAGCAGCGGCGCCAAGACCCGCTCGCCGGCGCCGGGGAACAGCCGCAACATGTGCCTGTATGACGGCCAAAGCGCGATCGCCAGCACGCCTGCCCAAGCAAGGGCAGCGAGAAACTCTTCGAGTATCCAGACGCCGAATGCGACGAGCGCCGTTGCCAGCGCAATTCGGGCTGCGGTTTGGAGCGATGGCGCGGCGGCGGGGGGAGCGGCGGGATCGGGCTCGGTCACTGCTGGCCCTTTCTGATCGGGTCGCGGTCAGTCTATGCGAACCAAGGGTTGAAGGCACGCGACCGGCTCGGGTGGGGGCCAGGTCACCTGCGACTGACATCGAATGGGCGCGTCATGGCCTTGCCTGCCGCCGCCCGGGGACATAGGCTTGGGAATTCGGCGCACGCGGGCTGCCGATAGAATGAAGGGGCGATTGGATGGCTTATACGCTCGAACAGTTTTCGGCCGACTGTCACCGCGTCCTGGTCGCGGATCCCGGGCCGGAAGGGCGCAAGAAGGTCTGCGCTCTGGTAAAGCAGGCCTGCACGGACCCGGAATTCGTCAGCAAGCATCTGCCGGAGAGCGGGCCGGAGCGGAAGATCCTGTATGAGGACCCGGAACTCGGCTTTTGCATCCTCGGCCATGTCTATCAGGGCGCAAAAGAAAGCGCGCCGCATGATCACGGTCCGACCTGGGCGATCTACGGCCAGGCTTTCGGCGAGACAATCATGACCGATTACCAAAAGCTGGCACCCGCGAGCGAAGGAGTGACCGGCAAGGCACGCCCAGTCCGGGACTACAAGCTCACGCCGGGCGACGCCTATGTCTACAACGAGGGCGATCTGCACTCGCCGCGGCGCGACGGCGCGACCCGGCTGATCCGGATCGAGGGCCGCAACGTCGAGAAGATCCGGCGCTATCCGTATCAGCGGGTCAGCGACGCCGCCGTCGCCGCGCAGTAGAAACCGCGTAACCTCCCTCTCCGCCCTTCGGCGCGGAGAGGGAGAAGCTAGGGTCAGCCGCCGAGGGCGCCCTCGGTATTGACATAGACCGCATAGAGCGACTGGCTCGCCGCCATGAACAGGCGGTTGCGCTTCATCCCGCCGAAACACAAATTGGCGCAGCGCTCGGGCAGCGCGATCCGGCCGATCAACTTGCCGTCCGGGGCGAAGACGACGACCCCGTTCAGGTCGGGCCCGGTGCCCCAGCCACACCACAGATTGCCGTGCACGTCGCAGCGGAAGCCGTCGGGCGCGCCGTCGCCAACATCGCCGAAGAGCTTTCCGTTGGCGAGCTTGGTGCCATCCTCGACGACGTCATAAACGCGGATGGCACGCGGCCGGGCGCGCGACTCGACGATATACATGCGGGATTCGTCGGGGGAGAAGCAGAGGCCGTTCGGTCCGTTGATGTCGCCGGCGACGACCGTCGCCCGCCCGGTGCGCGGGTCGACCCGGTAGACATTCGTCGGCAGCTCTGGTTCGGCTTTGCCACCTTCGTAATTGCTCAGGATGCCGAAGGGCGGGTCGGTGAACCAGACCGACCCGTCCGATTTGACGACAACATCGTTCGGCGAATTGAGCGGATTGCCGTCGACCCCGTCGAAGCGGTTGCAGATGACCGTGATCGAGCCGTCATGCTCGGTGCGGGTCACTTGTCTCGCGCCGTGCTCGCAGGTCACGAGCTTGCCCTGGCGGTCGCGGGTGTTGCCGTTGGCATAGTTCGACGGCTTGCGGAAAATGCTGACCGCCCCCGTTTCCTCGTCCCATTTCAGGATGCGGTTGTTCGGGATGTCGCTCCACAGGAGGCTGCGCAGATCGCCGAACCAGACCGGACCCTCGCTCCAACGGCAACCGGTATAAAGCCGCTCCACCGCGGCATTGAATGGAGGCCGTATAGCTTCGAAGCGCGGATCGAGCGTGACGATCGCAGGATCTGGATAGGATTGGGCCGGCTGCCATCCGTCGCTCATCGCCGCTCCTTCCTCAACTGTTCTCGCATCGCCGTCTTACGCCGGCGGCGGCGCGAGCATGGAAGGTTTTCAGCGAGCGCTCAAGTGAACCTCGCTCACAGGGCGAGGCTTTCAAAGGTCGCCGGCGAAACCCGCAAAGGTGCCGTTGAGCCAGGTGCCGATCGCGCTCATGCCGGCGATACCGGCGACCGAGATCAAGATCGCGATCAGAGCATACTCGATCGCCGTGGCTCCCGAGCTGTCGCGCCAAAATGCCGAGAAAAGCGCACGCATCCGTCGCAATCCGCCCTTTGGAAGAGGCCGGGATACTGCACGACAATTCTTAAGCGTGGATTACGAAAATCCGGCCCGCCACGTCGATCGCATCGAGAGAATGAAACGTTTAGTTAAAGAGAAGCCTGTCTTGGAGGAGAAAATGCCAGGCATGCTTGGTACTTCGTGCCGAGCAGTTCTCGGGTCGCTCGCTCTCGTCGGCCGCGCCGCGAGCGCCCGTCTCACAGGTTTCGCCGGGTGAAGCGGCGCCGGCTGCGCTACGATCAGTGCAGCACGCCGTGTTCCTTCCGTCCCATGGTGCCCTATGAGCCAGCTCGACCCGATCCCCTATTCCGACGCACAGATCCGCTCGATCCTTGAACGCGTGCGTACCATCGCAATGGTCGGCGCCTCGTCCAACTGGAACCGGCCGAGCTACTTCGTGATGAAGTATCTGCGAGGGAAAGGCTACCGGGTGATCCCGGTCAATCCCGGCATCGCCGGCCAGGAACTGCTCGGGGAAAGGGTTTACGCCTCGCTGCGCGACATTCCCGAGCCCGTCGACATGGTCGACGTGTTTCGGCCGGCGGCCGAGACGCCGGCAATCGTCGAGGACGCGATCGCGATCGGCGCGCCGGTGGTGTGGATGCAGCTGGGCATCCGCAACGACGAGGCGGCGGCCATGGCCGAGGCCGCCGGCATCGAGATCATCATGAACCGCTGCCCGAAGATCGAGTTCGGCCGGTTCGGCGGCGAGTTGTCGTGGAGCGGGGTCAACAGCGGCATCATCCAGAACCGTGCCCCGCAGGCGCCGCGGCCTCGCCCGGCCCGCGAACGGCCGGCGCCGTCGCACAATCAGAGCTACGGCTTCGAGACCCGCGCCGTGCACGCCGGCGCCGCGCCCGATCCGGCGACCGGCGCGCGCTCGACGCCGATCTACCAGACGACCTCCTACGTCTTCGAGGATGTCGATCACGCCGCATCGCTCTTCAACCTGCACAATTTCGGCTACATCTATTCGCGCCTGACCAACCCGACCGTGGCGGTCCTCGAAGAGCGCATCGCCAGCTTGGAGGGTGGCCGCGCCGCGGTCGCCGCGGCGTCGGGCCATGCCGCGCAGTTTCTGACGTTCTTCACGATGCTGCAGCCGGGCGACGAGTTTGTCGCTTCGCGCAATCTCTACGGCGGCTCGTTGACCCAGTTCGGCCTGTCCTTCCCGAAGCTCGGATGGAAGTGCCATTTCGTCGATCCGACCGACCCGGAGAATTTCCGCCGGGCGCTGACGCCAAAATGCAAGGCGATCTTCTTGGAGCTTCTCGCCAATCCCGGCGGCATCATCGTCGATATCGAGAAGGTGGCCGCCATCGCGCACGAGGCCGGCATCCCGTTGATCGTCGACAACACATTGGCGACGCCGTATCTGTGCCGACCGTTCGAATGGGGCGCCGATCTGATCGTCCACTCGACAACCAAGTTCCTCGGCGGCCACGGCGCCGCGCTTGGCGGCATGGTGGTCGAGTCGGGGAGGTTCGACTGGTCGCAGGGCGACCGTTTCCCGTCATTGACCGAGCCGGAACCGGCCTATCACGGCCTCAAATTCTTCGAGAATTTCGGCGATTTCGCCTTCACCACCAAAGCGCGCGCGGTGGCATTGCGCGATTTCGGGCCGACGCAGTCGCCGATGAACGCCTTCTTGACGCTGACCGGTATCGAGAGCCTGCCGGTGCGCATGGACCGGCATGTCGATAACGCGCAGAAGGTGGCTGAATTTCTCGCTCAGCATCCGCGCGTCGCCTGGGTCTCCTATGCCGGGCTCAAAACCAGCCCCTATTACGAACTGGCGCGGAAATACTTGCCGAAAGGTCCGGGCGCGGTCTTCACCTTTGGGGTCAAGGGCGGCTACGAGGCCGGGGTCAAGATGGTCGAGAGCGTGCGACTGTTCTCCCATCTCGCCAACATCGGCGACACCCGCAGCCTGATCCTGCACCCGGCCTCGACGACGCACCGGCAACTCTCCGACGAACAGCGCCTTGCCGCCGGCGCCGGGTCCGATGTGGTGCGCCTGTCGGTCGGGCTCGAAACCGCCGCAGACCTGATCCGCGACCTCGACGAGGCGCTGGCTGGGACGGCGGTCTGATCTGCGTATCGGGCGGGTGTCACCGATCGCTGCCCCCATGCTACGGTTCCGCTCTCTTCACCCCCAACCAAAACCGGAGGAAACCATGGCGCAATCGCAACCAAGTTCGGCGCGCGACGCGGTCCGCAATGTCGTGCCCGACCTGATCGGCTACACCGAGAAATGGCTGTTCGGCGAGGTGTGGGAGCGCCCGCAACTATCGAAGCGCGACCGCAGCCTGATTGTCGTCGCGACGCTGATCGCGCTCGGCCGCGAAAAACAACTGGTCGGCCATCTCGAGCGCGCGCTCAATAACGGGCTCACCAAAACGGAGCTTAGCGAGGTCATCACCCATCTCGCCTTTTATGCCGGCTGGCCGGCCGCGATGACCGCGGCGCTCGTCGCCAAGGACGTGTTCGAGAAAAAGTAGCCGCTTTCCGCACCTCCCTAATTGGTCACCCGCGGGCTGGACCCGCGGGTGACGAAAAAAGTGAACCGGCCGGGGCCGGTTGAAATGGACCTCCTTCCCTGGGAGACTCACATGAAAGTCGGTTTTATCGGGCTTGGCACGATGGGCGCCAGCATGGCGGCCAACCTGCAGAAGGCCGGTTTCGAGCTCGTCGTCCACGACATCCGGCGCGCCGCCGCCGAGCGGCACCTCGCCGCCGGCGCGGTCTGGACCGACAGCCCGAAGGCGCTCGCCGAGCAATGCGAGGTGATCTTCACCTCGCTGCCCGGGCCGCCGGAGGTCGAGCAGGTGGCGCTCGGGCCCAACGGCCTCCTCGCCGGCATGAAGGACGGCAGCGCCTATTTCGACCTGTCGACCAATTCGCCGACCCTGGTTCGCGAGCTGAACCGGCGCTTTGGCGAGAAGCACCTCTACATGCTCGACGCGCCGGTCAGCGGCGGCCCGCGCGGCGCCGCCTCCGGCCGGCTGGCGCTGTGGGTCGGCGGCGACGAGCAGATCTTCAACCGCCACAAGAAGGTGCTCGACGCGATCGGCGACCAGGCCCGCTATATCGGCCCGATCGGCGCCGGCTCGGTGGCGAAGCTCGTGCACAATTGCGCCGGCTATGCGATCCAGACCTGCCTTGCGGAAGTGTTCACGATGGGGGTCAAGGCTGGCGTCGAGCCGCTTGCTCTATGGGAGGCGGTGCGTCAGGGCGCCGGCGGCAGGCGGCGCACTTTCGACGCGCTCGGCGACCATTTCCTGACCGACAGCTACGACCCGCCGGATTTCGCGCTGCGCCTGGCACACAAGGACGTGACCCTCGCCACCCAGCTGGCGCGCGAGCTCAAGGTCCCGATGCATATGGCCAATCTTGCGCTCGACGAGTTGACCGAAGCGCTGAACCGGGGCTGGGAGGGCCGCGACTCGCGCGTCGCGATGCAGCTGCAAAAGGAGCGCGCCGGGGTCACGATCAAGGTCGACCCCGCGCAGGTAAAAGCTGCGCTCGAACGCGACGGCAAAACCTAGCGCCAAACCCTAACGCAAAGTTCCGGCGGGCAGGAACGAGGTCGGCAGCGGCGGCGCGCGGCGGTGCAGCCGGCGCAGCAGATAGCCGAGACCGAGTCCGGCGACGATCAGCCCGACGCCGATCAGCGGCCGGTGCGCGATCCAGGCGGCGGCGATCACGATCAAGGTCAGCGGCACGGCAATCATCAGCGCCATCAGGAATGTACCGATCCCGACGAGATCCTCGAACAGCGGAATGACGCCGACCAGCACCGACAGCGGGCTGCCCATCAGCCAGAACCCGATCAGCATCGCGACGAAGCCGACCACGCGCAGGATCCAGGTCAAGACACTTTCCTCGTGCGCCTTCTCCTTGAACATGACATTGGCGGGGACAACGCCTGGTTCCGCCAGCCCGATCTTGTAGCCGCCGGAATCGCTGAATGGCGCCAACGTGCCGCCGGTTTGCGCCGCGACGACGCTCATCGTCTGCGCCGGAACGGCCCTGTAGTGAACCCTGATGTCGCCGATTGCCGGCGCTGCCGGGTCGTCGCCGCGGTAGAGCATGTCGCCGGTCTTGCGGTAGCCGGCCGGCAGGCTCGCCGGTTCTCCCGGATCGAAATCGGTGAACGCCGAGACCGCGTCCAGCACGGCGCGGTCGACGCGATAGGCTCCGAGCCGCGCGTCCTGGCTATCGATCGTTGCCGAGCCGA
>Ga0070766_10001645_pt1 | contig 10969 bp, 5 predicted proteins | sample HubBroMetageWFT6_FD_69782 | JGI IMG/M metagenome (GOLD analysis project Ga0070766, IMG submission 69782) | Warmed and freeze-thawed soil microbial communities from the Hubbard Brook experimental Forest, New Hampshire - Hubbard Brook CCASE Soil... | ecosystem: Environmental > Terrestrial > Soil >... | reverse complement strand
CTGTTCGCCGGCGGCGGCTACATCGATCAGCTGTGGCTGTTCTGGGTGGCTCCGATTATCGGTGCGGTCATCGCCGGCTTGCTATCACGCTGGATGTACGAGCGCGAAGCGCTCATCGAAACCGTCGTGGTTGAGGAAAGCCGGATCGCGTAACTCGGCAAACCTCGCATTCAGATTGCGGGGCGATCGATCCCGAAGGTTGGGTTTGGCCTGGCAGGAAGGAGCGGACCTCTGCCCGCTTATGGTCACCTTCAACAAGAAAATTTGACCTTATGTCTCGCGCTGGTTACCACGCCCATTTTTCTACCGGTCGCAAAAATAGCGGCAAAGTGGTGCAGGTCTGGCAGCCCCTTGCTGTCCCTAATTGATGGGTTCACGAGGACAGGCATCTATCGCTCGAGGGAGGTCATCATGGACCCGTCTCCAAATTGGTGGTTTCGCGCAGTGCCGGTTTTGGCGGTGGTGATCGCGACACATTTGGGCGGGGTCGGGCTGGCATCTGCCGGCACCATAGACAAGATCCGCGCGGATCAGACTCTACGCATTGCCTATCGGGATGACGCGCGGCCGTTCTCGTACAAGGAATCAGATAACGCCGAGCCGGCCGGCTACATGGTCAATCTCTGCCGGGCCGTTGCCAAGAAGCTCGCGGACCAGCTCGGGGTGCGGTCGCTGAAGGTGGTCTATGTCGCGGTCACCGCGGCAAATCGGTTCGAGGCAATCGAAAAACACAACGCGGACCTGCTGTGTGAGCCGACCAGCGCAACGTTATCGCGCCGCAAGCAAGTGGATTTTTCGATCCCGACCTTCATCGATGGCGCCAGTCTGCTGACGACTGACATGAAGCTCCAATCTCTTGACGGCCTCAGCGGGCACAAGATCGGCGTCCTGGCCGGCACGACGACCGAGGAAGTGCTGCGACGCATGCTCAAGGAGCGCGGAATATCGGCTGAGGTCGTTCCGGCAAAGACGCATGACGAGGGCTTGACGATGCTGGAGGGCGGCGAGACATCGGCGTATTTCGCCGATCGCTCTATCCTGATGTTCCTGCTCAAGGACATCAGCAAGACACCGGAGAAGCTGCAGATTGCCGAGGACTATCTGACCGTCGAACCCTACGCACTGGCCTTGGCCCGCGACGATCCGGATTTTCGCCTCGCCGTCGACACCGCCCTCAGTCACATTTTCCGAAGCAACGAGATCATCGCGATCTTCGATCAGAGTTTCGCGGGCAAGCTCAAGCGAAGCGATTTGATCGAGGCGCTTTATGCGATCTCTGGACTGCCCGACTAGTCTAGGCATTCCGGATCATCCGGCTGCGGCCGCTGGCGCCGAGAGCGCGGCGCAACTTCTGAGGCTTCTTAGACAAGAGGCTCGAAAATTTTCTTAGCCGAGACGAAAAGCTACGCCCACCGGCCAGGCCATAACCGCCCGCGGTCTTCGATTTTCCTGCCGTAGTTTGGCCCGAGTCGGCACCGTGTTGCTCAAATGTGGACTGATGGCATCAACGATCGAGCCGATCGGCTTGGCCAAGCTCCGTGAGATGGATCAACTCATTGGCCTGCTGTTGAACAACTCCATTTGCTTGTGTCCTCATCTTGAGCCGTCATTTGTAAGGAAAATCGATCGATAACGTATGTCGTCACGAGGCCGGCATTGTTTTCTCGAAATATAATATTTTTATCGGTAAATTGCGCGGCGTGCCCATTTACTGTATTTTTAGCTTGATCAATCACTATCTTCGCCACTTTGCCAGAGACACCCTCAATGTTCTTTATGCAAGTCAATTCGGTCGGGGCCGCGTAACCCGTGGTAGACGCAGTAAACACGATAAGCCAGGACGTAATTGTACTGTAGTACACCCTCCTGTGGCTCGCATTGAGAGGCCGCATCGGCGCCGCTAGGTTACTGGTTTGTTCTCATAAGAACCGCGCCTGCCATCGCATGTCAATCTGGTATGGTGCGGCCTGGTATGGTGCGGCGCCTTGTAGACCGGGCGAGGGGGAAGCGGATGAGGCGGCGCGATGTCCTTGTCCTGGTCGGTGGAGCCACGTCTTTCGGCCGCTCGCAACCGGCGCGCAGAGCCGGGCACGCCGCGGATCGGTCTCCTTTCGATCGGGACCGGCCCCCGACCCGGCGAAGCCGAACCCGGTGTGGGTGGCGTTCCTGAAGGGCCTGGATGAGCTCGGGTGGGTCGAGGGTCGAAAGATCATCATCGAACGACGCTTTGCCGGTGGCGTTGCTCGATTCGCTGATGTTGGCCGCCTAGACGCGTGAAGATCGCGACTTTCAATGTCAACGGCGTCAATGGCCGGCTTTCGGTCCTGCTGCGCTGGCTAGCCATGACCGAGCCCGACGTGGTCTGCTTGCAAGAGTTGAAGGCCCCGGACGATAAATTTCCGGAGCCTGCTCTCCGGCAAGCTGGCTATCGCGCTATCTGGCACGGCCAGAAGAGCTTCAACGGTGTCGCGATCCTTGCTCGCAGAGGACAACCAATCGAAACCCGGCGCGGTTTACCGGGCGAGCCGGACGATACCCATAGCCGCTACATTGAGGCGGCGGTTGATGGCGTTCTGATCGGTTGTATCTATCTGCCCAACGGCAATCCGGCACCCGGCACGAAGTTCGATTACAAGCTGCGCTGGTTCGCGCGGCTCGCAGCGCACGCCGCCGACTTGCTGGCGACGGGGATGCCGGTCGTATTGGCAGGCGATTTCAACGTGATGCAAACGGACCTCGATGTGTACAAGCCAGAGCGCTGGGTAGACGACGCTCTGTTTCGGCCTGAAGTCCGCGAAGCCTTCCATCGGCTCGTTGCACAAGGATGGACCGACGCTTTGCGCGCAGTGCACCCGGGCGAGCGTATCTACACCTTCTGGGACTACTTCCGGAACGCTTGGATTCGGAATGCCGGCCTGCGGATCGACCATCTGCTGCTCAGCCCGCCAATGGCGGACCGTCTCGTCTCGGCGGATGTGGACCGGGAGGTGCGCGGCTGGGAAAGGGCCAGCGACCATGCGCCCGTCTGGGTCGAGCTCGCCGAACGCCGGCCCAGGCAAAAAGACCGAAATCCAGGCGGTAACAAATGACTGAGCCAACCGACCCGAGCGATGATCCCTTCAATCTCCGACGCTTCGTGTTGGCACAGGTGCCGGTGTTCGACGCCGCCCTCGACGAGCTCAAGGCCGGCCGAAAGCGAAGTCACTGGATGTGGTTCGTCTTTCCGCAGCTGCGCGGCCTCGGGGTGTCGTCGTTAGCCGAGTTTTACGGCATTGGCTCGCTCGAAGAGGCCCGCGCGTATCTCGCTCACCCGGTTCTGGGGCCGAGGCTCGTCCTCTGCACAGAGGCTGTGCTGGCGATCAGGGGCAAGTCTCTCCACGACATCTTCGGCGCTCCAGACGACATGAAGTTCCCGTCGTCGATGACCCTCTTCACGCTGGCGTCGGACGATCCCGGTAATGTGTTCAAGCAGGCGCTGGAAGCCTATTGCGACGGGAATCTGGACGAGAGGACGCTGACACTTCTGGAGGCTGGGCCAAGATATGGATGACAGGTAGCAGCAAATCACGGCATCAGTCGCACATTGGCCCGCGCGCTGCGACCTTCGGCGTCGATGACCGTGAGACGAGCGAAACCGAGACCGGAAGGAAGCCAATACAGAGTGCGGCGCTGTGGGGCCGGCGGCAACGGCCGGCCATCAACAAGCCAGCGCAATGGACCATGCCCACTAGCGGCCTCTAGCGGTATTTCCTGTCCGTCCCAGGCGACGACCGAGCCGTCTGGCGGGTAAAGGATCTTCGGCCCGCCGACATCGGCACTGAGACTACCATCGAACGGGCCGGCATCGAGCCGACGCAGTCCTGGCGGCAGATCGCGCCGCGCGGCGACGAGCGCCCCTTCGGGTGCGGGTCCGGGCGCGGCACCAACCGTTGGCGATCCGAGCAGGTCGGCGATCTTGAATAAAAGAGGCGCAGCGGTCAGGCGACCGCTACGGCCCGGCATCGGTGTGCCATCGGGCCGCCCCGCCCAGACGCCGATAGTAAGCTCGCGGTCGTATCCGATCGCCCAGGCATCACGGAAGCCGTAGGAAGTTCCGGTCTTGAAGGCAAGCGGCCGGCCGTGCCGAGTCTCGACTGGCAGTATCCCGGGTGGTACCGGAGCCGCAGCGAGGATCCCGTTAACGTACCAGGCGGCCACGGGCCCGAATAGGGGTGCTGTTGCACCCGGCGGGTCGGTCGGCCGGTAACGTAAGGGTAAAAGCGTGCCGCCGTTCGGCAGTGCGGCATACAGCGTAGCCAAATCGGTCAAACTAATCCCGACGCCGCCCAGAGCAATTGCCAAGCCGGGTTGCGGATCGGCTTGTGGCAAATGGAGGCGAATGCCGGCCGCGGTCAGTCCGCTGACGAAGCGGCCCGGGCCGAGATGCTCCAGCACATCGACGGCTGGCACATTGAGCGAGTATTGCAATGCCTCGCGGGCGCTGACCTCGCCCTGGAAATGCCCGTCGAAGTCGCTCGGCGCGTAGTCGCCGAAATAGCGCCGGCGATCGTCGAGCATGGTCTCAGGATGGATGATCAGCCGGTCGAAGGCCATCGCGTAAATGAACGGCTTCAGGGCTGAACCTGGCGAGCGAACTGCACGGGTCATGTCAAGCGTGCCTCGACGAGCGGATGCGGCAAATACCGCATTGCCGACATGGGCAAGAACTCGGCGCTCGCGATTTTCAATGACGATCGCGGCGAGCGTCGCGTGCGCGTCCAGCGCGGTCACCTCGTGCGAGAGCAATGCCTCGACTTGCCGCTGCAACAGCGGGTCGATGGTCGTGCGCTGTAGAACAACTTCCGGCTCGGCCTCGCGCAAAGCTCGGGCCAAGTGCGGCGCATGGAATGGCAACGCCAACCGAACCGGCGGAACTGACTCGCTCTCCGCCTCGACGGCGGTCTGCATCGAGATAACGTTCTGCGCCGCCATCCGGCGGAGCACTGCGTTCCGCGCCGCCTGCGCGGCTTCGGGATGACGATCCGGACGCAGGTGCTCGGGCGAGCGCGGGATCGCGACCAGCAGCGCTGCTTCAGCCGCGGACAGCCGTGCGGGCTCCTTGCCGAAATAGGCAAGGCTTGCGGCCCGAACGCCTTCGAGATTGCCGCCGAACGGCGCCAACGTCAGATAGAGGCCAAGGATCTCGTCACTGCCGAGGCGGCGCTGCAAGGCGAGTGCTTCGCCCATTTCGGCCAGCTTCGCGGTGAATGTGCGCGGGCGCCGCTTCAGCAGCCGAACCGCCTGCATCGTTAGGGTCGATGCGCCCGAGACGACGCGCCCCTCGGTCGCAAGCTGGCCGAGAGCACGCAGCGCTGCAAGCGGATCGACCCCGGGATGAGCGCCGAAGCGCTGGTCCTCAGCGGCAATCAGCATGCGACGGTAAAGCGGATCGACGCTGTCGGCGCCAACCGGCAGGCGCCATTTCCCGTCGGCAGTCAGAAACCCCCGCAGGATCGAACCGTCGCGCGCCAGAATCAGGACCGATAAGCTGCGGCTCCGGTCGAGCGCGGGTGGGGCGAGAGCGAGATACAGAGCGCCAAGAGCTGCAATCGCAGCAGCAAAGCCTCGAAGCGGGTTGCGCCGAAGCAAAGTCACTTTTGCAGGACCACGAGCTTCCCTATGCCAGTACGGCCGGTGGTTTCCGGGTCGTACATATCCTCGACGACAAGTGCCGGGTACTTGAACTCGCCCGGCGTCACCGCGCGAACGACATAGGCCAGCGTGAAATCCTTTACCCCTTCGCCCAGATCCAGCGCAGCGATGTAGCGGTCATCGCGCGCCTCGGTAGACGCGGTCTCCGTCGTGTCCTTAAGCCACGAATAGTTCGCCAGCGACTGTCCTCCGGCCGCAGTTGTGGTCTCGATCTCGAATCCGGCGGGCAGCAGATCGATAACGAGAGTGCGCGCCATACGGGCCGAGTCCGAGCGGCTGCCTTTTAGCGTCACGACAAAGACATCGCTCTGCCTCGCTTTAGTTAGATCGGCCGGCGTGCCATCACGATTGTATACCGAGCGGCTCACCGCATATCCCTTACTTTCGGCCGGCAAATCGGCCTTGACTACGCCAGTGATCGACACCGTTCGCCATATCGGCGTCGTCCCCTTGTTCGTGGCGGTGAGCGAGGCTGCACCGCTGCCGAGTGAGCGCCGCAAATACAACGGCTCGCTGCCGGATTTCGGCGCGGCATTGTCGGTCGCCACCGTCATCGTGCCGCCGGTTGCCCGAACAGCGGCCTCCGCCGCCATCAGCAACCAGGCTTGCTCCTGCGTGCTCGTACGGTTGGCGCGAGCGAAGAGCTCCGCCACCCGATCCATCACTGTCGTCAGACGCGGCTGCGCGGCGGGATGGCCGGCGGCAAAGGCCAGCACCGCGGCGCTGTCGCGCAGATCGCTGCCATAATCGACATATCGCAGCCCGGGGGGGCGTTTTGGCGCCGGCCCGAGCGCCGCGCCATACGCCGCCGCGGCTCTCGTCGTGTCGCCAGATTGGGCTAGCGCCGCACCGAGCTGAGCCTGTGCCAGCTGGGTCGGTAGCGCCGCCATTTGCGTATCGCTGAAGTAGCGTAACGCCGCGAGGTCGTCCGCCTTGGCCCGCGTCAGAACGTAGTGCGCATACGCCATGGCGGGCAGCTCCTCGGACTTGGTGTGGTCCTGGCGGACATAGTCGTGCAACCAGCCGAGCGCAGCCCTGATCGCGAAATCGGGTACGTTCTTGCCGTGCTCTTTGGCGCGGATCAGGAAGTCGGTGGCATAGGCATCGAGCCAAGGAACGGTGTCGTCCGTATCGTTCCACACACCGAAGCTACCGTCCGAGCGCTGCAATTCGACGACGTGGCCGATCGCGCGGTCGATCGTTTCGACGGGCGCAAACCCCGGATCGCTGCGCCATAACCCGGCGACGGCGTCGACGAAGAGCAGCGGCAAGGCGCGACTTGTCGTCTGCTCCAGACACCCATAGGCATAGCGGTCGAGCGCACGCAATAGGCCGGGCACATCCCAATCCGGCCTCGGACTGACCGTCAGAAGCGCTTCCGCCGTCCCAGGCAAAAACTCACTGGCGGCGCTGTCGTCGAGGGTGACTGACTTCCCCGGCTCGAGGCGCCCGACAAAGCGGCGCAGCTGGTAAGATTGTGCCGGACGCACGCCGATCGTGAAATCGCGGGTAATGCGAAGACCGTCAGGTCCGGTGAGTTCGAGCTGCAGCGCTACGTTGCCGATCGTTGTCGCTGACAGCGGGAACCCGTCGGCGAAGCCTTGGCCCGCGGTGAGGGTGATCGAGCGCTCGACGGGAGTAGCAAATTCGCCGGCGCCGGTCGCCGCTAGTTTGAGGCGATAGTCGCCGGGCGCGCCTTCGACATTATTGATGACGACGCCGACCCGCGCGGTGTCGCCCGGCGCGAGAAAGCGCGGCAGCGATACCATGGTCACGACCGGGTCGCGGACGATCGTCGCTGCGCTGGCGGAGCCGAGCTTGTGTGCGGCGAAGGCCATTCCCATCAACCGAAGCTGTCCCTGGAAATCGGGAACGTCGAAGTGCACCGTTGCCGCGCCGTCGGTATCGAGGTGGACCAGGCCGGAAAACAGCGCCACAACACGGCTGCTCTTATCGGGGAGACCGGCAACCGAGCGCCTTGCGAACTGATCACCGCCGCTGCGCAAAACGCCGACGCCGTTGGCGCGCGGGTCGATCAGACGACCGTAAATGTCGCGCAGTTCGACTCCCAGCTGGCGTTTGCCATAAAAGTATTTTTCTGGTTCTGGGCTGTCGAACTCGGTCAGCTTCAGCACTGCCTCGTCGACCGCGGCGAGCGTTACATAGGCTTCCTCGCCTGCGGTGAGCCCGGTCACCTTGACCGGGATGTCGATCGGTCCGCGTGGCCGCACCACGTTCGGCGCCGCTAGCGTCATAGCCAGTGTGCGCGGGCTCGCATCGATGCCGAGCCAGGCGGTGCCGACGGCCCGCCCCGGACCGCGCTGCTGTGGACCGGAGAGTGCCGAGGGGCGATAGGCGCTGACCAGCGCATAAACCCCGGCGCCCCAATCCGCTTCGACCGGGATCTCGATTGTGGCACCGTTGGTCGGCAGGTCGAAGGAGCGCATCGCCAATATGCGATCGGAAGCGATCGCCAGCTGGGCTTGGCCGGCGAACGGCGCCTTGACGAACAACTTGGCTGTTTCACCCGCCTGGTAGGTGGTCTTGTCGAGGGTTGCTTCGAGTTTGTCGGGGACATCCGGAAGCTCGGCTTCGACCCACCAGCCGACGTGGAAACGCACGCTTGACTGCGCCCCGCTGGCGCCATCGGTGACTTCCCAGCGATAGCGCCCGGCAGGCAAGGTGCGCGTGAGCGATGCTGGCGTGTCGCTGGGGAGGTCGAGCGTGCCGGTCTCGATTGGCTGGTCGCGCACTTGGCTGCGGTGCCGCCAGCTGCCATTGACCGAGTACCAGTCGTATTGCCAACTTTCGCGGAGCAATTCCCAGCGCAGCCCCTTTGCATCGACGCGCCGGCCGTCCGGATCGACAGCGATGATCTCAACTTGAGCAGCCTGGCCTTCCGGCACCGCCTCGTCGCCAGCTGTCGACCGCAAACCAATCGCCACCGGGCGCTGGCGTATCGGCCTGGTGACCATTTCACTTACCGCGCGCCCGCTCGGCTCGACGACGCTGACGCGTATCGTCGCGGCAAGCGGTTTTGTCAGATCCGGGATATCGGTCAGATTGACAGAGGCCGTCGCCTTGCCCTCGGCATCGGTCGCGGGCGCCTCGACATCCTGGCGTCGGCCGGCAAATTCTTCCTCTATTAGACCGAAGCGGAACTCAGCCTCGCTTGGAAACGGCTTCTCGTCGACCGCGATCGTCGCCTCAGCCTCGACCGCAAGGCCCGCACCCGGCGCCCCATAATAGTAGCGCGCATTGATCGCGACGGGGAAAGCCTCGCCTGGGACGAGCGGTTGGTTCGCCGCAGACAATTCGACTTTGAGCTGAGGCGGGACGAAATCTTCGACGCGGAATTCAGCTGCTCCGATCGGCGGCGCCTTTGGGTCAACCTTTACTTCCGCTCGCCACGATCCGATGCGCGCATCGCGAGCCAGGGAAAAGGTCACGTCATGGGCGCCGAGGTGGTCGCCGGTCAATTGGCGTCGCTCAACCTCGACGCCATCCGGCCGAATGAGCCGGAGCGTCACCGGCAAACTAGAGATCGCCTCTGCCTTGTCGTCGCGCACCAAGACGACGAGGTGTACGCTCTCGCCCGGCCGGTAGATGCCGCGATCGGTGTGGAGATACGCGTCGACCGGACCCGGCTGCGGCCGGCCGCTGATCCCACGATCGCTGAGATCGAAAGCCCCGCGTCCGACGTCCAGAAAGTTGAAATCTCCGTCGCGTCCGTAGGCCATCACGGCAAAGGGCTCGTCGCCGCCCCTGCCATGGACGAGGCCGCTGGGAATGCGGGCCATGCCGTCAGCATCGCTCGTCGCGGTCGCCAACTCGGTGTTGTTATGGGCGTAGAGGCGCACCGTCACGCCGGAGGCTGGTTTCGCATCGGCCAGCGAATGCACCGCGACCACCATGCCGTCCGCGCCGGTATAGGCGGTCAGACCGAGATTGGAGACAAGTACCCAATTCGTCGCCACATCGCCGGCTTCGTCGGCCCGGCGATCGGGTCGCTCGACGGCGGCGAGATAAACGCCGGGCGCGTTGTCGCGCAGCACGTCCTTGAGCGGGATCGCGGTCACGACGGCACGGTTGCGCTCGCCCGATATCGTCATCTCGCCTTGCCACACGAGCTTTCCGGTGCGGTTCACGACCTCGTCCACATCCTCGGCGCCGAACCGCATGGTCAGCTTGTCACTGTCGATGCTCGGCACGAGGTTGCGCTCGTTGACCCGCAGCAGCTTCACCTTCACCCGGTCCAGGTTGATCGTCGTGACCGGCAACCCGGCACTCCCTTCGCGCGGCAGCACGTAACCAGTGCCCGAGAAGCTGATCGCCGGTTTCCGGTCCGGTACAACGACCCGGGTTGCGAACGTCTCGATGGTCTTTTCGCCGGACTCAGCGGGGAACCCGGTTAAAAGCTGGAGGTCATAGTTCCCTCCGTGCTTCAGCCCGTTGACGCACAGAGTGTCGCCGCGCACGGTCACGACACCGTCAAAATTCGGCTCGCTGCGCACGAAGGCGCCGTAAGAAAGATCGCCCTTCGTCGCGATCTTCTCATTGAAACGAAGGCAGACCCGTGGCGCATCGGATTCAGCTTCGATCTGCACCTTCGCCACCCGGAAGGCGACGAGCCGCTTCAATTGCTCGACCCGCTCGGCCACCGTGATCGATTTCGTGAAGGCCAGGCCGGACTGGAAGGCGGCGAGCGCTTCCTTCTGCTTGTCATGGCGATCGTAATCGCGCCCGATCAGGAACAGCGCGCCGCCGCGCTCGACCGGCTCGGTCGATCTGAGATAGGCGTTGTAGGCGCTTCCCTGCACATGATCGTCGTCCGCCGCAGCCTGGTTCTGAGCTAGCCGCAGCCAGATCAGCCCATCGTCCGCACCAAAGGAAATCGCACGACTCAGATCTTCGATCGCTTGTGCATAGCGCTTGGCCCGGTATTCCTCGTCGGCGTCCTTGCGCAATCGCGGTATCAGCCCGGGTTGGCGCTTGTTGGCGGGAACGCTGTCGAGCAATTCCTGCCGATAGGCCGCCGCCGCCTCGGCGAGTTCCTTGGACTGGTACTCCTGCGCCGATGCCGGGACCGCGAGCAGCGCGAGAATCAATAACGAAAGAGCGCGAAACATGCTTATGAACTCCGGCGCGATTTGCGATCGAGCCTACCACCTCCACCAACCAGGGGGGAGTTACCTCCTCCATGCGGGCGCGGACGCGAGCGCGACCGGCGACATCCTCGTTTCAGTCGGCTGTGTAGCCGTTGCTTGCGCTCTTCTTT
>Ga0070766_10001644_pt1 | contig 10975 bp, 25 predicted proteins | sample HubBroMetageWFT6_FD_69782 | JGI IMG/M metagenome (GOLD analysis project Ga0070766, IMG submission 69782) | Warmed and freeze-thawed soil microbial communities from the Hubbard Brook experimental Forest, New Hampshire - Hubbard Brook CCASE Soil... | ecosystem: Environmental > Terrestrial > Soil... | reverse complement strand
CGTCACGCGCTGAGATTTTGCCCTTGTAGGAGGCCAGCTCGTCGGCCCAGGAATAGTGGAACTGGTATCCGCGGGCTCGGTCAGGGTCTTCCGCGCTGAAGAGGCGGAACAGCGACCCGTTGGTCAGGACAAGCTCTCCGATGGAGCGGTTCCAAGTCTTAATGCACGTGGGCGGTATAATAGAACAGAGGCCACTTTCACCCTCGAAGCAGATATCGCGTCCATCTGCGAAGGTAGCAGCAAAGACCCCGACACGAGATTTCGGGTGTTCCCAGCCGAACGACTTGACCGTCTCCGCCGCAGTTCGCGTCTTTCCGAAACCACGGCCCGCGAGAAGTAGCCAGATACGCCACGCGCCCGCCGGTTCAAGCTGGTTGAACCTTGCGGTTGAAAGCCATTTGTCGTACGTGGCTGCCATCTCTTGTTCATTGTGCTCCAGCTCTTTCCGGTCCTTTTCGAGCTTTCGGGCCAATGCTTCGATATCCGACGTGATCATCTTGACTTTCCTTGTGTTAGGCCCTATATTACTCTCAGTGGTGGTCACGGTGACAATCTTCTGGCCATAAAACGCAAGATTTCGACACCAGATCACCACTTTTTACTTGACAAATACAATACGAATACCTATATTTATTGTGTACCAACGAGAAGGATTACTCGAATGAGGATGTTTTCCTCCAAATCTGATGGAGATGACTTTGATAGCATCCATGGCGGCTTTCTGGTTACCCGACAATTCAACGTGGTCAACCACTACAGCCGCCCCATCGAACCTGGATACGAAGCTCGGGCCTTGATAAATCGAGCCCAGTTCGCCTTCCAGAAGGGTCGTCAGGTCACCCCGAAAGATAAGAGCCCCTTCATAGACCGCAAGGTCTGGTCAGCTTAACCAAGGAGACACGGGTAGCGTCCCGATCTCCAACAGGAGGATATTTCACAATGCTCAAGCTCCTCGCACTGCTGCCAGTTTTCCCCGCAATCGGGTGGCTGGCCTGGCAAGTGCTCTAGCCTCAACCCCCGGTCACTTCGTGTGGCTGGGGGTTTCGGCGTGAAAGGAGATTTTCAATGCCAAGAGAAATCTGCACGCTGCGCCTTTGCCAGCGTTTCCGCGACTTCTACCAGACGGTACAGGTTGTCAACTCCGATGGCCAGATGTCCTGGATGGGTCAGAAGATCTCAATCAACCGACCGGCCGTGCGTCGATCCGCGCGTCGCGAATTGGCGGCCCTGAAGAGGGCAGCTGACGCGATCCTTGCGAGGATCTGATGGCGACCGTCGGCTGTCCCTGCATAAGGGACAAGACCTACCGCTGCGCCGAGTGTAAGGCGTTTGACGCGTCCGCTAAGGCGGCGCGCCGGGCGGAAGCTGCGGAGCGGCGCGAGCGAAACAAGCGCGAGCGCGCAATCCGCGGCACGATCTATCTGTCGGGCATGAAGCCCAACTACATCGTGCGTGTCGGCCTCGACGAGGTGCACGTATCTACGATGGCAGTTGGGAATGCCGTGGTCCGCGCTCTCCGCGACGTGGCCCGACAGTTCGAGTTTTAGGAGCGCGTGGAGCCGACCGTGACGGCGCCATGGTGTGCGGCTGGATCTCGCCTCCAAGAGGGAGCCCGAAGGTCCACACCCAGTAAATAGTCACGGCGACTAGGAGCCCCCGATTGCTGCGCGCGATCGGGGGCCTCCGGCGTAGGAGCATTCCGCTCCTGGAGTTACACCAATGGAGATGAAGACGGTAACCTACCCTCGGGTCGTCGACAATAACCTGGGGCGCAATCGGCACTTCAAGAGCAGCGGCATGGACATCCTCTTCACCGATCACGGCGATGAGGGCGGCCAGACCGTCTATCTGGAGCCTCGCACAAGCAAGGGCGCGATGTCGTCCGCTTGCCGGGTCGTGGTTCCTGCCGAGGCGCTCCCGGATCTGATCGACCGGCTATACGAGGTGCACGAGGCGACGAAGCCGCGGATGACGTTTATCCAGGCTTTCGCCCATGCGTTCTCGCTACCGATGGGGCTGTTTTAGGTGCCCCGGATCACCAAAACGCCTACCAGCATCGTCGCCGCCGCCGTCTGGATGATCGAACTTATGGCGCTCGTGAAAAGCGCCAAGATCGCGGTCATCGAGAGGGGCGATATCATCAAGGCGATGGACTTTAACCACCGCGGCGATGAGCCGATCGAGGCTTTCAAGGCCGTCTTTGCTGATAGGATCTGAGCCAACCCCCGTTCACTTCGTGTGGACGGGGGTTTCGGCGTGCGGGGGTCTTCCCCGCTTACCAACGAGGTTTACGATTATGAACGGTACCTTGATGCAGGCTTCCAACCAGTGGGCCTCGCGGCCCGCCGATGAGCGTTTCGCCACCCTGCTCGATATGCAGGCTTCGATGCGTGGCCTTCGCCACCGCAGCACGGTCGACGTGGTTTCCAACCGCAAGATCGAGTTGAACGGTGTCGACGGCAACCGTCAGGCCATCCGTATCGGGTTCAACGACGGCTCGCTCAAAGGCATGGAACTGGAGCCCACGCACAAGAGCTTCGGACAGCTCTGCTCCCTCGCGTCACCTGGCGCGTCGCCGGCCGCCTACTTTCGGGAAAGCGGCCTGCCGGGGGCAGCCATCGCGGATTGCCTGAACTACAATCTCAGGTTCACCCGCGATGTTGAGACCATCGGCATGCTCGGGACTGGCCGCGACTACGCGGACGCCTCGGGCGATCTCCGCGCCGCCACCGGGCCCAACTACGGGCGCGTGTGGAACTCGGAGGTGGTCGATGCGCTTGTCGAGCAGTTCGGGGACGGGATCAGCGGTGCTTGGCGCGTGCCTGGCGAGTTTGGCCAGCGCGTGAGTATCACCAAGCAGAACACGACGCTTTTCGCGAGTGATCGCGACATGTTCGTGTTCCTGGCGGACGAAGACGACCGCATCGACACGGCCGGGCGCAGCCTGGCCCGCGGTTTCTTCGTTTGGAACTCCGAGGTGGGGGATTGCACCCTCGGCCTCGGGTTCTTCCTGTTCGACTACGTCTGCTGCAACCGGATCGTCTGGGGCGCCGACAAGTACACGGAAGTCCGTGTGCGGCACACCAAGGGCGCGCCGGATCGCTGGCTCGAAGAGATCCAGCCGGTGCTCACCGAGTACCGCAACGGCAGCGCCGCCCCGGTTATCGAGGCGATCGAACATGCGCGCAGCTCGAAGCTCGACGAGGATATGGACGCGTTCATCGCTGCCAAATTCGGCAAGCGCATGGTCGGGCCCATCAAGGCCATCTCGGAAACCGAGGAGGGCCACCCCATCGAGAACCTCTGGGACTTGACGGTCGCTGCGACCGCTCATGCCCGGTCGATCCCCAACACGAACGATCGGATCGAGATGGAGCGCACCGCCGGCGAGCTGCTGCAAGCGGCTTGATCCGGCTGTCGCCGAGGCTATGGCTGATTATCCTTGACGGGATGATCAGCCTCGCCCTTTGGTCTCACATGCCGAAGGCTTGGTAACCTATCCCCCGTCAGCTGCGCGCTGGCGGGGGTTTAGGCGTGTCAACAGAAAGGAGGCCATCATGGCCAACAAAGATCGATACCTCGACTGCGGCAAAATCATACAAGAGCTAGCCGCGGCCGAGCGGTCGCATCAACTAGACGCCGATGGCGTCATAGAGAAGCTTCGTACGGCTGAGAACCATTGTAGGGAAATGCAGGTGAGCGCGGAGACGAGAGCCGAAGAATTCGGTAGGCTCGCCGACGCCTATATCCTGGCCAGAGGCTATTACTTCGCGGAGATAAAGAACCGCGTAGAGGCCCAAGGCGGTTTCTTCAAAAGATGGTTTACGCGAAATGGAGGTACTTCCGGTGTCGGAACATCCTCCTGCAACGCCTATGCGCTTATTCGCATTGCCGAAGCGGCTGATCCGCTAGAAGCTCTACGAAAGAAACGCCTGGCCGACGCCACTCGCCGCAGGGTTTACACGCGAAGGGCTAGGATCGAGAAGCTTGCATCGGATCTTGAGCAAGCGGCCGACCCTCTGTACCTTGCGAAGCGCGCGTGGGGTAACCTGTCCCCGGCTCAGCAGGATGAGTTTTTCCGCTGGGCTAAGATACAGCTCCACCGCCACGGGCGCGACACCAAGTAGCCCCACCCCAACCCCCATCACCCGCGCGGTGATGGGGGTTTAGGCGTGTCAACAGATTAGGAGGCTACCATGCCTAGAATGGCCGGTCTCATCGAGGTGCTGAGAAATTCTGACCTCGACGAGATTATGGACGCCTTACGTGAGGCGCTCGACGAAGAGGATATCGCCGCGATAGGCGAAAGCTTTTTCGACATCGACTTCGACCCTAACAAGTCGAGATAGCCTCAACCCCCGATCGCTGCGCGCGGTCGGGGGTTTCGGCGTGTCAACTACATGGAGGCCGATATGGCCCTATCTGACAGGACTAGACACGCCTTGATGACCCTCCGAAAAGAGAGCTTCGTGGCGTGGCTCAAAAGCAAGGCGCCGAGCACCGTTGTGGGCACTGCCTGGAACGCGTGCGACTGCCCGATCCATCACTTCATCCTGGACCACCTGCACGTCGACCTGGCAGTTGGTCCTGACGTTTTCGCGTTCACGGACGAAACGGTATCGATGCCCTCTTGGGTTTCCGCTGCCGTCTCGAACCTGGATCGCGGGTGTGTCGAAGATGGGGCGATAACCGCGGCAGAGGCGCTACGGGCGGTCGGAGGCGATCATGCTACCGCGTGATTTCCGCCTCCAAGAGGACCAGTTCGTTAGGTGGCTAAAGGCCCACTCCGACGACTTGGTAGGCTACCGGGGAGCGCCCTGCGACTGCCCGGTAGCCCGATGGCTAAAATCCATGGGTGCCACGCTTGTCACGGTGAACAAGATCGCCGTGAGGTTTGACGGAACCTGTCGGCGCTCTGCTGTATGGGTACGTCGCGCGGTAGAGCTGGTCGATAACTGCGTGCCTGACCGTGACGATCAGCAGCTCCGCGGTTATGCCGTAATTGCTCTCCTGGCCCCCTTCCTACGCGCAAGCCCCTAACCGTTACCCCCGACCAGGTTCGTCCTGGCGGGGGTTTCGGCGTGTTAGCAACAGAGGAGGGCGTTATGCCCAAAGGAACTGCAACCGCGTTTCTGGCTACCTTCACAATGACCGTCACTCGCGAGATCATGGCGATGAGCGATGATACCGCGAGGCAGAAGGCCAACTTCCTTATTGACAACTTGACGCCTGGTGAGATCCTCGAAAGGGGCATCGATATCGACGTCAAGCTCACGTCTCTTAGGGGGACCAACGTGAAGGGAGACCCGAAGCTCCACGGCACCCGAGATGTCGGGTACCCCCACCACGTCTACGACACGCCGACGGCTCCCCGCCTCAAGGGGACGCCCGACTTCGCCAGGCAGATCCTGGACGGCGATAAGTCTCAGGCCTACGAGCGCGAGCTGGAACGTGCCCACGCGCAAGACGTGGACGGCGCCCATCACTCGCTCCGCGACCGAGACTGGCGGTGAGCGACGTCGAATACGACTGCCGGGTCAGTTGGATGGGTGCTCTGCTCCACTACCAGAGCCTCAAAGATCCTTTCTACGAAGGCTGGTTCTGGGTCCGCAGGGCTGAAATCTGGCTGATCCACGAGCTGCTCGGCTGATACGCTCCGGCGTATCCCAGACCCTTATGCGCTTCGGCGTATAGGGGTTTCGGGGTGTCCAACCATAGGAGGAACGGACATGGCTGAATGCGATGGGTGTTCCCATCACGGTAACCTAGGCTTCCGCATAGCTACTCGGGACGAGGGGCTCATGGCGATCGAGCGATGCGATACGTGCGAGAGGTTTGATTGTGACGCCGCGGCCCGTAATTTCGTGGTCGCGGCGCGCCTTCTCCCTGCGCATATCTTCGTCGAGCCCGAGCCGCCCTGTTATCTCTGCGTGACCCTGAAGCGGCGAGATTATCGCCTGGCGTCTGGTCTCGGAACTCCCTAATCCCACTAACCCCCGACCGCTTCGCGCGATCGGGGGTTTTGGGGTGTCCAACCATAGGAGGAACGGACATGACAGAACGTCAAATCAAGCTGCTGGCTTTCGGCGCTAAGTCCCTGCTGCACACGCTGCAGACGGGCATGCGCTTGGGCCCGCTGAAGCACTCCCACGCCGAGATCCAGGAGGCGATCGACGCCTGTGCCCGGGAATACCCGGTCACGCCGGATACCGACGAGGGTGTGCGCTCCTACAATCACGTCCCGGCTCATGCCTAAGACGATCATCGTCGTCAACCGACATGCGGTCAACGCTAACCGCCGGCTATCGGAGCAAGGACATACCCCGGATCGGTTCGAGCCGGTGATATCCGTCCGCCGCGGCCGCAATGGCAAGCCTGTCTACCCGGGCAACCGGGTTGCGATCGACGGCCCCGGCCACGTGGTCTACGACCCCGAGCGGCCGTTGCCTTGCGGCGCTACCGTCTGGATTGAGATGGAGGAGACCGCCGGCTAAGCCCACCCCCGTCCACTTCGTGTGGGCGGGGGTTTCGGCGTGAAAGGAGTACAAAGATGAACCCCTTATCGAAGCTTACCGAGAAGAAAATCCGCGGCCAAATTGAGAGTGATCGCGAACTACGGCGCCAAGCGACGCCCGGTTCTTGGTCCGTTACTCACGGCTTTATCTATGCCTGGGAGAACGGCAAGGCGTCGGTGGACATCGCTCTTTTGGATCTGCCACGGGGAATGCGCGGCGATCCAACAAAGACACTGGCGAACGCGCGATTTATCCTAAACGCGACCAAAATGCTGGAGGAGCGCGACAAAACGATCGAGATGCTACTCGACCACATTGCCTCTCTTGAGGAGGGGCGCGACTTCAGCGTTGCCTAGCTTATCCCCCGTCCACCTCGTGTGGGCGGGGGTTTTGGCGTGTCACAGACCATAGGAGGTAACAGTGACAATCGAACGAGAATTACGTGCCGACATGCTGTCTATGCAGACCCAGTTCATCGTGCCTGACGGCCACCTGACGGATTACGGCCGCGGCCTCTTCCACGCCATGCTGACCAAGATGGTCAAGGGGTACACCCGTATCCCCGCCTTCGGTGGTTGGTATAAGGCCGACGGGGAGGAGGCGGTCAACATCTACCAGGTGAGCGGTCTCAGCCACGAGCAACGGGTGGAGTGCATCAAGTTCCTGCTGGACGCGCGGTGGTCTCCGGCCATCGGGCGCATCATCCGGGACTTGTTCGTGGTCCACCCGAGCGGGGTGTGCTTCGGCTACTCCTACGAATACCCGGAGTGGCAGATCAGCTTGCCGGCCTACCACGGCATGGTCGAGACGCCGGCGGCACCGGGATGGTATCCCGGCATCTGCGCGGCGGCCTGCGACCAGGACGAGCGGGCGGAGGAGCGCAAACTCGGGAACTACATCTGATGTTTGCTGACCACCAACCGCAGTTGTCACGCTTAGGGCGCAGCGGGCCCGAGGGCATGGTCAGGATCGCGACCTTCGCGATGCTGACCGCTCGGGTCCACCTGCACGACGCGGTCAGGGACTATCCCCTGGTCCGCGCCGGTCAGCGCACCAAGCTCCGATCGGTCTTCGCGTGGAAGCACGTGGGGCTGGAGGAGCTTGAGGCGCGCGGACCCGAGATCTATGAGTGTGCCGAACGGCTCTACCAGGGCGCGAAGGGCGAGGAGCTTGAAGACGGGCTCCTCAACATCTTCACGTCGGTCTTCGGGCTGGGCCTCGCTAAGGCGGGGTTTATCGCCCAGATGATCTACGGCGTCTCGGGCTGCATCGACACACATAACCTTGAGCGGTTCGATCTCCCGATCAGCATGCTCAAGCTCAATGGAGCCTCGGTGCGTCGCGCCTCGAAGATGATCCACAAGTACAACCAGGTCTGCCGCGACAGCGGTGGAACTCAGGCCTTGTGGGACACCTGGTGCTGCTACCTGGCTGATCGGGACGTCAATTACCCGGATGCCGACTACGTCAGCCGGCTCCATTTGACACCCCTCAGTGCGTAGGGTATGGGTCATGATCCTCGGCTTCATTTGGGCCTGGATCTTGGCCGCCCGCGCCATAGGCCTGTACTGAAATGAAGACCCCGCCGGCTCGCCCGGCGGGGTCTTTTTCGTTTTCAGCGCCTCTGCCAAACGCGATGGCGGCGGGTATCGTCGGCCTGCGCGCTCTGGTACTGGGCGCCCGGCACTGTCGAGGGGTAGGCAGTCATAGGCGGGGGCTCAGGCAACGGCGGGGTGTTTTCGCGCGCGATCCTGGTCATGATCTCCAGCCAGGGATCTGGCTCACTTTTCCTGCCACTCGGCATCGCAGGTGACCGCAGCGGTGGTCGCCTGGGCTACCCCGCTAAGGTCGATCGCCAGCTCATAGCCGGGCGGCAGGAGGGGCAACGGCAGGGGGCTGCCGTCTCGGCCGGTGCCGAACTGCCAGATCATACCGAAGACGGTGCCAGTCGCGCCGTAGCCGCCAGTGATAATTCGGATGCCCTTGGTGATGCCGCCAGTGCCGCGCGCGGAGGGGTTGGCGGTGTAGGTCTGCAGTGCGCCTACCGGGGTCGGCGTGCCGCTGTAGGGGGTAACCGTGGCCGCGGAGGGGGTGCCCCCCGTGTCGAGCGTGCTTCGCAGGTAAAGGCCGACGGTGACGTTCTGCGTGCTACCGGCGCCGCTCAGCGTGAAGCTGATCCAGCTGGGCTGCAGCTTCAGGCCGCTGGCGCTGGCAGTGTTGGTGAGCGAGCAGATGGTCGTGGGGTCGGTCGCCAGGGTCGTGGGGCCCGAGGTGGCGGCGAACTGGCCGGCGGCTTGCCCGCTTTCCTCGACGCCGAGGAGCAGGGGCAGTGCGACCGCGGCCGCCTTTAGGAGCTTGAACATTCGGATCTCCGGGATGCTGCCGGTTGCGGCTTCCGCTTTCAGCCCAGGTCAGCAAAACCCTGGACGCCGGACTGCATCGGTCTACGCTACAGATGGGCCGGTGGGGCCGGCGGTCAAGATCATCGCCTGTGGATCGATCTTGAAGCCGAGCTTCTCCAGGCGATCGGAGATGCGGAGGCACTCTTTCCCGAGCGCGTCGCGCTCCAGCGGCCCCATCGTCTTGGTGGCGTATTGACCCACAAGACGCTTCAACCTCGCGTGCAGGCCGGTAATGTCCTGCAGGGTGGCTTCGTCCAGGGGCGGAAGCGGCGCGATCATAGCTCGAAGCAGATTGGCGGCGTCGGCAGCTCATCGCCGCGCGAGAGGTGCGCGGTAACGAGTAGGGCGGCGAAAGCTATGGCGACGGCGGCGAGGCGCAGAGCCACGTGTCGGGCATGTGTGTTCATCGGGGATCTCCTCTTGGACTTCTTGACGGAAGCGACGGCGCAGTCGGTGTACCCACGCCGTCTACACTCGTCCAGCGATACGGAGCATGTCCACGTGCCATGCTCGTCGAGTTTCAGGCACGTGGCCCGGTGGATGCTCACCCCACACCAGGGGCGACATAGGACGGATCTGGGTACCACGAGCCGTCGAAGAGCTTGTCCTGGTCGGCGACGGCGATCCGCTGCACGTGGTCGTCGTCCTGGAAGCTATGGGTGATCGCCGGGTTACCCCAGTCCCCGCCCCACACGAGGTTGAACATCTTGGCGTAGCGGCCCAGGACCGAGTAGTCGGCCTTCCACTGCACCTGGCCGGCGACGACGATCCCGAGATCGCAGGCTAGCCCGTAGTGGTGCACGCCGACTGTGCGCAACTGCGTCACGCCCTTCTCGAAGTAAAGCTGCTGCAGCTCCTGGGACCGAAAGGTCTCCAGCACCTGAAAGTGAATGCCGGCCTGCCCTGCGTTCGTGATAATCTTCATCACGGCGTCACGGGTCGCCGGCTCCAGGAGGCTGACGTCCCGGATCGGCGTGGTCGAGTGGAACCGGATGTCCTTCATCAGGACGGTGGTGTAAAAGCTCTGGACGGTCATGGCTTCCTCACTTGGATGATGGTGTTGGGCGAGCCCCCTTTGCACTTGTGGCAGAGATCCACGCCAGGCGAGAACCTCTGCCACCCGTGTTCGTCTATGAGGCTATCGAGAGCCTCCGCGCTGCGGGCCGAAAATTCTTCGATCGTCTCGCAGCTGTCGCACTTGATCTTGCAGCTGAACCGCGGCTCGAAGCGAGGCTCAGCCATGGCCGGGCTCGGGGTGGGTGGCTTGCGGGAGCAAGGCTGCTTTGGTGTCGTCCTCGGCTCCGATGCCCGGGGGCAGCTCGCCCGGCGGCGCTGGGATCTCGCGGCCAGCGACTTCGATGATGCCCAACGAGAAGCCGGACGGCGCGGCGTGGTTCTCCCAGAAGGACCAGATCTGGCCCATGTTCTCCAGGGGACATACCTGGCCCATCACCATGGTGCCGAGCATCGCCATCAAGCTGACCCGTAGCGGGGTGTCGTCTTCCATCCCCACTGGGACGGCGCGCACGAGGTTCGCTGTGAAGAGTTGACCGTGGTGGAGGATCACGATGAAGTGGGAGATTTTCATGTCGGGCATGTCGGGTCTCCGGGGTTAAGGGGCCAGGGGGTCTTCGGCGGCGGCTCTCGCGGCGCTAGGCGCCTTTGTCCGCGGGCTCCGACCCCCTGGCTTTAGCGTGGCGTCGATGACGCTTCCAAATAGGCGGCTTCCTGCTCGGCGACAAGGTTGATCTTGTCGACCGCGATCTGCCGGCGCAGGCCTGCCATGTAGATGAGGAGGCGGTTTGCCCCGAGATCGAGCTGGTGCGGCCGGTACCGGCGATAGAGTTGCCTGGCGAAGCGGCGCTTCAGTCCGCGCGGCACATGCGTGAAATCGATCATCTTGCCGTCCTCGGCGCGCAGGGTCATCCCGTGCATCACCTCGGAGATCGTCCGCGGCCGCTGCTCGCGCTGCGCCGGCGGGGAGAGGCTGCCGACGAGTTGTGCTTCGTCGATCGCGTGACCTTGGATCTCTTCCATAGCAATTCTCCTATAAGCCGA
>Ga0070766_10001641_pt1 | contig 10980 bp, 9 predicted proteins | sample HubBroMetageWFT6_FD_69782 | JGI IMG/M metagenome (GOLD analysis project Ga0070766, IMG submission 69782) | Warmed and freeze-thawed soil microbial communities from the Hubbard Brook experimental Forest, New Hampshire - Hubbard Brook CCASE Soil... | ecosystem: Environmental > Terrestrial > Soil >... | reverse complement strand
CTGGGCCCTTCGCCGACCCGTCCACCAGGGGGGCCGTGAAAGTAACCGGCTTCCACTTCGCCGCATTAGCAGCCTCCTCCGATCCCATCACCGGACAATCTCTCGGAGTTCCGAGCGCGATATTGCTGCCACGGGTGTAGGCCAGCGATGAAGATAGCGTGAGCTGGTATTGACCCTCGGCCTTGGGCTGAACTATGACCGCCACGACTGGGGTGGTGTCTACCATCACAACGGTCGCACTCTCCTTCCCATCTTTCCCATCCTCGGATTTTGGCCCCTTCTGCCAGTAGGTAAGCCGGTATTGCCGGCTGCCCTGCAGTTCATTGTCCAGGAAATTGAAGAATACGTTGACGGAGCCATCTTTCTGTTCGACGGTGCAGGACTGTCCGGGGCGTGGTGGCAGGGAGCTGTCGCATAGGGCCGCAAGCGCGCTCACCGAACCGTTCAATTCATCCCTGGTGCAGGCGTATGTCGGCTCAACTTTGTCCTGCGCTACGCAAGGAGTTATGTCCTCCAGCACGAATCGGGTCACCGGATCAGGTTTACCGCTCTTGCCGACACCGAGCACCAGGAGCAACCGGTGGTTGTCGTAGATCTTGTAATTGGTACTGGACCCTCCCGTCGCTGCGTCCGCACGGCAACGCTCCGGCCAACACAAGAGGCTCATCCAGACCACCGCAACGGCGATCCTCACGCACGAGGTCATCTTCTTTTGCACGTTCGTTGGCTCCTGTCAGCCCACTATCAAGCGTTGACCGCTGCCGGAATCCAGCCGGCCACGATTTGCACCGTCGTTGTTGCCGTCAGTTTGTTTGGATCAAAGGATTTGCCATAAGCTTTCCGAATCACGTTCGAAAGGGACACCTGTTCGTTGAACGTAAAGTCGCTCTGGTGCAGCTTCACCCACACAGCCTTCAGCGTCCATGAAGGATCGATAAACACGGAAGCGCTCAGCTTCATCCAATCCAGGCACATTTCGTCGGCCAGGAACCGCGGTTCCTGATAGGCCGCGGCCATGGGGGCGAGCGCCATGGAGAGAGTCTTTAGCTGGCTCACGACGTGTATTGTGATCCAATGCTTGGGCAGATTCCTCCACATTACATACTGCTTGGGATCCCAGCCGCAGCCGTCAGCGGGGCCGTCCGGAACAGGCATGTAGACCGTTTGCGGTGGGTTCACGGCAGAGCAGTTGCTATCTTCCTGAATGCCAAATATCAGTGCGAGCTGGAGGTCCTCGGCCGTTCCTTGCGGATGGACCAGTCCTGTCTGAGCGGGTGAGATCGTGACGTCGTCGATCAGTCGACCGTAGACGGTGAAGGTGGAGCCGGAGATGATTTGGTGGGCCTCGCCGATCGTAATCTGGTGATCATCGGTAGGAACGAAGCGTTTGGAGGCGGAGGACGCCTTTTTTGGAGTGTTCATGGTGACTCTCCTTGTGGAGTTAGCACAACCCTACCGCAAAGATCGTAAAACGCAAGAAGTCACACAATTCAGCTTCTGGCTTGTCGCGAATTCAGGACAGCGTTGGGGAGAGTCACTGAGCAAAGCTCGCTTGAGCGTGGTGATGACTCGCGCATCCGACTTTTTGAATGGTTCCGTCCACCTGCCCTCAAGATGGCCTGCTCCCAGCGCAGAACTGTACACCTCCTGCCACGCCGGCGTTCTTCCCACTTTCCTTCTCTCCGAACTACGCTACGCGCACCAGGCCCGGCAAAGTCACCGACCGCCACGCTTCCTTTAGGGCTTCAGTTTCTGAATAGGGGAATCACAAAAATACCCGAGAAGGAGAGCACCCCAGTTGGAGTCGATATCGAGTTTTACTTTGACTCCCGCCAATGCTGCGAGAAAAAAGAAAACAGCCATAGACAGGTACGGGCGAGCAAACAGGCCAGACCATTCGAAGAAATGGGACTAGTCTCTTTGGGCCTACCGGTGGTGGGGTCGCTCGTTGTCTCACACCCGGCATCAGCCGCGCTGGACAGATGATAAAGAACGCCGATTCGAGGTAGGGCCAGAAGCTGGCACGGTTCCGTCAGGACGGGCTCAACCGGTCGGCGGCCTGGCGTTGTCTTCTCCAGCGCGATGTGCGTTTCGGTCTTCGTGATAGTAGGCGATGTATTCTTGGATTGGAGGCTGGATCGGGAAAAGTAGAAACAATGCTCGCGTCCCATCCAACCCCGAAAGATACCCTCCCGATAACGTGGAGGCTATTCCCATGACCTACAGCATTTACTGTATGGGGCAGGATTGGCTCGGAAAGTTAGCATAACTGGCTGCGCTTCCGACTCTTTCGACGGCCAAGGGAAAATGAGACTCAGAAGCCGCCTTTTGTTCGTGGGGCAGTCTTGGACATTGCATTGCTTTTTGTATCCATCGACATGAGGACTAAAGCATGCGCGTTCTGATAGTCGATGACCATGAAGTCGTTCGGCGTGGCGTGCGATCCCTTCTCGACCCGCATTGCGATGTCTGTGGCGAAGCTGTTGACGGGCGAGATGCGGTAGAAAAAGCCCGCGAGTTAAAACCCGATGTCATCGTAATGGACCTAAGCATGCCCAATCTAAACGGATTAGAAGCTACTCCACTGATCCGTGGCGTCTTACCGCATTGCGAAGTACTCATTCTCAGTCAACACAACTCTCCCGAAATGGTTCGTCAGGCGTTCAAAGCGGGCGCTCGTGGATACGTGGTGAAGGCTTCAATTGGTAGAGATTTGCTAGCTGCCTTAGAGAAGGTCAGTCGCCACGAATCTTTTTTTGATCCGACAATTCCGGGTGTGGCCCATCGCCCGGGACAGCTTGACGCGCAGGAGGTTTTGCAACGAAGTCTGGCCTTGGAAAAAGCCCTTCGCGAGACCGAAGAACTCTATCGCTCTACCCTCGAATTGGCGGCCGTCGGGGTTGCCCATGTGAGTCCCGAGGGGCGGTGGTTGCGAGTTAACAAAAAACTTTGTGAGATCGTCGGTTACAGCGAAGCCGAACTACTGAACCTCACCTTTCAAGATATTGCCCATCCTGATGATCTCGCCGCCGATCTTGCCGAAGTTGAAAGGATGAAGGCGGGCGCTTCGGACAGGTATTCCGTCGAGAGACGCTATGTCAGAAAAGACAGATCAACGATCTGGGTCAGCCTGACGGTTTCTGGAGTTCGGGATACCAGCGGCAGGTTAAAGCATTTCATATCGGTGGTGGAGGACATTACAGATCGCAAACGGATGGAAGAGGAGCGCCGGGAACAGGAAGAACATACCCGGTTCAGTCTTGAAGCGGCGAATGTCGGTACTTGGGATTGGGAAGTGTCGACGGGGCGAGTTCGCTGGTCGCGCAACATGGAATCGGTTCATGGTCAGGCACCCGGTTCATTCGGGGAGTCCTTCGATAGCTTTCTGCAAGGCGTGTTCGTAGAGGATCGCGAGCATGTCATGGAACAGATAAACCTCGCGCTCTCTGGTAAAGGGAAATATAACGTTGAATACCGACAGCACCGCTCGGATGGAAGTTTAGGCTGGATGGAGGGTCAGGGACGAGTGGTCTTCGACGCCGACGGGAAGCCAGTTAAATTGTTTGGCATCTGTGCCAACATTACAGAACGCCGAAACGCGCAAAACGCAACGGCTCTGCTAGCTTCGATTGTGGCTTCCTCTGATGACGCCGTTATTAGTAAGACCCTTGGCGGCATGATCACGAGTTGGAATAGGAGCGCGGAACGTTTATTCGGCTACCCATCTCTGGAAGCTATCGGTCAGCACATTACGCTGATCGTTCCACCGGATCGTCATTCGGAAGAATCAGACATTCTGTTGCGCCTGAGTCGAGGCGAAAAGATAGATCACTTTGAGACCCAGCGCCAACGAAAAGATGGCAGTTTGGTCGAGGTCTCGATCACGGTTTCGCCAGTGAAAGACTCTGAAGGTCGCATTATCGGCGCTTCGAACGTCGCACAGGAAATTGCTGAACGCAAACGGGCGGAGCAAGCCCTGATGGAACAAGCTCGGTTGCTCGATTTGAGCAACGACGCTATCTTCGTTCGCGACTCAGCGGATAAAGTCACATATTGGAACAAGGCTGCCTGTGAACTGTATGGCTATACACGGGAAGAAGCACTGGGTAATGTGACCCATGAGCTTTTGCACACCCAATTCCCCGCGCCGCTGGAAAGCGTTAATGAACAACTGCACCGGCACGGCCGCTGGACAGGTGAACTTGTTCATAAAACGAAGCTGGGCACGGAAATCGTAGTCATTAGCCGATGGGCGCTTGATCGGAACGCCTATGGGAGGCCGTGGTCTATTCTCGAAACGAACAATGACATCACGCAACAAAAGCTGACGGAAAAAGCGTTGCGCGAAAGCGAAAAACGGTTTCGTGCAATCATTGAGACCACCCCTGAATGCGTCAAGCTTGTTGATCGGGACGGTACTCTACTTCACATAAATTCGCCCGGTCTGAAGATGGTTGGTGCTGATTGCGCCGAGGCAGTTGTTGGCAAGAACGTTTATGACCTCATTGCACCGGAGGATAGGAACAAATTTCAGGCGTTTAACGAACGCATCTGCCGAGGAGAAAAAGGCTCTCTGGAGTTCGACATTGTGGGATTGGAGGGCATTCGGCGGCACATGGAAACACATGCTGCTCCTCTTCGTAACCCAGATGGTAGTGTCGTGCAACTTGGCGTTACACGAGACATTTCTGAACGGAAGCTGGCGCACGATGCTTTGCTGCAAAGCGAACAGCGACTTCGAAAACTCTCGGAGAAGCTTGATGCCGAGGTACGAGCACGCACGAAGGAACTGGAGGACAGGAATGCCGACGTGCTGAGGCAGTCGGAGCAGGTTCGAGACCTCTCGTGGCGGTTGTTGCACACGCAGGATGAGGAGCGTCGGCATATCGCGCGGGAGCTGCATGATAGCGCCGGACAGTTAGTTGCCGCCTTGCAGATGAATCTAGTTCCTTTGGAATCAGAGGCTCAAAAGGTGAGTCCGAAATTGGCCGACTCTATCAAGCAGACCCTCGATCTAGTGGGACAGCTATCGAAAGAGTTACGCACCGTGTCTTATTTGCTTCATCCTCCGTTGCTCGATGAAGCGGGGCTGGCATCAGCTATTCGATGGTACGTGGAAGGATTCAGCGAACGCAGCCACATCGACGTTCAGGTTGAACTATCGCCTGACCTCGGGCGGTTGAGTCGCGAGATGGAGATTACGATTTTCCGAATCATTCAGGAATGTCTTACGAACATCCATCGGCATGCCAACTGCGAACGCGCAAACATTCGAGTCAGCCGCTCCGCTGAACTGGTCAGACTGGAAGTTCAGGACGACGGTAAAGGGACCAAGGGTTCGAACAACGGTCGGAACGAGTCAAAGCCCCTGAGAGAAGGCGTCGGAATTCAGGGGATGCGGCAACGAGTTAAACAGTTGCGCGGGAACTTCGAGATTCAGTTGACTGAAAACGGCACGCTCGTAACCGCCCTTTTTCCGTTACATGTTCCCAAGCAGAATGATTCTCGGACTATTCCCGACTCCAGTAGTGCTCGCGCACTCTATGATCAAATGCCGTCTCACTCGGCACCCTCCGGGACTGACTGATCGTATTTTTGAGCATTCTCGGGGACACAAAACCACGCCTAAATCTTCGCTTCCTTTTGGAGGTCGGATCGCCAGTTGGGCGGACTCGGCTGGGAACAACAACGCACTGAGATTTGTATGGCTGATGCACCGCCAATCAAAGTGGACGCAGTGAAAAGACGAATGGACGCGGGAGAAGACTTCACGTTCGTCGGCGTTCGAAAGTTCGAAACCCTCAGGCTTGGGGGAAATCGGACGCAATGCTCCCGAAAGCCATCCGAGTGCCGCTCGACAAGCTCGACGAGAACCTGTCGAGAATTAAACAGATAGTTGCGTACTGCACCTGACCGAACGAAGGGTCTAGTCTAGCGCCAGTTTGGCGCAGAAACTTCTGAAACTCGGGCACAAGGATGTGGGGGCACTTCAAGGCGGATTCGGTGCTTGGCAGAACGCCGGGTCCAGTTTCACTGGGTTCCCAACTCAGGTTGGATTACCTTTCATGAGTCCCATTTTAGGTCTCTGCCCGAACCTTTTGTGCCGTTCAGTGGCGAAGCAGGTTTTGACGGAACCGCTCAACGCCCAGCGGCAGGATTGCCATTGCGGACCACACAGTCCGCAAGGCCGAGCAACGCAGGAGGTGCTCACTTTGGCTTCACGAAGCGCAATCCATGCCCGCGCCCGGCGTTTCCTCAAGCGTCACCACCCGAACAGGCGAACGGGAGTAAAATGTGAGCACATTCCCTGCGGTGGGAGGGCCATGGCCACTCGAACTGCCTTCCTTATGATGCGGTCGCTGCCCATCTTTCCGATCTTGCTGTCCGTGATATGTCTTCTCGCCGCCGCAGAAGCGCAACACGGAGGCGGGGGAGGCCACTCCGGAGGCGGCCACTCGGGAGGCGGCCACTTCGGTGGCGGGCATTCTTCCGGTAGGCACTCCGGGGGAAGCCACGCGGGCAGGCATTTCGGCTGGCTTCACGTTGGGTCCGGAAAGCACTCTGGCCCGCATGCGAAATTCGAAGCGTCCTCTCCTTCGACTTCGCCCCATCCGCCGTCTCACCTGCCCACGCCGGGCCTCATGCCATTCAGACCGCGGATTTCGCCAACGCTTCTTTGGTCTCCGTCGCTATTCCCACCCCACCCCGGCGGCCGAGTTTCTTTCGTTTCTTCTCATGTGCGCCCCCATCAACACAAGTTCCTCCGCAACCGCTTCCCGCGTTTTGCTTCGTCCGGATGCTTCTTCAACGGCGCGACCGAGGTCTGCTTCTTCGAACCATTTTTGCCGCTGCTTTCCTTCTCCGGTGACTTCGATCTTTTTGATTCAGGCTTCGATTTGGGGGGGGACTCACTTGACCTCAGCGACGGATCTCAAGAACTCACGCAATCGGAAATGTCCGCGATCCCGCCCACTGTCAATCCATCGGATGACGATGCAGCACACGGGAATTCCACATTGCGTCCCGGAGCCAGACTCGGGGCAGCAACCGAAGACGGAATCGTTGGCAAGGGAGTCTTCCTGCTGGTGCTGAAAAATGGCGCGAGCCATGCCGTAACCGACTACTGGGTCGTTGACGGCTATCTCGAATACATCAGCCCCGACGGCACGCGCAGCCACATTCCGCTCGAAGCTCTCGACCTGCAAAATACGATGATCCGCAACGCTCCCAGTGGCCTTCCGTTTGTCCTCCGTTCCACGCCCGCATGGAATCGTTAGCATCGCCCCACAAGCTCAAGCCGACCTTGGAGCGATGTCGCTTATCCGTCTGTTCCCGGCAATCCCTTGCGGTTTTGATCATCTGACCTCATGCAAGACCCCGTGAAGGATCGAATCCAAGAGATTCGCGACGAAATAGCGCAAATCAGCGCGGCTAACCGAGCGTACATGCTGAGCTGTCGCACCCAGTGCGCTCTTCAAAATGGGTTTCGAGTCTTAATGTGAACGTTGATTAGCAGTTTCCCGGCAGCGTGCCGGATTCCGCCTGTTTTGGCGGTGGCGGTCTCAGCAACGTCGACCAGGGCTGCCACCGGTGAGGGAGCAGATCCGTCGGTTAATTCGGCGCACGAAGGCGGAAAATCCCACTTGGGGCGAGCCCCGCATGAGCCATCGTTGCCCCCAAAGAGTGGGAACACGATCTCGTGTTTCTTGTAGTCTTGCGTCACCAGCACGATGCTTGAGCGCGCGCCGATTCGCTCGCAGACCGCAGCTGTCGCAAACCGATTCGCGAACTCGTCGGCGGCTCAATTGACCCACTCATCCTCTTCGTCTTCTTCGTCTAAAGGTCCCGCCGCCTCCGCCAGGGCGTCGTTGACAGCCTCAGCGATTTCTTCGTCGTCGGATTCTGAGAGGTCGACGAGGATTTTCGCCGCCTCCGCGGGACGGATGCTGGCGAGGGCGCCGATAGCAGCAAGCAGCAGTGGCTTTGGAGTGTGAGCGTCATTGACGAGTTCGACGATGTCAGGCCAGGCCGCATCCAGTTCCCAGTTCCCGGCCGCATTTACCGCCTGGTAGTGAATCTCAGGATCGTCGCTTTTCAGGGCCTGCAGTATCTGACTGTCAAAGCCGCGAACCCAGCGCATCGAAAACACGGCCGTCAGCATCCACTCTTTGTCTCCGCTGGAATAGGCAGAGCTGATCGCATCCTCGTGCCAGGCATTGGCGGCCCGTACCGATGCTTCCAAACACCGCCGGCGCACTTCTTTGGGAGTGCTGTGATCGCGGTAGACCTTCTCGAGCCTGTCCTGGATGTCATGGAACGTTTGCTCAGTAATGGGTACATCGTCCGGATCCTCGAATCCATCCGTGTCCGCATGTTCCAGGACCGGCCCAAGGGAAATTGCCGCCTGAGCGCGCAGTTGCTCTGGTTCGGCGCTACATACCACCGCCAATAAGGTATCGGCTAGATCGTCGTTGATCACGGTAAAATCACCAGCCAATTCGGCGGCGACCAGTCGGTCAGATTCACTCGCTCGTTGATCAACCAGAATCTTGTGAAACATCCTTGCGGCATCTTCTGGCCAGTCCCAGGGAGGAATGTCGAGCAGAGTCTTAAGGTCCATTACGTTTTCCAGAATTGCATTTAGTCACTCGATTGCGACCGGCGGCGCAGCCAACCGCTGGACCAACCATGGTACCGCAGGCACAACGGCGTTATCCACCACCCTTTCTCCCCCGCGCTAGCCGACAAATCAAAGAGGATTGTTTCATTTCCGATGAGCAATTGCGTACCGCGGTGTTTGTCGTCGTGCCTCGCGATATGCTGATTCAGACTCTGCAGGGGATAGGCGAACTGGTGCGGCCGGCCGATCAGGTGTTCTACCAGGAACTGCAGAAGCAGCATCGGTTTTTGCCAGTCTTCCTTCAACACATTCCCCTCGCGACGGTACCCGCCGGCGCCGACCTGCTCGAAGCTCTCGAGCACTTGCGATATCCCCCTCCAACGACGAGGACTTTACTATGCGAAATATTCAGAGTCGCGAGAAAGGAATCTGCACGAAAGAGTCTGTACTTGGAGAGGTGGTCAAGTAGCCCTCCACAAGCTGTGTCAGAGCCTGTTCTCTCTAAGCCCCAACTGTTTCACGAGGCGATCGTTAACGTAAACCGCGTCAACGGGACCCGTGTTGCCAGCACCTTTGTCCTCCCCTGTGGCCACCGCCTTGGCTGACTCCTATCCGTCTTTGCGAGTGAACGAAGGCGCAATTCGAGCGCCTTGCGGTCAGGAACCGACAAGTGTTGAACAAACAACTTCCGGAACCGCGTCGTTAGGAGTCCATCAAAGGGGGTAACTTCAGAAGTTCCCCGTCCTCCACCCGGAATACGGCGAGAGTCGGCTATAAACAAAGTGAAGGCATTGGAATCTCCATGCACAGTGCCCGGCGACTAACATATTCATCGGGTAGGTTCGAGCGGATTGGACAACCCTTCGACGATATCCCGGACGGGCTTGCCTTTCCAGAAGCGACTCCAGTTGTCGATCGAAGTGAACGTGCGGCTCTTCATGCGGTCGATGTAGAGCGTCCCTCGCAGATGATCAATCTCGTGCTGGAGTATCCGAGCGTACCATCCAAAAGCTTCGACAGATTGTGGTTCTCCATATTCATCTAAATATGCGACGCGAACCCTGCGGGCTCTCGGCACGACGGCCGAAAATCCAGACAAGCTGAGACAACCTTCATAGAAATCGGCTCTGTCGACTCCGAGGACAGTGAGCTCAGGATTGATAATGACGTGGAATGGCACCGCCTGGCGTTCCTTTTCAGAGAGCTCCTGTGCAGGCAAGTTACTGAACAGCTCTTCGCGATCTTCAATCACCGCGAGTTGCAGCGGCATACCCACCTGCGGCGCCGCGAGCCCGACACCCGGAGCGTCCCGCATCGTTTCGCGCATGTCCCGGATCAGTCGCTGTATTTCCTCGTTAATGATCTCCTCGCGCGTTAGCCGGCTTGCCGGGGCTCGCAAGGCAGGTTCACCTGATTGAACAATTTTCAGCAGCATGCTCTTCCATTCTCCTATACGTAGGATATGAACGCCCCAGCCCCGGATAGTCGGGTGCACGGAAGTTGTCCCACACGGCGTTCTGGGACATGTCGCGAGCGTCAAGTTGCGTTGGCGGCTTATCATCCATCGGCCTATCCTCAGTTCAAATGGGCGGATCCCTGTTGGTATCCTACAGTGCGAATAGTGATGACCGCGGAGACTTGATCTATGCCGATGCCTACCGGCCAAAATTCATCCGCATACGATCACCGCCCCATACATTCGCTGGGTCATCCAGCGCCACTTCTAGTAGCCAGAACTTCTCAATCGGGATGCAACTCACTACCTGCGCAGTGACGCTGATTCCCGCCGGAAGATCCTCCAACCGGACTGGGCCCCCAAATTCCAGTGGACGATGGAACGGCGCGGCACACCCCTGTGGATTCACGAGGAGCGTCAGAGATGGCTCGGAAAACGGGTGCGCCGGATCCAGGCCGGAGAGGGTGAACGGAATCTCGCAACTGATTCGAGTACCACTCCGAAGCGTCCTTGGGTTGGGAAACGAGCTCAACTTCAAGTTTAACAATTCATGACGGCAGGTCAAGGCGTGAACGGGGCCTTCAGGGTCCGGCCATGCCGGACCTGAAACTCGTTTCAATCACCACTGCAAGTTCTTACCCGCGAACACGGCTGCGTCCAGCGCGGCAGGCCGCGTTCTCTCTCAGCTTTCTGGAGTCTTATTTCAAATCAACAAGGAGGAAAGCAGTATGTCAGAAACAAGTACGTTAATTGGCTATAACGGCCGGACGATTGGCCGCGAAGAACAAACCCTGGTGCCGACACCGCTGGCAACGGAAACACACCGTCCGATCGCACACCACGAGATCGTATAAGCCTTGGTCGAGACTCTCGGGTTTCGGCACATCGGAGTCGTCCACGACGA
>Ga0070766_10001640_pt1 | contig 10984 bp, 12 predicted proteins | sample HubBroMetageWFT6_FD_69782 | JGI IMG/M metagenome (GOLD analysis project Ga0070766, IMG submission 69782) | Warmed and freeze-thawed soil microbial communities from the Hubbard Brook experimental Forest, New Hampshire - Hubbard Brook CCASE Soil... | ecosystem: Environmental > Terrestrial > Soil... | reverse complement strand
CGGATCGCTTCGTACCAGCGGTTTGCCAACAAGCTGTGGCAGGTGACCAGCGGATTCCTCGTCGCCAAGGTCGGCAACGGGTCGATCGCCGATCTCGACGTTCATCCACCCAAGCCTGAAACCCTGCGTCCCGAGGATCGCTGGATGCTCGCCGAGCTTGCCGCAGCGGTGCGCGCGTGCGACTCCGGGTTCGCTGCGTATCGATTCCACGAGGCGGTCGACGCGCTGTACGACACCACCTGGCATTCGTTCTGCGACTGGTACGTCGAGATCATCAAGTTTCGCCTCGCCGACGCCGGCGACCACGAGTCACGTCGCGCTGCGGTCTGGACGGCGGTCACGACACTGGACGTGCTGCTCCGCCTGCTCCATCCGTTCATGCCTTTTGTGACCGAGGAGTGCGCGCAGCAGCTGCCCAACGCCGAGCCCACGCTGCAGCATCGGTCCTGGCCGGACCAGGATCCGCTCTGGAGCGAGGCCGCAACCGCCTCAGCTCATCACGAGATCGCCGAGGCGATCGAGCTGGTGAAGCGCATCAGGGCGCTGGGACACGGCCACAAGGTTCCGCGCGGCGCCCGCGATCGGATTCGTATCACCGTCCGCGATGGCGAAGGCCGGGGCATCAACAAGCACGTCAGCCGCCTCATCGGCGGCTTGGTCCCGGCGACGGTTGTCGACAGCCACGAGCGCGGCGTCGATCCAGCCGTCGTGGTTTCGGGTAGGCTCCACGCCGAGGTGGTGATCGCCGACACCGCCGCCGACGCCAGTGCGACAGCACGTCAGATCGGCCTGCTCGAGGCAAACGTGTCACGGCTTCAGGCTCAGCTCGCGAACCCGGCGTTCGTGAACGGGGCACCCGCCCGGGTCGTGGATGAGGCGCGCCGGCGACTCGCCGAAGCCACCGCGCAGCTCGACCTGCTGCGCCGCGGCCGGTTAGGAGGATCCGCCGATGCTGCTGGTTGACGTGGGGGCGCTGCTCACCGGAGCGCTGGTCGTGGTCATCGCGTACCTGGTCGTGCTCTGGCTTGCTCTGGCCTTCTACGTGGTTCGCGACGCTCGCCGGCGCACCACGTCGCCGGGATTCACGCTGTTCGCGATGCTGCTCGGCTTCGTGCCGCCGTTTCTCGGTGCCCTGATCTATTTCATGGTGCGGCCGCCGCACACCATGGAGCAGGTGCGATCGCTTGCCATCGAGGAGCAGGTGCTGCTCGAGCCGCCGATCGAGGGTGTGCCCACGCGGCCCTGCCCAACTTGCGGCCGCGAGATCGAACAGGAGTTCATCCTGTGTCCGTACTGCCGCACCCAGTTCGCGCGGCGTTGCGCAGGGTGCGATCGCAGCCTGCGGCTGGGCTGGGAGGTCTGTCCGTACTGCGCCACCGAGGTCGGAGCGCCGGCGCTGGCCCGTACCGGGAGGTAGCGTCACGATGCTGGGCGGTGGGCTCCAGCTGGCGCTCATACCCGCGCCGCTGATCGCGGCGGCGATCGTCGTCTTCGCGCTCCCGCTGCGCCAGGCCACCCTTGCTCGACTGGTTGCCGGAGCGGGCATTGCGGCGACGGTCGGTTTGCTCGCCGTGGAAGCCGCCTTTCTCAATGGCAGCGGGCGCATCGAGACGTCGCTCGGGATGCCGGTTGCCGGTATCGCCTATCTGCTCAGGCTCGATCTGCCCGGCGCCACGCTCGGGCTTGCCGCGTCAGTTGCCGGCCTCCTGATTCTGCTCGAGCGCGAGCGCCAAACCCGCGAGGTGAGCGCGCTGCTCGTCTGCGTCGCCGGCACGCTGGTGGCGGCTCTCGCCGGCAACGTCGTGATGCTTGCCGGCGGTGTCGAGATCGCGGGTGTGGGCACGCTGCTGATGACCAGCGCAACCAGGGGTCGGCCAGGCCGTGGCGGGCTCGTCGCCATCAGCCTCGAGCACCTCGCATCCCTCGGCCTGGTTGTCGCCGGGGTGCAGCTCCTGAGCACCGCGGGCACAACCGACTTCGCGGTCATTCCGGCTGGAGCCTTGGGCGCGACCGTTGCCGGGCCGTGGGCCGCCGCCGGCGTCATGCGCCTCCTGTCACCCGCATTTGTTCCGATTCGGGGCAGCCGGGTCCCGACCGCGGCCTGGGCGACGACCGGCGCGATCCCGTGCGGCGCGGTCGTGCTACTCCGCCTGCGTGAGGCCGCTGCGGGTCCGCTCCCGGAAAGCATCACCATCGCACTGGCGGCTGTTGGGGGAGTTGGCGCGCTCCTGGCGATGTGCATCGCCCTTCGAAGATCGGACGTGCCGGTCATCACGGGCAGGGCGCTCTGCATCATCGCCGCCGCGCCCGTGGTTGCGCTGACCGGTATCGCCGGCGCAGCCGCGGGCGCCGCCGTCGCCGCCGGCATCGGTGCGGTGATGCTGGCCACCGCGCTCACGCCGGCGTGGGAGCACATCTCGCGCGGTCGCGGCGGGGCCGCCCTCGCTGCCTTTTCGCTTGGTGCCGCCGGGTCGCTGCCGATCGGGTTCGGGATCACGGCATTGATCCTTGAACTGTCCGCGACGGTCTCGATCGGCCGGCCCGGGGCCGCGCTCCTTGGAGCGCTCGGATTGGCGGGCGTTCTGGGTGCAGCGGCGGCGATTCAGGCCGGGTCGCGAATCCTGACCTCGCCGGCGGATGCGAAGGCCTCCCGATATCCGTCGGTCCTCGGTGCGGTTGCGGTGGTCGTGTCGCTGTTTGCGGCGGTGCTGCCCGCGACCACCGCGACTTCGGTGCTGACCGCTCTCAGCGCCGGGGGGCTGACCGAGCCGATCGGCGCCGCGGCGATCCGGACCAGCGCCGGCGACTGGTCGGGCGGGTACATCGTCGTCGCCTTCGTCATCGTCGCGGCCGGCGTCTGGGCTCTGGCGACGCTTGCCGGGTGGGCGGTGGTCACCGGGCCGACGTCCCGGGAGCGTGCGCCGGACGCTGCCGTGCGGCCGCTGGGGCTTGGGGTCGCGCGGCGGTTGCGTCCCGCTGCGGTGCGGGGGAGCGCGTGGCTGCACCAGGTCGACGACTGGCTCGTCGTGCAACCCCAGCTGGTGATCGTGCTCGGGGGAGCGATCCTGGCCATCCTGCTACTTCCGCTGATCCACTGATGGGGGTTTCCGCTCCGCTGCTCTCGGCTGCGGGTGTGATCGCCGCGGTGGTCGCGATGATGGTGGACGGCAGGCGAGCGGTGCCGATCGCGGTCGTCCTGCTCGCCGCCGGGCTGGCGCCAACCGCAGCCACCTTCGGGGGCGCACCGGGCGCTGCGGTGCTCGGCACGGCGGCGATCGCGGCCGTGGTCCTGGCGTGGGGCGGATGGCTGGGTGGGAGAGCCCTCCCCTGGCTCTCCGGGCTCAACCCGACCATCCCGGCGTTCGCGCCGTCCGACCGGCTCTTCGGTCCCCGAAGCGCCCGAGCCTTCGGTGCCGCGGTCGCGATTCCCGTCGCCTCATGGGTGAGCTTCAATGTGCCCGTCGGTCAGATCACCGCGGTCGAAGGGCTGCTCTTTCCCATCGCCTACGCCTGGACCTGCGGGGTCATCCGGCTCCTGGTCGCTCGAACGGTTGAGGACCTGCTGGTCGGAGTGGCGATGGTCGGCATCGCAACCGGAACGGCATGGCTGCTCCGGAGCGGCGGCGACTCCTTTCCGGGTGCGGTCCTCGCGTGTGCGGCGGCGCCGACGGCGTCGTTCCTGGCGGGATGGCTCCACGGGCGAAGCTCGCGCCGCGCGAGCCCTCTCGTCGAAGCGGAAGCGTGAACCCGGCCTTCATCGCCGCGGCGTGGCTGGCCCTTGGACTCCTGGCATCGGCCGTCCTCCGGCGTCAGACGGCGAGGCTGGTGGCGATCGTCCCCCTCGCGGGAGCGGGGTTGACCCTGCTGACTGCAAGATCGCAGGCCGCAGCGATTCCGCTGGGTGGCCTGAGTGGGATCGCCGGCCTCGACAGAACCGGCGAGGGGGTTCTCGTCGCGGCGGCACTCTCGCTGGCCTTGGTGCTGCTGCTGCAGCCGTCCATCGACGTATCGGTGGGGCGGACCATCGGTGTCGTCGGGGCGTCGGCGACCATCGCCATGGCCAGCAGCGATCCGCTCCTGACCGCGCTTGCCCTCACAGCAGCGGTTGCAACCCTGGTCCTCCGCTGGATCGGGCAGTCACCGGGCAGGGCGACGCTCGCCGCCGGGAGGGTGGCCGGCACCGGCACCATGGCGCTGGTAGCCGCATCTCCGTTCCTCCCGCTCACCGGGTTCACCACCGGGGACCGCCCCATCGTCGTTGCGGCACTGCTTGCCGCGGGCGTCGCCGCGCTGCTCGCCGTGTACCCGCTCGGCGGTTGGGCGGCCGGCATCATCGGGTCGCTCAAACCGCTCGACGTCGCACCCTGGCTGGTCCTGCTGGTGCCGGTCGTGCTGATAATCGCCGAGCGAATCCCGGGTGGCGTGCTCGGTGATGGGAGCCCGGTATTCGAGCACGTCCTGCTCGTGGTGGGCCTGGGGAGTGCCGTCTGGGGCGGGATCTGGGCCGCCTGGGGTCCGGGCGCGATGCGCTATGGCCGCGTGTTCATGGCCGACATAGCGCTCTGCATCGCCGCCGTCGAAGGAGCGCCGGTCTCGCCCGCCATGACCGGTGCGCTGATCATCGTGCTGACCCACCTGTGCGTGGCACCGATCCTGCTGCGCCCCGAGTCTGCCGGTCTCCTCTGGCCGCGCCGGGTTGCGTGGGCTCTGCTCAGCGGGGTCCCTCCGTCGTCGACCTTCTGGGGCCGCCTCCTGCTCCTCGAGGCGCTCGCGGCGGGGAACGTCGGGTCGACCATCGCCGCTGTGATCGCGATGGCATCAATCTTCGTCGCTTCAGTCATGGCCTGCTCGGGCCGGGCTCTTCCCGCGCCGGGCCGCGGCTGGCGCGGGCGCCTTCCCGAGCTCGCCGCCTGGCTGCTCCTCGCGGTTGGGATCGCCATCGGCCTCGCCCCGCAGTCCCTCACCCGGTTCGTGTTCGGAGTCTGAACGAGATGGATCCGTTGGGTCTGCTGCTCGAGGTTGTGGCGCTCGCGATCTATCCCGGAGGCCTCTTCCTTGCCGTGATGGCCGTGATCACCTATCGGGGTGCGGGGCTCGCACGCGGGAGCGCCCTCGATGCTCGCGCGCTTGCTGCGATCGCAACGGCGGTCGTGGCGGCCGCGATGGCACCGCTGCCCGGTACCCCGGCGGCGTCGCTGCCGCCTCCAGGCGGGGCGACCCCGAATCTGCTGGCCGCTGTTCTCCTGGTGGTCTGCGCCGGCTCGCTGGTGGCGCCGTCGCCCTGGTCCCGGCGTCGCATCCTGCTGGTGGCCTTCGCCGGATTCTCGCTGGTCCTGCTCGGGCTCCTTGCCACCTCGTTCTCCACCACCGACATCTCCGGACAGACCGGTGGGGTGAACAGCGCGGTGCGCATCCTCGCGGTGTGCGCCGTCCTGGTCGCGCTGCCGATCGTGATCAAGCCCCAGCGCGGCTCGGGATCCGTCGCCGCCCGGGCCGTGGTGGTCGCCGCGTCGCTCGAGGTGACCCTCGCCATCGTGGTCCCGCCCGCCCAGCAGTGGCCGGTGGCCCCGCTCTGGGTGGTCGGGCTCGTCGCCGTAGTCGGGGTCTACGCGCTGCTCCTGCGGCTCGGGCGGGCTGCCACCAGGAGGGAGCACCTCTCGCTGATCGCCGCCTCCTGGCTGTGCTCGGTTGCAGCGTCAGTGACCGCTGTGATTGCGGCGCGGCCATAAATCGTTGTGCGCGAATGCCGACTTCATCAACTCGGCGTCGCATCGCGGTGCTAGCATGGAACGTGAGTTGGCGCGAGATTTCGATGCGGGCGTTGCGCACGTGACCGCCACGTGATTGGGATCGTCCTCGCCTCCCGGTCGCCTCGCCGCCGCGAGCTGCTGACCCGGGCCGGGATCCGCTTCCGGATCATGGAGCCTCCCGAGGACGTCGCTCTCCCTGCCGGCGTCAGCGCGGAGCTGGCCGTGCAGCTGGTCGCGAGGCAGAAGGCCGTCGCCGTCAGCAAGCTCGTTGCCGCAGGGACGTACGTCCTGAGCGCCGACACCATCGTGGTCGGCCCGCGGGGGCCGCTCGGCAAGCCGCGGACCCCGGAGATGGCCCGTGAGATGCTCAACGACCTCCGCGGCAAGCGCCACACGGTGCTTACCGGGGTCTGTGCGATGTGCACTGAGAGCGAGCGGGAAGCGCTCGGCGTGAGCCGTTCCGCAGTCAAGTTCTGCGACTTCACCGACGACGCCCTCGACATGTACGTGGCCTCGGGCGAGCCCCTCGATCGCGCGGGAGCGTACGCCATCCAGGGTGGCGGCTCGGACTTCGTCGAGGCGGTCGCCGGGCGGATCGACACCGTCATCGGACTCGATGTCGGGCTGGCGCTGCGCCTGCTCGGAGAGATCGGCTACCCCGATCCGCTGCCTCGCACCACCGACATCATGCTGACGGCGACGCGGCAGCGGCGTCCGCTCGCGCCGCTTCGCACGGCTACCAGGGTCTGACCGTTTCGGGGAGCGGGCGGGTGCGGTCACTGGCTTCGCACCTCACGGGCATCCTTGCAATCTCGATCCTCGCACCGATCGCGCTCGTGGTCACGGCGTGCAGCGCCGAGGCCGCGCAGCTCTCGGTGACCATCAGCTCCACCTTCGGAGCGTCGTACACGCCGGGCACCACCGATGCCGACTTCTCGGTCACGGTGCAAAACCTCGGTCCGGGCAATGCATCGGGAGTGGTGGTCCACGCTGTGATGCCCACGTCGTTTCAGTACGCGGTGACCAACTCGATCACCAGCAATGGCGCCGCCCGCACCACACCGGAGGACGCCCAGGTCGGCGTGACCAACCCGGAATGGGGCGTCTGGTCACTGTCGTCGCCGACATCACCGAACGGCACGACCGACTACGCGTCCGTGACCATCAACTTCGGGGTCAACATCACCGCGCAGCCGAACACATACTCGCTCGCCGCCCAGGTGGTCGACGACAGTCTCACCGACACGGTGCAGAGCCATCCCATTCAGGTTGCTGTCAACGAGGCACCACGGCTCGGTCTCGCGGCCTCGGTCGGGCCGTCGTCGGTGCACCCGGATGGTCAGGTCACCTACCGGGTCACGGTAACCAACAAGGGCACCGGAATCGCTCCCACCGTCGACGTCCTCGTAACCCTGCCACCGGTCCTCCAGTACCAGTCGACGATCATGCCGTTCGGAGGAAACACGTCGGTTGAGTCGCTGATCTCGCCGGTCAAAGGCGCATACCTGGTCTTCTACGGCGGCTTCGAGATACCACCGCAAACATCGCTCGGACCCGGGACGCTCACCATTGAGTTCATCGCGCAGTGCATCCCCATGCCGGGGAAGGGCGTGTTCGCCATTCAGGTCGCAGTCACCGATGCATCCCGCGACCATGTCAGCCTCGCCAACGCGGCGCCGCTCAACGTGTTCAGCTCGTAGCGTCGTCGCGATCGCGCGAAGGCCTGGGACCCCGCACACGTGGTAACCTCGCGTATCGCGCCCGGTAACAGCCGGCGTTCCTCAGCGGAGTGAACCCGCTCCCGGCGAGAGAGGCAGATGTACGCAATCCTTCAACACGGCGGTCATCAGTACCGTGTCGCTTCCGGCGACCGGATCCTTGTCGATCGCATCCCGGTCGAGGTCGGGTCGACTGTGACCCTCGAGTCGGTCCTGCTCCTCGGTGACGGCGCGGAGACCGACGTGGCCAAGGGATCGCCGGTCGAGGCATCGGTCACCGCGACTGTGATCGCGCACCGGCGCGGCCGCAAGATCCGCGTTTTCACCTACAAGCCCAAGAAGCGCCATCGGCGCACCCTCGGCTATCGCAGCCAGCTGACCGAGCTGCTCATCGAGGAGGTCGGTCGGGGCAAGGCCGCGGCAAAACCGAAGGCAGCCGCCCCGAAGCGTGCCGCCACACCGAAGGCAGCCGCCAAAACCGAAGCGAGCGGGGCAACTGCGACACTCGTCGAGCCGGCGGCCATCGAGGCGGAAGTCGAGGCCGAGGTCGAGGCCGCCGAGGTCGAGTTCGCCGTTGCCGAGCTTGCCGTTGAAGACGCGGTGGCTGCGATGGTTGAGGAATCCGAGACCCCGGCACCCGCGGCAAAACCGGCTACTCCGAAGCGCGCGAGGACACCCAAGCCAAAGAAGGACCCAGGCGATGGCGCATAAGAAAGGCGGCGGGAGCTCCCGCAACGGACGCGATTCGAAGGCGAAGCGCCTCGGTGTGAAGCGTCACACCGGGGAGGTCGTTCTCGCCGGCACCATCCTGGTCCGTCAACGCGGCACCAAGATCCTCGCCGGTGAGCATGTCGGCGTTGGCCGCGACCACACGCTCTTCGCACTGCGCACCGGAACGGTTGCCTACGATCACACCGGCCACGACCGGACCCGCGCCAACGTTCGCGCCATGCCGATCTTCTCTGTCGGCGAGATGATCGAGGAGCCCGACGAGGAGCCGGTCGCAGCGACCGGCTGAGCCACGGCCACTCGCGGCTCGCCCTTCATCGACGAGGTCGACATCGATGTCGCGGCGGGGTCGGGCGGGCGAGGAGCCGTCAGCTTTCGGCGCGAGAAGTACGTCCCCGACGGTGGCCCCGACGGTGGCGATGGTGGCCGCGGTGGCGACGTCCTGGTGGTGGCGGACTCGACGGACACGACGCTCTCAGGTTTCCGCGAACGCCGGTCCTTCATCGCGGAGGACGGTCGCGCCGGCGGTGCCGGCAAGCGCTCCGGTCATCACGGCGCAGATCTAACCCTGCACGTTCCGGTGGGGACCATCGTCCGTGAGAGCGATACCCTGATCGCCGACCTCGACCGACCCGGAGCGGTGGCACTCGCGGCGCGCGGGGGGCGCGGCGGTCGGGGCAACACCCGGTTCGCCACAGCCACGCGCCAGGCGCCCCGCGCCGGCGAGCTGGGCGATCCCGGAGAGAAGCGCCACCTCCACCTCGAGCTCCGGCTCATCGCGGACATCGGGCTTGTCGGGTTGCCCAACGGTGGCAAGTCGACGCTGCTGGCCGCGCTGACGGGAGCCCACCCGAAGATCGCCTCCTACCCGTTCACGACGCTTCACCCCAATCTCGGTGTCGCCGAGCTGGAGGGCGGGCACACGCTCGTGCTCGCCGACGTGCCCGGTCTCATCGAGGGCGCCAGCCATGGTGCCGGGCTCGGCCTCGAGTTCCTCCGACACCTCGAACGCACCCGCGCGCTCATCCACGTCGTCGATGCGTCGGTGGGTGTTGATGCAGCCCGCGAGGCGCTGGCGACCGTCCGAGCGGAGGTCGAGGCGTACAGCCCGGAGCTGGCCGGACGGCCGTCTGTGGTCGCCTTCAACAAGATCGACCTCCCAGAGGCATCTGCAGCCGCCGACGAGCTGATGGTGGCGTTCCCCAGGTCGTTCAAGATCTCAGCGCAGCGCGGGGACGGATGCAGCGACCTCCTGCTGGCGGCGGCAGAGCTGGCGCAGCGGGTGATTCGGGACGCCCCAGGTCCCGCCCCACCCGGGTTGCACCGTATCTACCGGCCGCGGCCGCGGCGTGTCGTCACCCACGACGTGGTCCGCGAGGGGGACGGATTCCGGGTGGTCGGCGAGCTCGTGGAGCGGATGGTCGGGCGCATCGACCTCGACAACGAGGAGGCGGTGGCGCGTCTCCAGCGCAAGCTCGCCGCCGCCGGCGTCGACGCGGCGCTCGCGGCCGCCGGCTGCCGGGAGGGCGACACGGTGAGGATCGGGGACGCCGAATTCACCTACAGCGACGACGGGCTCTCCTGATGGCGGTCCTGGTGTTCGGCGGTACGTTCGACCCGGTCCACAACGGCCACCTGGCGATCGCCCGCCAGGCGCGTGTCGCAACCGGGGCGGGCGCCGTGTGGTTCGTCCCCGCCGCGATCGCGCCGCTGCGCGACCCACCCCGGGCGACGCCCGAGGAACGGCTCGAGTTGCTCCAAGCAGCCTGCAGCGTTTGGGACGAGCCTGGTATGGCGGTGCTCGACCTCGCGATCCGCCGCGGTGGGGTCTCGTACACCGCCGACGTCATGGACGCGCTGCGGTCCGAGTTTCCGGACCGGGATCTCTCGATCCTGATCGGCGCCGACGCGGCGCGAACCATCGCTCGGTGGCACCGTGCCGGTGATCTGCTCGGCAGGGAGCGATTCGTGATCGCCAACCGCAGCGGGCCGCCGCCTCTGACGCCTGCCGAGGTGGGTCGGCTCGGCTACGCCGCCTCGCGAACCACGCTGCTCACCATCGATTCGCCCGATATCAGCGCCTCCGACGTCCGTGCGCGGTGGGCGAGGGGCGAGCCGCTCGACGGCCTGGTGCCACCGGTGGTCGCCGCACTCATCGCGTCGAAAGGGATGTACCTACAGAATCGGGACGATGCATAATGCGAATCGGATGACCTCCACCGATCTGGCCGGCGTCATCGCCGCCGCCGCGACCGACAAGAAGGCGCGTGACGTGGTCATTCTCGACATTCGCGGCAAGACGACCATCGCCGATTATTTCGTTATCTGCGAGGGCGACACCGACCGTCAGGTTCGTGCCATCACTGACAATATCACCGACGTCTGCAAGCAGCATGGGGTGCGCGCGCTCGCTGTCGCCGGCCTCAAGGACGCATCCTGGGCATGCGCGGACTTTGACGCCGTCATCGCCCATGTCTTCCTCCCCGGTGAGCGCACCTTCTACGACCTCGAGGGGTTGTGGGGTGACCCGGCAGGCGAGCGCGCAGTCTGACCCTGGACCAGTCTCGCGAGGGTTACCCGGCGAAGGGTGAGGGCGGATGGATGATCGCCGTTGTGAGGTTGAGAAGGGCAAAGATCAGCGACGCGGCGCTGAACGCGATCGCCGCCCAGAGCACGACCTTCTCGACGGTCATGTGATCTCGGCCGCCGATCGACATGAGCGGCGGCACGACCAACCCCAGCGCCGCCCCTGCGATGAGGCCGCCGATATGCGCGTAGTTGTTGATG
>Ga0070766_10001636_pt1 | contig 11000 bp, 8 predicted proteins | sample HubBroMetageWFT6_FD_69782 | JGI IMG/M metagenome (GOLD analysis project Ga0070766, IMG submission 69782) | Warmed and freeze-thawed soil microbial communities from the Hubbard Brook experimental Forest, New Hampshire - Hubbard Brook CCASE Soil... | ecosystem: Environmental > Terrestrial > Soil >... | reverse complement strand
TTTGCCCCACACCGGACCCTCGTTCGACTCGGAATAAAGGTCGTCAGGGGGCGGATAACCGACCTTCGCTCATTCTGCAGAAACGGCTACGCTGCGCCGAACGCGGTCGTTTTGGGCGTCGAGCTCCGCGCGTTGGCATTGGCGGCGGTCTATCGCTGCGGTGGCGCCGATTGCCATTGTTCAGGCATTCAGAGGGCGACTCTGCCCCTCGGAGGTCAGATGCGGCCTAAAGCTTACCTCGTTGTACTTGGCGTTATTATTGCGGTGGTTACCGCCTCGGGCGCGGCCGAAGGGCAGAATCAGGGGCTCGACAGGATCATCAAGGCCGGAACCGTGCGGATCGCGGTGCCGGACAACTTTCGGCCGTTCGGCGATCACGACACGGACGGAAAGCTCAAGGGCTATGACATCGACACCGCCGCGCTGGTCGCCGACGCGTTGGGCGTCAAACTCGATTTGATCCCAGTGCCGAGCGGGGACCGCGTTCGGGTTCTTGGAGAAGGCAAGGTCGATCTGGTGATTTCTAGCTTGGGCAAAACCGCCGAGCGGGAACAGGCGATCGATTTCTCGATTGCGTATGCACCATTTTTCAGCGGGGTATTCGGGCCTGAGCGGATTTCGGTGACCAGATCGGAGGATCTCGCCGGCAAAACCATCGCGGTCACACGCGGTACTGTTGAAGATAAGAGTCTGACGAAGATCGCTCCTCCCGCAGCAAAGATCGAACGGTTTGACGACAATGTCGATAGTGAGCTCGCGTACTTGTCCTGGAGGACCGAACTAATTGCCACTGGGAATGTGTTCGCGGCCGAGATACTCCGCAATAGCGTGATGAAGAAGACCACGATGAAGTTTCTGCTGGAGAATTCGCCCTGCTATATCGGCGTGAAAAAGGACGAACCCGACCTGCTCGCGCGGATCAACGCGATCGTTACCGCGGCGCGCAAGGACGGTAGTCTTAACCGTGTCTCGGAGCGTTGGCTGAAGACTCGTCTCGGGGATCCCGAACATCCGGAGTGGATCGCCATCCAGTAGGCCGCCTTCTTCCTCCTGTGCACCTTCTCGGCTTCGGCCGCCGGGAGTACGGTTGGCGCGCAGGTCGTCAGCCTCTATGCCGATCCGGGGTCGGAAATCACCGTATCGGCTGATGCCTTGCCGAGCCCGATCAGCTGCACCTTCTTTGTCAGCGGCCAGCAATCGCCTGCTCCGACCTGATCGGGCGTGATTGCGACGAGCGGCATAGCGGGGGACTACGGCTCCCGCTATGCCGCCCGTGCGATGACTCGTCGAGCCCGCGGCGAGCCGCCTTGCCGATCAACTCGCACATGAGCTTCTCGCCAACGCCCTGGCCGCGCCTGAGGCGCTGAAGCAGCGGCTCGGAGCATGGGCCGAAACACGATAGCGCCGCGGAGGTCTGCATTGGGTCGGGTGCGGAAGCCTGAAGATGGTCCCCCCGAGGTCTGCTTCCGTGAAGGGTTTCGGATGCCGGCCCGTCGCGACCTATCCGCCAGCAGTGGGGCCGGCGTCCGAAAGCCTCCGAGGAAGGAACCCGCGGGCGCCGGCGGGCGAGTGTGGCGACTATGGGGATTTGATCGGGCAGCAGTTTCGGCGAGGGATGGACGGGCCGGCGTTGCTGAGGGTGGACTGCCGTCGATCATCGAGAATTGGTCGCCGCTGCTGCACTCGACGGTGGGATTCAGCACCGATCGGCGGCATCGCATCGGCGTTCGCGGGCACCGGCGCGACAGCGGCGTAGCGCCGGGAGCGGCATGTTCCGGCGGGCGGAGGATGAAACCAGGCAGTGACGGTGGTCATGACATGGCGGTCCGGACCCCGGCATCGGGCGATGGCGGCCCTCGCGGTGTGCCACCGCGCTCGAAGGTCTCGACGATGGTCATGCGGCCGCCGCAACAGGGACATGACAGCCGATGCTCCGCCACAGTGTCAGTGGCGCCAGCATCGTCGTGCTGTACTGGCGTCTCCGTCGACGGCATCGGCGCGGCGAGCAATTCCCTGGCGCGCGCAATACTGACCCTGCAGGCGGCGGTGGCGAGCAGCCCGTAGTGGCGGATGCGGTGGAACCCTTTCGGCAGGACGTGGAGCAGGAAGCGCCTGATGAACTCGTCGGGCGCTAGCGTCATCGTGCGGTACCGGGCCTGGCCGTTGCGGCGGTAGTCCTTGAAGCGGAAGGTGACGCCGCGCTCGTCGAGAGCAACGAGGCGGCTGTTCGAGATGGCGACGCGGTGGGTGTAGCGGGCGAGATAGGCGAGTACCGCTTCGGGCCCGGCGAAGGGCGGCTTGGCGTAGACGAACCAGTTCTTCTTCCTCAGCGGCGCGAGATAGGCGGCGCAGGCTTTCCGGTTGCGCAAGCCATCGAGTTCGCCGAAGAACGCCAGCCGGCCCGCCGTGTGGGCGTCGGCGAGCCCGGCCAGGAAGAGCCGTCGGAACAGACGGGACAACACTCGCACCGGCAAGAGGAAGCCGGGTCGGCAGCGCACCCAGCGCGAGCCGTCGAGCGATATGCCGCCGCCCGGCACGATCATGTGGAGATGCGGATGGTGCGTCATCGCCGAACCCCAGCTGTGGAGTACGGCGGTGGCACCGATGCGAGCACCAAGATGCTTGGGATCGACGGCGATGGTGAGCAGCGTCTCGGCCGCGGTGCGGAACAGCAGGTCGTAAAGGACCGCCTTGTTCTGGTAGGCGATTGGGGCGAGCTCGGCCGGCAGCGTGAAGACTAGGTGGAAGTAGCCGACCGGCAGCAGATCGGCCTGGCGCGCAGCGAGCCAGTCCTTCGCCGCCGCGCCCTGGCACTTGGGACAATGGCGGTTGCGGCACGAGTTGTAGGCGATCCGGCTGTGGCCGCAATCCTCGCAGCGCTCTACGTGGCCGCCGAGGGCGGCCGAACGACAGTGCTCGATGGCCGCCATCACCTTGAGCTGACCCAGGCTCACATGCCCGGCATTGGCTCGGCGCCAAGTGTCCCCGTGGTGATGAAAGACGTCCGCGACCTCCAGCTTCGGGCGGCTCACCGCCGCCGGCTAAACCCCGTGTCTGGGTTCCTCCTGGGAAAGCGACGCGAGCCGGTCGAGCGGGCTGATCACGGCGCGGATCGTGGTATTGGCGACGCGGGTGTACAGGGCGGTGGTGTCGAGCTTGGCGTGGCCGAGCAGCACCTGGATGACGCGGATGTCGGTGTCCTGTTCCAGCAGGTGCGTGGCGAAGCTGTGCCGCAACGTATGCGGCGACACCCGCTTCTTGATCCCGGCAGCCTCGGCCGCAGCGTGGACGGCGCGGTTGAGCTGACGGGTCGACAGCGGCTCGACCGGGTTGCGTCCCGGGAACAGCCAGCCGCGCGGCAGCAATGCGCCGAGCCGCCGCCCCTCCCGCCACCAGGCGCGCAGCAGTTCGAGCAGTTGCGGCGACAGCATGGTGTGGCGGTCCTTGCGCCCCTTGCCACGCTCGACCCGTAGCAGCATCCGCTCGGAATCGACATCGCCGACCTTGAGTGCGACCACTTCGGAGACGCGCAGCCCGGCGCCGTACGCGGTGGCGAGTGCCGCCTTGTACTTCGGCCCCGGCGCCGCCTGCAGCAAGAGCGTCACCTCCGCGACGCTCAGCACCGCTGGCAACCGCCGCGGCTGGCGCACGACTGTGAGCCGCCTGGCGAGGTCCGGCCGGTCGAGCGTTACGGTGAAAAAGAAGCGCAAAGCCGAGACCGCGCTGTTGACGCTCGGCGGCTGCATGCCGCTCTGCGTCTGGTGCAGCTGGAAGCGGCGTAGATCCTCTGCCGTCGCGGTGTCGGGCGAGCGGCCGATGAAGGCTGCGAACGCCCGCACGTTGCGAACATAATCGTTGCGTGTCTTCTCGCTGAAGCCACGCACGCTCATGTCCTCGATCATGCGCTTCCGCAGCGCGCTGGTCGGGTGATGTGACTGACGGGAAGTCATCGGGGGATCCTTTCTGAGCTGAAGGTTGCTGGACCTTCAATGCTCGGGATCGGATGCCCCGATCGTCACGCTTTACCGGTCACGTCCTTCCCACCGCCGCCAAATATGAACCGAGCGCGACACGCGCCCTCCCGCGAGAGCGGGTTCGTTCATCGGCGCTGAACGGAAGCTCATGTTGGAGATCGGCTGCTTCTGGTTTTGCCCCATTCGAGACCTTGCCCGGTGCCACTCCAAACGTCTCAAGAGGGTGGCAAGTGGACATTCCCGGCTGTCTCCATCTGCCGAAAGTGACCCTTTCGGACGTTGCCGGTCTCGAATGCCGCCGAAACTTGGCGGGCCAAGCGGGGCCAAACTGCGCACTGGGTTTTGGCGATCCCTCTTGGCCAGGCACGGAGCAGGACCGCAAAGTAACGGCCATCACGGCTGCGAGCGGCCATGAAAGTCCGGACAGCACGCTTTTGACGCCGTCTAACGCATCATCCCGGCCAAGCCGCATGGCTGGAGCGGCTTGGCCTTAACAGCCTTCGAAAACCTTTCGGCCAAGATCAGGCAAGGTCGAAGCGATCGGCGTTCATCACCTTGGTCCACGCCGCCACGAAGTCGGCCACGAACTTCGCTTCTGCGTCGTCGGCGCCGTAGACTTCGGCAAGCGCGCGCAGCTCGGAGTTCGAACCGAAGACGAGGTCGACACGGGTGCCGGTCCACGTCAGTTTGCCGCTCTTGCGGTCGTGTCCCTCGAACAAATTTTCATCCGAGGTCGCTTTCCACTCGGTGCTCATGTCCAAGAGGTTCACGAAGAAGTCGTTGGTCAGCGTCTCCGGACGAATCGTGAAGACGCCGTGCTGCGACTTGCCGTGGTTCGCGCCCAAGACGCGCAGGCCGCCGACGAGAACCGTCATCTCCGGCGCGGTCAGCGTCAGGAGTTGCGCCCTGTCGATCAGCAGCTCCTCCGCCGATACGCTGAACTTGGCCTTGAGGTAGTTGCGGAACCCGTCCGCGACCGGTTCGAGATAAGCAACGGACTCCACGTCGGTTTGCTCCTGGGACGCGTCGGTGCGGCCGGGCGCGAAGGGAACGGTCACGTCGTGCCCGGCCTTCTTCGCGGCCTGCTCGACGGCGGCTGAGCCACCGAGGACGATCAGGTCGGCAAGCGACACTTTCTTGCCGCCACCGGCTGCGTCGTTGAAGGCCGTCTGGATGCCCGCAAGGGTTTCGAGCACCTTTGCCAATTGGGCAGGCTGGTTGACTTCCCAATCCTTCTGCGGCGCGAGACGGATGCGCGCCCCATTCGCACCGCCGCGCTTGTCGGAGCCGCGGAAGGTTGCCGCCGAGGCCCAAGCGGCCCCGATCAGCTCGGGGATGGAGAGTCGCGAGGCGAGGATCTTGGCCTTGAGATCCGCGATGTCCTTGGCGTCGATGAGCTTGTGATCGACCGCCGGAACGGGGTCTTGCCAGATCAGCGCCTCTGCCGGCACCTCCGGGCCGAGATAGCGTGCGCGCGGGCCCATGTCGCGGTGGGTTAGTTTGAACCACGCGCGCGCAAACGCGTCCGCGAACTCTTCCGGATGCTCTAAGAAGCGCCGGGAGATCTTCTCGTAGACCGGGTCCATCCGCAGCGAGAGGTCCGTGACCAGCATGGTTGGCGCGTGACGCTTCGACGGGTCGAAGGCATCCGGGATCGTCGCGACGTTGCCTTTCGCCTTGAACTGATTGGCGCCGGCCGGGCTCTTGGTCAGCTCCCATTCGTGGCCGAACAGGTTCTCGAAGAAGTGGTTGCTCCACTTCGTCGGCGTCTGCGACCAGGTGACTTCCGGGCCGCCGGTGATCGCGTCTTTGCCTATGCCGGTACCGAACCTGCTCCTCCAGCCAAAGCCTTGCTCCTCGATGGGCGCCGCTGCCGGCTCGGGACCGACCAGCGCCGCATCGCCGGCGCCGTGGGCCTTGCCGAAGCTGTGTCCGCCGGCGATCAGCGCAACCGTCTCCTCGTCATTCATCGCCATGCGCTTGAATGTCTCGCGAATGTCGATGGCAGCGGCGACCGGATCCGGCTTGCCGTTCGGCCCATTCGGATTCACGTAGATGAGCCCCATCTGCACGGCGGCAAGCGGATTCTCGAGCTGGCGGTCGCCGGTGTAACGCTCATCGCTCTGAGGATCAGGGAACCAAACCTTCTCCTTGCCCCAGTACATGGATTCGTCAGGCTCCCACACGTCGGGGCGACCGCCGGCAAAGCCGAATGTCTTGAAGCCCATCGACTCGAGCGCGACGTTGCCGGCGAGGACGATGAGGTCGGCCCACGAGATTTTCCGGCCGTATTTCTGCTTGATCGGCCACAAGAGCCGGCGCGCCTTGTCGAGGCTCGCATTGTCCGGCCAGGAGTTGAGGGGCGCGAAGCGCTGCTGGCCGGCGCCGGCGCCGCCGCGGCCGTCGCCGATGCGGTATGTGCCCGCGGCGTGCCACGCCATGCGAATCATGAACCCGCCGTAGTGGCCGAAGTCCGCTGGCCACCAGTCTTGGCTGTCCGTCATCAGCGCGGTGAGGTCTTTCTTCAGCGCTTGGAAGTCGAGCTTCTTGAACTCTTCGGCGTAGTTGAAGCCGTTGCCCATGGGATCGGACTGGGGCGAGTTCTGGCGTAGGATTCTGAGGTTGAGCTGGTTCGGCCACCAGTCGCTGTTCGACCTCATTCCAACATTTGTCGTCCCGTGCACGACCGGGCACTTGCCAGCGCTCTTGTCAGTCTCTGCAGCCATGTTTCTCTCCAATCCTGTTTCGGTTTTCTTCGAATTGTTCGTATGGACCGTTTAGGTCAAAGCGCGTCGAGCGCCTTTTGGAAGCGGCCGGCATGCGACTTCCCGGCTTTGGCGAGCGTCTCGAACCAGTCGGCGATCTCGTCGAAGCCTTCCTGACGGGCGGCGCGGGCCATACCCGGAAACATGTCGGTGTATTCGTGGGTCTCGCTGGCGATCGCGGTCTCGAGGTTGTCGCCGGTCAGACCGATCGGCTTGCCGGTCGCCGGGTCGCCCACTTCCCGGAGATATTCGAGATGCCCGCGAGCATGGCCAGTCTCGCCCTCGCCAGTCGAGCGGAACACGGCGGCGACGTCGTTGAGGCCCTCGACCTCGGCCTTCTCGGCGAAATAGAGATAGCGGCGGATCGCCTGGATCTCGCCGGCAAACGCGTTCTTAAGATTCTGCTCGGTCTCGGTTCCCTTGAGAGAAGGCATGTCCCCTCCTCAAACTTGGTTGGAAAAGCCGATGACGGCGAGAACTATCCGCCCGCCGGGAGCCGGGAGTCAATCGCTTAGAAAATTTCTAATCTGTAGCTGGAGCCGGGTCACGGTCGACGCGGACGATCACGTCGACGCGACGGATGACGGCGCCCGCGGGAGGCTTCGGCAGGCCGGATACGGCGACATGTTCGCCCGGAATGTCGAGCAGGCGGCCGCTATCCTCGAAAAAGAAGTGATGATGGTCACTGACGTTGGTGTCGAAATAGGAGCGTCCGGAATTCATCACCACCTCACGCAGCAGCCCTGCGTCGATGAACTGGTGCAGCGTATTGTAGACGGTCGCGAGCGACACCCTGACCGCGGCCTCGACCGCTTCGCCGTGCAGGTGCTCGGCGGTGACGTGCCGGTCACCCTGCTCGAACAGGAGCCGGACCAGCGCCAGCCTCTGTCGGGTCGGCCGCAAATGCGCCGCGCGCAGCAGCTCAAGGGCGTTGGTGAAGGGGAGCGACGCAGTCATGACGTTGATGTAGGAACGATCCGGCCCAGGCGAAGAACCGCGATCCTAGCGCAGCGCCGCGGGGCGGCCAAGCTGCAACGCCGTCAATGGCCATTGGCGCGTGCGTGCTTCGGGGATTCCTCTTGCTCTCCGGATTGCGCTATCTGCTCGCAGAGGCACAAGGCACGCGACCGCTTTCCGAATCTCGATGCACGCCAGACGTCTCGCTTGTCGTTATGCCGATATCGATGGCGTACTCCTCGGGCCTTGTGGATGCTTTGTTCATCGCTGCCGTGGCGCAGCCCGTCTGTCAGACCGGCGCGGCAAGCGCCATAGCTGCATGACGACGGCGACGCCACACAAACGGCGCATGCCCGCGAAGGAACGCCGTTCGGGCAACAAATCCATAAGCGACAAAATGGTGCCGAGCTTCCAACATCCCTGCGAGGGTCGTTCGTTCCTTGGCTCAAGCATCACGAATCGATAATGAGCTCGACCCGGATCCGCCGGCGCATCAGCGCACGGCGCTGCGGGGTAAATTGCTGCGTACATTCCAGCGGTGCTGGGCCAAATAGGTCTCGAACGAAGGAGCCCGGAGCTGAGGCGACGCAAGACCGCTACTGGCACCAAGCGGCGGTAGGTTGAAGTTCCGCTTAGGGTCGGAACCCAGCCGCCCGATCAAGCTCACCCGAACGGCCGGAATCGGCGCTCAGCCGGCATTCTCACGCGGCGGTGCGGGGGTCTCAAATGCGCCGACAGCGGCCATTGATCGAGTGCACGGAACCGGTCGGTTGGACCCCTAGCTGCCCGTTTGAGGCTCAGTAACAGGACCCCTCTGTCATCAGGCGTCCGTCTGATCGAGTTCGCCCAGCGCTAGTCGGATCTGCTGCCGCGCGTAATCGATGGCTTTATGGAGAGACAGGCCAGCTCCGCTTCGGCGCATCTCGTCAAACGCGGCGGCGCCGAGCGCCTCTCGGCTGCGTAGGATGGCTTCCTGATAATCTTTGACGAATGGGTTTGTCTGAAACATCCCTTCGACGGCTCCCAGAAGCGTCGCCGCGGCCTCGGGGTGGCCCAGCCGCTCCAAGAGCGCGATCAGGCCACCGATACTGTGCGCGCCTGAAGCAGGAGAAGGTCCAAGACACCCCCGGCCCATTTTCAGGCAGAGATCGGCCGCCCGTCTTTCCTGGCGCATCGACCCGTGCCGTCCCTCGTTATCAGTTAAGCCATTTTTGCCAGATGCGAGCTATGGAGCGTAGCCGCGCAACCGAGCGTTCATTTGTCTAAGACGCCGCTACCGTAAGCTCGATCCCGATGAGAGCATCCCGCAATCGCCTTAGCCTAGCTGTCGCTGGCCTCATCGTATTGAGTGCGGCGCCGAGCCTCGGGCAGAGTCTCGCCGTGCCCTGTTCCGCCTTTGCGCGCGACGCTCATGGCGGCTGGAAAGTGCTTGCCCCGGTCATGCTGGAGATTGACGGGAGGCTGCTTGGGCCGATGGTCGGCACCACCCTTAAGCCGGGAACAGCGACGAACGGCATCACCATGAGCGAGGTGCTCGATCGTGAGTGCCCCGGTGTTCATTTTGATATCGCAGCACGGCACGGTATGGGGCGAGCCGCAAGATTTCAATCAAAACGGCAAGTTCGCGCGATCGTCGCTCGGGGTGAACCAGCGCACGGCAAACGGCTAGCCCAGCCCTAATTTTGTCTCATGCGGAAGCTGCCACCATTGACCGCGCTGCGCGCCTTCGAGGCGACGGCACGGCACATGAGCTTCAAGGCTGCGGCCGCGGAGCTCGGCCTCACCCCGACCGCGATCAGTCATCAGATCCGGTTGCTCGAGGCGATTTGCAAGCAGCCATTGTTCCGCCGGCGACGACGACCGGTCGCGCTGACATTGGCCGGCGAAAAGCTTTTCCCGGTATTCCGAGAAAGCTTTGACGCGATGTCCGCGGTCTTGTCGCAGGTGAGAGGCGAGACAGACCGGCGGAGCTTGCGGGTGACAACGACGAATGCCTTCGCCAGCCGTTGGCTTATTCTACGCCTGTCCCAGTGGCGCTCTGCGCACCGGAGATCGAGCTCGAAATCATCGGGACCGACGAACTGGTCGACCTTCATGCTGGCGAAGCCGATGTCGCCGTTCCCTACGCCCGCTGAACAGGGAGCATTCGGGAGCTAACAGGGAGCGACCAATTCTGGCGTGCCGCGGTTTGACGACGGAGCGAGCGTAATTCGCGGTTCTCGGGCCGACTGATTTCGCGGCCTTTGGATACTTAAGCCGTTCCCTGCTGCTCCAATCCGGTGGGCGGCCCCGCTCGGATGATCCAACCGGGCGGCGCAGCTTCTGATTCTGGCTCGGATCCCTTTCTATCGAGCGGTAGCGCGGCGTCCGACGATGTACGCCACACCTTGCGGACCGACCTGTTCGGCGTGCAGCTCCCTGGCGTCGACGTTGCAGCTATCGCCGGCACGAAAAGCTTCTGTCTTGCCGGCGCGGGTAAGCGCGATCTCTCCACCGATGACCATGAGCCGCGCGTCCCAATCATGTGTGTGGTCGGGGTTCACCTGGCCGGCCGGAAAGCCGCCGTAGAAAATCTGGTACCCCTCACGCTGCAGCTCGGCCTCAAAATCGCTCTGGTTCATTGGCTCGACCTCGATCGGGAAAAAGCTGCGCTATCCTATCGCCGCTTGCCGGGCCTGTCGCCGCCGAATACATGCTGGGGCTGCTGCAACGGCGCGCCACCGAGTGCCCTCGGATGTTCTGGTCTATGACATCGGCGCATCGATACGCGGGAGCGGATCATCGTTCGGGGCGAGGCCGCACGCACCCGACTGAGCGTGGGGGCCGCAATACCCTGCTAAGGCGCGCTGCGGAAGCGCCGGCCCTCGCGCCGACGGTGAATAGGCCCTCAGCAAGCGCTAAACGCTTTCAGTTTTGATGCTTCGCCCGCCGACAACGGTGATCGGGCAGGTGCGTGTTAACGCAATTCGTCTGCCCGACCGAGCCCGAGGAAAAACACCTCCACCAAGGCCTGTACTGTACATGGGGTCCGGCAAGGCAATATGCACGAACTCGAATCAAATTCTAACACTGCTGGGCCGCCCACAATCCCGTTTTAACGCTCGCCCAGCCGCCTGTCCGCCTTCCGACGCGCTCGCGCGGGAGGGCCGGGAGGAAAGCGCGCTGAGCGCGTTCCGGGTGGGGTTGCGCTGCGACTTCGCCTTCCCCCTATTAGGAGTATGGCTGACAATCCCGATGCGCTTAAGACCAGCCCCGCGCAGTACCTGGAGCGGGCGAAAATCATCCGGTGGCAGACCGAGACAAT
>Ga0070766_10001635_pt1 | contig 11002 bp, 10 predicted proteins | sample HubBroMetageWFT6_FD_69782 | JGI IMG/M metagenome (GOLD analysis project Ga0070766, IMG submission 69782) | Warmed and freeze-thawed soil microbial communities from the Hubbard Brook experimental Forest, New Hampshire - Hubbard Brook CCASE Soil... | ecosystem: Environmental > Terrestrial > Soil... | reverse complement strand
GCGCTCGCCCGGCTGCTACTTCCTGGTCGGCGCCGGTCATCCCGAACGGGGTCCGGTCCCGCCCCATCACAGCGCCTACTTCGACATCGACGAGGCGGCGCTGCCGGTCGGAGTCGAGACGCTGGTCCGGGCAAGCCTCGACGTGCTCCGCTGATGGATTTCATCCGCACGCGTGAGGACCGCAACGACCTCTACGCCAACGTGGATCTGACGCCGCGCCCGACCTCGGAATCCGAGACGCTGCTCTCGGTGGCGATGGAGATCGAGCATGCCAACAACTCGGGGTACGTGCACGGCGGCACGATCATGCGACTCGTCGACACGGCGGCCGGCATCGCCGCGGTGAAGCATGCGCGTCGCCGCGTCGTGACCGCGACCATGGACGAGATGAGCTTCCTCGCGCCGGTGTACATCGGCGATCTGCTCACCGTCCATGCGCGCGTCAACGACGCGCACCACACGTCGATGGAGATCAGCGTGCGCGTCGACGTCGAGCGGATTCCGTCCGGTGAGAAGCTGCACGTCGCGAGTGCGCATCTCGTCTACGTCGGGCTTGATCGTGATGGCAGACCGGCGGAGGTCGCCAAGGTCATCGCGGTGACCGAGGAGGACCGTCGTCGCCAGGCCGAGGCTCGTGTGCGCCGTGACCAGCGTCTGCTGCGCAAGCGCGCGCTCGCCGGGGCGCGGCCCGGCGGGGAGTGAACCCGCTCCTGCCGGACCGCGCGACGCCTCGGGTACGATGACCGCGCCATGTCCGAGGTAACCGCACCGCTGACCGTACGGGACGCGACGGCACCGGTGCCGTCGGCGCGTCAGCACATCCGCTTCGCTTTCTACCGCGTGCGCCCCGAGTGGCGCCTCCGCACGGCGACGGAGCGCGCGGCCGATCGCGAGGAGGTCGCGGCACTGGTTCGCGACATCGGCGATCGCGAGGGTGTGCTGATCCGCCCGTACAGCACGGTGGGCACGCGCGGCGATGCGGACTTTCTGCTCTGGCTCGTCAGCGAGCGCATCGACGACCTGCACGAGTTCGCGGCGCGCCTCAATCGGACCCGGCTCGCAGGATATCTGGATTCGCCATACAGCTATTTCTCGATGACCAAGCAGAGCATGTACGTCGAAAAGCACCGTCACGACAACCAGGAGGGGAGGAGCAACCGGCTGGTCATCGCGCCGACCGGGCGCCGCTATCTCTTCGTGTATCCGTTCGTGAAGACGCGTGCGTGGTACCGGCTCAGTGCCGAGGAACGCCAGCGCCAGATGAGCGAGCACATCGCCATGGGTCACAAGTATCCCGGGGTGAAGATCAACACGACGTACTCATTCGGACTTGACGATCAGGAATTCGTCGTGGCCTTCGAGAGCGACTCGGTGGCGGATTTCCTGGATCTCGTCCATGAGATGCGTGGCAGCGAGGCGTCCACCCACACCGTGCGCGACGTCCCGTCCTTCACCTGCATCGCCATGGGTATCGACGAGGTGCTGTCCGCTCTCGGTTAGCCGGTGAGCACGGCGCGCCGGCGCTCCGCACCCTCCAGGGAAGCGAGCATCACCTCCATGATGTGCATGACCCTGACGTTCGGCGCGTAGCGTGCTGCTCCGGCTCGCAGCTGGAGCAGGCATGAGATGTTCTCGGTCACGACGATCTCGGCGCCACTGGCGCGGATGTTCTCGAACTTGCGCTGGAGGATCGCCTCGCTGCGCTCCGGCTCACGCGCGAAATACGTTCCCGCTCCGCCGCAGCACATCGCCCGCTCGTGCAGCTGCACGACCTCGAGACGTGGGATCTGGTCGAGCAGACGTCGCATCGCGCCCCGCTCGGGCCCGTCGATCGGCAGGGCGCAGGGCTCGTCGATGGTGACGCGCCAGCGCAGCGGCCCGAGGTCCCCGCGCACGCCGTTTCGATCCAGGAAATCGCTCGCAAGAGCGGTGTGATGAGCGACCTCGCGCGCACGTGCTCCCACCTGGCGATCGCCCCCGGCGATGCTCCCGTACTCGCGATAGTGCTCGGTGCATGACGCCGTGTCACCGATGTAGGCGTCGACGCTGACGTGGCTGAGCGCCGCGCTGTTCCTGATCGCCATGTCCACCATCGCATCGCGATCGCCGAGCGTTCGCGCGGGGAGACCACTGCAGCCGAGCTGGGGCACCTCGACGCTATAGCCGGACGCGAGGAGCACGCGGATGGTCGCGTCGGTCGCCTCCGGAGCGGTGAGATTCGCAAGGCAGCACACCAGCATCGCCACCGATCCGCGCACCGGCTGCGCCGCGGCCGGGAGGTCACCGAGCATCTGATGCACGGTGCGTTCGGGCGGCGGGCCGCCCTGCTCGGCGAGCGCGCCCAGCGTGCCGAGCCATGACAGCATCCCGGTGCGTCGCGCCAGCCCGTACAGGCCGCTTCGCTGCGTGAACCGCGCGAAAGCGTGAAGTGCGCGGAGCGCTCCCGGTCGCGGCAGCACGCTGCGCAGGGCGAACGACTGCGCCCAGGGATATCCCTCCTGGGCGTGCAGCTCCTGGCGGGCACGGCTGACGATGTGTCCGGTCGGAACACGCGGCGCGCACGCGGCGACGCAGTTGTCGCAGGTCAGGCAGCTCGAGAGTGGCCCTTCGGCGATGTCGCGCAACTCGAGGCGGCCTTCCATCGCGTCCCGGATGAGTGCGATGCGTCCTCGAGCCGTCTCCCATTCGACCGGGTTGACGACGTATGCCGGGCACGTGGCCTGACACAGCGAGCACTTGTTGCACTCGCTCGCCGCCTCATAGACGTCGGCAAGGAAGCGCGGGGTCGGGACGGCGGCGCCGGCCATTGGGCGCGAATTGTAGACGAGATCGCAAACCGCTCCACCGGCGATGGGTTGGCGCGCCGATCCGTAGAGTTGCGTCGATGATCGCGGACTACCACGTCGAGGCTTTCACGGCGGAGGAGCAGCGGATGCTCGAGCCGTACGTCACCAATCTCGACCTCCCCGTGTTCGCGCTCACCAATCTGCCGCAGGTGACCGCGGCCGCGCTCTTCGCCCGGTACAGCCGCAGCTCGAAGAGCCTTCGGCGGCTGCTCGTCGACGAGTTCCTCGTCCACGGCGCCAGCCGAACGGCGGCCGTCGATGCCGGCAGGGAACGCGCCTCGGACCTCTTCGGCCGTGTGCTCGCCGAGTACGGCGACGACTCGGTGGCGCAGCTGGCGGGCGTGCACCTCGCGTGCGAGCAGGTCTCGCAACCGCTCGCCAAGGCGATCGAATGGGGGCGTCTCGCCGCGTACCTGGAGCAGTCGACCCGCTACATCCCGTACACCGATCATCGTGACGGTCACTACCGGTATCTCCGCGACCGCGAGCTGATCGCGTCGCCGCTCGGCGCCACGTACGTGCGGGCGATGGATCTGCTCTTCGACACGTACACGGCGCTGCGCGAACCGCTGATGCGCCATCTCGACGAGACCCTGGCCCCGGAACCGGACGAGAGGGCACGCAAGCGAGCCATTCGCGCGCTTGCCCTCGACCTGATGCGCGGCCTGCTTCCCGCTGGGACGGTGAGCAACGTCGGCATGTTCGCCTCGCCGCAGGCGTACGAGCAGCTCGTGCTCCGCCTCCGCGCCCACCCTCTCCCGGAGGCGCGGGCCTACGCGGAACTGGTGAACAGCGAGCTCCAGAAGCTCATCCCGGAGTTCCTGACGCGGCTCGATCGCCCCGATCGAGGTGCGGTCTGGGTCGAGTACCTCCGCGAGACCGCGGCCGCCGTCGCTGTGGACGCCGACCGCCTCTCGCCCGAGCACGAGTGGGGTCCTCCCGGGGTGACCCTCGTCGAGTGGGATGGCGACGGCGAGGATCGCATCCTCGCGTCGGCGCTGTTTCCATACTCCCACGCCTCGCAGGAGCGGCTCCTCGCGGCGGTGCGACCGCTCTCGGACTCACGCAAGGCGACGCTCTTTGCGGCCACGGTCGGGCATCGCGGCAACCGCCGTCACCGCCCGGGACGCGGGTTCGAGCACTGTGACTACACCTTCGAGGTGGTGTCCGATTACGGTGCGTTCCGCGACCTGCAGCGCCACCGCATGCTCACCGTGCAATGGCAGGAGTTGACGCCGTCGCTGGGCTACGAGGTTCCCGACGCGGTCGTCGACGCCGGGCTGGGGGAGCGATGGCATGTCGCTGTTCGCGAGGCCGAAGCCGCCTATCGCGAGGTCGTCGACGCGTTCCCGCAGCAGGCGGGCTACCTCGTCACGCTCGGTCACCGCATGCGCTACGTGATCAAGCTCAACGCGCGCGAAGCGATGCATCTCATCGAGCTGCGAACGTCGCCGCAGGGGCATCCGAGCTACCGGCAGATCTGCCAGGAAATGCTCCGGCTGATCGACGAGGTCGCCGGGCACCACCTGGTCGCCGGCGCGATGCGTTTCGCGGGGTCGGAGGACGTTCACCTGCCGCGATACGCGGCGGAGGCGGCGAGCACAGTCGCGGCGGACTGACACCTCGACACCGCTTGGTCGCGCGTTGGTACCGCGTGTCACGCTGGCGTCCGTGAAGCGGCGCATCGCATCGATCATCAGCTGGTTTGGGGGTACCTACCCGGGCCGGCTCATCGCCGCATTCGGCGCGAGCCAGGCGGGCAACTATGCGTCGGCGATGGCGTTCACGGCGTTCGTCAGCATGTTCCCGCTGATCCTCGGCCTGCTGTCCATCGTGGGGTATGCCACCCAGTCGCAGACCGCGAAGACGGCCGCGCTGACGGCGATCCTCGGGTTCTTTCCCAGCGATGCCCACATGGGTCTGGCCGATCTGTTCGTTTCGATCCAGAAGAATCGCGCGACGCTCGGTGTCGTCAGCGTCGTCGGCCTCCTCTGGAGCGGGAGCAGCCTCTTCACCGGCATGGAGTTCGCCCTGGGGGTGGTGGTCGGCGTGCGCCAGCGCAGCTTTCTGCGCCAGCGCGCGATGGCGCTTGTGATGACCGTTCTCTTCGTGCTGGCTCTGGTGGTCACGATCGGCGTCAACTCATTGATCGTGCTTCCGGGCGTGCCCTGGGGCGTCGAGCCGGTGGTGGGACTCGTCGTCTGGTGCGCGTTGATGCTCGCGATCTACCGACTGGTACCCAACCGCACCCACAAGGTGCGCGAACTCTGGCCGGGGGTACTCATAGCCGGCACGGCGATGGAGCTGCTGACCCTGCTGTGGCCGGCGTTCACCCACTTCTCGAAGGGCTCCTCCACGTATGGCGCCGTGTTCGCACTCGTGTTCCTGCTCGCGAGCTGGCTGTACTTCCTCGCCGAGTTCATCCTGCTGGGGGCCGTGGCCAACCGCATGCACGCCGGCGAACCGGACGCCCGAGGGCTCCTCGGGGAGCGAACGGCGCGTCGAATCCAGGTAGCGGAGGGGTCTCGGACCAGTGGCGAGGTTTCCCGGAGGGGGGTGTGACGTATGATTCCTAGTGCAATGGCAATCACCTCCCCGTCCATCGTCACGATCTCCGACGCCGCCCGTGAGCAGCTCAAGGGCCTCATAGCCGACCAGCCGGCCGATCGCGCACTCGGACTGCGGATCTTCATTCAGTCCGGGGGGTGCTCCGGCTTCTCGTACGGCATGGGCCTCGATGAGAACCCGCCGCGTGAAGATGACCAGGTCGTCGACGTCGAGGGAGGCCTCAAGGTGTATGTGGACGCGTACTCGTCCCAGTACCTCCAGGGCGCCGAGGTCGACTATGTCGATGAGCTGATGGGTGGCGGATTCACGATCCACAACCCGAACGCCGTCCGGACCTGCGGGTGCGGACACAGCTTCCAGACGTCCGACTCGGCCGGCGAAGCCAAGTCCTGCTCGCACTGAGCCCTGGCCCGAGGCGGATTCTGACCGGATCCCCCTAGGCGGTCATCTGCGGAAGCTCGCGTCCCATGGTTGACGCTGCGTCGCGATCGCGGATCGCCAGCGCGATGAGCGCTCCGACGAAGGTGAACCCGGCCGCGGCGAGGAATGCGATGCGAAACACGGTGACGTCGCCCGCGAGCCCGGCGCCCGCCTGCTGCGTGCCGATGATCGTTGACAGGCTGGCGACCCCGAGCGCCGCAGCCAGCTGTCGCTGCGCGTTGTAGAGCGCGGCCGCACGGCCGGTGTCGCGTGACGACACCTGCGCGAACACCCCGGCATTCAGCGAGATCACCACATAGGCCCAACCGACCCCGATGGCGAACATCACGCCACGGAAGACCCAGAGATTTTCATTCATCAGAAGAGCGAGGACGCACGTCGCGATGGTCACGCCGATGAGCCCGCCGCTCATCAGGCGGCGGGGGCCGATCCGCGGGTAGATGCGGCCGACCAGCTGTGAGGAAACCAACACCCCGAGCGCCTCCGGCGCCGTGCTGGAACCGGATGCGAGCGCGGACAGGCCGCGGCCACTTTGCAGCCAGATCGGCGCCACGAACAGGAGGCCGAGGAAGCCGCCGGATGCGAATAGCGATGCGATATTGGCAACCCCGAAGAGGCGGTTGCGCAGCAGCCGGAAGTCGATCATCGGTTGATCGGCGTGCAGCTCCACCCAGACCAGGGTCGCGATCAGGGCGGCTCCGACGGCGGCGGTGACGTCGATCAGCCGCGACGCCCAGCCCAGAGTCGCAGCCTCGCTGAGCGCGAACAGGAACAGTCCGAAGCCCCCGGCCGCGAGGCAGAACCCGGGCAGATCGAACCGCTCGCCGGCACGTTCGCGGTGCTCTTTGAGCTTGAGCCCGCTGAAGACAAGTGCGGCCGCGCCGATGGGGATGTTCACGAAGAAGACCCACCGCCATGAGAGGCTGTCCACCAGTGCGCCACCGATCAAGGGCCCGAGCGCCGGCGCCATCACCGTGGGGATCACCAGGATGCGGGCCACGCGTGCTCGCTGCGCGGGTGGATAGGCGCGGAAGAGCATCGCCATGCCCACCGGGGTCAGCATGCCGCCGCCCGCTCCCTGCAGGATGCGGAAGATCACCAGCTCGAGCAGCGACTGGGACAGGCCGCAGAGCGCGGACGCCGCGGTGAAAAGCGCGATCGCGACCATGAAGGTTCGCTTGGTGCCGAAACGGTCACCGACCCAACCCGACGCGGGGATCCAGACCGCGAGGCTGACCAGGTACCCGACGATGATCCCATCGGTCGCCGCCGGGCTGACCTCGAAGCTCCGCGCGATCGCCGGAAGTGCGACGTACACGATGGTCGCATCCATGATCGTCATGAACATCGCGACGACGTAGATCAAACCGATGATCTGCGGATAGGAGAGCCGCACCCCACGCACCCGGCCATCGTCGCTCAGCCGCGCTGCGCGCTGCGTCCGGCCCCGCGCTGTTTGGCTCGAGGCGCTCCGGGTAAGCTTCCTGCATGGAGATCAAGGAGCTGGGACACCTCGTCCTCTACGTGCACAACATCGAGCGCTCGGCCGCGTTCTATCGAGACGTGCTCGGCTGGAAGCAGCTGAAGGCGTCGGATGCGAGTCCCTTGGGCCGCGTTCCCGTCGCGCTCTTCAGCAGCGGCCGGACCCATCACGAGCTGCTGCTCATCGAGGTGGGCGAGGAGGCGCAGCCGCTGCCCCGCGGGCGCCATGTCGGCCTCTACCACTTCGGACTCAAGGTCGGCGACTCAGACGACGAATTGCGCGATGCCGTCCGCCGTTGCCGCGAGGCGGGGGTCAACGTTGTCGGCATGAGCGATCACACCGTGACCCACAGTCTCTACATCACCGATCCCGACGGCAACGAGATCGAACTCTATATTGACGTCCCCGGTGTGAGCTGGGATCTCGAACATGTGATGGCGCCCACAAAGGCGCTTGCCCTGTAAGGAATTTTGGCCATGCCTGCTGTGACCGTTGCCGACATCACCGCGCTCCCGCACATCCCTCAGCCCGATCCCGCCGCATCGACATACCGGCCGGTCATCAGCGTCGCCACGGCGCCACACGGGCTCGAGGGGGAAGGGTTCCCGGTGCGCCGCGCATTCGCGGGTACCGATCCGGCGCTCATCGATCCGTTCATCCACATGGATCAGATGGGTGAGGTGGAGTACGCACCCGGCGAGCCCAAGGGCACGCCCTGGCATCCGCATCGTGGCTTCGAGACCGTCACCTACATGATCGACGGCACCTTCCAGCACCAGGACTCCAACGGTGGTGGCGGGCTGATCACCAACGGCGACACGCAGTGGATGACCGCCGGCGCCGGCATTCTCCACATCGAGCGTCCGCCGGAGGAGCTCATCGCCAGTGGCGGTCTCTTTCACGGCTTCCAGCTGTGGGTCAACCTCCCCGCTGCGCAGAAGTGGGTTCCGGCCCGCTACCAGGACATCCGCGCGTCAAACGTCGCCCTGCTCACCTCCTACGACGGTGGCGCGCTGCTGCGGGTCATCGCCGGCGAGGTTGCCGGTCATCGCGGACCGGGGATCACCCACACGCCGATCTCTCTCGCGCACGTGACCGTGAGCCCTGGTGCCCAGCTGGTGCTGCCGTGGCCACGCGATTTCAACGCGCTCATCTACGTCCTCGCGGGCAGCGGGACCGTCGGCGAGGAGCGGCGTCCGATCCAGTCGGGACAGCTCGCCGCGCTCGGCGCCGGCGACGTCATCACCGCCACCGCTGGCACTCATCAGGAGAGCCGTCATCCCAACCTCGACCTGCTCATCCTCGGCGGTCGCCCCATCCGCGAGCCCGTTGCCCACTACGGCCCGTTCGTGATGAACACGCACGCGGAGATCGCGCAGGCGCTCGCCGACTACCAGGCCGGGAGGATGGGTGCCGTCCCCGCGGACCACATCGGCAACTGACCTACAGGCCGTAGGTCTCCAGCAGGCGCAACCAGATCTCGCTCACCGTCGGGTAGGACGGCACGGCATGCCAGAGGCGGTCGAGCGGCACTTCGCCGACCACCGCGATGGTGGCCGCGTGGATGAGGTCGCCGACGCCCGGTCCGGTGAAGGTCACGCCCACGATGACCTTGCGATCCTCGTCGACCACCATCCGGGCATGCCCGGTGTAGCCGTCCGCCAACAGGCCGGCTCCGGAGACGTCACCGATCTCGTAGTCCACGACGCGCACGCGGATCCCCGCCGCCTCCGCCGCGGAGTGCGTCAGTCCCACCGCTGACACCTCAGGGTCGGTGAAAATCACCTGCGGGATGGCGGCGTGATCGGCGGTTGCCGTGTAGCTCGACCACGGTGGCGGGTCGCCGGAGAGTTTGCCCGCGGCTCGTGCCACGATGGCGTCGCCGCAGGCGCGCCCCTGGTACTTGCCCATGTGGGTGAGCAGCGCCCGGTGATTGAGATCCCCGGCGGCGTAGAGCCAGTCGCCGCCGCCCTCAACGCGGCAGGTGTCATCGACGTTGAGCCACGTCCCGGGACGGAGCCCCACGGTGTCGAGGCCGATCCCGTCGGTGCGTGGAGCCCTGCCCGTCGCCACCAGCAACTCGTCGCCGCTCACGGATCTTCCGCCGGCGAGCACCACCGCGACCTCGCCGGTCTGGTCGCGGCTCACCCGCTCGGTGACCGTGCCGAGAAGGATGGTGATGCCCCGCTCCGCGAACGAGGCGCGCACTGCCTCCCCCGCGAAATCCTCCACATTGCCGAGGAGCCGCTGCTCGCGAACGATCAGGGTTACCTCCTGACTGCCCAGCATCCGCCACGCGTCCGCCATCTCGCAGGCGACCACGCCGCCGCCGATGATGATCAGCCGGCGCGGGACCGCCTTGGCGCTGGTGGCGTCGTGGCTGGTCCAGGCCTGGGCTGATTCGATGCCGGGAATCGGTGGGATCGACGCTCGGCTCCCGGTGCAGATCGCGACCGCGCTCCGGGCCGTGAGGGTGAAGGCCGCGCCCTCCGGCGGGGTCACGATGACCCGGCGCTCTCCGTCGAGCCGGCCGATCCCTCGAGCGAGGTCGATGTGATGCGTCTCAAGCCACTGCGCCTGTGAGTCGTCCTTCCAGTGGGATGCGAACCTGTCACGCCGGCGCAGGACGGCTTCGCTGTCGATCCCACCGGTGACCGCCTGCCGGGCCCCGTCGACCGCCTGGGCCGCGCGCAGCGCCTGGCCGCTCCGGAGCAGCGCCTTGCTCGGCATGCACGCCCAGTAGGAGCAGTCCCCGCCGACCAGCTCGCTCTCGATCACGGCGCACGTCAGACCACCTCGGACGATGCGGCCCGCGACGTTCTCGCCGGTTGACCCGGCTCCGATGACGACGACGTCGTACTCACCGTCGCGGTCGATCAGGGGCATGGCTGCGCCTCCAGGGGTGATGAGCTGTGGGCGGACGTCTCAGGCGACGTGGATGGGCTGGCGCGGCGTCGGGGTGGGCGCGCCCACCACATCGAGTCCGGGGTTGTCTTCGCTCACACCGCCATCGCCGGGTTCGAGCTCGGAGGGCTCGGTGCCGCGGCGGATGAGCAGGGTGCTGGCGAGCCCGGCGACTGGGAGGGAGACGGCGAGGTCGATCGCCTGCAGGGTGAGCCCGGCTGCGACGGCGAGCCCACCGCTCAGGCCCTCGAGGAGGAGCGCTCCCGCCCACCACGCCTGCCCGGTGCCGATGCCGGCGATGCCCTGGATGGGGATGGTCAGCAGCAGGGTTCGGATGGACAGCACGAACCAGGTCTGCCAGAACCCCAGGTGAAGGCCGACCATGCTCATCAGAGCTGCGTACTGCACCGCGGTGGCGAGCCGGCAGAACACCGTGCTGCCGACCAAGTTCGCCCACCGAGCGCGGCTGTTGAGCTCGTCGAGCTCCGCCTCCGCCCGTGCCGCCAGGGGGGCCAGCCTCGGGATGCGCGCAACCAGGCGCGCGACCAGCGTCCGCGGCCCCGGGATGATGAGCGACAGTAGAACCCCGAGGCCGACGATGAAGGCACCCCCGGCGGCAAGGACGACCGCGGGCGGCTCTACCGTCGCGGTGAAGAAGGACGCCACCACCGCGACCAGCGAGAGGCTGACAACATCCAGGATCCGGGCGACGATCGCGCTGCCCGATCCGCGAGCGACGCCGACCGAGAATCGGGTGCGC
>Ga0070766_10001632_pt1 | contig 11006 bp, 9 predicted proteins | sample HubBroMetageWFT6_FD_69782 | JGI IMG/M metagenome (GOLD analysis project Ga0070766, IMG submission 69782) | Warmed and freeze-thawed soil microbial communities from the Hubbard Brook experimental Forest, New Hampshire - Hubbard Brook CCASE Soil... | ecosystem: Environmental > Terrestrial > Soil >... | reverse complement strand
GGTAAACGGTACGGCGCTCACATTAGTGGCGCTGTATTTCTTGATCCACGGCCAAGACCTCAAAGACGGAGTTTTAGAAACGGGGAGGACGCTATGAACATCGAAACTTTGTGGGACCTATCCCCGGCAAGCGATGCGTAATAACCAATGGAAAGGAACAAGGACTCGAACGGAGAATGATCGAAAGGAGAACGATATGAATATCAAAAACAAGACGGTCTTGATCACTGGCGCGAACCGAGGCATCGGACGGGCGCTGGTTGAGGAAGCCTTGAGGAGAGACGCAAAACGCGTATATGCGGCTATGCGCCAGCCCTCTCCACATTCCGATGGGCGCGTGACGCTCCTGACCATGGACGTGACCAACCCAGAGCAGATTCGGCGAGCTGTCGAGAACGTCGAATCTCTCGATATCTTGATCAACAACGCCGGCGTGTTCGTGCAAGATGACCTAAATGATCGCGCCGGGCTCGACCGGAACCTCGCTGTTAATCTCTTCGGTACGCACGGCGTATCCCTGGCCTTCCTGCCGCTTTTGGCTCGCTCTCAGGGAGCCATCATCAATGTCCTGTCGTTGGCGGCCTTGGCAAGTGTGCCATTCAGCCCAGCCTATTCGATCTCGAAGGCAGCCGCGTTCTCACTGACACAATCGCTGCGCGCTCTCTGGGCTGGGCGGGGCGTGAAGGTTCATGCTGTTCTTGCCGGTCCAGTGGACACCGATATGGCGCGTGACCTAGACGTTCCGAAGACTTCCGCGGAGTTGGTTGCACGAGGAATCTTCGATGGGATGGAGAAAGGCGAAGAAGAGATTTTTCCCGATCCGATGTCTCAGTCCATCGCCGAAGGCTGGCGCAAGGGTACTGCCAAGGCGCTGGAGCAGCAGTTTGCAGCTTTCTTGCCGGACACGGCGAGTGCTGCGTAATGTGTTGCGACCAACCTGCGCAAGCAAAACGTACGCAGGCAAAAAACTATGAGGATGCGAGCTAACCTCGCCACACGTCAACCCGACAGAGGCGTTTCGCATCGAACATCATTCAGATGAGAGGTCAACTATGTGCCCATTCTGTTTGGCAACCATGGGACTAGTGGTGGCCGGTGCGGTCTCAACCGGCGGGCTGGCAACGCTGGCCATCAAGGTGTTCCGCAAGAAGAACCAGGCAGCAGAAACCGCTTCCAACGCGAAGAAGAAGGAGAACTGAAAAATGTCAACCCGCACAATGGATAACCCGAAAGAGCATATCGCTTTGAAGACACCCCCGGTGGTGTCGCCGCAGGAGTGGGAGGCAGCGAGGCAGCGGCTTCTGGTGAACGAGAAAGCCTTGACCCGCTCACGCGATGCACTGGCCGCCGAGCGCCGCCGGATGCCGTGGATGACGGTGGAGAAAAAGTACGAGTTCGAAGGGCCCAAGGGTAAGGTTAGCCTGCTCGACCTGTTCGAGGGTCGCCGGCAGTTGATCGTCTATCGCGCCTTCTTCGAGCCCGGCGTGTTCGGCTGGCCCGAGCACGCCTGCCGCGGCTGCTCCCTGGGCGCGGATCAGGTTTCCCACTTGGCCCATCTCAACGCTCGCGACACCACCCTCGCGTGGGCTTCACGCGCATCGCAGGAAGACATTGCGCGTCTGAAGGCTCGGATGGGCTGGGAGATGCCCTGGTACACAATGACCGACAGTTTCGACAAGGACTTCGGCGTCGATCAATGGCACGGCCACAACGTGTTCTTCCGCGACGGCGAGCGCGTGTTCCGCACATACTTCATCAACAGCCGTGGCGACGAGGCGATGGGGACCATCTGGAGCTATCTCGACATTACGCCTCTTGGCCGTCAGGAGACCTGGGAGGACTCGCCAGAGGGTTACCCCCAGAGCGAGCCGTACAAGTGGTGGAACTGGCACGACAACTATGACGCCGAGCCAACGCCTCATGCAAAGTGGGTGGATATAATCACCGATCCTGAAGGAGCCGCGGCTAGAAGGCGCGAAGAAGAGAAGAAAGCGAGCTAAGAAAAGAAAGACGGGTGCCACTTCGTTTACTTTTCGGAGATTTCAGGTGACGCTGCCGGTAGCTGGTTTCTGATAGGACTGCGCCGAATGGGAACTTACGCTCGAACCCGAAACTGAGCCCGCGAAGGATGTGATCTTTCCACAAGACGTGGCTTGGCGTGTTTACGAAGGTCATTGATGCTGAAAACAGCTCGGGCATCGGGACTGGTTCGCGGCGATATAGCTTTGGCACTTTCCATCTTCCGCGCCGTTTCCGTGATTGGCTGAGCGCCACTGGATCGGGCACGAGCAAACATCCGCATTGCCACACACACGATTTCCGGTTGCGCCCGAGCCACTACGGGATGATGACCACTCTCCGCCCGTGCTGTTCCTGATGCCAGGCATTAGCCGCTTCAACTAGAGGCACCCGCTCGGTGTCGATGCGCAGCGTTCCGCGAGCAATGTTGGACATCAGCTGGCGAACAGCTTCGATCCACATCTCGGGTGACGCTGCGGCGCTGCCAGATCCGGCTCCAAGAATTTCCAACCGAGAGCTTCGCAGCACCGCGGCGGGCAGCGAAATAGTAGGACCCGCGCTCTCCCCAACCACAACCAGCCGGACTCTGGATGACGCTGGCTTCAAATCGCTCCGTGCAATGGCACCGAGAACAGCCTCGGTGGTGGTACCCCAAAGGTAGTCGATAATGACGTCGAAGCCGCGGTCACCAGCTTCGCGAACGAACGCTTCGGTGAGATCCTGGCCGGGTTTCCCCAGGTGGATGGTCGTGTCGGCTCCAAGGTCGTGAAGGGTATTCAGGACTTGTTCGTTGCGTCCAGCCCCAATCACCCGCCCAGCGCCGAGGAGCTTGGCCGTTTGGATTGCGAGTTTGCCCGTGACTCCAGTTGCACCGAGGATTAGGACAGTCTCACCTGGAGCCAGTTGCGCACGCCACACAAGCGCGCCCCAAGCAGACAGGCCAGGGTTTACGACCGCGGCGGCGATATCGTCGTTAACGTTGTCGGGAATTGGAAAACAGCGCGCCCGCGACACGACCGTGCGTTCCGCCATGCTACCGTAAGGCGGCCGGGGGCCACCGAAGTACACCCGCGTACCGTCGTCAAGGCGCCCGACTCCATCGATGCCGCACACGGCGGGAAGTTTGCTATAGGCGGCATAGTGCGCGCCGCTGGCCATTTGCTTGTCGATGGGTTTGAGAGCGGCGGCACGGACGTGCACGATCACCTCGTTTTCTTCCGCAAAGGGTTCTGGGAACTGCTCGAAGTGGGGTGGTTGATTGATGGTATGTAAAACAGCAGCGTTCATGATCGTGTCCTTTCACAATGACTGAATTTACTTCGATCAATACATTCTTCGAACCGTGTGCTTGCTTTTCTCTTTCTTGCTTTTTCGCTCATCTGCCCCGTACTCTAGCTACATTTATGTTGGCCCGCTAACGAGAAGGTGGCGCTGTTTATCGGGAAAGGGTCATTCTCGAAGATTCATGTTCTCGATCCCAAAGAATGTGAACGTGGAGGAGCTGCGTCGTCTCGCCGAGAGCGACGTGCCGGTACTGGCCTTTGCCTTCAAGAGGCGCGCGGCTGAGGATTGGGCGCCCGAGCACAGTCACGCACGTGGGCAGTTCTTCGCGTTGACTCGCGGACTGATGATTGTGGAAGCGGGCAATGAACGGTGGATGTTTCCTTCGCAACGTTGTGCCTGGATTCCCCCCGATTGCTTGCACAAGGCACGTTCGGTGGGAGGCGTTGCCGGCTCCATGGTTTTCCTGTCCCCCGAGATGTGCCGTGGCCTGCCCAAGAAGCCGTGCCTGTTTAGCTCATCAGGATTATTGTTTTCCATCGTTGATCGTGTTCTCGAGTGGAATCCCCGGCAACCACTCGACCCACCGCGGAAGCGCCTAATCACGGTTCTTCGCGATGAGATTGCGCAGCCTGAACAACAAGCTTTGTGTTTGCCCCTGCCCAGAGACGACAGGCTGGAAGGTTTGCACGTGCTCTGCTGGATGATGTCGCCGACCACCGCGGGTTGGACGACTGGTCGCATTTTGCTGGTATGTCCCGCCGCACTTTCATGCGTGCGTTTTCCGCTCAGGTGGGTATGTCGTTTGGCCGTTGGCGACAGCAGGCACGGCTGTTCGCTGCGCTTGAAATGCTTGCCCAGGGCGAATCTGTAACGGAGGCGGCTGTTGCAGTTGGTTACGACAGCGTGAGCGCTTTTATTGAGATGTTCCGGAAGATGCTGGGAACCACGCCTCAGATGTACTTTCGAAGTAAGCAAGAAACAGTGCCTAAGTAGTATTTGGGAATCATGAGTCGGCGATTCCAATCGCCGCCACGTTGGCGATTCCTCCCGAGTGACAGACAACCCGGAGTCAGGCCACAAGTCTGCAATCGACAAACGAAATCTCGCCGCCGATTTTGAGTTAGAATCCGAATCAAAAGGATTTAGGAGCGCTGTCAAACAGTCCGTAAAGCTTCTATGCGGAGGTTCGATTTCCGACCCGCGCCTCCATTCCTCCCAACATTCGCCCATGACAAAACTTTCCCTCGCTCACTTCTGTCACCAGACGACTTGGCGTGCGGTTGTAATCTCCCTGTTCGCCCTATCGTTCACTCCTCCGTCGATTTCCCGTGCGCAAGCAACTCGCCCTGTTTCCGATGACGTCTCGAATTACGTGCGCAGCGAAATGCAACGTCAGCATATTCCGGGCGTGGCGCTTTTGGTCTCGCGCGGCGGCAAGATCGTGCAGGCCGAGGGATTCGGCCTTGCCAACGTTGAACTGCAAGTCCCGGTCAAACCGGACACTGTGTTCCAGTCAGGTTCCGTCGGCAAGCAGTTCGCCGCAACCGCAGTGATGATGCTGGTCGAAGAGGGTAAGGTAGGCCTCAACGATCCCCTCACAAAATATTTCCCCAGCGCTCCACCCACCTGGAAGGAAGTGACGGTACGCGAACTGCTAAGCCACACCGCCGGCTTCGGAGATTATCCCGACACCTTCAATTTTCGCAAGGACTGGACGGAACCGGAACTGCTGAAGCTGGTTGAAGGCATTCCCCTGGCATACCCTCCCGGCACCAAGTGGGAATACAGCAATCTGGGCTACCTGACGCTCGGCATCCTGATTCACCGCGTAACCGGAGAATTCTATGGCGACTTTCTGCAACAGCGGATCTTCCAGCCGCTCGACATGCAGACCACTCGCATCATCAGCGAGGCCGACATCATTCCCAATCGCGCCGCGGGTTATCGACTGGTCAAGAGCGAGCTGAAAAACCAGGAATGGGTCGCCCCCAAGGTGAACACCACGGCCGATGGCAGCCTCTACTTCTCCATTCTCGATCTGGCTAAGTGGGACGCAGCGCTCTACACAGAAAAACTGCTGAACCGCTCAAGCCTCGACCAGATGTGGACTCCTGCGAAGTTGAAGAACGGCCAACCCAACAAGGCCGGCTACGGCTTCGGCTGGGAGATTGAGGACCGTCACGGACACCACGTAATCGGCCACACCGGCTCCTGGCAAGGATTCAAATCCGCAATAGCGCGCTATGTGAACGATCAGCTGACGGTGGTCGTGCTGGCGAATCTAGCCGAGGCCAAGCCGGGAGCAATCGCCGAGCACGTCGCCGATATGTATCTCGCGGACGGAAAAAGCGCGGCTGGCAAAAACTGAGCCTGTTCCTTCGGGCTGCGGCCAAAACGCAAGCCCAGAGCGGCATTCCGCAGTTGAATACGCGCCTAAAGACAGCTATTCTGAAAGTTGACAACTAAGTGGCGACTTCGATGCCCCACCCATCCTGGCAACATACCTGCCGTTTTCTAACGTTAGTCGCGGCGATAATCATAGCCACATTGGCCCACGTCGCAGCTCAAGAAAATCCTCTAGCCGTTCCCGACAAATCCAATGTCTGCTCAAGCCTGGGCCAATACATTTTCGTCGGGGGAACCGCTGGCTTCAACGCTCTTCGCGATGCCGATCAATTCAAACAACTTCTCAAAACTGGCCACGTAGGCCTCTACGAGCATGCCAACGCTATCGACGCAGCGGAGAATCCTCCAAGCATCCTCAGGGCCATCGAAAAAGTGTTTGCCGGCACCGGACCAGGCGAAGCTGAACTCGGACAGGTGGGCTGGAATTACTTCACGCTCCCTCCCAGCTACGACTATTACCAGGAGCAATATATTCAACACGGTCTCGATCCCTCCGAAGCCAATGTGAATACACCGTCCGATTCAGCCGCTCCGGGGCAATTGCAACAAGACGAAGAGCAGTGGAAGGAGTACGTAGACGCGGCCCGAACCGCGGCTATCCAATCCGTAGCGCCGGTAGTTGGCCCGAATGATCAGGACGAGCCAAAGCTAGGCGACAACGTCTTTGCGACCAATCCGTTCTACGCGCTCGAACGCTATGAGGCGCTATACGGCAAAGCCATCGCCTTCGACGTTCCGCCAAACTTCTTTCTCACCGGCGGAAGCGGGCCGGGCTACGAAAAGTTTATTGTGCAAGCCATTCGATGGGGAAACGCCCACGGCCTGCGAACCACAGTGTTGCTTTCTCCCTACCCGTGGCCCACGAATTCTGATGGCCAGCTTGAGACCTTCAATCAATTCACCGGCAATACCTTCAGCCACGATACCCGGGAATTTGTGCGCCGGCTGCTGAGAGAAAATGCCGTTCCCTCCGAGTGGGTCGTAGACAACTACGAAGACACATATCCCAATGATGCCCCCGCAATGGTGCCCGAAACTGTTCGCAACACTACCACCGAGGTCGGACTGTGGCTGGCCCGTCATGCGCCGGTCTACGTGCGCGGAGAGAATTCTGAGGGCGTGGTCTGTCCTCCTCCGCCGTGCGAGCGAGCAGGAAACGCCCAGTGATCTGTTTCGAAGTTCTGTCGTTCAGGAATTGTCGTTCAGAACTAACTTCAACGCGGCTCAACCAGCATCTGCATCCCATATTTCGGGCGCAGCGTGATCAGCGGCTGCGGCTCAACCCGGTGCCCCGGAACCAATCGTAGTTTCCATTTCTGCGCCAGTGTAGCCAGAATGAGCACTCCTTCCATCCAGGCAAACGACTCCCCAATGCACTGCCGCACGCCCGCGCCAAACGGAAAGTAAGTAAACTTCGCTCGCCGGGCTTTGCCTTCCGCAGAAAATCGATCGGGATCGAAACGAAGTGGATCGGGAAAGTAGCGGGCGTCGCGGTGCGTGACGAACTGGCTGATCAGCACCGTGGTTCGCGCGGGCAGAAAGAAATCTCCCAGAGCAAAATCGTTGCGTGCGTACCGTCCCATCGCCCAGGCCGGCGGATACAGCCGGAGCGATTCCGCCATCACGTTCTCCGTGTAGCACAGGCGGGGGACGTCCTCGACCGCCGGCAGCCCGCCCCGGAGCACACGCTCCACTTCCTGATGAAGCCTCAATTCGCAGTCTGGATTCTGTGAGAGCAAATACCAAGTCCACGACAACGCGTTGGCGACCGTCTCGTAACCCGCGAGAAAAATCGTGATGACTTGATCCCGCAACGACTGGCGAGATTCCTCATCGTTGACCGGCGAAGCCGCCAGCATGAGATCCAGCAGGCTGCCGCGATCGAGTCCCGTCTTGCGGTGCGCGTCGATCATGCGGTAGACCACTGCGTCAATCCGCTTTCGCGCCCGCACAAATGCGGCCAGACCGGGCGGCCGCAAATGCACCAGCCATTCCGCAGCCGGCAGCATCACCAGGAAATTGTAGAGGCCCATGATGCGGTTGATCGCGGCCGCCAGCTCGAAAACTTCCTGGCGCAAATCCGTTGCGAACAGGGTGCGTGCCACCACGTTGAGCGTGAGGTGCATCATGTCGGCGGCAATGTCGCGCTGCTCGCCTGCGCGCCACGAATCGCGCGTGCGGCAAGCCTCTTCCACCATGACACTTCCATATTCAACAATGCGTTGCCGGTGGAAGGCGGGCTGCGCCGTCTGCCGCTGCGCGCGGTGTTCCGCCCCTTCGGCGGTGATCATGCCTTCGCCCAGCAGCATCTTCGTGCGCTGCACCGTGCGTTCCTTGATGAAATTATCGTTCTGCACCACCAGCACTTCGCGGATGTACTCAGGATGGTTCAGAAAAACAATGTTGTGGTGGCCAATTTTGTAATGCGCAATGTCGCCGTAAGTATCGGCAAGGTGCTGGAACAAAACGATCGGGTTCACCGGGCGAAACTTGCGCAGCGCAAACCAGATCAGATTGCGCTGAAAACCAGGCGGAAAGCGGTAATCCCGCCGTCCCCGGGAAGGCTCTCGCGCTTCAGGTTGCCGAACTGCCGTCGCCATTCGTGTAGTTTACGCTCAGACAAATACTTGTGATCCTGAGGCCGGCGCCCTAATTCAGCGCAATGTTCTCTCCGGAACATTCAGCGGCTGCTGCTTTTGCAGTTGGTCGAGCGCAGCCAGCACATCTCCGCTGTGGCGCGCCGGATCAACGCTGGTATATACCCTGGCAACCTTCCCCGTGGGATCGATGAGGAACGTATGCCGCGCCGCGAACTTTACCACTCCAAGGTTTGTGAGCGACCCGTAGGCACCGCTCACCTTGCCGTCGCTGTCAGCCAGCAGCTTGAAGTTCAGTTCTTCCTTGGCGCAGAATTTTTTATGCGAGTCCACGCTGTCCACACTCACGCCCAGAACAACAGCGTGTCGTGCGGCATATTTCGCCTCGTCCGCCTGAAAGTTGTGCGCTTCCCGCGTGCATCCGGGAGTCTGATCCTTGGGATAAAAATAAAGCACGACCCAACTTCCGCGGTAATCCTTCAAGCTGACAGAAGCACTATCCTGCGAGGGCAAGGTGAAGTCGGGAGCAAGGCTTCCCAGACTAGGAGCAGTGCCGCGCGACCCCGAGAACAGACGTGGAACCAGGAATATCAGGACCACAACGACAACCAGAAGCAGCGTAACTCGCAACATTCTGCACCTCCCAACCCGTCATCCCCGCCGACTTTAGCATTGTAGAACGTCTGGCCATCGACCCTCGTTCGGGAGACGCCCAGCAAAATTCCGCGTAATTGAATATCATGGAGTGTTCGCCCTTATCCGATGGAGAGATCAGACGTGGCTCAGACGGAAACTGACGGTCAAGAGGTGTTGGAAACGCGGGAGTGGGTCGACTCGCTCGACTATGTGCTGTCGAAAGGCGGCGGCCCGACTCGCGCAGGGAGACTTCTGCAACAGCTAGCTTTGCACGCCCGCCGCGCTGCGGGAGTGAATCTTCCTTTCACGGCGACTACGCCGTACCAGAACACGATCGCCACTCCGCAGCAGGCGCCGTTCCCCGGCAGCCAGGAGATGGAACGCCGCATCAAGAGTCTGGTGCGCTGGAACGCGCTGGCAATGGTGGTACGCGCCAACAAGATTCAGGAAGGCATTGGCGGCCACATCTCGACCTTCGCTTCCGCGGCCACGTTGTATGAAGTTGCTTTCAATCATTTCTTTCAGGCGCAAACCGAAAGCGGCGATCGCGATTTTGTTTACTTCCAGGGCCACGCGGCGCCCGGAATTTATGCTCGTGCCTATCTCGAGGGCCGCATTCCAAAAGAAAAGCTGGAGAACTTCCGCCGCGAACTCAAGCCCGGCGGAGGGCTCAGCTCCTATCCTCATCCATGGCTGATGCCAAACTTCTGGGAATTTCCCACGGTCTCGATGGGACTGGGGCCGATCCAGGCGATCTATCACGCCCGCTTCATTCGCTATCTGGAGAATCGCGGACTCAAGCAGTCGACCGGCGGCAAAGTGTGGGCGTTCATGGGCGATGGCGAAATGGACGAGCCGGAGTCTCTGGGATCGATCACGCTGGCTTCGCGCGAAAATCTGGACAACCTGATCTTCGTAGTGAACTGCAACCTGCAGCGCCTCGATGGCCCGGTGCGCGGCAATGGAAAGATTATTCAGGAACTCGAAGCCATCTTCCGCGGCGCAGGATGGAATGTGATCAAGGTGATCTGGGGCTCGGACTGGGACGCCCTGATTCGCAGCGACCGCGACGGCTTGCTGGTGAGGCGTCTGGGAGAGGTCAGCGACGGGCAGTATCAGAAATATTTTGTCGAGAGTGGAGCCTACTTCCGCCAGAATCTTTTCGGCACTGACCCTCGTCTTTTGAAAATGGTCGAGCATCTTTCCGATGAGCAACTGGCGCGCATGCGCCTCGGCGGACACGATCCCATTAAGGTGCACGCCGCATACCGGGCCGCGGTCGATCACACGGGATCGCCGACGATCATTCTTGCGAAGACCATCAAGGGTTACGGCTTGGGCGAAGCGGGCGAAGGCAAGAACATCACCCACCAGCAGAAGAAGCTGAATGAAGATGAGTTGGAACTCTTCCGCTCGCGTTTCGGAATTCCGATTCCTGATGACGAACTCCACAACGCGCCCTTCTACCGGCCCACCGACGACAGTGCCGAGATCAAGTACATGCAGGCGCGGCGGCAACAGCTCGGCGGATACATGCCGCAACGCAAAGTACGCGCCACGCCGCTGAAGCCGGTGCCGGAATCGTACTTTGAAGAGTTCTACAAAGGCACGGAGGGACGCGACGCTTCAACGACCATGGTTTTCGTGCGGCTGCTGGCGAAGCTGCTGCGTGATCCGGAACTCGGCAAGCTGATCGTCCCCATCATTCCCGACGAGGCCCGCACCTTCGGTATGGAAGCGCTGTTCCGCCAGGTCGGCATCTACTCGAGCGTTGGACAGCTCTACGAGCCGGTCGATATGGACACGCTTCTTTACTACAAGGAAGCGAAGAACGGACAGATTCTTGAAGAAGGAATTACCGAAGCCGGGTCGGTGTGCTCGTTCATTGCGGCGGGCACGGCTTATGCGAACCATGGCATCAACACCATCCCGTTCTTTATTTATTACTCCATGTTTGGGTTCCAGCGCATCGGGGATCTGATTTGGGCTGCGGCGGACATGCGTTGCCGCGGATTCCTTATCGGCGGCACAGCGGGGCGAACTACGCTGGCCGGCGAAGGTTTG
>Ga0070766_10001628_pt1 | contig 11015 bp, 5 predicted proteins | sample HubBroMetageWFT6_FD_69782 | JGI IMG/M metagenome (GOLD analysis project Ga0070766, IMG submission 69782) | Warmed and freeze-thawed soil microbial communities from the Hubbard Brook experimental Forest, New Hampshire - Hubbard Brook CCASE Soil... | ecosystem: Environmental > Terrestrial > Soil >... | reverse complement strand
GCGGACGCGACACCGCGTCCCCGTGAACCGGCGACCACGAACAGGTCGTTCATGACGCCGATCCGGCCCGCGGTCGCGGTGTCCCAGCTCCAGAAGAGCGTCGCGAAGCCGACATCCTGGCCTCTATCCGTCGCCATCACCTGCGCCCCCTCGTGGGCTGGATCGGCAATCAGCGCGCGTGACATGGACAGCAGCGCCGTGTCGGTGGGCGCAACCTTGTAGAAGTCGCAGTAGCCCCGCATCAGAGGGAGGAGCCGCTGCACCTGGGCCTCGCTGGTGACCATTCCAATCTCCAATTGACCATCTCCAGGCATTCCTCGTGTCCTCCGCGATTTGCGGCCCGGCGGGCGGCTCAGCCCGTCTTTGTGCGGCCCGGGATCATTGTCGTTCCACGGTCGCAACCGGAATTCGACACGAGATCGGCGAAGCTGCTCGGGTGAGTTCCGCGTCCCCTCGCGAAAGGCGGGCACTCCCGACATTCCCCAGACCGACCGGACCCGCCCCGAGGGCGCTCTGGGTCGTGTACGCGGTGATGGGCACGCTGCTGGCCGCCTACATCATCTCGCTGCTGGTCCGTTCCCCCGATGACAGCTGGCCGTGGATCGACGGCTGGGGCGTGGCGGCGTACGAGGTCATCCTTGGTCTTCTGCTCCTGGCGCGCGCCTTCAGCGGGCGTCCCGGCAGGGCCGTCCCTCTCGTGCTCGGGAGTGCTGTGCTTGCCTGGGCTGCCGGCGATGTGGCTCTCACCTGGGAATCATGGGGTGGCGCCAGCGCCGCCTCGCCGTCACCGGCCGACGCCTTCTACATCTGCTTCTATCCCCTTGCGTACGCGGCGATCATTCTCATGCTCCGAAAGGAGATCAAGCGGCTGCTGCCCGCAACCTGGCTCGACGGAGCCATTGCCGGCCTCGGCGCCGCGGCCGTGTGTGCGGCGTTCGCATTCCATGCCGTCTTCCGGTCCCTCGGCGGCGACCCGTTGGGGGTTGCTGTCGATCTCGTGTATCCCATCGGGGATGTGCTGCTGCTCGCCCTGGTGGTCGGCGGAACCGCGATCCTCCCCGGGCGGCGCTTGCCCTGGCTGCTCTTCGCCACCGCATGCGCGGTGAACGGCGTCGGGGACACGTTCAACCTCTTCGGGACGACCGAGCAGGTCGGGATCGTCTTCAACGGCATCGCCTGGCCGACCGCAATCACCCTGATGTCGATCTCGGTTTGGGTGCCGGCGGGTCGTCGCGACCTGCTCCAGTCCGGCAGGCTCCCGGGCTTCCTGCTTCCGGGATGTGGGGCGCTTGCGGGCCTTGTGATCCTCCTGGTCGGCGCGCTCCGGCACGACGTGGACCACATCGCGGTGGCCCTCGCCGCAGCGACCATGGTCGTGGTCGGGCTGCGCCTTGGCCTCTCGGTCCGCGGGCTCCGCGCGCTGACCGAGGAACGCCACCGCCAGGCCGTGACCGACGAGCTCACCGGGCTCGGCAACCGCCGTCAACTCACGACCATGCTCGACGCGTACTTCGAGGACCTTGCCGATCCTTCGACGCCTCCTCGCGGCTTGGCGTTCCTGTTCGTCGACCTCGACCACTTCAAGGAGATCAACGACTCCTTCGGTCACTCCGCCGGGGATGAGCTGCTGAAACAGCTCGGACCGCGGCTGACGAGCTCGCTGCGCTCGACCGATGTGCTCGTCCGCATCGGCGGGGATGAGCTTGGGGCCCTGCTCATCGACAGCGACCCGCCCTACGCCGCCGGCCTTGCCAGAAAGCTCACCGCACTGCTCGAGCAGCCGTTCATCCTCAACGGCGTGAGCGTTCGAATCAGCGCGAGCATCGGGATCGCCGCGGCGCCCGGCGACGCGACCGACAGCATCAGTCTGATGCGCTGCGCCGACGTCGCCATGTATCGAGCCAAGCTGACGCATCAGGCGTATGAGGTGTACACGCCGTCAGTCGATGACGGCGGCAACCGTCTTGCACTGGTCGAGGAATTGCGTGCCGCCGTCGAGGGTGAGCGTCTCGTCCTGCACTATCAGCCGCAGGTCGACCTGCGCAACGGCGAGACCGTCGCCGCCGAGGCCCTGGTGCGCTGGCCCCATCCGCGCCTCGGTCTGATCCCGCCGCTCGAGTTCCTTCCGCTCGCCGAGGAGGCCGGCCTGATGGGACCGCTGACACGGCTCGTGCTCGACCAGGCGCTGTCGCAGTGCGCCATCTGGCGTGCCGCGGGCAGCCGCATCGCGATGTCGGTGAACGTGTCGTCGTCCAACCTGCTCGACCCCGGGTTCATCGATGTCGTCCGGACGACGCTGCGCCGCCACCGCGTGCCGGCCTCGGCACTCATCCTCGAGATGACCGAGACCACCATCATTCGCGATTTCGAAGCCTGTCAGGGTGTCATCGAGGAGCTCAGAGGTCTCGGCCTCGGCGTGTCCATCGACGACTTCGGGTCTGGATTCACGTCGCTCGCGTATCTCGGGAGTCTGCCGATCACCGAGCTGAAGCTCGATCGCAGCTTCATCAGCGGGCTGAGCGCGAGTGGGCGCGAGCAGGACATGAAGCTGGTGCGCGCCACCATCGAACTCGGCCATGCCCTCGGTCTCCTGGTCGTCGCCGAGGGCATCGAGACCCTCGCGATGCTCGAGCTGCTGGCGCTCCTCGGCTGTGATCGTGCCCAGGGCTACTTCACGGGGAGACCGGTACCCGCGCTGGAGTTCGAGGCCGGGGCAACCGTTCCGACCCTGCGGGTGGCGCCGGCCAATCCCGTCCCGGCTGCGGCAACCTACCTTCGCACCGCCGTCTGATCAGCGGTCGCCGCGTGGCGACCCGTGTGCACGTCGACCGCAGCGACTCGTGCGCGGCGTACAGACCAACCGCCTCGGATCTGTGCGCGGCGGCCGAAGAACCGCGAGCCCTCCTCTGAGAGAGTTCCCTGCAAGGCGCATGACCTTGTACATGCACATCGGCAGAGTTAGAGATGAGGTACGCAATGCTGTCGGCCCTGAACGAGGCTCCAACCTGGCTGAACTCCGGCGACACCGCGTGGCAGCTGACGTCGGCGACGCTGGTCGGGATCATGAGCATCCCCGGTCTCGCGATCCTCTATGCAGGGTTGATGAAGCGCAAGTTCGCCGTCAACTCAGCGCTCATGGTGGTCTATGCCTTCGCGATGACGCTGGTCATCTGGATGTTCTTCGCATACGACATGAGCTTCGGCCAGCCGCTGCACATCGGGGGCGCCGCAACGACGTTCGTCGGCATACCGCACCCGGTTGCCGGGGCGAGTGACCTCGAACAGCAGGCAAGCATTCCGCTGCTCAGCGGATTGATCCCGGCGCTGCGCTTCCCGATGTCGTCACTCGTCTACTTCCAGTTCGTCTTCGCAACCATCACGGTCATCATCCTGGGCGGCGCGCTGCTCGGGCGTATCAGCTTCAAGGCGTGGGCTCTCTTCGTGCCCCTCTGGATCACGCTGGTGTACTCGGTGGGTGCGTTCAGCCTCTGGGGCGGCGGCTGGCTGGGCGCCCTCGGCGCCGTCGACTACAGCGGTGGCTACGTCATCCATGTCGCGGCGGCGGTGTCAGCGTTCGTAGCCGCGGCGGTCATCGGCCCGCGCATGCTGAAAGATCGACTGAACAACACGCCGAGCAACGTCATGATGGCCGTCGCCGGAGGCGGGCTGCTCTGGCTCGGCTGGAGCGGCTTCAACGGAGGCGATCCCTACTTCGCCAACGCCGATGCATCGGCCGCGGTGCTCAACACCCACCTGTGCACGGCCACAGCGCTGCTGGTCTGGATGATCATGGACATCTTCTTCCTGAAGAAGCCGACCATCATCGGAATGATCAGCGGCATGATCGCGGGCCTGGTCGCGATCACCCCTGGAGCCGGTTACGTCAATGCCTACGCGGCATTCGCCATCGGCGTCGGTGCGGGAGTCCTTCCATGGCTCTCGATGAACGTTCTCGGCAAGACGAAACTCTTCACTGGCAGGGTCGACGACACGCTCGGCGTGTTCCACACCCACGGGGTTGCCGGAGCGTTTGGCGGCCTCATGACCGGTGTGCTCGCCTCCCCGAACATGATCGTGTACGTGGGGACCGCCGGGACTGCGTCAGTCGCCGTCACCGGCCTCGTCTACGGCAACGCGAAGCAGCTCCTGCTCCAGGCACTCGCCCTCGGATTCATCATCGTGTACGACGCGGTGGCCACCTTCATCGTGATCAAGCTCGTCGGACTCATCGTGCCCCTGCGCATGACCGACCGCGAGCTCGAGGTTGGAGACCTCCTCCTCCACGGCGAGGTGGCGATCGACATGGAACGACCGGAGGAAGTGATGTCGCTCAACGGCCACCTGAGTCCGACGCCGGTGGAGGCCGGCTCGCCCGTCTGAAGCGCGCCGTCAATCAATCGGTTGTCATCAATCCCGGAGACCGTCGAGCACCTGCAGGGCGGTCTCCGGGTTGACGAAGGTTGCGGTCCCGACCTGAACCGCGCACGCACCGACAGTCAGGAAGTCACGCGCGGACGCGGCGTCGACGATGCCTCCGACCCCGATGACGGGGATGTGCACGGCTTCGGCGACGGTGGCGACGGCAGCGAGCGCAAGTGGCTGAATCGCGGGGCCGCTGAGCCCCCCGGTGCCGAGGGGAAGAACGGATCGTCCTGTCGCCCGGTGGATCTTCCGGCCGATGTAGGTGTTGACAGCCGACACCGCGTCGGCGCCGGCGTCCTCGACGGCGCGCGCCACCGCGGCGATGTCGGTGACGTTCGGGCTGAGCTTCACGATCAGGCAGCGCTCGGTGACCGCTCGCACCGCGGCCACGAGTCGAGCCGCGGCATCAGGGTCGCGACCGAAGTCGAGTCCTTGGGCGATGTTCGGGCACGAGATGTTGAGCTCGATGCCGGCAACCTCAACGACCGGTTCGAGGACCGTGACGCAGTGCACGTAGTCGTCGACCGACCCACCGGCAACGTTGACGATGATCGGGATCGCCCAACCGCGCCAGCGCGGCGCATAGACGGTGGCCACCACGTCGACTCCCGGGTTCTGGAGACCGATGCTGTTGAGCATGCCGCCGCCCGTCTCGGCGACACGCGGCGGAGGGTTTCCCTCGCGCGCGTGCACGGTGGTTCCCTTGGTGTACAGCGCACCCAGCACGTTGAGGTCGATCAGCTGCTCGAGCTCGAATCCGTACCCGGCGGTGCCGCTCGCGAGACCGACGCGGTTGGGAAGTGTGAGGCCCCGTCCCAGATCAACGCCGCTGAATCGATCCTCGGTCACGCGACGTCCGCTCCCGGGAGCGCTGCGAGCGCATCCCAGTCGACGTCGCGCATGGACATCACCGGACCGTCGGTGCAGCAGAGCCGCCAGATCGAGACCCCGTTCTCGAGCACCGGCAGCGCGCACCCGAGACACGTGCCGAAGCCGCATCCCATCGGAGCCTCCAGCGAAGCCTCGAGCGTCGCCGGCAGGTCGGCTCCCGACTCGAGCAGGGTACGCATCACTGCACCGACCATGGCGTTGGGTCCGCAGGCGTAGAGCGCCGAAGGGCGCGAGCCAAGCGCCCGGTGGAGCAGATCCGTGACCGGCCCGTGGTGGCCGCGCGTTCCGTCGTCGGTCGCCTCGGCGACGACCGGCACCGCGGGGCGGGCGAATCGCTCGGCGGGGTAGAGGCGAGTTGCCGTCCGTGCTCCGTTCAAGACAAGAATGTCTGCAACGCCACGGCGACGGAGCTCGTTGATGAGCAGTGGGAAGGGAGCGCATCCGAGTCCGCCCGAGACGCAGACCACCGACCCGGCGTCGACGACGCTGAAGCCGTGGCCGAGCGGTCCCAGCACGTCGAGAGGGTCGCCGGGCTGGAGCTCGGAGAGAAGCCGGGTTCCCGCACCGACCGCCTCGAAGACGAAGCCGCAGGTCTCGCCTTGCGTCCACGCGACGCTGAACGGTCGCCTCAGCAGCGGTGTGGTGCTCTGGCCGCACCTGAGTTGCGCGAACGCACCCGGCGTGGCGGTGGCGGCAAGGTGCGGCAGGCGCGCCACCAACTCCAGGAGACCGCCCCCTAGCCGCTCCACGACGAGCACCTCACCGGTCTCGAGGGCGGCCCTGCTCAGATCCCCGCTCACGACACCGCCTGGACCACACCGTCCCGATATTCGCGCACCGTCGCGACCCTGACGCTCTTTCCCGAGGTGTGGCGGCCGATGGCGTCCACCAGCGCCGCCGCGGTGTCGAGCGACGTGCAGCACGGAATGCGGCGCTGTTCTGCGGCGAGCCGGATGCGGTATCCGTCCTTCACGGTCCGGCCGACCGCCGCGACGGCCCCGCCGTCAGCCCGGAAATCAAGCTCATCGGTGCCGAAGTTCGAGACGGTGTTGATCACGATGCACACCCGTCCGTCCTCGATCACGTCGATGACGTTGGGGCGCCCGTGGCCGATCTTGCCCACCGCTACCGCTGAGATGCCCGCGCTCGCCAGCGCCGCGGCTGTGCCCACGGTCGCGTAGATCGTGAATCCGAGAGAGCTGAGCTGGGCGATGATCGGCAGCACCTCGGCCTTGTCGACGTCCGCCACGCTGCAGAGAGCGCCACCGGTGGTTGGCACATCGCCGAGCGCGGCCACAAACGCCTTTTCGAGGGCGGCCCCGAGGTCGGTATCGATACCCATGACCTCTCCCGTCGATTTCATCTCCGGGCCGAGCGCGGTATCGACGTCGATCAGCTTGACCGTCGAGAACACCGGTGCCTTCACGGCGACCAGCGGCCGTGCGGGAACGAGTCCTGTCGTCCAGCCGAGATCCTCGAGCATGGCTCCACGCATCACGCGGGTGGCGAGCTCGACCATCGGCACGCCGGTCACCTTGCTCAGGAACGGCACCGTGCGCGAGGCGCGCGGATTGACCTCGAGCACGTGGGGAATGCCTCGGTGGACCGCGAACTGGATGTTGCAGAGCCCGCGCACGTCGAGCGCGCGCGTGATGCGCACCGTCGCGTCGACGATCAGCGCACGGACGCCGTCGCTGAGTATCCGCGCCGGGTACGCCGCCATCGAGTCGCCGCTGTGAACACCGGCGCGCTCCACGTGCTCCATGAGTCCCGGAATGACCACGGTCTTCCCGTCGCTGATGGCATCCACGTCGACCTCGGTGCCGAAGAGGTAGCGATCGATGAGCACGGTGCCGCGGCGGCGCCCGTCCTCGGCGGGAAGCGCCGCCATCGCGGCCTCGAGATATCGATGCAACTGGCTGCGGCTGTGCACGATCTCCATCGCCCGACCGCCGAGCACGTACGACGGCCGCACCAGGACAGGGAAGCCGATGTCATCGGCGATGGCGAGTGCCTCGTCGAGGTCCGTTGTCGCCGCCCCCTGCGGCTGTGCGATCGACAGCGAACGCATCAACCCTTCGAACGCGCGCCGGTCCTCGGCGAGGTCGATGCTCGCGATGCTGCTCCCGAGGATGGTGACGCCGGCAGTGTCGAGGGGCTCCGCAAGATTGATGGCGGTCTGACCGCCGAACTGCACCACGACCCCGGACGCCTGCTCCTCGTGGATGATCGCGATGACCGCCTCCTCGTCGAGGGGTTCGAAGTACAGCCGCGTGCTGCAGTCGAAATCGGTGCTGACCGTCTCCGGGTTGCTGTTGACCATCACCGCGTCGACGCCCTGAGCGCGCAGTGCCATGGCAGCGTGAACGCTGCAGTAGTCGAACTCGATGCCCTGGCCGATGCGAATCGGCCCGCTGCCGAGCACCACGACGGTGTTGGGCGCCGGCGCTGTTGCCGCAGCCCCTTCGTCCTCGGTCTCGTAGGTCGAGTAGTAATACGGCGTCGCCGCCTCGAACTCGGCGGCGCACGTGTCGACGCACTTGAAGACGGGATGCAATCCTGCGTCCCGGCGGCGAGCGCGAACCAGCTCCGAGGCGACTCCCGTCAGCGCCGCGATGCGCGCGTCGGTCAGGCCGGCGCGCTTGGCGGCGCGGAGCGCGCCGTCGTCGAGGCCGTTCCAGCGCAGCCGCTCCTCGCACGCAACGATGGTGCCGAGTCGGCGCAGGAACCACGCCGAGATGCCGCTCCGACGGGTCAGATCCTCCGCCGTCGCGCCGCCGCGAAGCGCCTCCAGCAGCGCCGCTGCGCGCCGGTCGTTGGCAACGTCGATGAGCACCGGTTCGTGCAGTACGGAAGGGTCAGGTTGTGGCTGCTCGAGCGAGCGCAGAGCCTTGCTGAAGGCCGCCTCGAAGGACCGCTCGATCGCCATCACCTCGCCGGTGGACTTCATCTGCGTGCCCAGCCGCCGGTCGGCCTCCGGGAACTTGTCGAACGGCCAGCGCGGGATCTTGACGACGCAGTAGTCGAGTGCCGGCTCGAAGGCCGCACAGGTCTTGCCGGTCACGGCGTTGGGAATCTCGTCGAGCCGGCGGCCGGCCGCGATCTTCGCGGCGACTCGCGCGATCGGGTACCCGGTGGCCTTGGACGCGAGCGCCGACGAGCGCGACACCCGGGGGTTCACCTCGATGACGTGGTATTCGTGCGAATCCGGCGCGAGCGCGAACTGCACGTTGCAACCGCCCTCAATCTCGAGCGCGTTGATGATGCGGAGCGCGGCGCTGCGGAGTTGTTGATGCTCGCGATCCGTCAGCGTCTGCGCAGGTGCAACGACCATCGAATCCCCGGTGTGCACGCCCATGGGATCGAGGTTCTCCATGTTGCACACCGTGATGCACGTCCCGGCGGCGTCGCGGATGACCTCGTACTCGATCTCGCGCCAGCCCGCTACCGAGCGTTCGATGAGCACCTGGCTGATCGGCGACGCCGCCAGGCCCGCGAGCACTGTCTCAGCGTAGCGCTCCTCGGTCTCACACAATCCCCCGCCGGTTCCACCCAGCGTGAACGCGGGACGCACCACCAGCGGCAGTCCCATGCGATCGCGCAGGGCCCGCGCCTCCACCAGCGATGACACGGTTGCCGACTCCGGAGCCGGCTCGCCGATCGCGGTGAGCAACTCCTTGAAGCGCTCGCGATCCTCAGCCATCCTGATCGCCCTCAACCCCGTCCCCAGCACCCGCACGTTGTGCCGGCGAAGCACCCCTGCATCATCCAGCGCAACCGCAAGGTTCAACCCCGTCTGCCCACCCAGCGTCGCCAGCAAACCATCCGGCCGCTCGGCGATGATCACCCGCTCGAGCACCTCGACCGTCAGCGGTTCCACATACACCGCGTCCGCCGACGAGTCGTCGGTCATGATCGTCGCCGGGTTGCTGTTGACCAGCACGACCCGAATCCCTTCCTCACGAAGCGCGCGACAGGCCTGCGTCCCCGCATAGTCGAACTCCGCCGCCTGCCCGATGATCACCGGCCCCGACCCAATCACAAGCACGCACTTGGGCTTTTCCGTCGAGAGATCCGGCGTCTCCGAGCGTTCGGTGGAGGCGGCGCCGAGCCCGTCGGCCGCGTTGGTGCCGTTACCACCGGTGGACTCGGCGAGCAGGGGGTGGGGATGGGTAGCGGGTTCAAGCGACGGGCGTAGGACGGGACGGGGGGGCACATCGGTGGCGAGTTCGCGTAGCGGTTCGACCGAGCGCGATGCTTTGACGTTGCGCGAGGGCGAACCGCGGAGCGCTGTCTGAGCAAGACGATGTGCCCCCCCGTCCCGTCCGAGCACACACAACCGCAGGAACTCGTCGAAAACACCCGCGCGGTCCTGAGGACCCGGCGCCCCCTCCGGGTGGTACTGCACGGAGAACGCCGGCAGCTCCCGATGCCGCAGCCCTTCAACGGAACCGTCATTGAGGTTGCGCTCGCTGACGTACCACCCGGAGTCCGCAGGCAAGGACGCCCCATCGACCTGGAACTCATGGTTCTGCGAGGTCACGTACACGGTCCCGAGCTCGGTATCGCGAACCGGGTGATTCCCCCCATGATGTCCAAAACCGAGCCGCGACGTGGATGCTCCTGCAGCCTGGCCGAGGATCTGGTGCCCGAGGCAGATGCCGAGCAGCGGAACGCGCCGGTCGAGAAGATCGCGGCACAGCTGGACCGCGTGGGGGATGCGCGAGGGATCGCCGGGTCCGTTGGAGAGGACGACTCCGTGCGGATGGTGACGAAGCACATCCTCGATGCGGGCGTCCTGACGAACCAGAATGACCTCGGCGCCCCGGCTGCAGAGCGCGCGTACCTGGTTCAGCTTGACGCCGTAGTCGAGCACCACCACCTTGAGCCCGGTAAAGGCGTTCTCGCCGCCGGCGAGCATGACGCCACGGTGCAATGTCGGATCGAGAGGCTCGCTGAAGGCGCTCCAGGGCTCACGGATCGAGACCATGCCGACCAGGTCCTCGTCGCTCACGAACGCCGCCGACCGGGCCGCATCCACCTGTTCGTCCACCGACATCTCGGAGCACGCTGCGACAACGCCGCGCAGCGTGCCGTGATCGCGGAGATGGCGCGTCAGGGCGCGCGTGTCGACGCCGCGGAGCCCCGGGATTCCGTTGCGCAGCAGCTCTGCCTCGAGCGTGCGCTCGCCCCGCGCGTGTCCGATGTCCGCGGAGAGCTCGCGCACCACCAGCGCGCGGCATTGCACCCGGGCGGATTCGGCAGTGTCGTCGCGGCAGCCGTAGTTGCCGATGAGCGGGTAGGTCATCACCACCACCTGGCCGGCGTATGAAGGGTCGGTGATCACCTCCTGGTACCCGGTCATACAGGTGTTGAAGACCACCTCACCGTTGTGCGCCTGTTCCACTGGCGCCCCGAACAGGATGCCTTCATACGTCGCACCGGATTCGAGTGCGAGACGCCCGCGTACGTCAGGCACTCGCCACCTGCTCCGACGTGATCGGCACCCGCGCCGGGTCGCGATGGATGACGCGGCCGCCGGCCATGGTGAGCAGCACGGTGCCGCGGAGCGTCGCGCCGAGGAGCGGTGTGTTGCGCGATCGTGATTGCAGCGAGGCGGCGCCGACGGTCCACTCCGCGGTCGGGTCGAAGAGTGTGCACGTCGCCGACTCGCCGATCCTGAGCCGCGGCTCGGGGACGCC
>Ga0070766_10001625_pt1 | contig 11026 bp, 13 predicted proteins | sample HubBroMetageWFT6_FD_69782 | JGI IMG/M metagenome (GOLD analysis project Ga0070766, IMG submission 69782) | Warmed and freeze-thawed soil microbial communities from the Hubbard Brook experimental Forest, New Hampshire - Hubbard Brook CCASE Soil... | ecosystem: Environmental > Terrestrial > Soil... | reverse complement strand
ATCGGCGCAACTCCGTCATGGCCGCGCGCTTCGGCCAAGGTCCGCTTACCAAACTCACGGCCGGCGGTCGCGCTTGGCAGCGGCTACGCCCAAGCAAGGCGCCTAAGCAACCGGAAGTCGCTCAGCTTCCCGGGTAGGTCTTGCGCAAAAAGCCGGTGCGCTGGGTGGCGCCGCCCATCAGGAATTGCGCGTCCTGGCCGGACAAGATGAACCGCGCGCCCATCTCGATATAGCGCGGCATGATCTGCTCGTTGTAGATCCCGGCCATGCCGGGAAATTTCCCGTGTTTCTTCGCCGCCGCGATCATCTTGCGATAGGCCTCGGCGACCCGCTCGTTCCCGAAATCGCCGGGGATGCCCATCTCGGCGCACAGATCGTTGGTGCCGATCAGCAGCACGTCCACCCCGGGCACCGCGGCGATCGCCTCGGCGTTCTCGATCGCGGTCGGCGTCTCCAGCATCACGACGGTCAGATTGGCGGCGTTGAGCGCCTCGGCGGCCGCACCGGTCGAAGAGGAGCGCAGCCCGTAATGCGGCCCGATCCCGCCCATCGAGCGATGCCCGACCGGCGGATATTTGAGCCGGTTGACGACTTCCTTCGCCTCGGCGGCGGTGTCGACATGCGGCATGACGATGCCGAGCACGCCATTATCGAGCGCGCGCGTCGCGATCGCGTATTCGCCGTTTGGCACCCGCGCGATCGGCGCGATGCCGGCGTCCAACGCCGCGGTCGCGATCTGGGCGCAGGCCTCCAGCGACATGACGCCGTGCTCCATATCGAGAAACAGCCAGTCGAAGCCGGCCACCGCCATCGCCCTGGCGATCTCGACGCTGCGGGTCAGGCGCACGCCGACCCCGAGCGACAAATGGCCTTGTTCGAGCTTTTCGCGGGCGGGGTTGCGGACGGCGGTTATCGACGGCTCCTCTCGATTGTCGTTCGCTGAGTGGTTGTTTCCTGGGCGCGCTCGGCGTCGGCTTCCTGGCGCAGCCAATCGCGAAATGCCCGCACTTTCGGGCGCTCAAGCGCGCCCGGCGCGGTCGCGATGTAATAGGCGAAGAGGTCGGGCAGCGCCAACGAGAACAGCCGCACCAGCCGCCCGGCGGCGAGGTCGGCGGCGGCGATCGAGCTGTAGGCGAGGACGACCCCGTGGCCGGCGATCGCCGCGTCGAGCGCCAGATGCCCAGCGCTGAAGCTCAGCCCGGAGGCCGGCGGCACGCAGGTCACTCCCGCCGCTTTTAGCCACATCGCCCAAGTCGGCGCCAGCGGGTCGCGATCGGCCGCCTGATCGTGGATCAGCGCGCGATGGGCGAGATCGTCGGGGCTGCGCAGCGGTGGCCCCTCCTCCAACAGGCGCGGGCTGCAGGCCGGAAACACCTCGTTCTGCAGCAGGGTTTCGACATGCAGCCCGGGGTAGCGCCCGGTGCCGTAGCGGATAGCAAGATCGAAGTCGCCGCGGTTCAGATCGACCACCTCGTCGGTCGCCGAGATCCGCACATCGATCTCGGGCCAGGCCGCCTGGAAGCGGTGCAGACGGGGCACCAGCCATTTGGCGGCAAAGGACGGCGAGGCGGTAATGGTCAAGGTGCCGGTATCGTTATGCGCGCGCAGCCGCCGCACCGAGGCGCGGATGCCGGCGAAGGCATCGGTCAGCCCGGGCAGCAGCACCCGCGCCGAGGCGGTCAGCGCGATCTGGCGGTTGAGCCGGCGGAACAGCTGGACGCCGAGATCCTCCTCCAGCGCGTGGATCTGATGACTGATCGCCGCCGGGGTGACGTTCAGCTCCTCGGCCGCCTTGCTGAAGCTTTCGAGGCGCGCCGCCGCCTCGAACGCACGCAGCGCGCTGAGCGGCGGCAGATGTCCGGTATTCGCCATGATGAGAATTTCTAACCTGGCGCTGAGAAACTCTCGTTTGCTCCAAGATGGGTTACGAACCATTTTTGCGCAAGACGGTTCGCGGCTGTCTGAAGATGTGGGCCGTGACGGTTTAGGAGAATTCAAATGACAGCAACCCACTTGCAACCCTGCGCCGACCGCCCGGCCGAGTCCCGGCAGCATGCCGCGCTCGACGCCCTGAATGAGGCGACGGCATGGGTGTTCGATACCCTGCGCGAATGGAACCGGCGCAGCCGCGCCCGCCACGAACTCGCCAGCCTCGACGACCGCATGCTTCACGATATCGGCCTGTCGCATGCCGAACGCGAATTCATAGCCAACAAGCCGTTTTGGAGGGAATAATGAGCAAAATCGTCAGGCGTACACGGGTCGCGGCCTGGATTGCCCGCCGGCGCCTCGCCAGATTGCTGGAAGATGCGGTGTCCGCATCGTCGCGCAACAAAGCCGGAACCGACCGTTGGTCGGATCCGGAATGGTTCAGGTTCCCGCCGTTCTGATCCGCATCACACGAGGAAAGCCCATCATGACAACCGCAACCAGCCTGCCCTTTGTTGACGCCGAGCTGAACTATCTCGGGCCAACCGCCGATCGTCCGCGCTATTACGCCTACGAGCCGGACGCCAATGATCCACCGCCGGTCATGCCGCTCGAACCGCACCGGATGCACATCCACGACCTGCGGCCGATCGGCCACGAGTTGTCGCTCGACGTGCAGGGCTTTGCGCTGGTCGAGCAGCGCAGCGCGGTGCGCGATTTCTGGGACGACGACGAGGTCCGCCGGGTCTATTACCCCGAGGCGGAGCGGTTCCTCGCCGAACTGACCGGCGCCAGCCGCGTCTTCATCTTCGACCATCTGCAGCGCCGTCGGGTGCCCAGCACCACCGACCGCAGCGCCGGCATGCCGCGCCAGCCGGCGACCCGTGTCCATGTCGACCACACCGACCGCTCCGGCCCGCAACGGGTTCGCGATCTGATGGGCGACGAGGCGGAAGAGCTGCTCCGCGGGCGTGTCCAGGTGGTCAATCTGTGGCGGCCGATCCTCAACGAGCCATTGCGCGACGCGCCGCTGGCCGTGTGCGACTCCCGGACCGTCGATAGCGACGATCTGGTGCCCTCGGACCTCGTCTATCGCAACCGGGTCGGCGAGACCTATTCGGTCAAATACAACCCGGCACATCGTTGGCATTACGTGCCGGAGATGCGGCGGGACGAGGCGCTCTTGTTGAAGATCGCCGACACCAGGACGGACATCTCCGCTCGGTTCATGCCGCACACCTCGTTCACCGATCCGACCACCCCGGCGGACGCGCCGATGCGCGAGAGCATCGAGTTGCGGACGCTGGTGTTCCACCCGGCGTAGCACCCCAGCAAAAAACCCTCTCCCCCGCCGGGAGAGGGTTTTTTTAGCCAGTGCGGCCTAGTAGGCCCGGCGTGGCATCGCCACGCGGATCACCATCGCGACCGCGAGGCCGAGAATGATCGGAGTCAGAAGCGCTTTGATCATCGGGTTCCTCCTGTCCTCCGAACAGGATGGCGGCCGCGCCGGTTCCGCGAACCCGGTACTACTAGCGGGGCGGTAGTGCGTCGGGGCTCGCTGGCGCGCCTTCCCGGATTCGTCCGCAACCGCTAAGATCGCCCCTCTGACCCCCCCAACCGCGACGAGGAGAATTCCATGGCCGTCTCGATGTATTCCGGTTTCGTGCCGGTGTGCCTGCAGCTGCTCGCCGGCCTCAAAACCGTACTGCAGAAAACCGAGGAGCACACCACCGCGCAGAAATGGGATCCCTCGGTGGTGCTCAATCTGCGGCTCTATCCCGACATGTTCACCTTGGAGCGCCAAGTTCGGCAGGTGTGCAATCACGCGCTGGGCGCCGGCCGGGTTGCCGGGGTCGATCTGCCGAGCCTGCCCGACCAGGACAACAGCTTCGCCGAGATCCACTCGCGCATCGACAAGACCGTCGATTTCCTGAAGGGGCTGAAGCCCAATCAGCTCGATGGCAAGGATGACGCCAAAGTCACCGTTACGGTCGGCGGCCAACCGCGCGAGTTCAAGTGCCAGAATTACCTCTATCACTTCGCCATGCTGCAGGTTCAATTCCACGCGACGACGGCGTACGACATCGTCCGCCACGTCGGGGTCAGCCTCGGCAAGCGGGACTATCTGGGCCCGATGCCCAGCTAAGGACGCGTTCAAACCCTCTCCCGCACCCGTGGGAGAGGGTCTCGGCTGCGTGTCGCAATGGCGTAACTCGCCCGCATCGCCTACATAGGCGGCCATGAGCGTCACCGTCCGCTTTGCCCCCTCGCCGACCGGGTTTCTGCACATCGGCGGCGCCCGCACGGCGCTCTTCAACTGGCTCTTCGCCCGCCATCACCAGCTCTATGGCGACGGCGGCACCTTTCGCCTGCGCATCGAGGACACCGACCGGCTGCGCTCGACCCCCGAGGCGACCAAAGCCATCCTCGATGGCCTCAAATGGCTCGGCCTCGACTGGGACGACGAGATCGTCCACCAATTCGAGCGCGCCGCGCGCCACGCCGAGGTCGCGCGGCAGCTGCTCGCCGCCGGCAACGCCTATTACTGCTATTGCACCCCGGCTGAACTGGAGGCGATGCGCGAGCGGGCGCGCGCCGAGAAGCGCTCGGTGCGCTATGACGGCACCTGGCGCGACCGTGATCCCTCCGAGGCGCGCCCCGGCATCGACCCGGTTATCCGGCTCAGGGCACCGCAGGAAGGCGCGACGATGATCCACGACCTCGTCCAGGGCGAGGTCACGGTCGAAAATGCGCAGCTCGACGATCTGATCATTCTGCGCGCCGACGGCACGCCGACCTACAACCTCTCGGTCGTCGTCGACGACCACGACATGGGGATCACCCATGTGATCCGCGGCGACGATCACCTCAACAACGCCTTTCGTCAGACGCAGATTTATCGGGCGCTCGATTGGTCGGTTCCCCAATTCGCCCACCTCCCGCTGATCCACGACGATGCTGGCGCGAAGATGTCAAAGCGGCGCGGCACGGTCGCGGTGGATGCATTTCGGGACATGGGCTATTTGCCCGAGGCATTGCGCAATTACCTGATGCGGCTCGGCTGGAGCCATGGCGACGACGAGATCATCGCGCTCGACGACGCGATCCGTTGGTTCGACATCAAGGATGTGAATCGCGGCGCGGCGCGCTTCGACCAGGCCAAACTGGACAGCGTCAACGCGCACTACATCCGCGAGGCCGATGATGCCCGCCTCCTCGACCTAATCGCCGAACGCTTGTCCGCGGAACTCGCTCGGCCGCTCTCGGCGGCCGAGCGCGAGCGTCTGTTGAAGGCGATGCCGGGCCTCAAGCCCCGCGCGAAGACCATCGTCGAGCTGGCTGAAAAAGCCAGGTTCTATGTTTCGGCGCGGCCGATCCGGCCCGCCCCCGATGCCGCCAAGCTGTTGACGGGTGAGGCGCGGCAGCTGCTCGGCGGGCTCGGCGAAAGGCTCGCGGAGACAGAGTGGGAAGCAGCGCCCCTCGAGCAAAAGCTGCGCGATTTCGCCGCTGCAAACGGGGTCAAGCTCGGCGCGGTGGCGCAGCCGTTGCGCGCCGCCTTGACCGGGACCACCGCCTCACCCGGCATCTTCGAGGTCATGGAGGTGCTGGGCCGCGACGAAGCGCTCGGCCGGATCGCCGACGCGGCCGCGGAACCCGGCGCAGATTAACGCGTTTCGCAGTTGCGATATTGCATTGCAATATCTGAACGGCGTTTGATAATGGTGTACGCGCGGCCTATTCTCTGCGCCGCAATCGGGCGGCCGGCTGCGGGCTAAGCAAACTGAGGTGCATCCATGGACGGCAACAACACGAACGTCGGCCAATCGGGTGGGACGATGACGCTGACCGACGACTCCACGGGGAAATCGGTCAAGCTTCCCGTGCTGGAAGGCTCGATCGGGCCCAAGGTCATCGATGTTCGCAAGCTTTACGGCCAGACCGGATACTTCACCTACGACCCCGGGTTTATGGCGACTGCCGCCTGCCGCTCCAGCATCACCTATATCGACGGCGACGAAGGCATCCTGCTCTACCGCGGCTATCCGATCCAGGAACTGGCCGAGAAAAGCGACTTCATGGAGGTCGCCTATCTGCTCTTGTTCGGCGAGCTGCCGACCGTCGAGCAGAAGAAGCAGTTCCTCTACGACATCACGCATCACACGATGGTGCACGAGCAGCTGAGCACCTTCTATCGCGGCTTCCGGCGCGATGCGCATCCGATGGCGGTGCTGTGCGGGGTGACCGGCGCGCTCTCCGCCTTTTATCACGACTCCACCGACATCCATGACCCCTACCAGCGGATGGTCGCGTCCTACCGGCTGATTGCCAAGATGCCGACGATGGCGGCCATGGCGTTCAAGTATTCGCTCGGCCAGCCTTTCATCTATCCAAACAATTCGCTGAGCTACGCCGAAAACTTCCTGCACATGTGTTTTGCCGTGCCGTGCGAGGAATACAAGGTCAGCCCGACCCTGGCGCGGGCGATGGACCGGATCTTCATCCTGCACGCCGACCACGAGCAGAACGCCTCGACCGCGACGGTGCGCAATGCCGGCTCGAGCGGCGCCAACCCGTTCGCCTGTATCGCCGCCGGGATCGCCTCGCTATGGGGCCCGGCGCATGGCGGCGCGAACGAGGCGGTACTGAAGATGCTGGGGCGGATCGGCGACAAGAAAAACATCCCGGACTTCATCAGCCACGTGAAAAACAAGAACGAACACGAGATCCAGTATGGTTTCGGCCACCGCGTCTACAAGAATTACGACCCTCGCGCCCGCGTCCTGCGCGACAGCTGCCATGAAGTGCTCGACGAGCTCGGCATCAAGGACGAACCGCTGCTCGATATCGCGATGGAGCTCGAAAAGATTTCGCTAAACGATGATTACTTCATCAGCCGCAAGCTGTACCCGAATGTCGATTTTTATTCGGGCATCATCTTGAAAGCGATGGGCTTCCCGACCTCGATGTTCACCGTGCTGTTCGCGGTGGCGCGCACCGTCGGCTGGATCGCGCAATGGACCGAGATGATCGAGGATCCGGACATGAAGATCGGCCGGCCCCGCCAGCTCTTCACCGGCTCGCCGGAGCGGCATTACATCCCGATCAAGGAGCGGCACTGATTGGGACCCCTCTCCCGCGCAGCGGGAGAGGGGTTTTGCGTCAATCGCGCTGCACCAGCTCGATGCGGTAGCCGTCCGGGTCTTCGATAAAGGCGATGACCGAGCCGCCATGCGCCATCGGGCCGGCCGGGCGCGGGATCTTGACCCCGGCCGCGGCGAGCTTCTCGCAGGCCTTATAGACGTCGGGCACGCCGATCGCGAGGTGGCCGAAGGCGGTGCCGAGCGAATAGGGCTCCTTCTGGTCCCAATTGTGGGTCAGCTCGATCACGGTCTGATCGGTCTCGTCACCGTAGCCGACGAAAGCCAGGGTGAATTTGCCGGTCGGGTAATCGCGCTTGCGCAGCACCTTCATGCCGAGCAGGTCGGTATAAAACCGCAGCGATGCGTCGAGATCCTTGACCCGGATCATCGTATGCAGGAGCCGGGCTTTGCCAGGCTCGACCGCGGCCTGTGGTGCGGTATCGGTCATCGTCATGGTGTCATGGCTCCTTCCGCTTGCGGCGCAATACATGCCGGGCGCTCGGCGATGATCGCGAGGATGCGATCGGCGGCGTTGCGGCTTGGCGACAAGCCGCCCACCCGCAACCGCCGGACCGCCTCATCATAACCCTCGCGGTGGGCGGTGCGAACCCGTTCGTCCCCGATCAGCTCGGCGAGGCCCTCAGCCAACCTTTCCGGAACGCAATCGCCGCGCAGAAATTCCGGCACCAGCCGCCGGCCGAGGATCAAATTGATCAGATTGACCTGCCGCACCTTCAGCACCCGATCGAGCAGCGCCTCGGTCAGCGGGTTGAGGCGGTAGGCGACGATCATCGGCAGGCCGGCGAGGGCGAGTTCGAGCGCGACCGTCCCCGAGGCAGCGAGCGCGACGCGGCTCGCCGCGAAGGCGTCGTATTTAGCCGCAGGCCCCCGCAACACAATTGGCGCTCCCGGCCAGCTCCTCACCCCCTCGGCGACGATATCGGCCACGGTGTCGACGGTCGGCACCGCAACACGGAACGGACCGACGATCCTCTCCAGCCGGACAAGCGCGGCGCCGAAAACCGGCAGCAGCCGGCGAACCTCGCCGCCGCGGCTGCCCGGCAGCGCGGTGAGGACAAGTCCGTCCTGGGCGATACCGTGCAGCGCGCAGAACCGCGCCGCATCCCCCCGCTCGGCGCCGCTTTCGAGCACAGGATGCCCAACAAAGCTCGTCGAGAGACCGACCTGCTCGAAGTACGGGGGCTCGAACGGCAACAGGGTCAGCAGGTGATCGTACCAGCGCGCCATCCGCCGGGCACGGCCGGCGCGCCAGGCCCAGACCATCGGCGCGACGTAATGGATGATCGGCAGCCGCTCGCCGCGGCGGCGCAGCCGCTGGGCGATGCGCCAGCTGAACCCGGAGCTGTCGATCGTCACGACGGCGTCCGGCCGCAGCCGCTGGATTTCCGCCACCGTCTCGCGCACCCGGCGCAGGATCATTGGCGCGCGCGGCAATACCTCGGCGACCCCGGCCACGGCGAGATCGGCGAGCGGGACGAGGCTCGCCAGCCCCTCGCCCTGCATGCGCTCGCCGCCGATCCCCTCAATGCGGACCCGGCCGGCGGTGCACTCGCGCAACGCGGCGATCAGCGCCGCGCCGATTGCATCGCCCGAAGGCTCGCCGGTGATGATGAAGATGAACGGCGCGGCATCGCCGGCCGCACTCATGGCAGGCGAATTCCGACCACGAACAAGCCGGCCGTGTCGGCCATGCGAGCGACCTCCTCGCGATCGAGCACAAGCGTGCCGCCCGCTTGCCCGGCGATGCCCCGCAGGCCTGCTTCCACCGCCAGAGCCACGGTTCTCGGCCCGATGGTCGGCTGATCAACTCGCTGCTCCTGGCCCGGCTTCTCGACCTTGACCAGCACCCCACCAGGACCATCGCGGCGCAACTCGGCGCAGCGCCGCAGCAGCGCGTCGGTGCCTTCGATTGCCTCCACCCCGAGAACGAGGCCTTGCTGCACGACCACCGCCTGGCCGATATCGAGAGTGCCGATCGCACGGGCAATCCGGATGCCATGTTCAATATCGCGCAGTGCCGTGGCATCGGGTGCGAGGCGTCCGAGCGATCCTTCCGGCAATCCGGCCGCATCGAGCAGCTGGTCCGGGCCGACGACACGAAAGCCTTCCCGCTCCAATTCCTTGACGACCGCCGAGAGCAGCCCGTCATCACCGAGCACCCGCCGCCCGACCCGCGCGAAAAACTTAGCCGCTCGCCAATCCGGACGGAGCGACGCGATCGACGGCCGACGCACGCCACCCGCGAGCACGAGCTCGGTGACCTCGTTGGCACGCAACAGATCGAGGCCCTGCGCCGCCGCGCCGATCCGGCACCAGGCATGGGGCACCTCGGTCAACCCCTCGGGCTCGGCCTCGCCGTCGAGAGCCAAGACGAAGACGTCTCGCCCGGCGGCCTTGCAGCTATCGACGAGACGCCGCGGTAGAGCCCCGCTGCCCGCAACGATGCCGATCTTAGCCGCCATTCGATCCTTTTGGCTGACAGATCGCCCGGCTGGAATCGGCACGAATGAAGTCGATGATATCGTCTACCGGCCCAATACCGCCAAAGCGGTCGGCAGCATCGCTGACCCGATCGCTGAAGGTGCCGCCTTCGGAAAACAGGAACTGATAGGCGGCACGCAATCCTTGAATGTCCTCGCGGCTGTAGCCGCGGCGCTGCATGCCGATGATGTTAAGCCCGCAGAGGCGAGCCCGATCGCCCATTACTTGGCCATAGGGGATGACGTCGCGCTCGACACCCGACATGCCGCCGATCATCGCATGCCGCCCGATTCGGACAAACTGATGGACTGCGGATAGCCCGCCCAGCACCGCGTAATCGCCGATGACCACGTGACCGGCAAGCGTCGCGTTGTTTGCCATGACCACGTGATCACCGATCTGGCAATCATGGGCGATATGGGCGCCGACCATGAACAGGCTGTTGTTGCCGACGCGAGTCACCATGCCACCGCCGGTCGTGCCCGGGTTCATCGTCACATATTCCCGGATCGTGTTGTCCCGGCCGATCACCAGCGCCGAGTCTTCTCCTCCGTATTTGAGGTCCTGCGGCTCGAGGCCGATGCAGGCGAACGGGAAAATCCGTGTCCTCTCGCCGATCTCGGTGCGCCCTTCGACGACCACGTGCGCGCGCAGCGTCACGCCAGCGGCGAGACGCACCCGCTCGCCGACGGTGCAATAGGGGCCAATTACCACGTCGTCGGCCAATCTCGAGCCGGACGCGACAATCGCGGTGGGATGGATCTGCGGCATGCCCGCTATTCGTCGAGGAGCATCGCGGCAAACACCGCTTCCGCCGCGAGCTGGCCGCCGACCTCGGCGCGGCCCTCGAATTTCCAGACATTACCGCGATTGCGCTGCTTGGTGACATGCACATGCAGGCAGTCGCCTGGAACCACCGGCTTACGGAAACGGGCGTTGTCCACCGTCATGAAATAAACCAGCTTGCCCTCCGCCGCGCGCCCCAGTGTATGCACGACGAGTACGGCGGCGGTCTGCGCCATCGCCTCGATGATAAGCACGCCCGGCATGACCGGGCGCGCCGGGAAATGGCCCTGGAAATACTGCTCGTTGATCGAAACGTTCTTGATGCCGGTCGCCCGCTCGTTTGCCACCGCATCCACGACTTTGTCGATCATCAGGAACGGGTGACGGTGCGGGATCATCTCCATGATCCGCTGCACATCCATCTGGGTTGCCGGGGCTTCGGCATACGCCGGACTGATCATTCCTCCCCGTCCTTCTTCCTCGCGAGACGTTGCAGGATGGCGACTTGCCTCATCCAAGAGGTTATCGGTACCGCGGGAGCGCCGGCCACGGTCGTTCCGGCCTCGACATCGCGCATCATGCCCGCTTTGGCGGCGATGCGCGCGCCGGTGCCGATGTTCAGATGCCCGGCGAAGCCTGCCTGCCCGCCCGCCATGACGAAATCACCA
>Ga0070766_10001623_pt1 | contig 11037 bp, 9 predicted proteins | sample HubBroMetageWFT6_FD_69782 | JGI IMG/M metagenome (GOLD analysis project Ga0070766, IMG submission 69782) | Warmed and freeze-thawed soil microbial communities from the Hubbard Brook experimental Forest, New Hampshire - Hubbard Brook CCASE Soil... | ecosystem: Environmental > Terrestrial > Soil >... | reverse complement strand
GCCGTTACCTACCTGTTATCACCGAACGCATGCATCGGGGCCGCGCCGCCCCACCAGATGGTGACCACCTCGCGGCCGGACGAGCCCAGGTCCGCCGGGTGCTCGGGGTCAATGCCCGAGTCCTCAAGCGCCCTGGCAACATCGTCGGCGCGCTCGGGCGGCAGGCACAGCCGCCTTCTGGTCACGTCGGTCATCTCGGCGAAGCTCGCGTAGTCGCCGCCGCTCGGTCGCCGCCACCGTTCGTGGCGGGCCTCGACGCCAAGCGCGGCCAGGATCGCCAGCAGGTCGTCGGCCGTCGGCCCGGTCGGCCGCTGCAGGCCGTGGAACCTGAGCCAGAGATCGTTGAGGCTGACCAGCGGGTGCGTCGCCGTCATCTCGACAACGACGAGGCGGCGCGCCGCGGTCGTCAGCGCGGCCAGGAACGGCTCGATCAGCTGGGCGTTGTAGGTCACGTGATGGCACGTCACCACGTCGGCCTCGCCGGCCTCGGCGGCGGATCCGGGCCAGCTGCCGTGCACCAGCCGCGCCTGGACGCCGGCCGCGGCGGCCCGCTCGCCGAGCAGGGCCAGCATCCCGGGGTCGGTGTCGACGGCCGTCAGGCCAGTACACCTGGGCAGTAGCGGCAGGCTGGCCGCGCCGGCCCCGGACCCGACGTCGAGCACAGTGCCGGGCGGATCAAGAGCGGCGAAGGCCCGGTCGTAGGAGGGTCCGGCGGGCGCTAGCGAAACCCGGTCGGCTCGCCGGGCGAAGACCTGGCGCGGTAGTACCCAGGGCGACTCGGACACCGACGCGATGATGTGGTCGGGAATTGCCCAGGCCTCGAGGTCGGACCGCCAGCGGTCGAGCAGGTCACGCGCCGGGGGAGCTTCGTCCATGGGGCAACGGTACGGCCCAGTTGATCCGGACCCCGGCCCGACGCCAGGTGCGCTCGGCGACCTGAGTGACAACCATCACGGTGAAGCCGATGAAGAAGACCGCCTCCATGACACCGCCGAACCGGTTGGTCAGGTAGGCCAGGCCGAGCAGCGGATAGGCGACAAGCGCGGCACGCCACAGGCGGCGGTAGGCCGTCCCGGCGGCCGACGGGGTGCCGGCCGTCCGGCGGGCCGCGATGAACAGAGCGACCGTGATCGCGGCGAACTCCACGATGCCGGCGCCGATGTGGACGTACTGGCTGGCCGGCAATTCGAAGTGCCATTCCATCCGCCGGCATACCGCGTTGATCCCGTCCTCGCACACCTCGGGGAACAGGCCGCCGGCGGCGCCCGCGACGGCGAAGCCCAGCATTGCCAGCCAGTCCCGCCCGCCGCCGGGGGCGCTGCGGCGGCCCATGACGACGAACGCCGCGAACAACAGCACGCCGGAGAGCAGGTCCGCGTGCTGCATGGCCGTGGCGTAGGGCTGGCCGGAGACCTCGAGGTTGCTGAACAGCTCGTCCGGCGATGTCATGAGCCCGGGCTTCAGCGGCACGAGGACCCACCAGTTGTAGGCAAGCAGGCCGCCGGCCGCCAGCACCCAGGCAGCGATGCGGCGGGAATGCGAAAGGCCGGGACCAGGTTCGCCGAGAAGAGGGGACGTGGCGGCGAGGTTCGCCACACCCTCGCGACCAGGGCCGGGTGCGGTGGGAGTCGACTGCGGCGGGGCCATGGCCGGCGGACCTCCGATCCTCGGTGGCACCACCCGGCGGCTTACCTGCCGACAGGTCGGGTTCGTGCCTTCAAGATCAGATTAGGCACGTTCCTAACCGGCCGTCAAGTAGGTTTTTGTGCAACGCAAACTAACCACTTTGACGGCCCGTAGCCATAAAGGAACGCCTGCTCGCGGCCGGCGATCAGGCGTCGGCTGCGCGGCCCGGACGGGCTACAGGACGAGCTCGGTCTCACTGCGCTTGATCCTGATTTCGCGACATGCGCCCAACGCTGCTTGCAGCGAAGGGGTGCTATCAGTAACGTGCCGTCCGGTTTGTCACTCAGCCCTAGTCCACTCCGCAGCGAAAGAGTGATTTCGGCTGACCACGGCGGATAGCCGCGGGCGGCGGCTCCGTCTGCCCGCGGACCCGTCGCAGACCGTGCGGCAGGCGATACCCCGCCGCAAGCCAGTTCCAGCGCCGGACGACACCAGGACGAAGGACACAGTGGCGAAGGACACCGCGCCCGGCCAGACGGTGAGACCGGGTCGAGCAAAGTCGGTCAGGGCGGATGAGCCCGGCCCCGGCGAAGAGCCGGCCGGGACGAGTGGGCGCGAGTTCGCTCCCGTCTCCGTCGAGGCGCTCGAGCGCGTGCTCGACGGTCTGAAGCGCCTGGGTGAGTCCCCCGCTAGCAGCCCACGGCGGCGCGCATCGCGGTGAGGTAGGCCTGGTTCGTCCGCAGCTGAATGAGGCGGGCAACGGGCGCGCCGAGGCGGGCCAGTGGATGCTGCGGCCGGGAGAAGGCCTGCACGGTGAAGACGAGCCGGGCCCCGTCGCGGGCGACATGGAAGGCCTCTTCGCCCCGCTCCGGGTGGGCGGGCAGCGTCCCGTAGGCGAAACCGAAGCGCTCGGGCTCGTCGGTCACGTAGACGACGCGGCCGGCCGCGGTGGCCCAGCCGAGCGGGAGCGGCAGTGCCAGGGCGAACGTCAGGTCCGGCCGGACCGGCTCGTCCGGGACCACGGTCATGCCGGCTCCGAGCTGCGCCGCCCAGCCGCGCAGTGCCGCCGATGCCCGGTGCAGCCGGGCGTCGCTGTACTCGCCGAGGTCGGCCCGCCAGCGTCCGTGCCAGTAGCGCGCGGGCATGGCGGTCGCGGTGGCGCCGACCTCGGGGTAGGTGAGGCCGAGGCCGGATTGCGCGGCCACGAGCCGGGCCAGGACCACGGCCGACGGCCGGCGCAGGTGCAGCACATGAGCAACGTACCGCCGGGCGCAAGGGTGCGGGCCCGGCCAGCGCCGGTGGCCTTGGCGCTGGCCGGGTGTCCTGGTGTTGGGATTGCGCACCTGGCCTGAGCTGGCGCGCTAGCAGTGAGTTACGGTACGGGTGGGGTGTGGCCCGCCCCTGGCAAGCCAGGGGCGGGCCCGCTTGGGTCAGCGGTTAGGTGCGCGGACTGAGGTGCAGGAGTACGACCTCGTCAGTGCCGGATCCGGCCGAGTTGTTGGTGCCGGACGGCTGCCCGGTCTCGTACGGGTCCTGCTGGGTCGGCCAGCCCACGAAGCGCTGCGAGTTGTACTCGAACCACTCCGAGGCGGTCGTGATCGGGATGACCGGCAGGTTCTGTGACACGTAGGTCTCGATCGGTATCAGATCCTGGGTCTGCTGGGTCACGCTCTGGTCGCCGGCGAGCTTGCCGAGGTCAGCATCCAGAGCCGGGTCGTTCAGCCGCTCGTAGTCGCCGGTGGCGTTGTTGCCAGCGTCGAGAGCGCTGTTCAGCCAGTTGTCGTAGAGGTTGTAGGGGGTCAGGCCGTTGTTCGACCAGTGCTCGGCCAGCTGGAAGTCACCGTCGGCCATGTCGGCGTTCCAGGCGTCGACGGTCAGGCCGTTGAAGCTGGCGTCGATCCCGGCTGCCTTCAGCTCGCCGGCAACGATCGAGCCGACTTCGGCGTAGTCCGTGTAGGACGACGGCGAGACCAGCGTGACCGTGACCTGCTTGCCGTTCAGCGCGAAGAACCCAGCGGAGTCCTTCTTGTAGCCCGCGGCCGTGAGCACGGCCGCGGCCTGGCTCGCGCTGCCCGTGGGCGAGACGGTGTCGCTCGTGACCGGCCCGCTCCAGGCGGAGAAGGTCGGCAGCGTGATCCCGGTCGTGTTGGTGATCGGGTTCTCAAGGCCGGCCTCGCCCTCGGAGGCGAGAAGGTTGCGGTTGACGGCCAGGCTGATCGCCTTGCGCACGGCGAGCTGGTTGGTCGGCCACTGGTGGAGGTTCGGCATCAGGGCGTTGGTGCTGCCCGGTGCCTCCCAGAAGTGGTGGTAGGTGGGTGCGGTACTCACGAACTGCTTCTGCAGGCCCGGGATGAAGTTGCCGGTCCAGTCAATCTGCCCGGAGAACAGCGCCGACAGTGCGCCGGTGTTCGAGGTGTAGACCGGGAAGTAGACGTTCTGCACCTTGACCGCTGACGCGTTCCAGTAGTTCGGGTTCTTCGTCAGCGTGAAGCCCTGCGGCGTGAAGGTCTTCAGCATGTAGGGCCCGGTGCCGACCGGGGTAGCGTCGGTGAAGGCCGTCGGGGTGCCGGCGGTACTCCACACGGACTTCGGAAGGATCGGCACTCCGGCGATCTGCTGCAGGTTGGTGTACTCCGCCGTCGGGAACGTCAGCGTGACCGTGTCCCCAGAGGTGCTCACGCTCGTGATGTCGAGCCCGGCGAGGTTGATGGCCGCGGTGCTCTTGACCAGGTTGTAGGTGAACGCGACGTCGGCCGGCGTCATTGCCGTGCCGTTGTTCCACTTCACACCCTGCCGGATCGTGAAGGTGAGCGACTTGCCGCCCGCGCCCCAGGTATAGGCGGTCGCCAGCCAGTAGTAGAACTTCGGCGGTGCCGCGAGGTCGAACTGAAGCAGCGGCTCGTAGATAAGCCCCGTGGCGCCCATGCCCTGCGGGGCGGCCGTCGACACGAAGGGGTTGAAGTCCTGGGTGATGGAGTTCTCAGGTGAGCTCTCCATGGTCAGGGTGGTGGCCCCGCTCGGCGTCGAGCCCTTGCCTGAGCTCGACGGCGCCGGGGTCGATGAGCAGGCTCCCACTCCGGCGGCGAGCGCGCCCGCTGCCGTCAGGGCCAGGAGCCGTCGATAGCTCAGCTTTGACCGGATCATAATTGCCTTTCCTTATTGGTTGAAGGGTTCGTTTCCCTTGCGGTTTTGACGTGGGCTAACTCGTAAGGTCCCCACCCCCTTGTCGGCTGGCCAGAAGGTCGGGTGCGGCCTTGTCGAGATGCCAGCAAGCCGCGGCACGGTCGGCGGCGATGAGCTGGAGGGCTGGTGCCTCGCTCCGGCACTTGTCGTCAGCGAACGGGCACCGAGGGTTGAACGGGCAGCCCACGGCCGCTGCCTGCAGGCCGGGCATGGCCTTGGCCCCGTCCGCGGTTCGCCCGGCGCGCAGCGCGCCGCGGCCGAGGTGATCGGGATCCGGCGCCGACGCGACCAGCAGCTGGGTGTACGGGTGCGCCGGATGCTGCGTGACGTCCTCGGCGGCGCCGCGCTCGACGACCTCCCCGGCGTACAGGACGATGATCTCATCGGCGAAATACCGGGCCGACGCGATGTCGTGCGTGATGTACAGCAGCGCGAGCTGGAAGCTCCGGCGCAGGTCGTCCAGGAGACCGAGCATCTCCAGGCGGATCGACACGTCCAGCATGGACACCGGCTCGTCGGCGAGCAGCACGCCCGGCTTCGCTGCCAGCGCCCGCGCGAACGACACGCGCTGGCGCTGCCCGCCGGACAGCTCGTGCGGGAACTTGCCGAGGAACTGCTCGGGCGGCGTCAGCCGCACCTGCGTCAGCAGTGAGCCGATCTCCTCCTGGACCTCGCGGCCGGAGGACTTGCCCTGGTGCAGCCGGACCGGACGCTCCAGCATGTAGTGCACCGTGTGGACGGGGTTCAGCGAGGAGAACGGGTCCTGGAACACCATCTGGACCGAGCTCTTGTACTGGCGGAACGCGCTCCGGCTGGCGATCTCGACCGGCGCGCCGTCGAGCCGGATCGACCCCGAGGTCGGTCGCTCCTGGCCCGCAAGCATCCTGGCGATCGTTGACTTGCCCGACCCGCTCTCGCCGACCAGCGCGACCACGCCGCCGCGGTAGAGATTGAAGGAAACGTCGCGAACCGCGTGGACGGCCTGGCGACGCCCGATCCTGAAGTCCTTGGTGAGCGCGATCGCCTCCATCGCCAGCGGGCCGTGCCCGGCCGCGGCGGACACGGGTGGCATGGCCGCCGGAGGAGGCTGCGGCTCGCGGTCATCGCTGGTCATCGACAACTCCAATTGGGGCGGCCCCGGCGCCGGTGGACTGGCTGGCGGGCAGACCGTCCGGCAGCACGAACGGACACGCGGTGACGTGCCACGGGTCCTCTGAGGTCGCCACCGGCGCCAGGCTCATGTCGATCTCGGTGCAGGCCTGCGTGCCGTAGCGGCAGCGCGGGAGGAAGGGGCAGCCCGGCGGCGGGGAGCGCAGGTCAGGCGGCGAGCCGGGGATTCCGGCCAGCTCGCGCCGGGCGCCGCGCAGGGACGGGAACGAGTTGAGCAGGCCCATCGTGTACGGATGAGCTGCCTCGTGGTGCATCTCGGCCGCCGTGCCGAGCTCGACGAGCTTGCCCGCGTACATCACCGCGATCCGGTCGGCGAGCTCGAGGAGCAGCGAGATGTCGTGCGTGATGAAGAGGATCGAGAAACCGAGCTGGTCCTTCAGCTCGACGATCTGCGCGAGGATGTCGCGCTGGACCACGACGTCAAGCGCCGTGGTCGGCTCATCCATGATGACGACCTCGGGCTCGGTGGCCAGCGCCATGGCGATCATCACGCGCTGGCGCATGCCTCCCGACAGCTCGTGCGGGTAGCTGCGCAGCCGCGAGCGCGGGATGCTCACCAGGTCGAGCAGCGAGGCGGCTCGCTCCACCGCCTCCGCCCGCGAGACCTTCAGGTGCGCGTGGATCACGTCGGTGAGCTGGTCACGGACGTTGAGCACCGGGTTCAGCGCATTCATCGCGCTCTGGAACACGATCGCGATCTCGCGCCAGCGAATCTTGCGGAGCTCATCGGCGCTGAGATGCATGAGGTCGACCGGGCCGCTCACGCGCCGGCCGCGGTAGGTGACGCTCCCGTTGTTGATGACCGCGGGGGCACGGAGCAGCCGGCAGGCGCCGTAGGCCAGCGTCGACTTGCCCGAGCCGCTCTCGCCCGCGAGGCCGACGACCTCGCCGGCGTGCAGGGCCAGGCTCACATGGTCGACGGCGCGCACGTCGCCGCCCACGGCCTGGTAGGTCACGGACAGGTCGCGGATATCGAGCACCGGGTCCGTGCCGGTGTACCCGGTGTAGTTCGCCCCGGGCACGGATTCGCGATCTGGACGCTGAATCATCGCGAAGCCTCGTTCCCGTCCGCAAGAGAACTCCGGGAGAACGAGTGCAGGAACGCGCCGACTGGAGAGCGCCGCGGCTGCAGGTCGGCGAGCACCGGCGTCGGGTCGGCCGGCCGGAGCGTGCGCCCGGCGATCCGGTTGGCGCGGGCGGCGTCCCGCAGCCGCGGGTTGACCAGTTCGTCGATCCCGGTGTTCAGCAGGACCAGGGAGGTGCCGATAAGCGCGACGGCGAGGCCGGGCGGGACGAACCACCACCAGGCCCCGAGCGTCAGAGCCTGCTGGCTCTGCGCCCAGTAGAGAATCGTGCCGAGGCTCCAGCTGGACAGGTCGGCCACGCCGATGAACGCGAGGGCGACGGAGGTGCCGATCGCGTACAGCACGGTGTTGACGAAGTTCGCCGCGATGAGGCTGTACTCGTTCGGGATGATCTCGAATGCGATGATGCGCCAGGAGCTCTCGCCGGCCTCGCGCGCGGCGGCGATGAAGTCGCGGTTGCGGATCGCGAGCGTCTGGGCCCGGATGACCTTCGCCCCCCACGGCCAGCCGAGGGCGCTGAGCACGAGGATGGTCGGCCACTGCCCGTGCTGCGACAGGTAGCCGAGCAGGACGATCAGGAGCGGCAGGGCCGGGATGACCAGGAAGACGTTGGCCACGAGCGTGAGGAGCTCATCCCAGAGACCGCCGAACGTGGCGGCGCACACGCCGACGGCGACCGACAGCACCGTCGCGACGACGCCGACGATGAACGCCAGCTCCATGGTCAGCCGGATGCCGACGAGCAGCTGCGACAGGACGTCCTGACCGCTTGACGTGGTGCCGAGCAGATGGGCCGCGTCGGGCGCGTGCATCGACAGGTTGAGCGAGGGGTTCTGGTACGACGGGTCGTACGGGGTGACCAGGGGCCCGATGATCGCCACCAGCACGAAGAGCCCGAGCAGGACGATGCCGGCCTTCGCCTTGAGCGGCAGCCGCCGCCAGTGACCGATCTCCTGGCGGCCTTCGGCCACGATCTCGGGGCTGGTGCTGACCGGCAGCACGGCGGTCATGCCGTCGCCTCCCTCGTCCGTACCCGCGGATCGATGAAGACGAGGACGAGGTCGACGATCAGGTTGGCGAGCAGGACCGCGAACGTGATCACCAGGAAGATCGCCTCGGTCAGCGGGTAGTCGTTCGACGTGACCGCGTTCACGAGCAGCAGGCCGATGCCGGGGTAGGAGAAGACGATCTCCATGATGATGGCTCCGGAGACAACGAAGCCCAGGGCCAGCCCGAAGCCCTGCAGCTGCGGCAGCAGGGCGTTGCGCGCCGCGTAGGTGAACACGACCCGGCGGTTGGTCAGGCCCTTGGCCTGGCCGGCGAGCACGTAGTCCTCGCCGATCGTCGTGATCATCACGTTGCGCATCTGCAGCATCCAGCCGGCGACCGACGTGATCACGATCGTGAACGCCGGAAGCAGCGAGTGATAGATCGCGCTGCCGATGAAGGCCCAGTTCCAGCCGGGGACCAGCCCGCCCGCATAGCCCGAGCCGATCGGGAACACGTGCAGCTTCACCGCGAGCACCTCGATGAGGATCAGCGCGAGGAAGAAGTACGGGATCGCCTGGATGAACATCAGCCCGGGCAGCGCCCGGTCGGCCCAGCCGCCGTGCCGCCACCCCGCGAGGATCCCGAGGCCCGTGCCGAGGAAGAAGGCGATCACCGTCGCGGTGCCGACCAGTGTGAGCGTCCACGGGATGGTCTCGCCGAGCAGCGTGGACACGTGCGCCGGGTACTGCGACACGTCGATGCCGAAGTTGAAGTGCGCGACATCGTCGAGGTAGGAGACGTACTGGCTCCACAGGCCGGCGGGGTGGCCGACACCGAGCATCGCCTCGAGTGCCTTGTAGGTCGCGGGCGACAGCTCGGGGAACTTCGACATGATGGCCTCGACCGCGTTGCCCGGCACGAGCCGCGGGATGAAGAAGTTCGCCGTCAGCGCGACCCAGGCCGCCACGACGTAGAAGATGAGGCGTCGGGCGATATAGCTCATCAGTCACCTGCCTGGATCGCGAGTTCCCGTATTGCGTCGGGTGCCGCGGAGCCCGTGTTTGCGGCAGCGCTGTTTGCGGCAGCGCCGTTGGGCGCACCGCACCCGCAGCTTTCCCGCACGATCAGCTGGGTTGGGAGCAGCTCGACCCGGTGCGGGAGGGCCGGGTCGGCGATGCGCTCGAGCAGCCGGGAGCAGGCGCGCGCGCCGAGCATGCGCATCGGCTGGCGGACGGTCGTCAGGGCCGGGACGACGAGGGTGCCTGGATAAATGTCGTCGAACCCGACGACCGCCATGTCCTCGGGCACCCGGATGCCGTTCGCCTGCAGCTCGCGCAGGGCTCCGATGGCCATCTGGTCGTTCGCGCACACCACCGCGTCGGGCCGCTCGCTGGGCGGCATCGACAGGATCTTCTGGGCTGCGAGCTGGCCGCCGACCCCGGCGAACAGGCCCTCGAACTCGCCGCACGCGGTCACGCTCCGGTGCACCGCCAGCACCTCGTTGAACGCGCTGCGCCGGGCCCGGGCGTCGGGCGCCTCGTCCGGGCCGGCCACGTAGAAGAGCCGGGTCCGGTTGTGCACCTCGACCAGATGGCTGACCAGGGCCATGGTGCCCGAGCGGTTGTCCGCGTCGACGACATCGGCGTTCAGTTCCTCCGGCGACCCGGCGACGAGCACGATCGGCAGCCGGGCGGCCAGCCGGGCGAGCTGTCCCGATCCGACGATGCCCTCGGCGATCAGCAGGCCGTCGACCTTGCCCGACAGTGACTGCAGCCGCTGGTAGGCCGCGTCGCCGGCATGCAGGAACGAGATCAGCAGCGACCACCCGATCTCGCCCAGCGATGACTCGACGCCGCGCAGGACTTCCTCGACGAACAGCAGGCTGGTCTGCTCGATCTCGGTCTCGGGGCCGCGGCTCTCGACGGCGACCAGGCCGAGCACCTGCTTCCGTTTCCTGGACAGGCTCTGCGCCGCGCCGTCGGGCACGTACCCGAGCTTCTCGATGACGTCGAGCACGCGCTGCCTGGTCGATGCCTTGACCCGATCGTGTCCGTGCACGACCCTGGACACCGTCGCGGTGGAGACCCCGGCCTCCCTCGCCACGTCGTACAGCGTGGCGGCATAGCCGGGGACCGGCCCAGCCAGCGCACTAGTGTCCGTTCGAATCACCTAGCACCTTGCGAAACGGGCCATAGCACGCCCACGTGACGGGACCATGGCAAGAAAGTTAACCGCTTACATGTCACCGCTTACACATTTAAATGTCAGCGCTTACAGTAAGGACGGCGATGGGTGGCGTCAAGGGTCATCCAGGCCTCAAATGGAGGGTTGATGAGCACTGACGGCTTCAGCCAGATGACCGGGCACCGGCGGTTTCCAGACAGCTTCCTGTGGGGTGTCTCGACGGCTGCATACCAGATCGAGGGAGCCGCGGCCGAGGCTGGCCGCGGGCCGTCCATCTGGGACACGTTCAGCCACACGCCCGGCAAGGTGCGCCGAGGCGACACCGGCGACATCGCCTGCGACGCCTACCATCGGCTGGACGCTGATCTCGATCTGCTCGCGGACCTTGGCGTGCGGGCCTACCGGTTCTCGATCGCCTGGCCGCGCATCGTGCCCGCCGGCAGCGGCGAGGTCAACCAGCAGGGGCTGGACTACTACCGCCGCCTCGTGACCGGCCTGCGCGAGCGCGACATCGAGCCCGTCGCGACGCTCTACCACTGGGACCTGCCGCAGCCGCTCGAAGATGCCGGCGGCTGGCCGCGGCGCGACACCGCGGAGCGGTTCGCCGAGTACACGGCGATCACGGCGAGGGCGCTCGGCGACGGCGTCGGGCGCTGGATCACGCTCAACGAGCCTTACGTCGTGGCCAACCACGGCTACCGCGTCGGCACGCACGCTCCGGGCCGGCGCGATGAGGCGGCTGCGGCTGCGGCCACCCACCATCTGCTGCTCGGGCACGGCCTCGCGCTCCAGGCGCTGC